>Ga0187783_10002213_pt1 | contig 14475 bp, 11 predicted proteins | sample 1015_SJ02_MP02_2_FD_132471 | JGI IMG/M metagenome (GOLD analysis project Ga0187783, IMG submission 132471) | Tropical peat soil microbial communities from peatlands in Department of Meta, Colombia - 1015_SJ02_MP02_20_MG | ecosystem: Environmental > Terrestrial > Soil > Wetlands > Peat | place...
CGAACTCCTGCAGGCAGCGACCGGCGGCGAGGTCGTAGAGCGCGACGTGCGTTGGCTTCTCGAGCATGCCTTCGCGCAGCACCCGCTTCACCCACTGCACGTTCTCGCGGATCAGCGTCTTGCGCACACGTGTGAATCCGACCCAGATCCTGCCGTCCGCCAGCGGCAGCAGGCCGCGACACCAGCCGAGCAGCGCGTTCGGGTCATCCATGCTCTTGAAGTCGAACACCCGCGCGACGCTCAGCGTGTCGGCATCCGCGATCACCAGCCGCCCGTCCACCAGCGAGAAATAAATGTCCTTGCCGCGCACCAGCCCGTCATGCGGCATCTCGAGCGCGATGTCGATGCGCTTGCCGCGATCGGTGAGACAGAGTGCGTCGCGTTGCCGCAGACGCGTGACCCAAACTTCGCTGCCGAGCTCGAAAGCGAAGTTAGGATGCGATTGGTGCGGCTTGGTGCTCGCGACCTTGCGGTAGTCGATCTCGCGCGAGAAGCGCTGCCACGGCGGCTCCGCCAGCGCGCTCCAGGCCTCGAGCAGCTCACCCTGCGCTGTCACGCGTACCACCATGTCGAGCCCGGTCGTGACGACCAGCAGCGTGCCGTCGTGCGCCGGAGTCACGTGGTGCACGTCGTTGAAGCACGGCAGCGTGATGTAGTTGATCTGCTCGAAACCGGGCAGCTTGAACACCAGTATCTCGGTGTTGGTACACGCGTACAGCGTGTCGCCGACCAGCGTGCCGCTCTTGAAGATCGAGGACGAGTGCTCGTGCGCGCGCGCCTCGCTGCGCGTCTTGTATTCGACGCAGGTCTGCACCGCTCCCGAGCTCGTATCCAACTTCAATATCAGCGCGGATTCGTACAGATTCCATTCCTCCTCGTCCTTGAGGAGCAGCCGGCGTTGCTTGCCGCCTAACACGTACACAAAGGACATCTGCTTACCCGCTCACCCGGCTTCGCAAAACCGCCGGGAGACTAGCACGCGCACCGGCGCTCGAGCGTGCCGCATGACGCAGCGCGGCGACACGCGCGGCGCTGACACGCGCCCGCGCCGTGCGCCGCCCATGGCGCGCTGCCGCGAAAGTCTGCAACGACGCGACTCGCGTCACATTCTCGTCATGCAACGGCCACGCGGAACTTCGCGCACGCACGCGCACTCTTACGAGCGACTGGCTCAAATCAGCGACAATTGCATCGATTTCCCGATACTCGTTAGGATCCGTTCCGTCAGGGACGCGAGCAGCCGATCTCACCACGCGCAGCTCTTCACTCGTCCCACTTGTCTCGATCCAGTTATTGGGAGCTTGTATGACTGACAGACGGCGCTCGAACAGGATGGCGCGTTCCGCGATCCAGCACGCGATCTCGCGCAGAGAATTACTGCGCATGGGCGGAGTAGTGATCCCGGCAGGACTCATGCTGCCGCGCTGGATGATCGCGAACGCTCAGACCGCGACCACATTCGATTTCTACATCTCGACGACCGGCAGCGACAGCAATCCCGGCACGGTCTCGCAGCCGTGGGCGATCACCTCGTTGGTCAGTACGAGTCCCAACAACTCGAAGATGGCCGGCAAGCGTCTCGGACTCATCGCCGGCACCTACACGATTCCCGGCACCATGGGCAACGGGCGCTATCCGACCAACAACAGCTACTGCGTGCTGTCGATACCTCCGGGCACCGCCAGCGCCTCGACCTACGTCGGCTCGAGCGACACCAACGGCAACTACTCGGCGCGTGCGGCCACCATCGTGCTCGCTGCCGGCGGTCAGGGCTCGGCGGGCGGCAGCAAGTGGTACAACGCGGTGATCGGTTGCGACTACCTGGCGAGCGGTAACGCCTACGTCACGATCGACGGGCTGGTAGTCAACGGCAACGGCATGGACAGCCTGGCCGCCGGCAACGAGGGCGCGCACCTCATCTTCTTCCAGAGCGGCACGACCGATAACTACACCAGGCCTGGCACCATGTTGGGCGTGGTAGTGCAGAACTGCGAGGTGTTCGGGATCAACGCCACGGATGCGGGCGGCAACGACGCGGCCGTGTGGTTCCAGGGCTGCTCCGGTGCGGTCCTGCAGAACTGCTACATCCACGATGTCAACAAGTCGGACCAGGTCGACCACGCCCACGGGCACGAGGAGTACGGCTGTCAAGGATCTCAGATCCTCTACAACACTTTCACCAACTGCACGGGCGGTGGCGCCGAGTCCAAGACCGGTTGCCTCAATAACGTCGCCGCGTACAACTACTTCTATAACTGTTCGGTAAATGCCCCGCCGGGTAATGCGGCGGTCATCCAGGGCTGGGACGGCGGCGAGCAGCCCGACGGTGCGGCCTCGCAGTTCCAGGTCCACCACAACATCTTCGATGGCTGCGGCCGAGTGTGCTTCGGCGAGTACTTTAACGCGCTGCACGAGGACGGCTTCGCCTGGTACAACAACACGATCTACAGCAGCGGCACCGTGGTGCTGCAGGCGACCGGGCCGTGGATCCAGCACTACAACAACCTGTACGTGGTCACCAGCGGCAGCGCGTCCGGCGTTGCGCAGTTCACCAACGGCGACACCAATCCGCTCGCCTACGACTCCGTCTACAGCACCACCGGCGGCAGCTACAGCGGGGCGTTCTCGGGGCAGACCGAGGCCAACCTGATGACCGGACAGGACCCGCAGTTCACCGGCGGCACCGCGAACATCGTCTCGGGTAACGGTGCGGCGCAGTTTCAGCTCGCCTCCGGTTCGCCGTGCGTCGGCGCCGGCCGGGTGGGCGGCGCCTCGAGCGGCTCGGCGGTCAACATCGGCGCCTGGGATGGCACCGTCACGCAGGTCGGTTGCAGCTTCGCATCCGGAGGCACGGCGACCGCCACCCCGGTGCCGAATGCGCCGGTGCTGACGGTCAGCTGAGCGGCGCGCGGCAAGCGGCGCGGCTGAGCTCGGTCAGCTTCTACGCCGGCAGCATGGCGAACCGGCACGCCCGAGGCGTGCCGGTCGCGTCGCGGCTGCCATGCGGCGGCGCGGATCAGATGCGTCCCAGGGCGCGACCCAGGACAAACTCGAATCCGAACTGATCCGGGCTCGTGAACCACACGGCGTCGACCGGAATGCGCTGCAGATGGTAGGGGCTCGCGCCGGTGGCGTTTACGCCGCCGTAGGAGGCAACGCAGCAGCTGAAGCCGGACTCGCGCACCAGCTCGCGTGCGTGCTCCGAGATGTTCTCGCGACCGCCGAAGGGGTAAGCGAACAGCTGCACGTCGCTGCCGAGCTCGCGGCTGATCTTCTGCTTCGAGACGGCGAGCTCGCGGCGTACCGTCTCGCTGTCGGCCCTACCCAGGTCGACGTGCGTATCGGTGTGACTGCCGATCTCGAATCCCTGCGCCACGAGTGCACGTACCTGATCCCAGCTCATCCAGCCCGGCTGCCGCTGTAAGCGCGCATCCCAGGGCGCGATCACCTCGCTGCCGATGAAGCCGCTGGTCACGAAGAAGGTTGCCGGCAGCTGCAGCGCGCGCAGAATCGGCGCGGCGATCTCGAAGTTGTCGCGATAGCCGTCATCGAGGGTGATCGAGACCGTGCCGCTCATGTCGCGGCCCTCGCGACAGGCCGCCACCTGCTCGGTGAGGGAGACGACCCGTGCGTGCTTGCGGAAGAAGCGACAGAACGCTTCGAACTTGCGCGCGTTGCAGGTGAGGCCGTCACCCGCCAGCTCGTCGTTTACGCGATGGAATGCCGTGATCACCATCGTCGAGCTGAAGGCGCGGGCGTCGGCGCCGGAAAAACCGGCCACCCGGCCCAGGATCGTCTTCACCCTTTTCCTATCGAGCATCAGCGCACTGCTGCCGGCGATCCGGCGCGACGAGGTTGGCGGGGACATCATGCACTCGGCGATTCAGCGGTAATGGTACATTAAACATAAGTCGGTAACGGTTGCTCACAATCAGAGTGCCGATCGCATTGCCTTCCGTGGGGCAGCGCAGCAACGGCTGGGTGCGCGCCCCGTTCGGCTCCGGTTTCGCGCTGAGCCAGTGTATCGTGGCCGCGCCCGTCGAGCGGCCAAGGCAAGCAAAAGCATGAATCGCACCGCATGAGTACGCTGCGCACCTACGTATTGTTCGTGCTGCGCGCCGTCGGGGGATTCGCCCTCGCCCGCTACCTGACCCGCAATCAGCTCCGCATCCTCTGCTATCACGGCTTCTCCCTCGGTGACGAGCACGAGGTCGCACCGGTCATGTTCATGCGGGCAGAGACCTTCGAGCAGCGCATGCGCCTGCTCAGCAAACGCCGCATCCCCGTCCTGCCGCTCGATGAGGCGGTGCGCAAGCTCGCGCGCGGGGAGATCAGGAACGCCGAGACGGTCATCACGCTCGACGATGGCTGGGCATCGAACCTCTCGGTGGCGGCCCCGATTCTCGACAAGTACCGCTTCCCCGCCTGTATCTACATCTCCACCGAGCACCTCGCGGCGGGCACCGAGGCGTTCAACGTCGCCCTCGCCTACATGATCCGTCGCTCCGGACGCGAAACGCTGACGCTGCGCGAGGTGCATCCCCAGATCGACGGCACCTACGACATCCGCACCGATCCCGATGCGGCGATCGTCGGCCTCATCCAGCGAGCCGAGCGCGCCTTGCCGCTCGCCGAGCGCCAGCGGCTGCTGCGCCCGATCGCCCAGGCGCTGGGCGCCGACGTCGACGCGGTGCTCAGCGACGGGCGCTTCCGCCTGTTCTCGCGCGCGCAGGTTCGCGAGGCGTTCGAGCGTGGACTCGACATCCAGCTGCACAGTCACACCCATCACCTGCCGGAGAACGATTTCGAGGCCACTGCCCGCGACATCGACACCAACCGTGCCCTGATCCGCGAGGTCACGGGCGCGGAGCCGCGCCACTTCTGCTACCCGAGCGGTGAGTACGGCGCGCAGCACCCCGAATGGCTGCGCCGACTCGGCATCGCCTCCGCCACCACCTGCGATCCGGGCCTGAACGGCGCCGACACCCCGCTGATGCTGCTCAAGCGCCTGATCGACAGCGACCGCAAGAGCAGCCTGGTCTTCGAGGCCGAAATCTGCGGGGTGCGCGAGCTGGCGCGTTTCCTGTCGCTCGGTGCGCTCAGGCGCGCGCCCAAGCGTCTGCAGGACGCCCACGTCTAGGGCGGTGGCGAGCCGCTGAGTGGAGCAGCGCGTGCCCGCGCCACGCCGGCACGGGTCAGCGCATCGGGTTCCAGACGATCATCCGCTCGCCCTGCAGGTAGCGCAGCGTGGCGATGAGCGATGCGATATTGGTGAGCAGAAAATAGTAGGGCTTGGCAAAGACGCCGGGGTTGCGGTGATTGTCCTGCAGTACGAATCCGACGATTCCGGAGCCGAGCAGCACAACTTGTCCGATCAGCAGCAGCAGATAGCCGGCGCCGCCGGGCGGCAGGTGCAACAGCACATAAAGCAGGTTGTCGTGTGAGTGGGCGGGGTCGCGCGCGACTGTCACGTAGCTCATCACGATTGCAACGTTGGCCACCAGCGCCCCGAGCCACAGCAGCGGCGAGGCGTAGCGCAGCACCTTGTGCGACCACAGCTGCCAGGCGAAGTAGCCATATCTGAGCGGGTTGAGAAAGCGCCGTTCGCGGATCAGCGCGTTCAGACTGCGCACCGCGACGCGCACGCGCATCGACAACTCGTGCCGGCCGTGATCGAGCGTCGCCTCGAAGCATACCGCGTCGGGTGCCAGCACGGTGCGCAGGCCCTGCTCGCGCATGCGCATGGCGATGACGAAGTCGCTGATGAGCGCGGGGTGCATGGGGCGATAGGCGCTGCGACGTACCGCGTACAGGCAGCCGCTGACGCCGATGAGCGAGCCGAGTGCGCTCTCCCCGGCACGCAGTCGCAGCTCGTAGCTCCAATAGGTCTCGAGCTCGCGGCCGGTCACGTTGTCGACTTCGGTGACGTACACCAGCCGGCCGGCGACGCAGCCGACGTTCGCATCCGCAAAGCGCTCTACCAGGTGCCGCAGGGCATCAGCCTGCAGGCGCGTCGTAGCGTCGGTGAACACCAGTATCTCGCCGCTCGCCTGCGCGGCGGCGGCGTTCTGGCAGGCGGTCTTGCCCTGTCGCCCTTCGATGCGGATTACGCGTACCCGTCGCGGGTCGTAGCTGGCGGCGATCGCCTCGGTCGCATCCGATGAGCCGTCGGACACCACCAGGACGTCGAGCAGCTCGGCTGGATAGTTGAGACCGAAGAGATTGTCGAGCTTGGCGCGTATGCAGCGCTCTTCGTTGTAGGCGGTGACGATGACCGTCACCCTCGCGAGCGCACTGCCCCGCCGCTCGCGCGTACCGACGGTGCGCGCCAGTGCGCGTACGGCTGCCGGATAGAGCACGTACACGTAAGCCAGCAGGACGCAGCATGCCCAGAAAACGAGCTTAACCATGAAAACCGACAATATTTTTGTTCTCGACGCGGCGCCGGTGACGCGTCACAGCTTAACAGTCCATCCGCGGCGCGGGCTACCCCGCAGGCGCGCGCCGTGTCCAACATGTGAACTGCGTCTCAGTTCACAGAATCACACTTCGTCTTGAGAGAAATAGTCAAATCCCGGTTTTTCCAGCGAAATCAGGCGCCGGAAGCCTTGGTGGGCTGCTGCACCGCGTCAGCGGAAAACTGCCCGCTCCACTGCGGCCTCGCAGGCGATGCGCTCGCGCTTTCCTGTGCCAGCGGGCGATGCGACAGCAGGATGACCACGTGATCGCCCGCGAGCGGGGCACCCGGATCAGTCCGGCGCGTCACGATGCGCGTCACCGCAAGTCCGTTGCGCTCGAGACACTGCCGCGCCATCTCCACCGTGTAGGACTTCCTGAGCGGCTGCACGATGCGGTGACTCAGCTTCTTGCGGGCCCATCTCAACAGCGCCAGCGGCCGAGGTCGTGGAAACAGATACTCGCGCACCTTGACGATGAGCCGCTCGAAACGCGTCATGTCGGTCTGGATGAGCGCGACGTATCGTCCCGCGGGCTTCAGCACCCGGTGAATCTCGGCCGTGGCGGCGTCGGCGTTCTCGAAATGCTCCATGACTCCCGCCGCGACGACCAGGTCGAAGGTGCCCGACGCGAAAGGCAGCTCCTCGGCGCGCGCCACGGCGCACGCCGCGCTCGAGCGCCGCTGCGCTCTGAGCAGCGCGTGCACCGATGGATCGATGCCGAACTTCTCCGCGCCGCGCAGAGCGGCGAGCAGCATGCCCTCGCCGCAGCCGATCTCGAGCACGCGCTCGCCGGCTGAGGATTGCGCCAGCGCGCTGAAATACCCGAGGAAGCGCTCCGAGCGCCCCTGATCCACCCACACATCCTCGTGGTGCCGGTAGATGTCGTCGTAGATGTCGCGCAGCCGTTGACCGCTGCCGCTCGCCGCGTCGCCGAGAAAGCACGGGATCCCTGCGACGACGGCGAAGGCCACTCCGCAGGCGGCACAGCGGAACTCGGCGAGCGGTCCCTTGCAGGTGGGGCAGACGTACATGCGTCCGGCATCGATCTGAAACGCAGGCGCGGGAGAATAACGTAGAATCGGCGCCGGCGGGCCGACTGCCGGAGGTGTGTCGTCGAGATGAGACATAAGGCTCTTGAGGCGCTGTGCGAATTCTGACCAGCGAGCCGATCTCGCAAAGCCCCACCTGGAGTTCGCAGACCGAGACCCTCACGCTGTCCGATGAGGCGGACAGCGATCGCTGGCGCCTGCCGCGCGCGGTGAAGAACGCCGTCAAGGTGGCGGGCAAGGCGCGCAGCGGCGATATCGTCATCCTCACCGACGTTCACGGTCTCTCCAGCAATCTGTTCAGCCTGCTGCGGCGGCTGTGGCCGGGCCGGCCCACCATCATCCGTTCCGACGCGCTGTTCGCGCTGCCCTCGAGCGGGCCGCTGCGCGCGCTGAAGCGCATGTACATCCGCGCGGCCATGGCCGGGGTCGACCTCATGGTGGTCTGGTCGCCGGGCACCGTGGACCGCTACTGCAACACCCTCGGCCTGCCGCGCCGCAAGTTCGCGAGCGTCAAGTTTCATCACACCCTGACCGGCTTCGACGTCGACCACGTCACCCAGGGCAAATACATCTTCTCCGGCGGCGACAGCCTGCGCGACTACCCGACGCTGCTGCAGGCGGTCACCGGACTCGACGTGCAGCTGACCATCGCGACGCGCCTCAAGCTGCCGAAGTCGGTCGCCGTACCGCCGAACGTGACCATCCGCGCGGTATCGGACCGGGAGTTCCGTGAGCTGATGGCCGGCGCGCTGCTGGTCGTCTTCCCGCTGCGGATCGACGAGCTGCGCACCGCCGGTCAGCAGTCGTACCTGAACGCCATGGCGCTCGGCAAGGCGGTCATCGTGACCGACACGGTCGATGCGCCGTTTTATGTCGAGGATGGACGCACTGGCCAGTTGACGCCCTCAGGGGACGTGCTGGCGCTGCGGCGGACGATCATGCGCCTGCTGGCGCACCCGGAGAAAATCACCGCCCTGGGAGAAGCCGCCCGGCGCGCGGCGCGCGCCCTCGACCAGGAATACACCTGGTCCCAGGTGCTGACCCTCGCCCGGGCGACGCACGGGGCGCGCGGCCGGCCGACGCGCTAGTCGCGCCCGCAGGCACTTTCCCGGCAGCGCAGGCAAGTGGCGACCGACCCGATGGCGTCGACTTCTCCGGCCCCCACGGCCAGGCCCCTGAGCGTGCTGCACATCTGGTACGCCGACTACCCCTGGGATGTGCGGGTGGAGAAGGTCATCGCCGCGCTCGGCGCCGCCGGCATGACGGTTCACCTGATAGCGCGCAACACCCGCAATCTGCCCTGCCGCGAGAGCCTCGACGGAGCCGAAGTGCATCGCATGAGGTGGCTGCGCACCTGGCCGCGGTTTGCCCGAGCCCTGAACGCAGCCAGCTCGCTCCCGGCCTTCCCCAACCCGCGCTGGCTGCTGCACATCCACCGTGTCGCGCGCCGCACGCGTCCCGATGTGATCCTGGTGCGAGACCTGCCACTTGCGCCCGCGGCAGTATGGGTGGGCCGCTGGTTACACGTGCCGGTCGTGCTCGACATGGCGGAGAACTATCCCGGGTTCCTGCGGACCCTGCAGGACACCGGCGCGCTGCGCGGCCTCGATCGGCTGCTGCGCAACCCAGGCCTGGCGGCGCTCGTGGAGCGCTACGTCGTGCGGCGCGTGCAGGCCATCGTCTGTGTCATCGAGGAGTCGGCGCAGCGTCTCATGCAGCTCGGCGTGCCGGCGCGCAAGCTCGCCGTGGTGCGCAACACGCCCCGCATCGAGAGCGAGCCCACCGCGTCTGCCCCGGTCGCAGACGGCGCCGCACTGACCGTGGTCTATCTCGGCTTGATCGAGCGCCACCGCGGCGTGCAGGATCTCGTGCGTGGGGTATTCGAAAGCCGGCGGCGCGGCACGCCCCTGCAGCTGGTGGTCATCGGCGATGGCAAGAGCTTCGCGGAGCTGCAGCGACTCGCCGCGGACATCGGCGTGCTCGGCAACGGCGTCGAGCTGCTCGGGCGCCTGGAGAACCGCCGGGCGCTGGAGATCGTGGCGCGCGCACACGTCGGGGCGATTCCGCACATGCCGTGCGCGGCGTGGGACGCGACCATTCCCAACAAGCTGTTCGACTACATGTCGCTCGGCCTGCCGGTGCTCACCAGCAACGTCGGACCGGTGCAGCGCATCGTTCTCGAGGAGGCCTGCGGAGTCGCCTACCAGTGGGGCAACATCGATGACCTGTGCGCCAAGATCGACGCGCTGCGCCCGGCCGCACAGCGGGCGCAGATGGGCGCGGCCGGCCGCCGCGCGGTGCTCGGCAAATACAACTGGTCGAACGACGGCGCGGTGCTGTCGCGCACGCTGCGCGCGGTCCGCGATGGCTACCATGCGGCGCGCGCTGAGCGCTAGCCATCGCCGCCGGCACGCCACGGAGACCTGAGCACCATGCGTTGGCAAGTGAAATGTGCGATCGACAACGCCAAGGCCCTGCTGCCCTTCCAGGCGCAGCTGCGCAAGCTCAAGGATCATTTCGTCCCGTACAGCCCGAACCGCGCGGATGACATCCACACCATCGCTCAGGGCATCCGGCAGGTGCAATGGGTCGACGGCGCTCTGCCGCTGAGGGGCGCCGAGGTTCTGGAGATCGGCAGCGGCTGGCAGCCGATGATCCCGGTGCTGTACTCCCTGGCGGGCGCCGCGCGGGTGTTTCTCACCGACCTCAACGTGCTGCTGCGCCCGGATACGTTCCGCGCGGCGCTGTCGGCACTGCGCACGCAGCGGGCGGTGATTCTCGAGCAGCTCAAGGTCGACGCCGCGCTGCTCGACCACCTGCTGCGCGACGATCCACACGTGCCGCTGCAGGCGCGGCTCGAGGAGCTGCGCCTTCAATACCTGGCGCCCTGCGACTGCCGCAAGCTCGCCCTGGCCGGCGAATCGGTGGATGTGGTGACCTCACGCGCCTGCCTCGAGCACATTCCCCCGCAGGTGCTGCAGGACATCTTTCACGAGTCGCATCGGCTGCTGAAGCGCGGTGGCGTCGCCTGCCACTGGGTGGACCCGTCGGATCACTGGGAGCACCAGGACAAGCGCTTGAGCCGCGTGAACTTCCTCAAGTACTCCGACGCGCTGTTTCGCCTGACCTCGATCAACCCCATCAATTACCAGAACCGGCTGCGCCACCCGGAGTACGTCGAGATGCTGAGCAAGGCGGGCTTTCGGCTGCTGCGCGAGGAGCGCGAGGTGGACCAGGCGGCGCTGCGCGCTCTCGCGCACATGCGCATCGCGGCACGCTTCCGCGCCTTCTCGCCCGAGGACCTGGCGACGGTCGACAGCCTGCTGCTGACGGTCAGGGACTGACGGCCCTGCCGAGCGCCTCGGCGTAGAAGCCGCTCAGGCGCTCGCGATAACGCTCCGGCGAGAACTCGCGCGTGGCGCGCGCCAGTGCCGCGCTCGTCAGGCGTGTCACCAGCTCCGGCTCTTCCAGCAGCCGCGCGATGGCGCTCGCCAGGCTCGGCGGGTCGGCGATGCGCGCGAGCAGGCCCGTCTCCTCATCGAGCACGATCTCGGGATTGCCGCCGGCGCGCGTCGCGGCGATCGGCACGCGCGCCATCATGGCCTCGAGCAGGACGTTGGCCGAGCCTTCACTGTGCGAGGGCAAGGCAAACACGTCGGCGATGGCGTAGAAGGGCCGCACGTCCGCGTGGAAGCCGGCGAAGCGCACGCGTGGCTCGATGCCGAGCGCGCCGGCCAGACGTCCGAGCGGCTCGCGCTCCGGGCCGGTGCCGACCAGCACCAGCTGCCACGGCCGCGTGCCGGGGCGCATCCGGGCGAGCGCCTTGAGCAGATCGGCATGCCCTTTCTCGCGCGACAGACGGCCGATGGAGAGGATCACGGCCTCGTCACTGCCGACGCCGAGCCGCCCGCGCAGCTGCGCCTGCTCGGCGGCCGCGGTCGGTGGCAGCGCCGTCGCCGCGTTGTGCAGAATGCGGATCCGCTCCGGTCGCACGCCGTAGCCGACCAACCGCGGCGCGAACGCCTGGCAGACGCTGACGACGCGGTCGGCGGCCCGCAGCGTGGTGCGATCGACCTGGTTGTACAGCCGCTGCTTGAGGTCCGGGTACGCCTCGCCGTGATGAAAGGCGAACCACAGGCATCGGGCGCGCAGCTGTGGCAGCAGACGCACCAGCAGGTGCGACTTGTTGTTGTGTGTCTGGATGATGTGAGGTTGCGCCCGCTCGGTGAGCTCGCGCAGCTGCGCGATCACGCCGGGGTCGAAGCGAAACCGCTCGCGGATGACGTGCGTGTCGATGCCGGCGGCGCGCGCCGCGCCGGCGAAACTGTCGCTCGCCTGCGCGCGCGCATTGCGATCGAAGGTGGCGATGGCGACGGACAGACCGGTGCGCTCGCCCTCGGGCGTGCGCAGCCAGCGGCAGAAGCCGATCAGGTTCTTGGCCGGTCCGGTGAGCGAGGCCGCCTCCATCATCGCCAGGATCCGTACGCTCGGCGCTGCATTCACTGGAGCTGGCTGCCTGCTTCGTCCGCGGCCCGTGCGCCGCGTGGTCTATAGTAGCGATCCTCCTCCACCGTGCGTAAGCGACCGAACCGGCTGAGAAATATGGTGAATTCCACCGGCGCCCCAACCGCCGCTCGCTGACTGCGCCGCTCCAGATCTACAACCACGAGGAGCTGCGCCGCGCCGCCGCCTGCGGCGCGCGGTCCGCCCTGCCTACCAGCCCTCGGGCGGCGCGATCTGCCAGACCGCGCGCGCCGGATTACCGGACACCACCGTGAGCTCGGGCACGTTGGTCTTCACCACCGACCCCATGGCGACCACCGCGCCGCGGCCGATCGTCACGCCCTTCATGATGACCGAGCGGCTGCCGATCCAGGCGTAGTCCTCGACGGTGATGTTGCCGACGCCGTCGCGGCCTGGGCCTTCGTGGCGCGCGCGCGCGTACGGATCGAGCGGGTGGCCGTCGTAACCCATGAGCGCCACGCGCGTCGAGATCATGACGTGCCGGCCGATCCTGATGGTATCGCCCACGATCAGCTCGGTGCCGAAGCCGATGCCGGAATCGTCACCGATGCTCAGCGTCTTCGGCGCCCCGCCGCCGGCTGCCATCCACACCAGCTGACCATCGAGATTGACGCGCGCGCCGAGCGTGATGCGCAGATTGCCGATGATCTTCGGCATGCCCTCGTACAGCAGCACTCCCTGGCCTACGCTCTCGCATTGCAGGCGCAGCAGCGGCTGGTGGTAGAGCTTGTTCCACAGCAGCGTGAGCGGACCGGTGCGGAAGCGGCGCTCCGCCAGCAGCAGGTGATGCAGACCCGGGACCACGGGGACCTCGAAGCGGGCGGCGCTCTTCAGCAGCTGCCAGGCGCGCTGCTGAGCCGGTGTCTCCCTGCGATGGGCCCATTCCAGTATTCCCAAGCTGGACCTCGGTTTCAAAACGCTGGCCGACGCTCGCGCTGGTGGCCGCGCGGCGCGACGCTAGGGCGGATGAGCTTCGTCCGGAGGCGGGCCGCCGTAGCCGATGTAGCCGTAGTAGTAACCCTCGCGCTGCCGGTACGGCACGTGATTCAGCACCAGGCCCTGCAACTTGGCACGGTCCACCTTCGCCAGCGCATCGGCGAGTGCGCGGTGCGGCGTCACACCCACGCGCGCCACGAGCACCAGCTGTCCGGAGATGCGCATCAGCACGCGTGCCTCGCTCGAGGCGAGCAGCGGCGCAGAGTCGAACAGGATCAGCCGGCGCGGATTGCGCGTGCCGAGCCGGGCCACGGTCTGGCCCATGCGCGCGCTCGCGAGCAGCTCGGTGGCGCCCTCCACGAATTTGCCCGACGGCAGGATCTGCAGTCCGCGCACATCCGTGCCCACGACCAGCGATTCGATGTCCACCGACGGGTCGGCGAGCGCATCGAGCAGCCCGGGCATGCCGCGCACGCCGAGAATCTCGCTGATGCGCGCGCGCGCCGAGTCCGCATCGACCAGCAGCACCGAGGCGTCGCGCTCGCGCGCCATGCTGAGCGCCAGGTTGATGCTGGTGAAGGTCTTGCCGTCGCCCGGCAGCGCGCTCGACACCATGATCAGGCGCATGTCCGGGCCGCCGGCCAGTGCCTTCTCGATCAGTGGGCGCTTGATGTGGCGATACTGATCGGCAAAGCGGCGTTCGAGCCCGGCCTGGGGCAGATAGCCCCCCTCGCGCAGCGCCCGCATGTCGATCGGGATGCGGGTCGCCGGCTCGGGTAGCTCGGCAACCGGCTCGGGGAGCGCACTCGCCACCTTGGCCGCCGCCGCCACGACGATGGACGGGCGCGGTGCGGACAGCGGGCGCGCCGGCGGGCTCTCCGTGCCACGCCGCAGCTTGGCGAGCGCACTCTCGATGAGACTCACGCGTTCACCAGGTGCCTGAGCACCGCGAGGCTCAGGCGCAGACCCGACTGGCTGATGATCAACGCGACGCCGAAGGCCACGAGCAGGCAGGCAGTCGCCATCGACAGCCGCACGATATCGCGCCGGAAGGCCAGCCGGTCACGGTCGGGAAACGCAGCGGTGACCTGTCCGAGGATCTGCACGCCGAAGGTGCGCCCGACGGCATCACCGGAGGTGACCACTGGGAAGAGATAGTTGAGGCCGTACGCCAGCCCGGCACCGGCTGCCAGCGCCCCGAGCAGAATGCCTGCCAGGAACAGCTTGCGGCGCGGCCACACCGGTCCATAGGGAGCGGCCGGGGGCTGCACGATCTCGAAGCGCACCGAGCCGGCGTTGTCGGCCCGCTCGCCCAGGCGGGCCTTCTGCAGGTTGCCGAGCAGCGCGGTGTATTGCGCCTTGTTGACTTCGTAGTCGCGGTTGAGCTGGGCGAATTCCGCTTCCACCTGCGGCGCGGTGTCCAGCGAGCGCTTCAGCTCCGCCACCTTGGCCTGGTGCTGGCCGAGCTCGGTGTTGAGGTCCGCGATGTCGACATCCACCTGCAGGAG
>Ga0187783_10002214_pt1 | contig 14470 bp, 15 predicted proteins | sample 1015_SJ02_MP02_2_FD_132471 | JGI IMG/M metagenome (GOLD analysis project Ga0187783, IMG submission 132471) | Tropical peat soil microbial communities from peatlands in Department of Meta, Colombia - 1015_SJ02_MP02_20_MG | ecosystem: Environmental > Terrestrial > Soil > Wetlands > Peat | place...
GAGGCGGATTTCCGCTATGACCGAAGCTCAGCAAGGCCGCAGGTGGACTACTCGGTCTCCGGCTCGGACGGTCACCTCACGGTGTCTAGCCGGGACGGCGGCGTGCGTTGGGGACCTACGAACAACGATTGGGATCTGCGCCTCGGCGGGGACGCCGCCATGGACCTGAATCTGAATATTGGAGCCGGTGAAAGCTATCTGCGTCTGGGCGGGCTTGACGTCGAACGCCTCAGAGTCAATATGGGTGTCGGAAGGTTGGACCTCGATCTGACCGGGCCACGCAAGGCGAACCTCAGCGCCACCGTGGAAGGGGGCATCGGATCGGCCATGGTCCGGCTGCCAAGGGATGTGGGCGTACGCGTAACGACCTCAGGCGGAATCGGCTCGATCAATGCGAATGGATTACGGCACGAGGGCGACAGCTACGAGAACGATGCGTACGGCAAGACGCCCAACACCATCGACATGACGGTCCACGGCGGCATCGGCGAGATCGACCTTATCGAGCAATAAGGTACCCTGCGCGTTACTCACTCGCCGCAGTCGCACGGGATGGCTTTGACACCACCCGAACCCTTCGCTAGTTTCGAAAGCGGGCTCGGTGAATCTTTGCGGGTCCATCACAGGAGTGCACCTTGGCGCGGCCTATTGTCACACTCACCACGGACTATGGCACGAATGACCATTTGGTAGGAGTTATGAAAGGCGTGCTGTTGAGCATCAATCCCGACCTAACGGTGGTGGATATCACGCACGGCGTTCTCGCGCACGACATCCTGGACGGCGCACTTGCCATTGGCCAGGCTTACAAGTACTTCCCGCCGAAGACGATTCACGTCGTGGTGGTGGATCCGGGAGTGGGAACCGAGCGCAGACCCATTCTCGTCGCCAGCGATCAACATTATTTCGTGGCCCCGGACAACGGAGTGCTGTCGTCGGTCTATGATCAAACGGAAGCCCTCCACGTGTGGCACATCATCTCGGAACACTATTTTCGCCAGCCCGTCAGCAAAACCTTTCACGGGCGGGACATTTTTGCACCGGTGGCCGCGTGGCTTTCGAAATCCTGGCAGACGTCGGCGTTTGGCGAGGCCATCACGGATTTCACGCGATTCGCGATTCCCAGGCCGAAGACGACCGGCAACACGATCCGAGGGGTTGTGCTGCGAGTGGATCAATTCGGCAATCTCATCACGAACGTGCGCGTCGAGGACGCGCCGGCGCTTGCTTCCGCCGACGGGAAGTGCACCATCAAGGCGGGAACAACTGTCGTAGCCAAGATCGTGGGAACCTTCGCGGAAGGTGCAAGCGGCGAGGTGGTCGGAGTCGTGGGATCGAGTGGGTACTTGGAGATTTGCGTCAATAAAACCAGCGCCGCCCGGATGCTCGGAATTGGGCGAGGCACAGAAGTGACGGTTGAGCTTGGTTAAGGCCGACTTCTTCGGCTTTCCCTGACCGAAGCGACCGCTCGCAGCCCGAGATCCGCTACCTTTCTCCACCTTCAGCGCCGAACAGAGGTGAGGAGCAGATACGCGCGCATGCGAGGGTCCATCCAGTCGCGAAGTGCGTCGCCCAAGAGATTGAAGGCGAGGACGGCAACCATCACGGCAAGCGCAGGGAACAGCACGAGATGCGGTGCGTCGAACAGATGGCTGCGCGCGTCATTGAGCATCGCGCCCCAGCTGGGCATCGGCGCAAGGACACCGACACCGAGGAAGCTGAGCGTCGACTCGGCCAAGATGGCACCGGCCATGCCCAGGGTCGCTTGCACGAGGACGGGCTGAAGGATATTCGGCAGAAGATGTCGGAGAAGAATGCGGGCAGGCGAGGCACCGAGCGAGCGGGCCGCCAGCACGTACTCCATCTCCTTCGCCTGTAGAACTTGCGCACGAGACAGGCGCGCGTAGCCTGCCCAGCCCGTCACAATCAGCGCGAAAATGACTTTGCCGATGCCGGGACCCAAAAACGCGGCGAAGGCGATGGCCAGAAGAATGCCGGGAAACGATAGAAATGCGTTGATGAGAACAATGTTCACAAAGCGGTCGAACCAGCCCCCGCAATAACCCGCGAGCGAGCCTACCGCCAGCCCCAACATTCCCGCGCTCACGACAACGCTCACGCCGACGAAAATGGAAACCCGGGCGCCGAACAAAACGCGAGAGAGAATGTCGCGGCCAAGCTCGTCGGTGCCCATCCAATGCGAAGCATTGGGACCTTCGAGCCGCATCGCGAGACTCTGCGCGGTGGGGTCGGCAGGAGCCAGCCACGGGGCCGCCAGTGCGGCGATGACCAACAAGAAGGCGAGCGCGAGCGCCCAGCGCCCCATCACGCTCTGAAGGAGAAATTCGCGCAGTGCGTTCATTCGAAACGCACCCGAGGATCGACAAGCCCGCAGATGAAATCGGTCAGGAGATTCACCAACACGTAAGATACCGCAATCAGCAAAATGCAACCTTGTAGCAAGGGATAGTCACGGGCGCCGATGGCTTGCACGGTGAGCCGGCCAATACCGGGCCAGGAGAAGATCGTTTCGGTCACGATGGTCCCTGCCAACAGCGTGCCGAATTGAAGGCCGAGAATGGTCAGAATTGGAATGAGCGCGTTGCGAAACGCGTGGCGAAACAAAACCGCGGCGGGCGAAAGGCCCTTGGCACGGGCGGTGCGAACGTAGTCGCTCGAAAGCTCTTCAATCACGGAGGTGCGAACCATGCGTGTCAAAATCGCGGCCAACGCGGCTCCCAGGGTGATTGCGGGGAGCACCAGGTGTGGCGGGCCACCGCGCCCGGAGACGGGCAGCCAGCCGAAGGTCACTGAGAACACCAAAATCAACACAGGACCGAGCGCAAAATTCGGGATGGAAAGACCCAGCAGAGTGAAGACGCTGATGGCGCGGTCGGCGCCGGTCGAGCGGCGCTCCGCCGCAAGCAGGCCCGCCGGAATACCGATCGCCGCCGAGATAAGAAGGGCCACCAGGGCCAGTTCGAGTGTCGCGGGATAGTGATCGAGCACGATGCGCGTCACCGGCTCGCGGAAGCGGAACGAGTCGCCCAAATCACCGCGAACGACACCCCTCAGATAGCGCGCATATTGGGTTGCGATCGGCACGTCCAAGCCCAACGCGTGACGGAGCTGCTGCAAATCCTCCGCGCGTGCGCCTTCGCCCAGCATCTGCTCGACCGGGTCGCCCGGAACGACGTGTGCGAGCAGAAACACCATCGTGACGATCAACCAAAGTGCCGGCACCGCAAATAAGAGCCGCAGGGAAATGTAGCGGATCATTTTCTGCGGCGTTCCTTCGCTATCGCAGGCGCAAGATTGGGAGTGGCAGGAACGGCTACATCGGCCGGCGATACAGAATGATCCACCGGAGCAACCAAGGGCTTAATTTTCACTCGGGAGACGCGGCGACGATCCATTTCCATCACGGTGAAACGGTAGCCATCGGTTTCAAAACTTTCCCCTCCGCGAGGAATGAATCCAAGGCGGCTGAGAACAAAACCGCCGACGGTTTCAAAAGGGGCGTCATCGGACAACTTGATGTGGTAACGGGCTTCGAGATCGCGTGTCTTATAGGCGCCGTCGAAAATCGTGCTACCGTCAGCAAGAGCGAGCGGGCGCTCGACAACATCGAATTCGTCGTGAATTTCGCCGACCATTTGTTCGAGGATGTCCTCCAGGGTTACCAGGCCCAAGATGCTGCCGAACTCGTCCACGACCAGGGCGAGGCCGATCCGGCGGGAACGGAACTCCACCAGCAGCTCGCTGGCCGGCTTCGTCTCCGGAACAATCAGCACCTCTCGAAGATGGTTTCTGAGCTGGAAGGGCGAAAGAAGGACCTGTTCGTCGGCATGTCGTGTCCTTTCCAGCAGCACCCAGATGACGTCTTTGATGTGGACGAAACCGAGGATGTGGTCGAGCGAGCCTTCATACACCGGCAGGCGGGAGCGCTGCGTCGTGGCAAACATGTTCATGGTGTCTTCGAGGCTCGCGTCAGCGGGAAGGGCGTGCATATCGGGCCGCGGCACCATGACCTCGCGCACCTGCACCTGCCCGAGTTCCATGGCGTTTTGAACCAGGCGCACTTCCGCCGCGGGGATCAGACCGCGGTCTTGGGCCTGCTGCACCATGACCTGCAACTCTTCCAAAGAGCGCACCAGGGTGTGGCTATGCCGCACAATGAGCCCCATCGCGCCCAAAATTTTTGCCGCGATGCCGTCCAGTAAGTCGATCGCCCAGCGAAACGTGTTGAGGAACCAATGGAACGGGCGAGCGATCAGGAGCGCAACCCTCTCGGCGCGGGCCAGGCTCATGCTTTTGGGAACGAGCTCGCCAAAGACCACCTGAAGGACGGTCAGAAGCCCAAAAACAAGTACGAGCGCCACGGTGTGAGCCAGGATGGGAGCCCAGGGCCGCGTCATTTTCTCAACGAAGGGGCGGAGGAGTGAAGCGAGGGTGATCTCGCCCAAGTAGCCGAGCGAAAGACTGGCGACCGTGATGCCGACTTGCACGCCGGACACAACACGACTCATGTCGCTCAAAAGATGCTCGACAATCCGGGCTCGTGGATCTCCCTGTTCGACGAGCTGGCGGACGCGCGAAAACCTGACGGCCACGAGCGAAAATTCCGCGGCGGCGAAGAATCCGTTCATGCCAATCAGGAAGACCACGCCGAGAATGTGCAGGGGAGTCATCCGCTACTCACCCGGAAAACACGGCGGGAAGGGACGTCAGGATGAGCCGCACGCATCAGTGCGCGATCGGCTGAGGCTCGCCTAAGGCGTTCCGAGGCCACCATTGTGGATGATTCTATCAGGGAGGGTCGCTTCAAGGGAGATGCGCTCAGACGATGTGTTGTCGACCCGACCGGCGACCGCGCTAGCGCTGCGACTGGAGGCCGGCATTCACGCGCGAGTTAAAATCGGCTGACTTGCCGCGCGGGATGGTGAGGGACTTCCATCGATCCGCGGAATGGTGTTTGGCGATATAGACGATCTGTCCGATGTGATACGCGTAGTGGGCCACCTGACGGTTGATCGCTTGCATCACGGAATGACGCTCGCCGCGAATGTGGATGGTCCGGTCGAGGTCCTTGTCGGTCAGTTGGGTAAGCGAGTCGAACACGATCTTCCAAGCCGATTCCCACAGCGCCCCGATTTCGGCCCGTGTTTGGGGGGGAGCCTCAAACTCCGTGTCTCGATTGCGATCGGGCTTTTCTCCATCGGAGGTGAGAAAATCGGTCCAGCGGGAGCGCATGTTGCCGGCCAAGTGTTTCACAATGATGGCGATCGAGTTGGATTCCGAGTCGGGTGTGGCGAGCAGCGCCTCGTCGGAGGCTTGGGCCATCGCTTGCTCCCCGAGTCTCTTGTAGTAGCGCAGGATGTCGAAGGAATCCTTCACATACGAGGTCGTGAACTCCAGGGGCATGCGCGTCATTTTGCATCCACATCCGCTCAAGTGCAAGCACCTGGGAAAGAATCGACCGGGGGCGCTAAAGGGCATTGTTGACCTTCTGCGGGCTGCGCTAGAATGCTCCCGTCGCGGGTATGATTTTCGCAGTGCAGACGCGTCGCCGTATGTGTGCGATCGATGAGCTCGACAATCAATAAGACGACGGAACCTTCGCGCAAAGGCGATTTCGAAAAATCGCTGGCCCGGCTCGAAGAGGTGGTGAAGCGGTTGGAAAGCCCCGAGCTATCCCTGGACGAGGCTATGAAACTTTTCGAGGAGGGTGTCAAGCTGTCGCGCGAATGCCAAAAGCAGCTCGAAGAAGCAGAGGGGCGCGTCGAAATTCTTCTCAAAAAGGCAGACGGCAAAATCGCGCCGGAGCCGTTTGAGCCCGAAGATGAATCATCGTAGCGTTTCCAGACCGTGTCGCCGTGTCACACCTCCTTTATTCCGAATCCAGCCCGTAGCATGACACTCCCAGATTTCTTCGAGTCAGATCGCGCGGCCGTCGAAGCGGCCCTCGACCAGATTCTTCCTCCGGAAAGCACCCAGCCCGGGTCGATTCACCGCGCGATGCGCTACAGCATTCGAGCGGGCGGCAAGAGAGTTCGACCCGTGCTCTGCATCGAGACAGCCCGTATATTTTCGCCAGATCTGGAAGGTGCGATCCGCGTAGCGTCTGCGATCGAATGCATCCATACCTATTCACTGATCCACGATGATTTGCCCGCACTGGACAATGACGATCTGCGCCGCGGCAAGCCGACGAGCCACAAGATGTTCGGTGAGGCGATGGCGATCCTGGCCGGTGACGCTTTGTTGACGCTGGCCTTTCAAACCCTGGCCACGGCGCCCCTGGAGCCGGCACGGGGCGTTCGCGTGATCGCCGAAATCGCAGCGGCCGCGGGGACGGTCGACGGAATGGTCGGTGGACAGGTGGCGGACGTCGAGGCGGGCGGAAAGCCGGTCGATCGGCAAACGATCGAATACATTCACCGCTCGAAGACGGCTGCGCTGATTCGCGCTTCGATTGTGGCAGGCGCGATCGCCGGTGGCGCACCGAGCGATGACGTGGAACGGCTCCGCCGGTTCGGCGACTACATCGGGTGGGCCTTCCAAGTCGTCGACGATTTACTGGACCTCGAAGAATCGTCGGCAACACTCGGCAAAACAGCAGGCAAGGACCGCGCGCAGGCCAAGGCAACCTACCCGGCACTCTACGGGATAGAGAAGTCGCGCGCGATCGCGGCGGACCTGGAGAGAAGGGCCCTTGCGGAACTTGTCTCCTTGGGCGAGCGTGCGGCACGCCTGAGGCAGCTCGCGGAGTTTCTGGTCGCACGCCGTTCCTGATTCGGCCGATCGTATGAGTCCAAAAGCGCGAGGTCATTCCGATCATCTTTCGTCTCGAAAGGGAGCAAGAGCGGGCGAGGTGCGGCTCGATCTGATCCTCGTCGAGCGGGGACTGGCCCCATCGCGTCAGCGCGCACAGGCGTTACTGCTTGCCGGACAAGTACGGGTGAATGGAGCCCCGGCGACGAAAGCGGGGGCTCGCGTTGCGCCCGATGCGCGCATCGAGCTGACGGGTATGCCTCTACCCTACGCCAGCCGTGGAGGGCTAAAGCTCGAGGGCGCGCTCAAAGACTTCGGCGTGCAGGTGCAAGCGAAAATCTGCCTGGACGCCGGCAGCTCGAACGGCGGCTTCACCGATTGCCTCCTGCAGCACGGAGCGCGAAAAGTGTACGCCGTCGACGTAACGATTGACCAGCTAGCCTGGAAGCTGCAACAGGACACCCGAGTCGTGCCGGTCGAACGCAACGCGCGTTATTTGCGGAGAGAGGACATTGGAGAGGCAGTCGAGCTGATCGTCGTCGATTTGTCCTTCATTTCCGTGTGCAAAGTTCTGCCCGCGCTTCTGCCTCTCACTGCACCGGCCGCTGATTTCCTGATCCTGATCAAGCCCCAGTTCGAGTTGGAGAGATGCGAAGTCGGGAAGGGCGGCATCGTGCGCGAGCCCGCGCTGCACCAGAAATCGATTGAGCGAGTCACGACAGCAGCGGTTGAGGCAGGACTTGAGATTGTGGCTGTCCGAGCAAGCCACCTTGCGGGCGCGGAAGGAAACCAGGAGTTTTTTCTCCACGCCAGGCGGAGCGAATAGCTTAAGATGCTGCGTCCATGCCGATGATTGGCTCTGCGGGCATCATCTGCAAACCGAACCGGGACCTTGTGTCTTCCGTCGCGCCGGCCCTATTGGAATGGCTGCGCAAGCGCAAGATCGATGTCTTTGTCGACGAAGAAACACGGGCGTGTATCGATCTGCCCGCGCCGGCCCTGCCGCGAGAGTCACTGAGCGAGAGGATCGCCCTGTTGATCGTTCTCGGCGGTGACGGGACGCTTCTCTCGGCGGCCCGTGCTCTGGGGAGCCAAAGCATTCCCATTTTGGCGGTCAATCTGGGTGGTCTCGGATTTCTCACCAGCGTGACGCTCGAGGAGATGTATCCCGTCCTCGAACAGGTGATCGCCGGCAAACACACCACCAGCGAACGGATGATGCTCGAAGCGGAGATTATGCGTCGGGGTCACGCGTCGGAGCGGCAGCGCGCGTTAAACGACGCGGTGGCGACGAAGGCCGCTCTTGCCCGCATGCTCGAATTCGACGTGTACGTCGATCGCAACCACGTAGGACGCTATCGCGCAGACGGGATCATCGTGGCGACCCCAACCGGCTCGACGGCGTATTCGCTCGCCGCGGGCGGGCCCATTATCGATCCACAGCTCGACGCATTCGTGATTACGCCGATTTGTCCACACATGCTGACGAACCGGCCCCTCGTGATACCTCACTCCGCGACCATCGAATTGGACTTCGGTCCCGCGGACGAGCCGGTCTACATCACCCTGGACGGCCAGATGGGGTTTCAGCTGGAACCCAAAGACCGCGTGATCGTCACGAAATCAGCCAGCCGCGTCACTCTGGTGCGTCCGCCGCACAAAACCTATTTTGAGGTGCTTCGCAGCAAGCTGCGTTGGAGCGAACGCTAAACCCCTTTTTTCGCGGACGGGGGGACTGCGACTTATTTCACTTTGAGGACGATCAGCGTGCGGTCATCGGAGGGATGCTGGCCGCCGGAAAAGGCGTCGGCCAACTCCAGGATCTTATCGGCGATCCCATCGGCGGAGAGGTGCTGATTCTCGGTGACAATCTGGCTCACACGCTTAGCACCAAAAAACTCACCGCTCGGGCTCTGCGCGTCGCCGATGCCGTCGGAGTACAGCACGACGATGTCATTCGGATCGAGGAGAAAGGTTTTCTCATCGTAGCTGACCTCTTCGAAAATTCCCAATGGGAAACCAGCCAAGGAGATTTTGTCGCACTGCCCTCCATGAAGAAGCAGCGGCTGCTCTTGCCCCGCGTTGGCGATGCGCAGCCGACGCCGGCGTCGGTGCCAAGTGGCAAAGCAGAGCGTCATGAAACGGCCTTCGATCAGGCGCTCACCGAGGAAGCCGTTGATGGCGCGAAGAAGGTTGGCGGGGCGTGGCTTCTGCGACCCGAGGCTGCGCAGCGTGCCAACGGCGACCGCACCGTAGAGAGCAGCGGCACTTCCCTTCCCGCTCACGTCACCTAGGGCGACGCCGAGATCCTGCGGGCCATAGCGAAGAAAGTCGTACAGGTCGCCACTCAACTCACGCGATGAGACCACCCGGGCGGCGATCTCTAGCCCGAATTCCGGTCCCGGCGGCGAAGGCAGCAACGCGCCTTGAATCCGACGCGCCGCATTGAGATCGCGCTCCATGCGGCTTTCATCGCGCGCCACGCGTTCGTAGAGGCGGGCGTTTTCAATCGAGACCGCAAGGTGCGCGGCAAGAATGGAGAGCACCTGGACATGGTCGGCCGTGAAATAGTTAAGCTGCGGACTTTCCAAATCCATCACTCCGACAACGCGGTTTTTATAAATCATCGGCACAGAAAGTTCCGAGCGCGTCTCGGGATTCAGCATGCGGTAGCGCGGATCAAGCGAAACATCCGCGACGACCACCGGGCGGCGAAGCTTCGCGGCCGCTCCGACAATCCCTTCATGCGCCGGAACGGTCGATTTTTCCTGCACGCGCTGACCGAATTTCACCGTAACACGGTGACGAAAGACGGCCGCGACCTCGTCGTACAGCAGGATGCTGAAAATCTGGTAGTCGATCAGACGCTTGGTGAGCTCCACGGCGCGGCGCAACACCTCTTCGACCTCCAAACTCGCACTCGCTTCGCGACCGATCTCGTTGAGCAGCAACAGCGTCTCAGCTTGCTTTTGGGCCTTCTCGTAGAGCCTGGCGTTTTCGACCGCGGTGCTGATTCGGCTGGCAACCAGTGTTAGAACCGTCTGCTGGGCGGGCGTGAAGTAGTCCACCTGGCGGCTTTCAATATCCATGACTCCAATCACGTGACCGCGTACGATCAGCGGCACGGCGATTTCCGAGCGGACCGCCTCGACGGCGGGCAAGTACCGTCGATCCTTCAGGACGTCTCCGACCCGAATCGCTTGCCCCGTCGCGGCCGCCGCACCAATGATTCCGTCGCCGACCGGTATCCGCCAATTCTCGACGACCTCGGCTCGATGACCGATCGCGAAGCGAACGTAGAGACTGCCCGTGCTTTCCTCCGGCAGCAGGACAGCGAAAATCTCATAGTCGATCAGTCGCCGGATCTGCTGTGCGGCGCTGGCGAGGACCTGATCGAGATTCAGCGAAGCGTTAATCTCCTGGCTGATCTCAGAAAGCACAGCAAGCGTCTGTTCAGGGATTTCCTGCACCGAATTGAGGTCGATCGAATCCATGGGATGCAAGTGAGCGCACGGCAACAAGTGCCACCCGCAAGACTCGGGTTGGCGCCGGCGCGAGGCAATCAGATTATAGCAGGCGCCACCGCCGAGCCCGGGCACCGATGAATGTCTTACAAATTATGGGAAATAAGATTGTTAGCCTAGTCGGCCTGTTCCGGCGGAAGAGACAGAACACAGACGTCTTTCAGATTGCGATAGCGCTCGGCGTAATCCAGCCCATAGCCGACCACAAAGTCATTCGGAATTTTGAAGCCGACGTAGTCAGCCTTTACCGGCCTCAGCCGGCGGGCCGGCTTGTCGAGTAAGGCAGCGACACGAAGGGTTTTCGGCTTGCGTTGCTTCAAAACGCGAAGAAGATAGTTCAGCGTCAGGCCGGTGTCGAGGATGTCCTCGACCAGGATGACGTTGAGACCCTTGATGTTCGAGTCCAGGTCCTTCAGCAAGCGAACTTGACCGGAGCTGTCCTTGCCTCTGCCGTAGCTGGATACGGCAATGAAATCAATGGAGGTTTCCAGGTTGATTTCGCGAACGAGGTCAGAGAGAAAAATGCAGGCGCCCTTGAGGACGCCGATCAGATGGAGCCGCTGCCCTCTGAAGTCACGTGTGATGTGCTGCGCGACGGCTCGAACACGCTTTTCAATGGCGGCGTGGCGTATGAGAATCCTGAGTTTTTCCTGTTCGGCAGCTTCCATTGATCCCGGGGCTTTGCAATCAGGCCGGCCAGTCTATCCCACGCGATTCGAACGTGCAACCGCACCTTTTCGTCAGGACAGACCAATCACGCGCCCGGTCGCTAGGTCAATGTCGATTTCGTAGTAGCCCGGGCGGGTGGAGAGTCCAGGCATCGTGCTCATCGTGCCCAGAAGAGGATAGAGAAAGCCGGCTCCGACACTCGCTCGGACATCTCGCACCGGAACTGTGAAACCCGTCGGCGCACCTTTGAGGTTGGGATCATGGCTGAGGCTTAAATGCGTCTTGGCCATACAAATGGGCAGCTTGTCAAAACCGAGGCGTGTATACCGTGCAATCTTCTTTTCGGCCTCGGGCAAGTATTCGACTCCTGACCCGCCGTACATCTCGCGCACAATTGTTTCGATCTTTTGCTTGATAGGGATGTCGAGGGGATAGAGGAACTGGAATTTGCTCGGCTGGCCGCACGCGTCGATGACCGCCCGGCCCAAGGCCACAGCTCCCGCGCCTCCCTCGGCCCAATGATTCGACATGACCGCATCGTGTGCGCCAGCTTCGATGGCTTTTTGGCGTACCAATTCGATTTCGGCGGGGGTGTCGTGTTGGAAGCGGTTCACGCCGACGATGACGGGAATGCCGTAGCGCTTCGCGTTCTGGACCATCTTGGCCAGATTGGCGCAACCCTTTTCGAGCAGTTCGAGATTCTCCTCGACGTACGCGTGATTCAAGGGCTGGCCGGCAACGACTTTCGGCCCGCCGCCATGCATTTTGAGCGCGCGGATCGTCGCCACCATGACGACGCAGTTCGGCACAAGACCGCTGTAGCGGCACTTAATGTTGAAGAACTTCTCCATGCCGATGTCCGCGCCGAAGCCCGATTCGGTGACCACATAGCCCTCCGGGCCTACCAGCTTGAGCGCAATCTGGTCAGCCACAATGGAGGAGTTGCCGTGGGCAATATTGGCAAACGGACCGGCATGAACAAAGGCGGGTGTGCCCTCGAGCGTCTGCATCAGATTGGGATAGATGGCATCCTTCATCAGGACCGTGAGAGCGCCGCCGACGCCGATATCGTCCGCCGTGATCGCTTCGCCGGCCATGCTGGTGCCAATGACCATTCTGCCCAACCGCTCGCGCATATCTGCAAGACTCGTGGTCAACGCCAGGATCGCCATGATCTCGCTGGCAACGGAAATATCGTACCCGGTGACGCGGGTGACGCCCTTTTCTTCCGGCCCTTGCCCGATCGTGATCTGCCGGAGCATGCGGTCATTCGTGTCCGTGACGCGACGCCAGGTGATGCTGTCGGGATCGATGTCAAGACGCGCAAAGCGAGCGCGCTCTTCCGCTGTCAGATCGTTTGGATTTGTCTTGGAGATCCCGAGCTTTCGCAACCGGCGCAGCATCACCGGAGAAAAACGGCGGCTGCCGTCCTTGGCAGGGGGACAGAGGCGTTCGAAAAGGGTCTCGGCGTTTTGCGACTTTTCGTGGAACCAGCGGGTATCGATCGCCGCTGCCAGCAGATTGTTGGCTGCCGTGATGGCGTGAATATCGCCGGTGAGGTGGAGATTGAATTCCTCCATGGGGATGATCTGGCTGTAGCCGCCGCCCGCCGCGCCACCCTTAATGCCAAAGGTTGGTCCCTGGCTCGGCTGCCGGACACAGGTGAAGACCTTTTTTCCAAGATGGGCGCCGAGCGCCTGGCTGAGACCGACCGTGGTTGTGGTCTTGCCCTCTCCCAGCGGAGTGGGGGTAATAGCGGTTACGACGACGTATTTGCCGTTGGGCACAGTCTTGAGCCGGTCGCGAACCGATAAATGAACCTTGGCCTTGGTCCGGCCATAGAGCTCAAGCTCGTCCGGCTGAATCCCGATCTCGGCAGCGAGCTGGTCAATGGGAATGGGCGTAGCGGCCTGGGCGATCTCAATGTCGCTCGGAACGCGCGCAAGGATGTTCTGCAACTTATGAGGCATTTTTTACCCCTCCCAGGATCGCCTGGCCCAAGGGATTACACGGTGTCTCTGAAGCCGTCAAAGCAAATGAGTACCGTATATGGACGCTCGCGGCGTTGTCAAGGCGCAACCAAGCTTCTTAGCCATCTGCTTCCTCGCGAATCTCGCAGTCCGTGTCAAAAGGAATTGTGCGCTACCATCCTTGGCAAGGCCTGACGAGGGGATTCAAGGAGGGTGGCGATGTTCTACGAGCCCGGCAGAACCGAACACGGACTTCCGCGCGATCCATTCAAGTCCTGCGTCGTTCCCAGGCCGATCGGATGGATTTCCACCGTGAGCCGCCACGGTGTGCACAATCTTGCTCCGTTCAGCCAGTTTCAGAACCTAACGTTTGATCCACCCTACGTCATGTTTGCGGCGAACCAGTCCACCACAGGACGGCGTAAGGACACGGTCATGAACACGGAGGCAACCGGCGAGTTCGTCTGGAACATGGCCACCTACGAGCTGCGCGAGGCGGTGAACAAATCCGCGGAGGAGGTGCCGCCGGAAGTTGACGAGTTCGAGCTGGCGGGTGTGAGGAAACAGCCGTCGCGGCTCGTTAAACCCTGCCGCGTGGCCGAGTCACCGATCCACTTCGAGTGCCTCTACCACCAGACCCTCCGCCTGCCGGGCAACGGAACGATGGGCACCGTCGATATCGTCATCGGGCGAGTGATCGGGATCCACATCGACGAGGGCGCTATCGGTTCGGATGGCCGCATCGATGTGCTTAAGATTCGGCCCATCGCGCGACTTGGGTATCACGACTACACAAGCGTTGAGTCCACGTTTCAGATGATGATTCCAGGGAATGATCCGCGCAGGCTCGCGGGAATGGAAGGCTCAGCGCGCTTTTAACGATTGAGAACGGGCACACGCGACCATCTCAAAAGGTCAACCCTCAAGATTTTTGACCAGCTCGGTGACCGAAAAGCGCTTCGAGGCTTGTGCGGACACGCGCAGAAGCCTGCGAGGATCTGTGTCATACGACATCAGGTATTCGCTGCCACGAAACAGCGTGCCGAAGAACGCTTTAAACTCGGGGTCCAGGCGCCGACGAACCTCTTCGCGATTGGGCGCAAGCAAGCGATCATTGACGAAGAACTCCACGTCCCGACCGTTGAAGCGAATCTTTTCTTCTAAGATGGCCTCCGCTTCGAGGCGTTGGCAGGCTTTCAGCGCCGAGCGGGCTGCCTGCTTGAGTCGATCCCCATTCCCTCCGTCCAGCGGCGCCTTGCGGTTATAACGAACGCCTAGGCGTCCATCGGTGTTGTCCAGACTGTAGTCGGCTTGATGGCCGATCAACACGATCCCCGGCCCGTCATGAACATGTCGATAGTCGGCGATATCGAGCAACAGCTCTTCGAAAACTTGCTCCTGAATCCAACGATGGAAGACGGGAATGAGCGGCTCCAGATCGACCGAAGCGGGGTCGCTGACAAGGAATTTCACGTTGACATGCTGAAGGTCCATTCGGCGCCGTTTCCTGGCTTCAGACGGCGACCGAAAGGC
>Ga0187783_10002215_pt1 | contig 14466 bp, 13 predicted proteins | sample 1015_SJ02_MP02_2_FD_132471 | JGI IMG/M metagenome (GOLD analysis project Ga0187783, IMG submission 132471) | Tropical peat soil microbial communities from peatlands in Department of Meta, Colombia - 1015_SJ02_MP02_20_MG | ecosystem: Environmental > Terrestrial > Soil > Wetlands > Peat | place...
CGGGATCCGCCAGGCGCAGAAGTTCTTCGGAACGGCGTGAGCTGGCCAGGTCCGGAACATCGGAACCAGCGGTCGCAGTTGAAGGTGGCGTGATGCAACTCGAGTCGATGTACCAGGAGATCATCCTGGAGCACTACCGCCGTCCGCTGCACGCGGGCCTGCGGGAGCCGTTCGACGCCGAGGTCCAGCACATCAACCCGACCTGCGGTGATGAGGTCACGCTCCGGGTAACGCTGAAGGAAGCCGGCGCCGAGCCGGCCATCGCCGACATCTCCTACGAGGCACTCGGCTGCTCGATCAGCCAGGCCAGCACGTCCGTCATGGCCGACATGATGATCGGCAGGAGCGTCACCGAGGCGATGGCCGTCAGCGACGAGTTCCTGCGGCTCATGCAGTCGCGCGGCGAGGCTGAGCCGGACGAGGAGGTGCTCGGCGACGCCGTGGCGTTCGAGGGCGTCTCCCGCTACCCGGCCCGGATCAAGTGCGCCCTGCTGGGCTGGATGGCCTGGAAGGATGCGACGGCGCGGGCGCTGCACGAGCGGTCGGGCGACGAGGCGAACACCGGGGAGCGAGGATGAGCGAGGACACCAGCAGGGTTGCGATGCAGGCCGGGCCCGAGCACGCCGGCGGCGAACCATACGAGGCGACCGACCCGGAGATCGAGGATGTGCTCGAGGCGCTGCGGGACGTCGTCGACCCCGAGCTCGGGGTGAACGTCGTCGACCTGGGCCTGGTCTACGGGGTGCACCTGGAGACCGACCGCACGGTCACCATCGACATGACGCTGACCAGCGCCGCCTGCCCGCTGACGGATGTGATCGAGGATCAGGCCCAGACGGCGCTCGACGGCCTGGTGCCCGGGTTCGCGATCAACTGGGTGTGGCTGCCGCCGTGGGGGCCGGAGAAGATCACCGAGGACGGCCGGGAGCAGCTGCGCGCGCTCGGCTTTAACGTCTGAGCGAGTCGCCTACCGCGCTCCCGCGGGCGCCGCTGCCGAGTTGCGCCGCGGCCGTGGCGGCCCGGCGGCGAGCCGGGCACGCATCTGGTCACGCGCCTCCCAGCGGGTTTCCAGCCACCACGTGCAGCCGGCGTCCGCCCAGCCGGCGGTCGTCGCCGCCGCGGCGGCGGCGTCGTCGGCGGGTGTCTCGCCATCGGCAATGACGTCGAAGCCGGCGGCCGCGCCGTGCTCGGCCAGCCAGGCGGCCACCGCGGCGGCGTCCCGCGGACCGGGCTCGGCGGCCCGGTACTGGGGGATGACGCCGTCACACCGCAGCGCCCGCCGCATCGACTTCGGCCCGGGCCAGACGCCGACTACCCAGATCGGGATCCGGTCCTGAACCGGAGCGGCCGCCGCGGACAGGTCAAGACGCCCGGTCTGGTATCGGTAGTACTCGCCGTGGAAGCTGCGGCCGCCCTGCCACAGGGTGCGGATGAGGTCGATGCCCTCGTCCAGCCGGGCCGCGCGGCCGCGCAGGTCCGTGACCTCGCCTGTTGCGGGGAGATCGGTGTCGACCGCGCCCACCCCGACCGCGAGGATCGCCCGGCCGCCGGACAGCTGGTCCAGCGTGGCCACCTGGCTGGCCACCTTCCACGGGCGGCGCCACGGCAACGGGGTCAGCATCGTGCCGAGCCGCACCGCCCTGGTGCGGACCGCCATCGCGGCCAGCATGCTCCACGCATCAGCGCCGTAGGCCGCCTCCCACACGAACACTCCGTCCCAGCCCGCCTGCTCGGCCAGCAGCGCCAGCTCGAGCTGATCGGTCGCGGTCCCGCCTGGCAGGACCGCGCCGAAGCGCATCTGTGTGTCCACGCGGTCAGTGGTAGCACGCAGGCCCGACAGTTCCGGGCGCCCCTGCCCGGTGGTCCACGCGACGCCGGGCCCGGCGGCCGGCTAAGATCGGGGCACCATGACTCGCGGCCTCCTGCTTCCCGGCCGCGGCGAGGCCCGGTAACCACCCCGGTCGGCACCTCGCCGCGGGTCGTTGTGCCGCGCCGGCCGTCTCCTTCTCACCTCAGGAGCAGAGCACAGTCATGAGTAATCCGTCGCTGCAGCGCCCCTCCGGCATGCCGTGTCACCGCTACCGGCCGTTCCCTCCGGTCGACCTGCCGGACCGGCAGTGGCCGTCCCGCACCATCACCGCCGCCCCGCGCTGGCTGTCCACCGACCTGCGCGATGGCAACCAGGCCCTGATCGACCCGATGAACTCCGCCCGCAAGCGGGCCATGTTCGACCTGCTGGTACGCATGGGCTACAAGGAGATCGAGGTCGGCTTCCCCGCGGCGAGTCAGACCGAGTTCGACTTCATCCGCAGCCTGATCGAGAGCGGGGCGATCCCCGACGACGTCCGCATCTCGGTCCTGACCCAGGCCAGGGACGAGCTGATCGAGCGGACGGTGCAGTCGCTCGCGGGCGCGAGGCTGGCCAGCGTGCACCTGTACAACGCGGCCGCGCCACTGTTCCGCAGCGTGGTCTTCGGCTGGGACGGCGACGGGCGCGAGGACTGCAAGTCCGTCGCGGTCGACGGCACGCGCGCGGTCCTGAAGTATGCCGACGAGTACCTGACCGGGACCGACTTCGGCTACGAGTACTCGCCGGAGATCTTCATGGACACCGAGCTCGACTTCGCGCTGGAGATCTGCGAGGCGGTCATGGACGTCTGGCAGCCCGGTGCCGGCCGGGAGATCGTGCTGAACCTGCCCTGCACCGTCGAGCGGTCCACGCCCAACGTGTACGCCGACCAGATCGAGTGGATGAGCCGCCAGCTGTCCCGACGCGAGCACATCGCGCTGTCCGTGCACACGCACAACGACCGCGGTACCGCGACCGCCGACGCCGAGCTTGCGGTGCTGGCCGGCGCCGAGCGGGTGGAGGGCTGCCTGTTCGGCAACGGCGAGCGGTCCGGCAACGTCGACCTGATCACGCTCGGGCTGAACCTGTACAGCCAGGGCGTCGACCCGATGATCAACTTCAGCGATATCGACGAGATCCGCCGCACGGTGGAGTACTGCAACGGCATCGGCGTGCACGAGCGGCACCCGTACGCCGGCGACCTGGTCTACACCTCGTTCTCTGGCTCGCACCAGGACGCGATCAAGAAGGGCTTCGACGACCTCGACCGGCAGGCCGCGGCGGTCGGCCGCCCGGTGGGCGAGCTGCCCTGGCACATGCCGTACCTGCCCATCGACCCGAAGGACGTTGGGCGCACGTACGAGGCGGTCATCCGGGTGAACTCGCAGTCCGGCAAGGGCGGGGTCGCCTACATCATGAAGACCGATCACCACCTCGACCTGCCCCGGCGGCTCCAGATCGAGTTCAGCCAGGTCATCCAGCGCCACACGGACACCGAGGGCGGCGAGGTGAGCCCGGCGCTGATGTGGGACATCTTCGCCGCCGAGTACCTGAACCCCGGACCGTTTGTGCTCGTCAGCTACGGATCCGTGAGCGAGGGCGGAACCGAGCGGGTCGACTGCGTGGTGCGGGCGTTCGGGGCCGAGCACGCCCTGTCGGGCATCGGCAACGGCCCGATCGCGGCATTCTGCGCCGCGGTCTCGGAGGTCGATCTCGGCCTCGGCGGGGTCGGCGTCCGCGTGCTCGACTACGCCGAGCACGCGCTGACCTCCGGGCGTGACGCCGAGGCGGCCGCCTACCTGGAGATCGAGGTCGGCGATCGGGTGCTGTGGGGGGTCGGGGTCAGCTCGTCGATCGTGCGGGCGTCGGTGTCGGGCGTGATCAGCGCGCTGAACCGGGCGGCCAGGCAGGCCGGGCCCAGGCCGGCCGCAGGCTGAGCGCTAGCCTGGGCTAGCCGCGCCGGTAAAACGGCGTGCCGACGGCCGCGATCTGCTCGTCGATGCGGTCCGGTGTCCGCTCACCGGGAAACGCGACGTCGATCGGGAATGCGGCCTCGTCGGGCTTGACCTCCCACGCCGCGCGCTCCACCGCGCCGACGACGAGGTCCCTGTCCCGCGCGTCGGCCGGGTCGTCGAGGGTCACCGCGACGAGCAGGCCTTCACCGGCAAGTTCGACCGAGAGCCACGCGGCCGCGGCCTCGCGCACGGCCGCGATCCCGATGAGCCCGGCGGCGATGCCGGCGAGCAGCGCGTCCGGCCGGATCGCGAGCGGAGCCACGCTGATCCGGGCCACATCATCGGGGTCCGCCCCGGCCGCGGCCGCCAGGTACGACACGCCGGGCGGGTACAGGGGCAGGCTGTGAGCCGCCCCTGCGTTGAGCGCGATCCCGATGGCCGGCGGGAGCAGCCGCGCCAGGTCCGCGGCCCGCACCACGACGTGCGGGACCGCGGCAGGCACCTGGTCGCCGCTCGGCCCGCTGGTGGACCAGGCGGTCGGGTGAGCCCCGGCCGGCTGCGCCGCGGACGACGGGTCTGGCGGCGGTGTCGGCCGGGCGAACTGCTCGAGCATCCGCGCGGAGGAGTAGGCGGGCACGAACTCGGTGCCCAGGTAGGAGACGGTTGGCAGGGTGACCGCGTCGCCGGTAATCGCGGGGCGGCCGTCGGCTGGCAGCGGCAGCCAGAGCCGTGCCGACCTGAGCGCGTCGAGCAGGTCGCCGATGCGGTCAGCGTCCTGGACGGCCGCTGCGAGCGCCTGCTCGACCGGCTCGTCCTGGGCACCCGGCGCGGCCTGACCGGCCGCGGCCGCGTGGTCAGCGGCACGCATGGCAGTGTTGCTGTCGGCGGCGAGGCTCATGATCTCTCCCTCGACGGCTGGAGCTGCGGTGGATGTATCGACACCCGGCCCTGCGGCGTGACCCGGCGGGCCGGCCGGACGTTCATCTCACGGATAGTAGGCGCTTGGAGGCGTTGCGTAGTGGAAAACGGCCGAGGTGCCGCGCCGCATCGGGTAGACGTCGCGCCGGAGCGGGTCGAGGGCTGGCTCACGGAGTTTGCCGCGAGGCACGGGGCGACGACGACCACCGTGGACGTCGGCCGGACAGTCGTGACGGCGCAGGCGGCCGACGGTGCGGTCGCGCAGTGCCATGTCCCGTTCCCGCCGCTGCCAGCCGCCGCCCCCACCGTGGCAGAGCTGGCCGCGCACGCCGCCGCGGACCGGACCGTAGGCGTGCTGCTGGTGCGGCTCGGTGGCTACGCGGCGGGCGTATTCGCCGGGGCACCGCCGCGGCTGATCGCCTCGAAGGTCGGCAGCCGGCTGGTCCACGGTCGCAGCGCCGCAGGCGGCCAGTCGCAGCAGCGGTTCGCCCGGCGCCGGGAGAAACAGGCACGGGAGGCGCTGACGGCCGCGGCGGACTGTGCCGTCGCGGTGTTCGGGCCCTACCGCGACCGGCTGGATGCCGTGGTGCTCGGCGGGGACCGGCGGGCCATGGCGGCGCTGCGCGACGACCCGAGGCTGCGCCGGTACTTTGACCTCGCCGTCGACCGGTTCCTGACCGTGCCCGACCCGCGCCTGGCCGTGCTGCAGGGTACGTCACGGCAGTTCCGCGCCATCCAGATCCGGCTGACCGAGATCGACGGCGGAGCGGGCACCGACCGCTAGCTCGCGCTCGGCGTCGTCAGGGCCTGGGCGGCGTGCCGCGCGCTGCGCTGCGGGTCAGCAGACGGGCATAACCCGTTGCCCGGCCGTCGGCCTGCTCGGGTAGGCTCGTCTGCATGCAACCGCTCTGCTCGTGACGCCCCGCCCGCGAAGGGGCGAAGTCTGCCCGGCGTCAGATCCTGGAGAGAGAGCGAGTTTCCCCGAAATGATCACGGCACGTGGAGTAGAGCTGCGCGCTGGCGCCAGGCTGCTGCTCGAGGCCGCCACGTTCCAGGTTTCTCCTGGTGACAAAATCGGCCTGGTCGGGCGCAACGGCGCGGGCAAGACCACCCTGGCCAGGGCGCTGGCCAGCGAGGTCCTGCCGGCCGCAGGCCAGGTCATGTCAGGCGGCTCCGTCGGCTACCTGCCGCAGGACACCATGGTCGGCGACCTGGAGGCGCTCGCCGTGGACCGCATCTTGTCGGCGCGCGGCCTCGACGCCCTGCTGGCGGCGCTCCGCGAGGCGGAGATACAGATGGCGGCGCTGGACCCCGGTGCACGGGACGCGGGCGTGCGCCGCTACGGGCGGCTCGAGGAACGGCTCGCGGTGCTCGGCGGCTACGCGGCCGAGGCGGAGGCCGCCTCGCTGGCGGCGAGCCTGGGACTGCCCCAGCAGGTGCTGCGGCAGCCGCTGCGCACGCTCTCCGGCGGGCAGCGGCGGCGGGTCGAGCTAGCCAGGATCTTGTTCGGCGCTGCGGACACGCTGCTGCTTGACGAGCCGACTAACCACCTCGACGCCGACTCGGTGAGCTGGCTGCGCGACCACCTGCGGGCGTTTCGCGGCGGTCTGATCGTCATCAGCCACGACGCCGGCCTGCTCAGCGCGGTGGTCAACAAGGTCTTCCACCTGGACGCCGACCGCACCGTGCTGGACATCTACAACCTCGGCTGGCAGGCCTACCTTGAGCAGCGGGAGACCGACGCCCGGCGGCGACGCCGGGAGCGGGTGAACGCCGAGCGGCACGCCGCAGCCCTGCAATCGCAGGCAGACAAGATGCGGGCCAAGGCGACCAAGGCCCGGGCCGCGCACAACATGGCCAGGCGCGCGGAGCGGCTGCTCGCGGGCGTAACCGCGGACCGGCCGCCCGACCGGGTGGCGAAGCTCCGGTTCCCGGTACCCGCGCACTGCGGAAAGACCCCGCTGAGCGCGCGGGGCCTGTCGAAGTCCTACGGCTCGCTCGAGGTGTTCACGGACGTGGACATGGCGATAGACCGAGGCGCGCGCGTCGTGGTGCTCGGGCTCAACGGCGCTGGAAAGACGACGCTGCTGCGCCTGCTGGCCGGGCTCGAGCCGCCGGACACGGGCGAGGTAGTCGCCGGGCACGGGCTGCGGCTCGGCTACTACGCACAGGAGCACGAGACCCTCGACGGCGGCGCGACCGTACTGGAGAACATGCGGGCGGCGGCGCCCGACCTCGCGGAGCGGGAGCTCCGCAGCATCCTGGGCTCGTTCCTGTTCGGTGGCGAGGACGTAGCGAAGCCGGTGCGCGTGCTGTCCGGCGGGGAGAAGACGCGGCTCGCGCTCGCGCTCCTGGTGGTATCGGGGGCCAACGTGCTGCTGCTCGACGAGCCGACCAACAACCTCGACCCGGCCAGCAGGGCCGAGATCCTTTCCGCCCTGCGGACCTACGCAGGCGCGATCGTGCTGGTGACACACGACGAGGGTGCGGTCGACGCGCTGCGGCCCGAGCGGGTGGTGCTGCTCCCCGATGGCGTGGAGGACTCGTGGAGCGAGGACCTCGTGGATCTGGTGGCGCTCGCCTGACCAAAAGAATGATCTTTTTGCAGGCGTCCGGGTAGCCGACTGCGAGCTAATGAGTGATCATGGCGAGATACGGCTACGCAGCGGTCACTTGGCTCAACCCCGGGAGGTTCGCGTGACCGAGACTCTCAAGAAGGGCACCAGGGTCACCGGTGCCGACCGCACCAAGCTGGCGGCGGACCTGAAGAAGCGCTACAGCGCCGGTGAGAGCATCCGGTCGCTGGCCGCCTCCACTGGGCGGTCGTACGGCTTCATTCACCGGATCCTGAGCGAGAGCGGCGTGTCCCTGCGCGGTCGCGGCGGGGCGACCAGGGGCAAGGCGAAGTCGAAGGCGTGAACCGGGTCGCCGCGGGGCGGCCGCTCACTGGCAGGAGGGGATCATGTCCGCCGAGCCGACCGACCGTGTCGCCGGGCTCAAGCTCGAGGTGGAGGGCGCTGTCGCCACCGTCACCCTGATGCGGCGGGAGCGCCGCAACGCGATGACACCGTCCATGTGGCGCGGGCTGGCGCAGATGCCCGGCAGGCTGTCGGGCGACGTCCGGGTCGTGGTGGTGGCGGGCGACGGTCCGTCCTTCTGCGCGGGCATCGATCTGCGCATGTTCACCCCTGAAGGCGTGCCAGGGGAGGACCGCGGGCTCAGCCCGTCGGACCCCGGCTTCGATGCCCAGCTGGCGGGCTACCAGGCCGGCTTCCGCTGGCTGCGCGACCCCGCGATCGTGTCGATCGCCGCGGTGCGCGGGCACGCCATCGGGGCAGGCTTCCAGCTCGCGCTCGCCTGCGACCTGCGCGTGCTGGCCGACGACGCCCAGCTGTGTATGAAGGAACCGGCCCTCGGCCTGGTCCCCGACTTGACCGGGACCAAGCCGCTGGTCGATATCGTCGGCCTGCCGAAGGCGATCGAGCTCTGCCTGACCGCCCGGACACTAGACGCGGCGGAGGCCGCCCGGCTGGGTCTCGCCGAGCGCGTCGTCCCCGCGGCCGGGCTCGATGATGCCGTGCGGGACCTCGCCAAGGAGCTCCAGACCGCCGACCCGGCCGCCGCCAGGGCCACCAAGGCGCTGCTCGCACACGCGCACGAGCGCAGCCTGGACGAGCAGGCCGCGGCCGAGCGTGCGGCGCAGGCTCGGCTGCTCCAGGCCAGGCCGGCCAATCAGCAGGTCCCGCCGACCCAGGCGGTGTCTGGCTAGTCACCAGTCCCGGTTCGCCCACAGCGGAGGCGGGATGATCCGCTGGGCCGGGTAGGTTCACCGACCATGACGATGCACGCCCAGTTCCACGCGATGCGCGGCTTCACCCGCGATCCGTCGGTCACCAAGCAGAAGCTGACGCCTGGCACGGTGCGGCGGATCGCCGGCTACGCCCGGCCGTACCGGCTGGAGCTGGCGATCTTCCTGCTGGCCGCCGCGCTGGATGCGGGCGTCACGGTGGGGTATCCCGTGCTGCTGGGGTTCGTGATCGACAAGGGCATCATCCCGAAGCGGCCGTCGGTGGTCCTGGCCGTGGCCGGGATCATGGCGGGACTGGCTGTCTTCGACGCGTTCCTGTCGGTCGTCCAGCGCTACTTCACCTCGCGGGTCGGCGAGGGTCTCATCTATGACCTGCGGACCCAGGTGTTCGGGCACGTGCAGCGGCAGCCCATCGCCTTCTTCACGAGGGCCCAGACCGGATCCCTGGTCAGCCGGCTGAACAGCGACGTCATCGGCGCGCAGCAGGCCCTGACGTCGACGCTGTCCTCGGTGGTGTCCAGCACGCTGCAGCTCGCCCTCGTGCTGGCCGCCATGTTCTTCTACTCGTGGCAGGTCACGCTCATCGTGCTCGTGCTGATCCCGATGTTCTTGTATCCGGCCCGCCGGGTAGGCCGCAGGCTGCAGCGCCTCACCCGGGAGTCCATGCAGCTGGACGCCCAGCTCGGCTCGACGATGACCGAGCGATTCAATGTGGCGGGCGCCATGCTGGCCAAGCTGTACGGCCGCCCGGCAGACGAGCTGGGCTTGTTCTCCGGCCGGGCGGCTCGGGTCAGGGACATCGGCGTGCTCACCGCGCTCTGGGGCAGTGCCCTCGTGACCGGGCTGAGCCTGCTGGCCACGCTGTCGCAGTCGGTGGCCTACGGACTCGGCGGCGAGCTAGTCATCCACGGGGCGCTGCAGATCGGCAGCATGGTGGCCCTCGCCACCCTGCTGACCCGGCTCTACGGGCCGATCACCTCGCTGTCCAACGTGCAGGTCAACTACATGACGGCGCTCGTCAGCTTCGACCGGGTGTTCGAGGTGCTGGATCTGAAGCCGATCATCGATGAGAAGCCGGATGCGACGTCGCTCGCCGCGACCGGGCGCGGCGGCTCCGGGGCGGCGCCGGACATCGAGTTCGATCACGTCAGCTTCCGGTACCCGACGGCTTCGGAGGTCTCGCTCGCCTCGCTCGAGTCGATCGCTCTGCCGGCACCAGAGCGGACCGGGCCGGGCCAGCAGGCCCTGACGGACGTGAGCTTCGTCGCCCCGGCCGGCAAGCTGACCGCCCTGGTCGGCCCGTCCGGGGCGGGCAAGACGACGATCACGCACCTGGTGGCGCGCCTGTACGACCCGACCGACGGCGTCGTGTCCATCGGCGGGACCGACATCAGGGACGTTACGCTCGACTCGCTGCACGACGTCGTCGGCGTTGTGACCCAGGATGCGCACCTGTACCACGACACGATCCGGGCTAACCTGCGCTACGCGCGTCCCGAGGCCTCTGAGCAGGAGCTCATCCTGGCCTGCCAGGCCGCCCAGATCTGGGACCTGATCGCGGTGCTCCCTGATGGCCTCGACACCGTCGTCGGCGACCGCGGCTACCGGCTTTCTGGCGGCGAGAAGCAGCGGGTCGCGCTGGCCAGGCTGCTGCTGAAGGCGCCCTCAGTGGTCGTCCTCGACGAGGCGACGGCCCACCTGGACTCCGAGTCCGAGGCGGCCGTGCAGCGGGCGCTGAAGACCGCGCTGGCCGGCCGGACGTCGCTGGTCATCGCTCACCGGCTGTCGACCGTGCGGGAGGCAGACCAGATCCTGGTGATCGACGGCGGCCGGGTGGTCGAGGCGGGCCAGCACGCGGGGCTGCTGGCAGCGGGCGGCCTGTACGCCGACCTGTACGAAACGCAGTTCGCCCGGCAGCAGGCGGCGCCGTCCAGCGCCGCCCCCGTGAGCGCGTCAGTCTAGGTAGCCGACCCGCCGCAGGTCCGGCCCGGCGACGGAGTCGAGCTCGGCGACCTGGGCGGAGGTGAGCAGCCGCCGCCAGCACCCCGGCTCGGCATCCGGCCCGGTCGGCAGGTCCGCCCCCCCGACCTCCCCGCCAACGAATCCGGAGATCGCCGCCGCGGTCGCGGCCGGCTGGCTGACGACGTTCTCGTATCGCAGCGTGGTGAGCTGATCGGCGGACATGGCCGCGCGCAGCCTGGCCATCGCCCGCACCGACCCGCGCCAGCGCAGCGCGCACTTGCCGACGATGCTGAGTCGGGGCCACAGCGCGCGGTCTTGCTCGGTCTCCACGCCGAGAAACGGATTGGGGAACTCGGTCTCCACATTGGCGACGCCGGCCTTGAACCAGCTGAGTGCCTGCGGGTCAGCCAGCATCGCCGCCACGACGTCCCGGCCGTCCCTGATGATCTGCACGAGCCGCGCGTCGGGAAACGCGGCCACCAGCGCGGCGGTGCAGTACATGAGGTCCGGGCTGGCGTCGCCGTACCTGACAATCTCACGCTCGGAAACACAAGAGGCGGGGCCGGTGACCCCGCCCGCGCGCCGGCACACGGGCGAGCACGTCAGGCAGCCGTGCGCGGTCACCAGCCAGCCCTGCGCGAGCGCGTCGCGCAGCACGGTGGCGGCCGCCGCGCCTCGACCGTGCTGGATCGACGGACTCCGGGCGAAGGCGTAGACCACGCTCTGCACAGTCTCCTGGCCGATGGTCACGTGAAAGCCGGGGGACCGCTTGAGCGCGCAGCCGACCAGGTCGGTACCGGAGTGTGGCGCCCCGAGGACGAACACCGGCCGGTGGACCTTACGACCGTTAACGACTAGAATGTGTGGGCGAGGTGGCATGGCTACCCATCAGTCTGTCATTGCCGCCGTCCGGCCCACACCGCCTGCCCTCCCCGCCGGGAGCGCGTGGCCTGGCCTGGCCGTACGCCTAGCCAGGAGTCACGGTCGCGCCACCGCGACCGCGGCCGTCATGGCCGGCATCGGCCGGGATGCCGCCGCGCTCCTCGGCCGTGCCGTCCCGGTCGCCATCGGGCCGGCGGCAGTGGCCGGTGGCATGGCCCTCCAGGTTCAGCGCCGCCTGGATCAGCGGCACATGGCTGAATGCCTGGGGCGTATTGCCGACCTGGCGTCCGTACCGCGGGTCGTATTCCTCGCTCAGCAACCCAAGATCATTGCGCAGGGCCAGCAGGCGCTCGAATACGGCCACCGCCTCGTCGTACTCGCCGATCAGGTGCAGCGCGTTGACGAGCCAGAAGCTGCACGCCAGGAACGCGCCCTCCGCTCCGGGCAGGCCGTCGACGTCTGCGGTGCCGCCACTGCCGCCGGCCTGGGTATAGCGCAGCATCAGGCCATCCCGCATCAGCTCGCGCCGCAGGACCCGGACCGTGGACACCACGCGCGGGTCGGCTGGGGGCAGGAAACCGACCTCAGGGATCAGCAGCACCGAGGAGTCGAGCTCCGTGCTCCCGTAGTACTGGGTGAACACGCCGCGGTCAGCGTCGTAGCCGTGGTCGAGTACTTGCGCGTGGATCTGGTCCCTGATGTCTCGCCAGCGCTGCAAGGGCCCTGGATTGCCCTGCTCGACGAGGTGAATCGCACGGTCGAACGCGACCCAGGCCATCACCTTGGAGTGCACGAAATGCCGCCGCGGTCCGCGGACCTCCCAGATTCCCTCGTCGGGCTCGTCCCAGTGCTTTTCCAGGAAGCCCAGCAGCTGCCGCTGCAGGCTCCAGGTGTGCTTGTCGAAGCCGAGGCCGGCCTGGCGGGCGAGCGTGAGCGCGTCGGTAACCTCGCCGTAGACGTCGAGCTGCCGCTGATCGACGGCGGCATTGCCGATCCGCACCGGGGCCGACCGCTCGTAGCCGGGGAGCCAGCTGACCTCCCACTCGGCGAGCCGCCGCTCGCCGGCCACGCCGTACATGATCTGCACATCGCGCGGATCGCCGGCAATCGCGCGGCCCAGCCACTGGCGCCAGCTATCGGCCTCGGCGGTGTATCCGGTGCGCAGCAGCGCCTCCAGCGTGATCGTCGCGTCGCGGAGCCAGCAGTAGCGGTAGTCCCAGTTCCGCACGCCGCCGATGTCCTCGGGCAGCGACGTCGTCGGCGCCGCGACGATGCCGCCGGTTGGCGCGTAGGTGAGCGCCTTGAGCGTGATCAGCGACCGCATGACGGCGTCGCGATACGGGCCGCGGTAGGTACAGCGGGCAGCCCAGTCGGACCAGAAGGTTGTGGTCGAGTCCAGCGCCACCGCCGCGATCACGCACGGGTCGGGGGACAGGTGCGACTGCTTCCAGGCCAGCGCGAACCACTGGCGGTCCCCGGCCTTGACGTCGAACACCGCCTCGTGCGCCATGTTCTGCCCGACACTGCGGATCGAGCCGTGGAAGCACACCGAGTCGGGGCCCGCGATCGCCCTGATGTCGGTTCCGTTGCGACGCACCCAGGGAATGACCTTGCCGTAGCCGAACCGGAGCCTGAGGACGGACTCCATCTCGACGCTGCCCTCGACCCCCTCGACGATGCGTACCAGCACCGGGTCAGCGTGGTCACGCGGCGGCATGAAGTCGGTGACCTGGACGACGCCGCTGAAGGTGCGCCAGGTCGTGACCAGGATCAGCGAGTCGCCCAGGTACTGCCGGCTGACCTCGCCGCGCCGGGACACGGGGCCCTCGGAGCTCGTGGGACAGATGCGCCAGTGGCCGTTGCGCTCGTCGCCGAGCAGCGCGGCGAAGCACGCGTCGGAATCGAACCTGGGCAGGCACAGCCAGTCCACCGAGCCGTGCCGGCTCACGAGCGCGGCCGTCTGCATGTCCCCGATCAGCGCGTAGTCCTCGATCAGTCCCGCCATCGCACCTCCTGGTCCAGCACGTCTGGGATCAAGAGTGGCACGGGATGCGGTGTGCCGGCGGCCGGAGGCACCCTGGCCGGGCCGTGGCCGTAAAGTGGCGGCGTGCACGCACGACGAGCGCAGCGCAGGCTGACCAGCACCGCTCCGGCGCGGAGCAACAGACTGATCACGGGGTGTAACCGCCTGATCGTGGCTGCGCTTGCAGGAGTCGTCGGGCTGCTCGTGCTGACGGGTTGCGCGAAGATGGACGCCGCCCTCGATCAGCAGTGGATGGTCGTCGACTTCGGCCCGAATACCTCGGTCGCCACTGCGCTGCATGTCCGGGCCGAGTGCTCGCACATCCAGAACACGCCGCCGATGGCACTGCCGGCCGAGCACACCGTCGTCGCGATCATGTATGGCATCCGGTTCAACACGACCAACTCCTCCCCGGCCAATCTCGCCGAGCTGCAGACCTGCCTGCAGCGGTTCCCTGCGGTGCAGGGCGTCGATCCGGAGGACGCGGGGGACGAGGGCAGCTAGCGCCGCACGCTCGGCCCGGTCAGACCCACGCCCGTGGGCCGATCCCGCTGATACTCGCGCATCAGGTGAAGTTTTCCCGACCGCACTGTAAACTCCTGGCTCGGGCAATTACCAAGTTATCTGATAGGAAAAGGTGGACTATGAGGAGACTGCTTGCCGGGGTCGCGATCGCGGGCATGTCCGTGCTCGCCGCCGGTTGCGGCTCATCGGCGGCCAGCTCCGGCAGTGCGCCGGCGAAGAAGGTCGTGCTGCGGCTCGGCTTCCTGGAGAACATCACGCACGCGCCCGCGCTGATCGGCGTCAAGGACGGCTTCTTCGCCACGAGCCTGGGGAAGAACGTCACGCTCGAGCTGTATCCCTACAGCACCGGAACGGAGGAGGCGACGGCGCTGCTAGCGGGTCAGCTCGACGCCGCGTACGTCGGCCCCAACCCGGCGATCAACACGTGGCAGAAGACCAGCGGCTTCGCGATCAAGGGCAGCTCCGGTGTAGCGTCGGGCGGCGCTGAGCTCGTGGTGAAGCCGGGCATCACCAGCGCGAGCCAGCTCAAGGGCCAGAAGCTGGC
>Ga0187783_10002216_pt1 | contig 14456 bp, 12 predicted proteins | sample 1015_SJ02_MP02_2_FD_132471 | JGI IMG/M metagenome (GOLD analysis project Ga0187783, IMG submission 132471) | Tropical peat soil microbial communities from peatlands in Department of Meta, Colombia - 1015_SJ02_MP02_20_MG | ecosystem: Environmental > Terrestrial > Soil > Wetlands > Peat | place...
AGCGGCGTTTTCGCGTAGTCTACCCGCGTCACCCTGAGCCGCGCGCGTGTCGGACGCAATCAAACTCGCATACCTGCGGCTCGAGTCTGTCGGTTTTCGCGTCAGCTCGGAATCGGTATCGAGATCGATGTGGTAGAGTCCGAAATCGCTGCCGTCGTCGAAAGGCAGCCCCCACTCGCGATTCGAGGTGATGCTCCAGCAGATGTACGCGTCGACCGGAGCACCGCGCTCGACGGCTTTGCGGACCTGGTTCACGTGCTCGGTTAAGTAATCGGGGCGGCCAACGTTGGCGGCCCTCACCACGCAGCCGTTCTCTATGACGACGATCGGCTTTCCGGGAAAATCTTGCGCCGCTTCGAGCAAAATCATGCCGAGAGCGTCGGGCCAGACCGGAGCATTTGAGTAATTAAAGTCCGACGCAGCGCTGAGGCGACTGAGATCGCGCGGCCAAAACGACGGCACGCCCCAGTAGTAGTCGAGACCGACGTAATCTAGCGCTCCGACACATTCGCGCGGGCAAAGAAACTCCGGCAGTTTTCCGGCCATGCCGAGATTCCACCAGTTCGTGCCAAGCAGCGTCGTAAAAATGCCGATGCTCTTACGCAGCGCAAAGATCGCGTGCAGAAATGAGGAGCGCGTCGCACCCAACCGCTCTTCTCCGCGGACCGGCACGAACTCGACGCACTCCGGATCGCCAAAGATAAGCCGGGCGACCCTGCGCGCGATTTCAGGCTCTAACCCTTCATATCGTTTCCCGGTGACACACAACCCCGGCACCCCGGGGTGAATGCCAACACGTAACCTCCCACGCTTGCGAATGCGCGCGATCGAGCGATCCATCTCGGGCACGGCGCGATTTGATTCCGCCTCGGCTTCCTCTTCACGCCCGATATGCGCGACCGTCTTGCGATTGAAAGCATTCGGGATCTCGGGACGCTCGCGCCGCAACTCGCGAATCGCTCTATCGACGACGTTGAGCAGCGTGCGGCTTCCTAATGCCATTGCGACGGCAAAATACTGCGGCGGCCCGGGCAGGCGCGCCAGCGCGAACCCACCGCCGGCGTACTGGTGCAGCGTTACGTCGTCGTCGAAAACTGCATCCACCTCTGCGCGCCTCAACGCCTCAACGGCATCGGCCATCGCTTTGACGTAGCTAATCGTCGCGGCGGGGAACGAGCCGCCGACGATCGTTGCCGGCAACGTATCGGCGACCACCGCGACGCGCCCGCGCCAATCTTCCGCGTTCTCCGGCAACGTAAACGAGCTCGCGTGCAGCGCAACAAGACTCGCGCAGTAGTACGGCTCCGAGAAGAATGCATGCCGGCCTCGTTCCGGCGTCATGGTTAGCTGCGCGATCGAGCAATCGACACGCCCGCCCTCGTTCACCGCCGATTGTGCGATGCGTGTCGCTTGCCGCTTTGCGTCCTCCGGCGACTTCAGATGTGTAGCATTCCGATCGATGATGCGCTGCAGCCACCGCGGCAGTCCCAGGACCAGCGGATTCGCACCGACCCGCGCGTTCGGCCGGACGCGCCGGATGGCAGCGCGGGCCTTCGCATGCGCGCGAAAGAGATTGGGGATGAGCGCGAGCACGTCGTCCATTTGCTGGTCGCCGGTGGCGTACGGCGGCTGCCCCGGCGGCATTGCGTAGGCGCGCATCCAAAAGCCTTTGATCCAGCCATAGACCAGCTGATCCGGCTCGTTGAGCGTAACGTAGTCGTCGATGAGATCGCCGAGCCGCTCCGCGACCTCGGTTGCAAAGCCGGCGACACGATCGGGAAAGCCGGGATCGAGCGGTCCCGCCCCGCTTCCGGCAGCCTGCACGTGCAGCGGCCACGTGTTGTGCACGAGCGTCACGACCGCCGACATTCCAGCATCGCGAATTGCCTGCAAGACGTTGTGGTAGTGCGCGAATGCCTCGTCGCTCCAGGCGGCCGGCTCCGGCTCGAGCCGCGCCCACGAGAGTGAAAGCCGAAAAACGGTGCAGCCTAAGCCGCGCGCAAGCTCAATATCTGCGCGATAGCGATTCCAAAAATCGGTACCTTTGCCACGTGCCACGAGTGCGCGCACGCGCTCCCACACGTCGCGAATATCGTCCTGCCCGTCGTAGGCTTCGCATTGGTGGTCGGCGGTCGCAACGCCGAATCGTAGTTCGCGGCTCGTCACCCGCAGCTGGGTCTCGACTTTCTACTCAACCGCAGACTCTTAAACGACTCCCAACCCTCCATCATCGTGCCGATGCCGTTCGCCGCCGAACGCGGAATCGGCGGCTCAGTGCGGCAAGAGGTCATCGCGCGCAGATAGAGCTGCTTTAAAACGAACGGATTGCGGTTACGAAGCGCTCGCCGTAGCGCTCGAGCTTAACCTCGCCGACACCCCCGATCCGGCGGAATGCGGCAAGCGTCGTCGGCTTTGCCGCAGATAGCTCCCTAAGCGTCGCATCGGAGAAAATCACGTAGGCTGGAACGTCTTGCGCGTCGGCAATCTCCTTACGCAGGCGGCGCAGCGTCTCAAATAGCCGTTCGTCGGCGCTCGCAGCGGCAATCGGTGCTGCTTTGCCTTGCGATTTCTTCGTCTTCTCGACGAAGCGCGGCTTCGAAAAGCTGAAGGCGCGGTGCTCTTTGAGCGCACGCCGGCCTTCGTCGGTCAAGAGCAGCGTCCGATACTGCGAATCCTCTTCGACCCAGCCGCTGCGCAACAGCTCCGAAATGAGTGCGAGCCATTCGCGCTTTCCGAGCTCAGTTCCGATGCCGAAGGTCGACAGCCGGTCGTGTCCTCGCGCGAGAACCTTGTCCGTGGACTTACCCATCAGCACGTCGATCACGTTGTGCGCGCCGCTCGAAACTCCGCTGTGCTTGCGTATGCGGTAAACGCACGAAAGCAGCTTTTGCGCCGCGACCGTGCCGTCGACGCGTTCCGGCGGACGGAGGCAGTTGTCACAATTACCGCATTCGTCCGCCTCCTGAGCCTCGCCGAAATAGCGCAGCAGATAGGCTCGCCGGCACTGCGTCGTCGCGGCAAAGTTCAGCATCTGCCCAAGTAAGCGACTGGCACGCTCTCGCTCCGCGTCGTCGGTGATCTGCCGGATGAAGTGGCGCTGCTTGGCCGCGTCACCTTCACTAAAGAAAAGCGCGCAATCGCTTGGCAGGGCGTCGCGCCCGGCTCGGCCCGTTTCTTGATAATAGCCCTCGATGCTCTTGGGCACGTCGTAATGAACGACGTAGCGCACGTTGGGCTTGTTGATACCCATACCAAACGCGATCGTCGCGCAGATAACGCGAATCTCGTCGCGAATGAAGAGCTCCTGATTGCGAGCGCGCTCTTCGCGAGAGAGACCGGCGTGGTAAGGTCGCGCCGCGATACCCCCCGCGGAAAGTCGCGTCGCCAGCTGTTCCGTGGACGCGCGGCTTTGCGCGTAGACGATGCCGCTCTCCTTCGCGCGCGCCGCGCACCACGCGAGCAGCTGCGCAAACGCATCGCGTTTTTCGAAGACCGCATAGCGCAGGTTCGGCCGGTTGAAGCTCGCGACGAAGCGCTGCGGCGAGCGCAGGCCGAGAAATCGCACGATGTCGCCGCGCACGCGTAACGTCGCGGTTGCGGTCAGCGCGAGCATCGGCACCGCGGGATATCTCGCCCGCAGCGCCGCGAGTTGGCGGTACTCGGGCCGAAAGTCGTGCCCCCATTCGCTCACGCAGTGCGCTTCGTCGATCGCGATGCGGCGAAGGTTCCAGCGATCGAGCCGGTTCAAAAATTCGGTTAGAACGGCGCGTTCCGGCGCGACGTAGAGCAAGCGGTACGCGCCGCGATCGAGCGAGGACATCCGCTGCGCAGATGTCGGCAGGTCGAGCGAGCTGTTCAGAAACGTCGCCGCGATGCCGTTGGCCTCGAGCGCGTCGACCTGATCCTTCATCAACGCGATCAGGGGCGAGACGACCAGCGTGAGCCCGGGCTCGACTAGCGCCGGCAGCTGATAACAGAGCGATTTTCCGCCGCCGGTCGGCAACAGCGCCATCACGTCGGCGCCGGCGAGCGTTGCCTGCGCGATTTCACGCTGCAGCGGCCGAAAAGTGGTGTAGCCAAAGTGGTGCTTCAGCGCGTCGTCGAGTTGCACTGACGCTAGAGATGAGGGAGCGGTCACGTCGCCTTCCTGCACACTAGTGCGTTGCGGCGAACGAATCTTGCCCACGAGCCACACCAATGGCCGGCACGAAAGCGCCGGCGGCACGCAATCAAGATGTAGGCGCTAACCAGCGCATCGCTGCGCGCTCGATGCGCCTCGAGATGTTCGCCGGCAATGCGGTCGATGCCGAGATAGCGACGCAGCGTCTGGTTTTTGTGGTTCGGCGCTTCGGGGAAGACGGCTCGCGCGAGCCGCATCGTGCAGAGCGCCTCGCTGCCGATCGCCGGCCCAACGAAGGACAAATCGAAATGCGCACAATGCGCCGCGATCGTGCGACCATCGCTGAGGCTTCGCGCCTTATGCAGCGCGAAAGCGACGTCCGGTGCGCCGGCGACCATGCGATCGGTGATCCCGTGAACGGCCGTCGCGTCCGCAGGAATCGGCATGCGGGGGTTCACGAGCGTCCCCCAGCGGCCCGCAACCCGATCGCCGTCGACCAGTACGCACGCGAGTTCGACGATACGGTCCGTTACTGGACTAAACCCCGTCGTCTCGACGTCGACGATGCAATAGCGCTCCAGCATGGGCCCATGCTAGATCACCGGAGTGCCACCTGTTTGGCATTCGCCTCAGGATCAGCCGGCGGCTCACCCTTTCTTCATCGTCGCTAAGGTTCAGATCGGTCGGGGGGCTGAGTCTGACTCATTTGCGAGCCGGGTGGAGGCGGCGTATCGACGCGCTCAATTTGAGAACCCGGCTGAGGCGTGATCTGTCCGTATGGCGGGGGCGGTTGCGGGTACCCGGAGGGCATGTAGCCCATTTGCTGATGCACGTGGACGACTTGCACCGGTTCCGCGTCCCTGCTCAAAGCCATCACGAGCGCAACGACCCAGCCAACGAACGACCAGCCCAGCAAAACATTGACGACAGCGATGACAGCCACGTTGCTTCGGTGCTGCGCGACGGCAATGATCGTGGGAAGAAAATAAAGCGCAGCTCCCACAGCCGTGATAAAAAGCCAAAAGAGCAACCCGATAAAAAGTGCGCCAGCCATATCTATGGTCTTCGCGAATCCGGCCGCTCGTGCCTGTTAATAGCGGTCAGATGCCGCGTTGCCACCACGAGACGTCGATCCAGCGCCCAAACTTCTTGCCGACTTCGCGATAGATTCCGACCGGTTCGAAGCCGAGCTTTCTGTGCAGAGCGATGCTAGGCTCGTTGGGCAACGCGATGCCGGCAAACGCGCGATGGAAGCTACCGGCCTGGCCAAGCGCGGTGAAAAGCGCGGCGTATAACGCTTCGCCGACGCCGTTGCGGCGAGCGGCTTCGGCGACGTAGACGCTTACGTCCACCGAAGTGGCGTACGCTGCGCGTTCGCGGTGAGGCGACGCGTAGGCGTAACCGACTACTTGCGCGCGATCGACCGCGACCAGCCACGGATAGCGCGCGGCGATCTCCTCGACTCGCAATCGCATTTCCGCCGCGCTCGGTGGTTCGAGCTCGAACGAAATGGTCGTGCTCGCGACAATCGGCCGATAGATTTCGGCGAGCGCCGGGGCGTCGTCAGGTGTAACGGGCCGGATGCGCATGGCACGATCTCGTCGATTTGAACCGCCGATAGCAATGAACGAGCGATGAGATCGAATCGGCGCCGGCGCTCAATATGACCAACGATCGGATTTTATTTAATCGCCGGTTGGGACGATGCCGGCCGATTCAACCATTAGCACCGCCGATCGCTGCGGCGAGCGTGGCCGATGCATAACGTTTTTCGGAACGGTCAAGCCTTCGTGAACGCCGAGCCGCACCGGATCGCGTCCCGCGACGTCGAGCCAGATCTCGCCTTCGAGCACGAAGAAGAACTCGTCTTGCTCGGTATGTTTGTGCCACGGGAAGTCGCCCTCGAAGATTCCTAGTCGCACGACGGCGTCGTTGACGGCCGTAAGGGTCTGATTGAACCAGGGCGCGTGCTCGCGCAGCTCGGCCGGGACGTCAATCAGCCGCAGCTGTCCGTACTTTACGTCTTCGTTATTGCGAAAGTTTGCGGGCAAGGTTCCTGTCATAGTTCCTCTCATAATACCATCATCGCTCGCGCTCACGCCATTGCGCCGCGCGACTCAGCCCTTCGACTTCGCGGCCCTTCGACGCCCGGCCCTTCGACGGCGCCCGCTGCGCGGGCTTGGTCAGGATGACACCGTAGTGCTCGACAAGAAGTCGTTGATGATGACAAGTCGAGGAGACCGCTACGAGCGCGGTCAATCTCTGAGAACGCAGTGTCCGCGCTCCAGTCATGCGGCTTTGAATACGCGTGATGGCTCGGCCGACCCGCTCCATCTTATCGAAGAATCCAACGCCGGACGCATTCCGGGGCTCATTCCCGTGCGATACCAGCGGATGGCGCAGTCGCCATTTGCGTTCTTTCGCGGTTGCGCAATCATACAAGCGCGCGACCTTCTGACGACGCCGGTGAGTGGACCAATCGTCCAGCTCTGCGGCGACTGCCACCTCTTGAACTTTGGCGCCTTTGCGACACCGGAGCGAAATTTAGTCTTCGACATTAACGACTTCGACGAGACGTTTAGCGGCCCGTGGGAGTGGGACGTCAAGCGTCTCGCAACCAGCCTCGTGATCGCAGCCGGAGACCGGGGTTTTTCGAGGTCGGTTTCGCGCGACGCCGCACGAGCCGCGGTCGCGTCGTATCGCGAAAGGATGGCCCAGTACGCCGCGCTCTCGACGCTCGACGTTTGGTACGTGCAAATCGGCCTCACCGAACTCGCCGATTTCTTCAAGCGGCACGCCGCATTTTTTGGCGCCGGCTTACCCGAGGTCGAACGATACGCTCGCGAGCGAAGCTCGGAAAGCGTCTTCCCGAAGCTGGCGACCATGCGGGACGGGCGCCCGACAATCGTTGATAATCCGCCGCTGATCTACCACTTTCGCGATCACGCTGCGGAGGCGGAGCGGTTCATGCGCGCGTTTTTCGACGGCTACCGGAGCTCGTTGCCCGCCGATCGCCGGCGGCTCTTCGATCGCTACACCCTGCAAGACATCGCGATCAAGGTCGTCGGTGTCGGCAGCGTCGGCACGCGTTGCGCGGTCGCACTCTTCATGTCGGACGCGACGGATCCGTTATTCCTTCAGATCAAAGAGGCGCGCCGTTCGGTGCTCGAATCGCCTTCAGCCACGCAGTCATCGCCGGAACATCAGGGCGAACGCGTCGTGAATGGGCAGCGCTTGATGCAGGCGGCCAGCGACATCTTTCTCGGGTGGGCCGACCTTCCGCGGTACGGTGAGTATTACGTGCGACAGCTTCGCGACATGAAGGTTTCGGCTGCGATTGGGCGGTTTGCGCCGTCCACGCTGGTTGATTACGGCGTCGTCTGCGGCTGGGCGCTGGCGCGGGCGCACGCCAAGGCCGGAGACGCCGCGACGATTGCCGGCTATTTGGGCCGCGCCGACCGGTTCGACCGGGCCATCGCGCAGTATGCATCGGCCTACGCGGATCAGATCGAGCGCGATTTCGAGCAGTTTACGGCGGCGATTCGCTCGGGGCGAATCTCACTCGATGCCGGCGACGCGGCGCTCGATTTTCAACCGTAAACGATGCGGCGCCGTTAGCCGAGGACAGCGGAAACGAGAGCCATGATGCCGAGAATCCCGATGAGGGCAGCAGCGAATCCGGCGACCGACCACGGCACCTGTGGGTATCGCTTTCGAAACTGGCGCAATTCGTAAACGAACAACAGCAGCGCGATCAAGCCGAAGGCAATCATGGTGATTCCGATCAAATGCGGCTGCCAAGACTGGGCTGCCGCCTTACGCGATTCCACCTCGAAGAATTTGTCGATGGTAAAGCCGAAGCCGATCAGGGCGAGCGACGTGCGAACCCACGCGAGCGACGTGCGCTCGTACGCCAGACGCAAATTGTCGAGCGCAAATTCATCCATGGCAGGAGAGTTTTACGTCGTTTGTCGCTCGTCCCTACGAGGAGGAGGGCCCTCCGGCGTTAACATCGCCCTCTACCGCACCGTCGTACCGAGCAGGGGCTCGAGATGGCTGCAAATGATCGACGAGTAAAGGGACTAATAGTTGTCGTTGGGACCGCTGTCGTTTTGGAGTTTCTTTATCAGGTCGTAGGGCTTCGTCGTTAGTTTGATGGGAACGAACTTCGGCGGCGTCTGCGAGTAATTGAAGCAATCGTGAGGATGCTGCCGAATTCATGCTGAACGTGCGAGACGTAGCCGTGCTGCGACCAGGCCGAAACGACAGTTACTCTACCCGAAGAATGTAAAGATTGCGTTAAGTCGCTCGCCATGGGTAACGCGGGTTGGGTTACGAGACGTGCGCGAGCGCTGCGAGCCCGGCGCGCTTGCCTTCGGCGATCGCGTGAGGCCAGTTCTGACGGCCCGAGAGCTCTGAGTGCCCGAACGAAATACGCCCGAAACCACGGCGTATCACATCGGGCGGAGCCGGCGCTCCGTTCGTGCCGAAGTAAAAACCGGGCGGCGGCGCGATGTAGGCGTGGCCCCAGCGATTGAGCACGATTGCGGCGACGTCGCGGCGATGATCGAATCCCGATGATCCGAGCAACCTTTGCAGCTGTTCCCGCAGCTCGCTTTCGAATTGCGCATAGGAAGTGGTAAAGAGGCGCATGCGGCCCTGCGTCGCTTGCTCGATAAGCGGCACTCCCGCTTGCGGAAAACCGATGTAGAGCGTCAACAAGGCCGGCTGCTCCGGATCGAGCGGAGGACGATAACCGTCATAGCTCATCGGACGGCGAATGTTTGCAAAGAAGCCGAGACCATCGAACCAGCGCAACGCCGAGACGCCCAGCGACGCCATCGCGCGCCAGTTGCGCAATCCGACGTTGGCGACCAGAATCGGGCCATGATGGAATTGAGCATAAGCTTGCGCGAACTCCACCGGCAAATCGCGAACGACGTGCTTATTCACCCATCCGCCGCCCGCCATCACGACGGCCTGCGCTTCGACACGCTCGAGCATTCCGTTGCGGGCATAGACAACGTCGGCGTGCGAGGAGTTTGTGGGCGTTCCAGCGTGGCGAACGGCAACGGCAGTCGATGCGGCGCGGATCCGAACCTTCGAGCTGGGACGATCGAACACCGTAAAATCAAACGGCGCGCCGGCAATGTCTGCGAGCGTTGCGGAACCGGCAATCGCGCCGGGCAGCAGCGCTTTGAGGATGTAGCGCGCGATCGTCGTATTTCCACCGGGAAAACTGAAGATCAATCGCTCGTCGTAGCCGATTCCCTGCGTTCCGGCCGGGCCGGGCAGGCCGAGCAGCTTCGCCGCGTAGGCAGAAATTGCAGTGCAACTTACACCGTAATCGCCGGTTGCGACGAGCGGATCGACGAGCGCAAAAACACTGGTCCCAAGTTTCATCACGTTGGTGATGTACTCACCGTACGTCATGGTATCGAGCCATCGGTCTGCGTCGATCCCCGACGGTGGCGCAACCGGCGAATTCGTGTTGTGCCACGCAAGCCAGTCTCGTTTCGTCGCTTCGTCGAGCGGCACGCGCGCGAGGCTGTCGGCAAAAGGGTCGCGCACGCAGGTGCGGCCGAAAAACCAGCCGACACTGGCTAAATCCTCGTCCCAGAACATCGACTCGTAGTTGTCCCGTGCGAAACGTATGTCCGCAACGCTCACCGACGGCTCGACGAAATCAAACGTCTTAGGAATCCCGAGCTCGTTCCAATAATCATGCGCTAATCCGAAGGCTGGACCCGGAATCAGCGTTGCATTAGAGCCTTGCGGCCCGATCAGCGTTACCCCGTCCACCTCGATGACGTTTTGCTTCGCCTCGCCGCCCGGGACGGGGTGGTTGTCCAGCAACAACACCGTTCGCTGCGGTCGTGCCTTCTTGAATTCGTATGCCGCCGCCAGGCCGGCGAACCCGCCGCCGACTACGACGAGGTCGTACCGATCGTCAACCAGTCGCGCCGAAGCGATATAGGGTTCGTAGCGGCCGTCGCGGATGCCGTGCGCGGCATTGACGACGGCAGCCGTGTTTCCGTTGGAATCGGCGTAGTCGCCAATGCCGCCGTAGCCGGTCCACGCGTCGGTGAGTCCCTGTGCGCGAAGCGGCGCCGGCATGCCGAGCAGCGACGCGCCGGTGCCGACCAGGACGCCGTTGACGAAATCGCGGCGCGTGATGTACATGCCCGTTCGTCCTTCGACGCGCTCGCTGCGCTCGCTGCTCAGGATGCCACAAGCGATCCCTTACTGCCATCTGGGGCGCCCTTCGGCCCACCAAAAGCGAAGGCGATCAATGCAAGGCCGCCGCCGATCAACGTTGCCACAATGCGCGCTTCAACGGCACCGGCTTCGATGCGGCCCCCGACCATGCTCAGAAGAAAGATGACAAAGCCGGTAATCCCGATCGCATAGAATGCCGGACCCACTCGAAAGACGAAAAAGCCGAACAACGCAAAGCCAATTGCCGCCGCCGCGTGCGCCGACGGTACTGTCGGGATCAGCGCGGCGATGCCCCAGGCGAGCACTGCACCCGCGATCGTGCCGGCAACGCGCGCGATAACGATGCTAAACGTCGACCGATAGTCGGGGCGCAGCACGATTGCTGCCGTGAGCGCGATCCAGTAACCGCGCTCTATGTGCCCGAGGCGAAAGATGAGCATCGCAACGGCGACGACGAGCGCCACACGCCCTGCGTAACGATTGAATAACGTCCGCACATCGAACGCTCGGAATACCGGTGCTCTGCCGGCGTGCGGCAGTATGGCCCATTCGAGAGCAACGATTAAGGTTTGCACAAGGCCCCCGCCGAGCACAGCAAGCGCCACACCTCCCATCTGTGCCGGCTGCGTTCCGATGTTGCCCAAGATGATCGTCGCAAGCAGCGCCTGCAGACCGACGGCGCCGGCCGGTTCGGGAAGCCTCGACAAGATTCCATAAATGTAGGCCGAGCCGGCCGTTGCCGTGACGATTGCCCACGTCCAACTTCCGGCCATGCCCGCTATGTAGGAGGCGGAGGACATAGCAAGCGCCGTCGCAAGGCATCCGAGCAGACGCGTGCGATAATCGCCGGTCAGCGACGGCAAAGCGGAACTCACGGCGCCCACGCCGGCCGCCAACGCATCTAGCGTAGAGCCGAAATGTAGCGCAGAGAAGATTGCAATCGCAACGCCGAACGAAGCGCGCACCGCAAACCGCCAATGGATGACGGCAAAGTCGGGGCGAAAGGCGGCAACAAGGGTTTTGCGAGCTGAATCCACGCATCATGGCGGTATGACGGCTTACCCACTTCACCCTGCGGGATGACAATCGCCGGCTCAGGATACACCGTAGTGCATCACAACTGCGTTCTAGACAACGGTTCGGAGCACGGCTAGGATGGCCAGGTGAAGTTGTACGCCATTTCGGCAACGCTGCTCGTTGCGTTAGCGCTGGTGCCCCTTCGACAAGCTCAGGGTGACACGGTAGAAGCTCACGGTAACACGACTGGTGGCTATCAGATCGACCTGACGCAGTACTTTGCGAGCCCTGAAGCGGAGATCCAAAGCCGCAAAACGATTCTCAAAGATGCCGAAGCGTTTGCGGCGTCGTCGACACCGCGCAGCGCTGCGGCGCTGCTGCGATGGCTGCAGCAATATGATGCGCTGCTCAAGAGCCTCGAGCGGCACGATATCTACGTTTACCTTCGAGCTGAGGAGGACGATCGAGACGTCACCGATGCGAAGGCCGACGATACGCTCGGTCAAGCGGAGAATTCGATCGACGGACGCATCGTCGAAGCGGCCCGGGAATTGGGCGCGGCGCGCATCGCCACCTTAACCCGCTCTTCGTCGCTGGCTCCGTATCGTTACTTGCTGATGCATTCACTGGCCCAAGGTGCGCACCGGCTCAATGCTGCCGAAGCACGGAGCGTGGCGGTCGCGGTTACTCCCGTTTTAGACTCGGCGGCAGCAACTTATAAGCAACTGCGAAAGTCCGGCGCGGCGATCGAAAGCAATCAATCCGCCTATGCCGCACTGCTAGTCTCGATCGCGAGCGCGCGAAACGGCGTCGCGAAGCTGCGAGGTTTCGACGGCGCGGCAGCGGCGTCGTACTTTGACAAGTCAATCGATCCCGCGTCGGTCGAACGAACGCTCCAAGCGGTGCGGGCCTCCAGCGCCTACGCAAATTATCTCACCGTTGCTGCCAAAGCGCCCAAGCCCGAATTTGAGCCGGCCCGCCTCGCTATTTCTGAGGCATTACCACTGATTCTCGCTGCGGAGCAGCCGATGGGACCGCAATACGCAGCCGCCTACGAGCAGCTGCTCGATCCGGCAAATCGGCGGCTAGAGCTCTGCACGGCACCGCAGTGCGACGATGCCGGCTTCTCGGTTGGCTTTGCGGGACTGGAGTCGGGCGTCTTTTACAGCGGATACGACGGAATGGTTCATAGCGTACGAGCCGTCGCTCATGAATCGGGGCACGCGGTCCACCGCGAATTCATGAGCCGCTACCAGCCGATCGCGGCATACAATCGTGGGCCCTCCTTCATGTTTGAGTCGTTTGCAATCTTCAACGAGCTGCTCTTCCTCAACCACCTTTACCAGCAGGCGCCAAATGACCGACAGCGCGCCTATTACCTCAATTACTTCTTAGACGATGCGGCCTTTCAAGTCTTCGGCTCGGCCGAAGAGACGGAACTCGAGAGCGCAATCTATCGTGGCGTAGACGATGGTACGATAAGAACTGCGGCCGACCTCGACGCGTTGGCAACGAAGGTCTTTTCACGCTACGATACGCTGTCGGCTAATAGTCCGGCAAGCCAACTCTATTGGGCGCGCGACCGGCTCTTCTTCACCGATCCGCTCTACGACGTCAACTATCTTTATGCCGGACTCCTTGCGCTTAAGTACTTTACCGACTTGGAGCGCGACTCAAGAACGTTCTCGGCCGGATACGTCGCGCTCTTGAGGAACGGATTCGATGACTCGCCCGCCGCGCTCGAGCGGCGCTTTCTTGGAATCGACCTCAGCGACGAGCAAGCGCTCGTCGCAAACGCTGCGGGCTTGATCGGCCTGCGAACGCGGCTGTTAGCAAAGCTCTATTCAGACGGAGCAGCGACACGCTAGAATAACCGCCATGGTGGTTGGCGATCGGCTCGTCTGCGGGTGCCCGCGCGCCGGCTGCGTGACGCGAAAGGCCGGCGGCTACGTCGTGAACCGCTGCACGTACTTGCCTACCTGCACCCTCGGCACTCACGCACATCAGGAGGACCGCGTCGTGCTGACCGCGTCTGGCCAGTTTGGATCGACGTATGGCAGCCGTGCTTTCAGGCTCGACGCGTTCCGCGCGATTTATCGGCCCGCTCATCTCGAGCACCTCGATTGCTATCCTCGCGAAACGGCGTGCATTACCATTCGGCTCTCCTCCAGCGATCCGTCGCCGGCGAGCGCGTTCGATTTTGCCGACGACGATCTGCCATCCGCAGCGCGACGCCTCTGGGCGGAACTCGACGCCGGCGATTCCGCCTCGGAACTCGCGATCGAAAGCTTGGGTGGAGAGATTATCGCTCGCGTTACATCGGGAGCGAGCGGCAAAGAAGCGCACCCTCAGTGGGTTCACAGCGTTCGGGATCGGATTGAGGACGAGTACGACGATCCGCCGACGCTGCGGGCAATTGCGCGCGACGTCGAGCGGAATGTCTGTCACGTTGCGGCGACGTTTCGTCGGATCTATGGCAAATCGGTCGGGCAGTACGTACGAGACGTTCGGATTTGGCGCACCCGAGCCTTACTCGAGGATGCGTCGATACCGCTGGCCGAAGTCGCGGCGCGCGGCGGGTTTGCCGATCAGAGCCATTTTGCGCGGCTTTTCAAGCGCCGCTTCTCGATGACGCCGGCCGACTACCGGCGCCGAACGCGGTTTCTTACCTAGTCAGCACCATGGCGGCGGCGCAGATGAAGAACGCGCACAACGCCATATCGAGGATGTCGATTCGTGCCTGCTTGATTCGTCCTACCATATTTCTTTGTTCCAGTATCTATAACGCTCGAACGTACCCAAAAGTTACGCTATCGGCTTGACGCTGGCGGGCCAAAAAGCGCCGAAACGAGAATAAATTGACACAAGGTACTTTTTTCGTTCGCGCGCGGTCACACATGCGCTCGTGCGGCGCTTAACTTTTATGATGAAGGTTGCCCTAGGGCGTCACGTTTTAGGATTGGCGTCGATAGGATTTGGCGTTCTGGCGCTGACCTGGGGCGACTTTAACATCTGGCAGCAGATCCGGCCGCTTGGGCCGGTGCCGCACCGCGAGTCTCTGCTATACGCCATTGCGGTTGGCGAGATATTCGGCGGATTG
>Ga0187783_10002217_pt1 | contig 14456 bp, 10 predicted proteins | sample 1015_SJ02_MP02_2_FD_132471 | JGI IMG/M metagenome (GOLD analysis project Ga0187783, IMG submission 132471) | Tropical peat soil microbial communities from peatlands in Department of Meta, Colombia - 1015_SJ02_MP02_20_MG | ecosystem: Environmental > Terrestrial > Soil > Wetlands > Peat | place...
ATTTTTCTCCGCCCGCGATCTTCCTCTCGGTTTCACTGGTGACGGTGGCAGCAACGATCTATGTCTTGTACCTGCTGCCGGATGCATTGCTCCGTCTTTTGCTCTGGATCGCCACGCACACCGTGTATCGCATTCATGTCGAAGGCCGCGAGAATGTCCCGTCGAAGGGGGGAGCACTGCTGGTCCCGAATCATGTTTCCATGGTCGATGCGGTCCTGTTGATTGCCTCCATCGACCGCCCGATTCGATTCCTTATGTTCAAGGGTTCCTATGATTACCCGCTGGTGAAGCCGTTCGCCAAGATCATGAAAGTGATTCCGATTTCCTCCCAGCTTCGCCCGCGAGAAATGATCATGTCCCTGCGCACAGCCACGCAAGCGCTGAAGGATGGAGAAATTGTCTGCATTTTTCCCGAAGGCCAGATGACCCGAATCGGTCAGATGCTCCCTTTCCGGCGCGGTATGGAGCGAATCGTCAAAGGGGTGGACGTACCCATCATTCCGGTGAATTTAGGTGGGGTATGGGGTTCCGTCTTCAGTTTCGAACGTGGCAGGTTTCTCTGGAAGCTCCCGCGAAGAATCCCCTATCCGGTTACGGTGACCTTCGGCAAGCCGATGCCTTCGGCGACTAGCGCACCGAGCGTGCGCCAAGCCGTGCAGGAACTTGGCGCCGAAGCCTATCACTTCCGCAAACGCTACATGCGGCCGCTCGATCGCTCGTTCGTACAAACGGCCCGTCGGCATCCATTTCGCTTTGCCATGGCAGACGGCCGCACGCCAAAGCTCCGTTTCGGTGGCGCACTCACGCGCACGGTATTCTTGGCACGTCGTCTGCGTCCGGTCTGGCGCGACCAGAAGATGGTTGGCATTTTGCTTCCGCCTTCCGTTCCCGGTGCGCTCGTGAATCTGGCTGCGCTTGTGATGGGAAAAGTCCCAGTCAATTTGAACTACACGGCTTCGAATGAAGTGCTCGCCTCCTGCGCGAAGCAGTGCAATTTGCAGACTCTGATTACCTCCAAGGCGTTCTTGGAGCGCGTCCCCATCCAACCCCCAACCCGGGCAGTGATGCTCGAGGATCTAGCGGATGAACCCGGCCTCGTAGAACGTCTGACAGCAGCTTTGATTGCTTGGTTGTTGCCAGTTCGGCTTATCGCAAAATCTGTCGGTGCCGGCAAAAAGACCGGTCTTGATGACACCGCCACCATCATCTTCTCGAGCGGTAGCACGGGCGATCCCAAGGGAGTGATACTCTCCCACTACAACGTCGCCTCGAATGTCGAGCAACTGAATCAAGTGTTTATGCTCAGTCGAAACGACAGAATCCTCGGCATCTTGCCATTCTTTCACTCCTTCGGATTCACCGGCACCCTGTGTCTACCGACAGTGGTCGGCATGGGCGTGGTCTTCCATCCCAACCCTCTGGAGGCTCGCGCCATTGGAGCATTAGTCAGCCAATACGCCGTCACCTTTCTGCTGGCCACGCCAACATTTCTCCAGTCCTATATGCGGCGGTGTTCCGCCGAGGACTTTGGCAGCCTGCAGTATGTGATGGCCGGGGCGGAGAAGCTGCCGGAGAGGGTGGCAGTCGCCTTCGAAGATCGTTTTGGCATCCGGCCGCTCGAAGGCTACGGCTGCACGGAATGTTCGCCGGCAGTAACGGTGAACACGCGCGACTTCCGTGCCGCGCAATTTCGGCAGGTTGGCGCGAAACGCGCCAGCATCGGCCATCCCTTGCCTGGAATCAGCCTCAGGATCGTGGACCCGGAAACCATGGCTCCTTTACCGCAAGGTGAGACGGGATTGTTGCTGGTTCGCGGGCCCAACGTGATGCAGGGCTATCTGAATCGGCCGGAGAAGACCGCCGAGGTTCTCCGTGATGGTTGGTATAACACGGGCGACATTGCCGCGATGGATGAAGATGGATTTGTGCGGATCACGGATCGCCTGAGTCGATTCAGCAAGATTGGCGGAGAAATGGTTCCCCACATCAAGATTGAAGACAAACTTCACGAAATCGCCGGTGCTACGGAGCAGATCTTCGCGGTGACTGCCGTGCCCGACGAGAGGAAAGGCGAGCGCCTAATCGTGCTTCATACTCTGCCGGACGAGAAGTTGCAGGAATGTCTTTCTCAGCTGAGCAAGTCTGATCTGCCCCCGCTCTGGAAACCGCGCCCTGATCAATTCGTGCGCGTGCCATCGCTGCCGTACCTTGGCACGGGCAAACTCGATCTCAGAAAGTTGAGGGAAATTGCCGCGGGAGCCGCAGTGTGACACCGCGACGCTGACGGAAACCGCGACCCATCATCCGCCACGGCCTTCGCACCGGTGAACCGAAACCGGCACGCGCGCTCTGACCAACGCTTATCGGAACACTTCTTTGCATGAGCTCATGGATCAGTCCGTTGGGCGCGGTATAGTCACGCGTAATCATGCCGCTTGCCTCTGGCACAAAACTCGGACCTTAATGAAATCCAATCAGCGTTAGGTGCAGGCGGCATGGGCGAGGTGTACCGAGCCAGGGGCACGCGTCTCGATCGCACGGTTGCGATCAAGATTCTGCCCACTCATCTTTCCGGGTCGACGAGCGAGACGCAACCAGAGGGGTTGGCAGAAGGTTGTCTCGAATTCATCCACCTCGACGACCTGCTCGTCCTGTACCAGATTTACGAAACGGCCGTGATACGTGTCAGTGTATGCGGTGGTCTTGCCTGTCGCACCTGGCGTGTCGTAGGTGAGGGAGATCCGAAGCCGCCCACCTTCGCGAGCCTCGCATGCGTGTACCTGGCAGCTCATGCCCTCTGGAACCTTCCACCTTGTCACAGCACTCGGATCAAGCAGCGCACGGTAGATGACTGTACCCGGCGCTCTAATATGCCGGGTTACGTGAGTCGACCGCATGCTCGAATCTTGGCGCCTGGCGGGAGACCAGTTTTCAGCAGCTGTTAACCTCCGCGAGTCGTGCTCGGGATGTTGCTTTCGTCACTCCTCGATGGTCTCGTGGGTTAAAACGCACTTCCATCCTCCGTCCTTCCAGACGAATACGTCCGTCTGGCGTTCCACGACGTCAAACGGTTTCCCTCCAAACATGCCCGAGGTCTTAAGCTTGGTTGTTACCAATGCCACAGTTCCATAGAGGCGTACTCTAGGTTCCGAGATCTCGAATGTCTTTCGCGTCAAATAACCTTGCCGTATTCCCTCGGGAAAAATCGACTTACCTTCGCCGACGCCGCCTTTTCCCGAAATCACAGCCCAATCGTCCGACAGCCAGCGCGCAATTCCATCGGCGTCATTTTCTCGCATCGCCCGGGCTAAGTCTTCTTCCGCCGCCATCACATTCTCGGTGGTCGGTCCAGCTTCAGTCTTTGCCTTGCCGGCAGCCGCGAATACCGGCACCAGGATGGATACGATCAAAACCACAAGCATCACTGAATATCCATGCGATCGCATTGTTGCTCTCCTTGAGCGGACAGAGGATGCGCGAACCACTCAGCTGCACCCACTCACGGGACGGTCTGCGTTTGCGCCAGAATGCACACCGGCCCACAATCCGGAAAATCATCAAGTGTGAAAACTCGAAATCACACGATCACGGTCGTCCTTTACATTACTGGCGCCGGCGTTCCATCCGACCACATGCCGGTAAAAACCATAAATACGTCGATAGGTTCGGGATTGTCTTTGAATTGAGGATTGAGATGCACGGGAGATTTTGGCAAATCTGCGCCCCAATCCGCGCCATCCAGGGTGTAAAACATCAGGTGGGCCACGTTATGGTCGTCGGCATCCGTTAGATAAGCGTGCTTCGACATCATGTAACACATCGATCCCGGCTCAAGCGCCGGTAGTTCTTTGTTGGCGTAGGCGGCCTTGGTTTTCTCGATAATCTGCTCCTTGGATAGTCCGGCCAGTACCATCTTCGTTCGCATGTAAATAATGGGCAGGACTGACCGCGCGGCCGGCGGATTGAAGCAGACCGGACCCCGGATTTTGGGGTTCCCATATCCGTTCATGCTGCCCAAAGAACCCATCCAGCCGCGTTCCACCATGCATACAAACCCATTCGTGCCTTGGACCGCGAGCTCATAACCGTTACGCCCGAGCACCTGTACTTCGGCATTTTGCGATATGGAATCCGGGGCTGCGCTGCGTGCCAGAGCGATCTCGGCATTGCGATCTGGCATAAGGTATGGATCGAGAGGCGCTATCCTGGGATCAGAGGTCTGGTTAGCTTGCGCCTGTGTTTGCCACGGCGTCACGAAGCAGAAAATTAGGACACAAACGAGAGAAGCCGGTGTTACCACCCGCATCCTTGAATATTCATGCGATCGCATGTTGATCACCTTGGGTGGATGGATTCTTCTACCTTTGCCACTTACTGGTTTATGTCTTGCTTGGCCTGCAATTGCTTCACCAGCCCATCCAAATAACTCTTCTGGCTGTCCGGAGCCGCGGCCAACGCCTGCTTCATTTCCTGGGCGGCGTCGTCAAACTTGCCTTGCGCCGAATAGATGCGCGCCAGTCCGGTATGCACAAACCACGCATCCGGATGTTTTTTCGCGTTTTCGCGGAAGACCGCAAACGCCTCCTCGTTGCGCTTCTCGGCCTGCAGCTGGCGAGCGAACATATGCATCTGCAACGGGCTGGCGAGGTCGAGCGCCTTTCTCTGCGCGATAACAGCCTCATCCTTGCGATCGAGCGCCCTCAGGACCATCGACTTGGTCAACTCATTCTCGTAACGGTCTTCATTCTCGATGGATCGGTTGGCATACGTCAGGGCGTCCACTAAAGCAACCTTTTCCGTGACCAAATAGGTCGCCGCGTCGTTCCAGCCGTCCCAGGTGAATCGCGGAAAGTTGCGAAGCTGCCTCTTCAGGCTAGCTTCCACGAGATCGTGCACCTTGACTGAGAGCTTGAATGGCACTGCGATCTTTTCCCATTCCATCTCGATTACCGCTGAATCCGGCTGCAGTTCGTCGAACTCATAGGTCAGTGCGTTATGCATATCCGCCGCCGTGGGCTTGACGGTGACGCGCAATGCATCTTCCGTCTGGTCGTACGTGAAAGATCCCCACGATGTCGAGTTTTTCGAAAAAATGATTATCCACTCGTCGGGGTTCGGAATCATGTGCAAGCCGTACGTGCCCTTGTCGAGCGGCTTGCCTTCGATCTGGACGGGATCGCTGAATGTGATCGTCGTGTTTTCATTCGCGCCGGCGCGCCATACCGAACCGTATGAAACCAGGCCACCCCAGATCTTGCGATTCTTCACTAACGGCCGGTGATAGTTGAGGGTGATGTCGGTGACTCCAACTCTCTGCGACACTTCAGCCCGTTGGCTCTGGTCGGGTAGAGTCAGGAGAAATGATTGTGCTGAACCTGTGCTCGACCCACATGCCATCACGCAAACCAACCCTCCCCTCAACGCGCATGCTCGAAACATCGGAAAGCACCTCCTCATCATGGAAAGTGTCTCTATCGGTAAGCGGATGTTGAAGGCGCTTTATTTGGGCCTTCCATGTGCCAAGGTTGAAGTCGAAATCGTGCCCCCATCACGGATTTCTGATGCATCCGAATTCTGCACCCCCTGGGTGAGGGAGGGCTGCAAGGCGGCGACCCGGCATACGAAAAGATAAATTCGAGTATGTCTAAGCGCATTCATTCGTCGTCTTCTCAACTAGGCCTCAATTGTGTTCCATTCGTTTCATCTTCTCCTCGTGCCAGCAAAACCACGGATCTAACACAAACATCCTGGTGAACTGCCCAAGCCTTACGCCTTAGGCGTTGGCATATTCCATCAGCGGCCGCTGCATCTCAATTCACTGCAGCTAGTCTCCGGGTCTACAGTTCATAACGCATCAGGAGACATATTGGAGATATCCGGAGACCTTGGTCTCCAACAAAAGCCGCGACCAATCGTCGTTGGTTGCGTCCGATCACAAGACAAGAGGTGACGATGCTAGACTTTCCTAAGATTGTGGAGCCGCGGGTGCACAACGGGCATCAAACGATTCGTTTCGGTTCGTTTGAGGCTGATCTCCGTACCGGAGAGATCCGAAAATCGGGAAGCCGCATAAAACTCCAGGATCAACCTTTTAAGGTACTGCAGATTCTGTTGGAGCACCCCGGAGACCTGGTCACCCGCGAGGCATTGAAGTCCCGTATTTGGCCGGACGAAAGTTATGGAGATTTTGACCACGCGGTGAACGTCGCCGTCGGCAAGCTGCGGGCTGCACTTGGCGATTCCGCCGAAAACGCTTCCTTTATTCAGACCGTGCCGCGCCGTGGTTACCGCTTCATAGCCAAACTGGATGAAGGAATGGAAGCCGAGACGACCCTGAAGGCCACCTCGTTGGCTGCTCCTTCGCGGGCAGGAGCAAACACCTCCCACCGCAGAGGAATGTCGGGGTTTAAGCGTACTGTCCTGACGTCTCTCGCAATCGTCGCAGTCGCCGGAATCCTTATCGGCTTGGGTTTCCTCCTGGGACGGCACGCCCAATCTCAGCCGCCAGAGTTTCAACGTCTCTCCGTCAATCGTGGCACAGTTTACTCCGCCAGGTTTGCGCCGGACGGTCACAATGTGGTCTATTCCGCATCTTGGGATGGCGCGCCCGTTGCAGTATTCTCAACCGATCCGAAATTGCCCGGTGCGCGAAACATCGGATTGCCGGCAACTCAGCTGCTTGCGATTTCCTCCGCCGGTGAAATGGCGGTACTGCAGTCGGTGGATCATCGTTTTCTGGAGACCTTCCGCGGAACTCTTGGCCAAGTCCCCCTGACGGGCGGCTCTCCTCGCCAGCTGGCGGAAGGTATTGATTGGGCGGATTGGGCCCCGGATGGGGCCACGTTAGCCGCAGTCCACGGTATGGGCGGCCAACAGAGTCTCGAATTTCCTCTCGGCCACGTACTCTATGAAACCTCGGGCTGGATCAGCCATCCCCGAGTTTCGCCCAAAGGCAACCAAGTCGCATTCCTCGACCACCCCGTCTATCCCGACGACCGAGGCACGGTCTCGGTTGTCGATCTTGCGGGGCACCGGAAAGTTCTCTCCACCGCATGGGAGAGTGTTGAGGGATTGGCATGGTCTCCCGGCGGAAGCGAGATTTGGTTCTCGGCTGCCCAGTCCGGACTGGAGCGCCGCATTTATGCTGTGGACCTCTCGGGTCGTCAGCGTCTGATTTTTCGCGCGCCCGGAGGGGTTACGCTACAGGACATTGCCGCTGACGGAACCGTCCTGCTGACCCGCGATGACCAACGCGTTGGCATGATGGCTTTGCCGCCGGGAACAAATTCCGAAACCACCAAAGAGCGGGAACTCTCGTGGCAAGACTGGTCGGTTGCCACCGACATCTCCAAGGACGGCAACACCGTACTTTTTGACGAGCAGGGGGTAGAAGCTGGGCCAGTCTATGCCGTCGTCGTCCGTGACATGAGAGGGTCCCCTCCGATCCCGCTAGGCAAAGGCATGGCCGGGAATTTTTCTCCCGATGGGAAATGGGTAACCACGGTTGTTGCCTATGGCCAGCTTCTGCTGCTGCCGACCGGGGCAGGTACTGCGAAGGAGGTCGAAAAGGGCAACATTCAACAGTATTGGCATGGAGCCGACTGGATGCCCGATGGCAAGCAAGTCATTTTCTCGGCAAACCTGCCCGGGCATGCTGTGCAGTGTTTCACTCAGAATGTAGATGGTGGCAAACCACGCCCCGTGACTCGGGAAGGCGTTGCCGCCTGTCAGGTTTCAGCGGACGGAAAGTTGATTGCCGGCTACCAAGTCGGAGGCGGGGGGTGGCTCTATCCTATGGACGGCGGACAGCCGCGTCCCATCCCCGGTTTGCTGCCCGGCGAACTTTTTGAATGGACATCCGATCCCCGCGCCCTATATGTCTACCAGCGCAAAGAATTGCCGGTCAGAGTCTATCGCTTGAACATTCTGACCGGACAAAGGCAGCTTTTCCGGGAAATAACTCCTCCCGACATCGCCGGTCTCAGCGACATCTCTCACCTTCATTTCAGCTCGGACGGACGAGCCTATGTTTACAGTTATACCCGCCTTCTTTCCGAGCTCTACTTAGTCAATGGACTCAAGTAAGAATTCAGACGGTTATACCCACGCCGCGGTGGAAGCTGTGGCAACTCTCTCGGCTCATGTCAGTCGAGTGTAATGCGTGCGTGCGACCCATTATGAGCAAATCTCTGAAGATTGAATTCGGTTCGGTGGATCGCACGAGTGATCCACATGATTTCGTTCGGTATCTCGACGTCACTCGAGCAACAGATTTTCTCCAAGAGATTAAACAGCGCACGTTTGCGCGGATGGAACTTCGTGGCGGCGAGATTGTGGCGGACATCGGATGTGGTACGGGTGAAGACGTGCGGGCTCTGGCCGTTCAAGTCGGCGCGACTGGGCGGACGGTTGGAGTTGATGTGAGTTCGACGATGATTCGTACCGCGAGGCAGCGATCCCGAGAATGCGGTTCGAATGCGAGTTTCGTCCAGGGAGATGTGCAGAAGCTAGGTTTCCGGAACGAAAGCTTCGACGCCATCCGAGCCGAACGACTACTTCAGCACACTCCCGATCCGGAATCGGCATTGCGAGAGATGGTCCGGGTCTTGAAAGCGAGAGGAAGACTAGTTAGCTGGGAAGCAGACCTTGATCTGTTCATTATCGATGCGCAGGACTACGACACCAGTCGCATTATGCAGAGATTCATCTGTGACAGGTTTCATAATGGTTCTATCGGGCACCGACTCTACAGGTTCTTTATCGACTCCGGGCTCGTAGATGTACAAGCGACGCCGCTGGCGCACAACTTCGCCGACCTGTCGCTGATCGAGAGCGCATTTGACCTGACGGCCTCCGTCGGGCACGCGATTACGCAACGTTTGCTAGATGCCGATCAGGCGACGCGATGGCTCGATTCGTTGCGTTCAGCCAGTCAATCGGGGCACTTTATGTCGGTGATTGGCGGCTTCATTACATTCGGGCGCAAAGCGGTGTAAGGTGCTGGCATGAAACTGCCATTAGCAGAGGAAAACCAACGCAGGAAGAGGCTCCGATACTTTGCCGCCTTCGGTGTATTGCTCTTGGTTGCCTTTCTCGCAATTACAGCCCTCGTCGCCTGGAGCTTTTACTCGATTCGTGCTAGCGCAAAATGGTGGCTGTGGTCGCAAAGTTACAAGAACGAAGTTTTGGCGCAAACCCCTTTGACCGGCGAGTTAAAGCACATCGAATGGGACGGATGGGGGTGGGCCGGACAGGATACGACTGTCTACCTTGTGTTCGACTCCACGGATTCACTTTCGGAGCCGGCATGGAAGCATGCCTCCGGCAAGTTCAACGGCATACCATGCGAGATCGACCGAGTAAGTCAACTTGAGAGCCATTGGTACACCGTTCAGTTTTATACCAATGAGTTTTGGGGAAGACGCAATGAGCAAGATTGCAGAGGCTCTGAACGATCCTTCGGTAACCTACATGTCTCGTTAAGCTATTTTTAGGGTGGCAAGGGTATTATTCCCTCAGAAATTCAGCACGGTTGACACATACCGTAGTGACTTCGGCATCGGTGTCCGCATTTGGGCAGAGGTGTCCCGAAACGGACAGCGGGGATCCGCTCAACACATAATAAGTGGCTTACAATGTGAGGTTTAAGATTGGCAGGAATACTGCTACATCGGCAGAAGGGGGAACCATGTCTTTTGTTCGCGATCTCCGATTTGCGGTCCACTCATTGGCGCGCACTCCGGGGCTAGCCTGTGCTGTGATCCTGACCCTGGGGCTCGGCATTGGTGCGAATGCGGCTATTTTTACGCTTGTGCGCGGCGTCCTGCTGCGACCGCTGGCGAACCGCGACGAAGATCGCTTGATTTACATTCGACAGAGCGCCCCTGGCATCGGGGCGGAAAACGATCGTTTTTCGGTACCCGAAATCCAAGACTTGCGGGCCAGCGTGAAATTGGTCAGTGAATTTGGTGACTTTTCGACGATCGGTTTCACGATGATTGGGATGGGTGAGCCGCGTGAAGTTCGCGCCGGCGTTGTGGGCGGGTCCTACTTTGAGGTCATGGGCCTACGCCCGGTGCTTGGCCGGCTGCTGGACATGCGAGACGACGGCCCTACTGCTGCAGGCGCCGTAGTGCTTACCTATCGCTTCTGGACCACAGTGCTGCACAGCGATCCATCGGTGATCGGGAAGCAGGTTCGCCTGGATACACGCAGTGCCACCATCGTTGGTGTGGTTGAGCCTTCGGTTCCCTACCCTGCAGACACCGAGCTCATCGCGAACGTTGTCACTAGCCCGCATCATCTCTCCGCTACGATGGTGACGGGTCGCGTTCATCGGATGACGGAATTGTTTGGGCGTCTGGCTCCGGGAGCGTCTCTCGATCAAGCTCGAGCCGAGTTGCGGTCGGCATACTCTGCGATGAAGAAAGATCATCCCGAAGCGTACCCTGGGGGCGGACAATTCAGCATTGATGCCAAGTTGCTGCGCGATGAGATCACCTCTGGTGCTCGCACCGTGCTGCTGGTGCTTCTTGCTGCCTCCGGACTAGTGTTCATTATCGCCTGCTGCAATGTGGCGAACCTGATTCTGGCGCGGACCGTGCGTCGCGAAACGGAGTTGGCGGTGCGTACCGCGCTCGGTGCAAATGCGGGTGCGTTACGCCGCCTGCTACTGGCGGAAAGCCTGGTGCTCTGCGGCGCAGGAGCGATTCTGGGCGTGGCCAGCGCAACTCCGATGGTAAATGTCCTGGCGCGGTATGCTTCGCGCTTCTCGGTGCGGGCGCTCGACTTGAAGATTGATTCGAGCATGCTCTGGCTGGGCGCGAGCCTGGCGATTGGGGCGGCGGTGCTCCTGGCCTTCGTTCCGCGGTTGCCCACGGCCAACACCTCGCACGGCGTCAATACCGGCAGCGGAGGAGTGCGCATTACCGGGGGGACGAACCGGCGGCTGCGCATCTTCGCTGTCACACAGATTGCCGCCTCGTTCCTGCTGCTGGCTGGAGCGAGCATGCTGATCAAGACGCTGCTGACGCTGCAAGCCACGCAGACCGGTTTCGACATGCACCGTGTGCTGGCGATGGATATGCCGGTGATGTCTTATGGCAAGACTCCGGATCAGATCATCAATTTCTATCGAGAGGTGATACGCCGCATTAAGGAACTGCCAGGAGTGGACGGAGTCGCGGAAGGAACCAGCGTGCCCTGGCGCGATGCCGGCGGATTCGGTCCGGGATTTGAATTCACCGGCGAAGGCCACGTGAAGAGCAATCATGAAGAAGATCCTCTAGCGCAGTTTCGCGCGGTTTCGCCGGGATTTTTTGCAGCGCTCGGCGTGCCCATCGTCGAAGGCCGCGACTTCAACAATGATGATCGGCGCGGCGGCGAGCCTGTAGTAATCATCAGCCAAAGTGTGGCGCAGCGGATGTTCCCCGGCCAAGATCCCCTTAATCGACACATTCTGTGGACTGACCCGGTGATGGACTTCATCAGCATGAACAAGGGACCACGCCGAATTGTCGGGGTCGCTGCTGATGTGGATGATGAGCACCTTGTCCCAGGTGCGGCACTCACCATCTATCATCCGTTCGGCCAGGTGCCGGATCGTCTTTCCGACAACGGCGTGAGCATTTTTGGCGGGCGGCTGTTCGTGCACACACGCATCGATCCCTACGCGCTGGTCACGCCCGTCACGGGCATCGTGCGCGAGATGTCGGTTGATCAACCGGTCGAGCACGCCGCTACGCTCGAAGACATTCGCGCCGAAGTGCTGACTCCCGATCGGCTCAACACAATTGTCTTCGGCGGATTTGCGGCGGTTGCTTTGGCGATTGCCGTTGTGGGTGTGGCGGGCGTGCTCGCGTTTTCCGTCAGTGCCCGAACCCGGGAGTTTGGTATCCGCCTGGCAATCGGTTCGCAACCTCGGCACCTTCTGACCGGTGTCATTGCCGAAGGAGCCGTGATGGCGGGGGCTGGCGTGATTGCCGGCGCAGCGGTCGGGTTAGCGCTAGCACGGTTGGCGGGTAAACTTTTTGTGTCGGTAAAGATGCCGGGCGCTTTGCCGGCAGTCGTTTCTGGGCTCGTGTTGATGGCGGTCGCGATTATCGCATCGGTGTTGCCTGCGGCGCGCGCTGCACGGGTCGATGTTATGCAAGCGTTGCGCTCGGAGTGATTGGTCGGGCCACTCCGGCGCGGGATCCAACATCCGAATGCGCCGCCATCATCTCTCGGTGGTCGGTTCAGTTTCAGTCGTTGCCTTGGCGGCAGCCGCAGAATGCCTACGCGGAGAGAATCGACGGCCCCTACTTGGCGTGCACCACGGTCAACATTCGCAACACTCTCCCCAAACTCAGTTCTGCCTTCTCACCTGTCTGACAACCTCAAAGCGAAGGAACGGCGCTCCGTAGCGGCGTGGTGCGCGTAGCCCTCGCGCAGTTCTCGTAATTCCCCGTGCCTGGCGGTCATCCCACTAGTCGGCGATGGGGCACGGGAACCACCGGCACCATCAGAGTGCCCGCGCCCACCAAGCTCATCCTCTCCGAACATCGGTTTGAGAACTCAATCAAAGATCGACGATCGTTTCCGACCGCGACCCTAGCCATCCAAGAGCGTCAGTCACGGAGCGGCTTGTCGGATTGTGTCCGGGTGCTGGGCATGGATCCCGGACAATTTGTTGCTCATTTCTTTCGCTCCGCGAGAATTTCCTGGGCTCGCTGGCGCGCCAGGGCGAGCACCAGAGTGCTGTTCGAAACCTGCAATCCGGGATACAGCTTCTTGCCTGCCTTGCGAAGCAGGTTCATGTCGGCGGGCGATAGTCGTACGTTTACCTGCGCTGAACGTTTCATAGCGTTGGTTGGGGGAGAATGAATTTGGGGGGAGGTTGGGGGAGAGTGCAATCTATCACAGGGGAGGAACGAAGTCTATCACTTATATCTGTGTTTGTTGAAAAATAGTTATTGACACTGTCCGTAGCACCCTGCTACGATCCGTCGCTGTTCTTCGGACGACACTCACCACCATCCCAACCGGGTTGGATTACAGGTGGTTTCGAACCATGCCATCAATGCCCACCTTTTACCTCTCACGCCCTATCAGACACGGTATGTTTCGATTCAACCAATGGAGAAAAACCGATGCACAATCCAAACCCTGAGGAAGTGAAAGCGGTAATCCGGCAACTGAGCACGCTCGGCTGCACCGGGTTGGTCATTAGTGCGGGCACGAATCGCACCGTTTTCTATTGGAACGATAATTCCGGAACAGACGAGCCCTCCATTCAAACCGAGGCACTGACGCGAGGCGGGCTGGATGCGAACCTGAGGGACCTGCGTAAGTCAGCGTTCTATGAAAAAACCGTCGGAGCTGTCTGGCCGTAACAACCTCGAATCCAGCAAGCACGAGGCCGGTTTCTACTCAACCCGAGACCGGCCCAATTTCTTGAGGGACGAGACAAAGACCCGGGGAACGGCCGATTCTGATTAAAGAGGCGCAATTTCGGATGCATTGTGACGCCGCTGTGATGCACAGTGTGCCGATCAGATTATTTCTCGTATTGGCAGTTCATCAATAAGTTGCAGGTTCGAGTCCTAACCTGAGGAGCCAATTTTTTAAGCAGTCAGAATCTGCGCGATCCGCGTGCGATGCGTTAGGCCTGATCGCATTTGTTAATGGCGATCGTGGAACTGGGTCAAGAATCGGTGGAAAGTGCTGGCGTGAAACTGCCCTTAGCGGAGGACCCGACTCACTGGCGCCAGTTCGCACATGCGCTCGACACGTAAGCCGCCTTGCAACGGCATCATCTCCCGGATTTGATCGTAGATGCCTTCTCGCCAGACCTCCTGTTCGGCTGGCGTCGAGCCTCGACTTTTTGCAAGGCACTTCTGAAAAAATCCACCTCCAGGGTCTTTTCCGCCAACACCCGCTGCAAATGGTTCACCTCTTTGCGCAGCGTGGAGGTGCGTGCCTTTTGCCCGGGTGCTTCCATCCCGGGTAGCTCAGGATCCAGTTCGTCGCGCCAGCGATAGAGCTGCCGGCGCGAGACGTGCAGCTCTCTCGCCAGTGCCACGATGTTTTCGCAGCCTCGCAGTCGCTCCACCGCAAACTCACGGAACTCCTTCGTATATCGTGGCTTCGCCACTCGCAGTTTCCTTTCCTGCAAAGTGTGCCATCTTTTTCTGTCTCATTTTGGGGTTCACTCCAGAATGCTGCTTGCTTCCGGTTTAGTAGCTTTCGCAGTCGAACTTGCAGGCAGGCATGGTCGCCGCTAAGTCGTTAACGGACAGTCAGCTCAGTGGCACTTGCACCAGGGCGTTCTTCGCGTTGCCTCTTGCAGCTGTAGGCCTTGGTATCCGTCGTAGGCCATGCACAGTTCAGTGCTTTTGTAGTCCGAAAACCTGAACTTGACAGACTCAGTTGGTTTGCCGTCTGGGCCGAGTACGAGGAGAATGTGACGCTCACTC
>Ga0187783_10002218_pt1 | contig 14452 bp, 10 predicted proteins | sample 1015_SJ02_MP02_2_FD_132471 | JGI IMG/M metagenome (GOLD analysis project Ga0187783, IMG submission 132471) | Tropical peat soil microbial communities from peatlands in Department of Meta, Colombia - 1015_SJ02_MP02_20_MG | ecosystem: Environmental > Terrestrial > Soil > Wetlands > Peat | place...
AGGTGCGGTTTGGAAACAACCCGCGACCATGCATCGGCATTAGAGGTCTTAAGGCGCGGACTGTGCCTTGTGAGCGCAACATCTGCAATGGCAGGTGTGCTTGCAGAAGCCCCTGGCTTTAGCCATGGGGCGTAGTCACGATGTACACCACCAGCCAGCCAGCCAGCCAGCCAAAAGCAGTATCCGGCTTAGCGGGGGAAAGTTGAAACGCACGGAGAAGCAGCGGCGAAGCCAGTCCGCTCTGTAGGTCCATGGATCCTGCTGCTGCCCCAGAAATCCGGGCAGGCTGCCGCCGGTAAAGATACCGCCGAGGGTGTTAGCGCTGAGTCGGGAGACGCGGAAGAGCGTACCTCTGCCTACGCGTTCACCATTCAGCGACGGTGCTGTTTTGCGATAAGCAGAAAGAAAAGTAGGATCGGCGATCTCATCTTCGACCAAAACCAGGCGCCCGCCCGTACGGAGATAACCTTCGAGCGCATCCCGCTTCACCGAGCTGAGCCCAGTCAAGGGCATAGCGACCACCACACCACGGGCGGCAGAATATGCCCACCACTCATCGCGAGGGTCGTGCAAGGCCGCAAACTTAATTCCACGGTTCTTATCGGCCTGTTGCTCAATGCTCCCGCTAAACTGTATTTGTGACTGGGCTGTCCTACAGACGTTCTCACTGAGGCACATCAGCACGACCAGATTTGCCCCTTGCAACGAGCCTTCATAGCTGTCACGTCCGAAGACAATACCGCCGGCCGACGCTTCGACGGCGATCTTGATTTTTCCGCCTTGGATCCAGACCGGCAATTCCAATGGACGTTCCTCGCCACCGCTAAGGCCGATGTCGCTCACGGTCATGTTGGTCGTCCCCCAGTCGTCGCTGAGAGAGACCACAAGGTGAATGAACTGGCTTTGCGATGAAGGGTTTCGGACGATGACTCGGACGGCCGAAGGAGTTCCAAGGTAACCTTGGAGGCCGATGTCGGCGATGCTCAGGTTGGAATCCCCGAACGAGGGTCTCGCAGCCAATAGAAGACTAAGACACAACGCTGCGCACCGCATCATCACTAGCTTGTACGCGCAGGCAGAGGAAAGATCAAGAGCCGAGAGAGTTTCCTGTGACCACCATGCGGACGGTTGTTTCAAACGCTTTCCTGGCTCCGCCGGGAGCTGCCGCCTCGACCAGGTTTGGAGAAACCTTGCTCACGCGTGGTAGGGATCGGCGGGATTAGCGAGCGCTGGCGATCGCAGGGGCCCGCTGCCCCAGAACTGGATGGTGAGGTCAGTCAGCTCTTTGAAGTCGACTTCTCATGGGCAAGTCTCGAGGCGTCGTATAGAATCCGAGTCCGAAGTGTAAGACGAGTCGCAATGAGCGAAAGGGAGGGAACATGTGTGAGGTCAGCCGGCGTAAGTTTTTGGCGGGTGGAACGGCGCTCTTAGCCCTTGCAGCGGAGGCGGAGCTTCTGGGCGGGCCAGTCCCGGCGGGAGCGGCGGAGGCGGCCGCGGCTGAGCTGATCGCTCCGGACATCTACTTTCATGAGGGGAACGTGTCGGACGATGCAGACGCGGTCTGCAACAATGGCTGGATCATGTTCGAAGATTATGTGCTGGTCATCGATGCCAATTTTCCGGCCGGGGCCAGGCTGATGATCAGCAAGATCCGTGCGCTCACCGACAAGCCCATACGGTTCGCCTTTGACACCCATCATCATGGCGATCACGCTTACGGTAACCAGGTCTTTGTGGAAAACGGCGGGGTACCGGTTGCCCATACGGGCGTCATCGAGGAGATGCGGCGGTACGAAACCGGCTACTACGACAGCAAACCTGGTAGGTGGGAAGATTCCGCGAAGAACCGGGCCGATCTCAAAACTACCAAGCTCAAGCCACCCTCGGTTCTGTTTCCGCAGGAGCTGATTTTTGACGACGGCAAGCACCGGGTAGAGCTGATCCACCTGGGACTGGCGCATACCCACGGCGATGCCGTGGCCTGGCTACCCAAAGAGAAAATCCTTTTCACCGGCGACATCTGTGTGAATGGACCGTACAACTACGTAGGCGACGGGGACGTGGGCCAGTGGATTGGAACACTCGATCGAACCAAGCAGCTCGGCGCGCAGATCGTCTGCACAGGCCATGGTGCGCGCTCGGTTGCGTCCGTGCTCGACGATCAACAGGCATTCTTTAAGGCGTTGCGGGAACAGGTCGGCGCGGTCATGGCCCCCAAACCGCCCGAGGAGGCCAAGACTCAGGTAGAGCTCATCCGCGCAACCCTGAAAGGCAATGCGCAGATCGCACGCTTCGTGGGCACGCCTGGGGCAGAAGATTCTTTTCCTCCTCAGGTCCAAAAAGTCTACGAGGAGCTGACCGGAAAGAGTCTGGCTGCGCTCGGGCACGAGCGGCAGCTGGCACGCCAAGCCCACGCGCGCTCCCACGGTTGCGCATCCGCTTCGCCGGCGTGACCATATCGCCATGGCCAGACACAGGGCGACCTTGAAAAACACAAAAGCCGTCATGCCGGCTAGGTAGGCCGGAATTCGACTGTCTCGGTCGTGTTCACCTCAGGTTTACAATCGGCGCATGGTGGCTGGCTACATCTTCGGCGGCGCGGCGGGTGCAGTCGCGTCGATAGCTGGGTATCAAACCATGGCACCCAAGGGACAGTGGTACGGGAGAAGCCTTGTTGGTCTCCCGGGGGGGTCTCAGAAGCTCGCGCTCACCTTCGACGATGGTCCGAACGACCCCCACACGCTTCGTCTCCTGGAAGTTCTCGGCAGACACGGCGTGCACGCTACATTTTTTCTGATCGGCCGTTATGTCGCCAAGCGTCCCGATATCGTGCGTGAGCTCGTCCGTCTGGGACACGTGGTTGGGAACCACACGTTTTCCCACCCCAACCTGATTCTGGCCTCCACACGCCGGACCCGAATCGAACTCGAACAATGCCAGCAGGCGGTTGCGGACGCGGTAGGGGAGCGGTGCTCGCTTTTTCGTCCCCCGTTTGGCGGACGCCGCCCCGCTACCTTTCGAGTCGCTCGCCAATTGGGGCTCGAGCCGGTGATGTGGAGGGTTACGGGCGTGGATTGGAAAGGAAAGGGAGAAGATTCGATCGAGCGGAAAGTGTGCCAGCAGGTTCGGGGCGGGGACATAATCCTTCTCCACGATGGAGGACACAAAGCCTTCGGTGCCGACCGTTCGCAAACCGTGGTGGCAACGGATCGATTGATCGCCAGGTACAAGGTTCAAGGATATGAATTTGTGACTGTCCCACAGATGATGCTCGATGAAACAGGCAATCGAGCCTCCACTTTCCGCCCGAATTAGCGAATCGCGCCAGTTATGCGTGGACGAGTTGGAATGCCTGTCGGGCCGCCGCAACCGTCTGGCGAATGTCCTCCTCGGTATGAGCGGCGCCGAGAAAAGCGGCCTCGAACTGCGAAGGCGGCAGATAGCAGCCGGCATCCAGCATGGAACGGAAGAAGCGCCCAAACGCTTCCGTATCGGCTTTCGATGCCGAGTCCCAGTTGATGATCGGACCGGGGGCGAAAAACCACGTGAACATCGAGCCCACACGGTTCGACGACATCGGGATGCCGGCTCGCTTCGCTTCCGCAGCTACGCCTGCGACCAATTCACTGCTGAGCCGTTCTAGCCGCGGGTAGATTTCCTGCTTGTGTTCCCGCAAGTACTCTAGCGTCGCCAACCCCGCGGCCATGGCCAGCGGATTCCCCGAGAGTGTTCCCGCCTGGTACATCGCTCCCAGGGGGGCCACCAGATCCATAATCTTCGAAGGACCGCCGTAGGCGCCGACCGGCAGACCGCCGCCGATAATCTTCCCCATGGTGGTCAGATCGGGTGTGATCCCGTAGAGCTCCTGGGCGCCTCCGAAGGCGAGCCGAAACCCAGTCATGACTTCATCGAAAATCAGCAGGGTCTGGCCTCGCCGGGTGATCGCCCGGAGTGCCTCGAGGTATCGAGCGACGGGCGAAACGCAGCCCATGTTCCCGACGACCGGTTCCACGATGACGCAGGCAATCTGATGCTTGAATTTTGCGAATGCCTTTTCGAGGGCCTCGGTGTCGTTGAAAGGAAGGGCCAGCGTGAACTGAATAAACTCCTCCGGAACCCCTGCCGAACCGGGAATTCCCAGAGTGGCTACGCCCGAACCTGCTTTAACCAGCAACGCATCGGCGTGGCCGTGGTAGCAGCCTTCGAACTTCACGATGTACTTGCGCTGGGTGTAGGCGCGGGCCAAGCGAATCGCCGACATGGTGGCTTCCGTCCCTGAGTTGACGAAGCGTACTTTCTCCATATGGGGAAAGGCCCCAATCACCATCTCCGCCAGATCCGCCTCGCCGGGAGTAGAGGCCCCGAAGCTGGTGCCAGCGCGCGCGACTCGAGTGACGGCCTCGATGACGCCGGAAGCGGCATGGCCCAGAATCATCGGTCCCCAGGAACCCACGTAGTCGATATAGCGGTTGCCGTCGGCATCGAAAATGTGCGCGCCCTCGCCGCGCACAATGAAGGGTGCATCCCCTCCCACCGCCCGGAACGCGCGCACCGGCGAACTGACCCCCCCGGGCATGAACTGTTCGGCGCGCTTCTGCAGTCTGCGCGAAATCTCGACTTTACGGGCCATCGCACCTCCTCCAAGGGCCAAAAACATGGTACCAGCGTGGGGTTCATTCGGGTGCGTCTCGTTCTCGCTCGGGAAGGGTTGCGGCGGGTGTAATCCCAATTCACGGGAAATTTACATTTCTGCAATACTCATGAAACAAGGCCGCCCTAGGGTAATAGGAGCACACCCTGCCTAACCGGGAGGGTCTAAGGGGACGGTCTCGGGGGGCTCCGGGCCGTCCGCTTTCTTGGCTCCCTCAAACATAGAAGGTCTTGCACCGGCCTGATATTAGCCGCTTCCGATCGGAGACGGCGAATGCGAAGCATCTCTGCCGCGTTTCGCAAATCCTAGCAAGTATCCGGGATGGCCAACTATACGGCCTTTTTGAAATGGGTCGAGCGGCCACTGCGCCCTTCTAACTGCTGCACCAGACGCTGGGCGATTTCGACGGCTTGCTGCCTAATCTCGTACACGGTCGTGGTTTCCCACAGGGAGCCTTTGCGGGGCGGCCCAATCGCATACAAGAGGCGCGAAATCGCTCCTTTGTAGTCGATCAATCTGCCATGTTGATCGACATCCAACCCGAGAAAGAGGCAGTCGGGTCGCGCCAGTCCCTGAACAAAAAGACTCATAATGAGTGAATCGTCGATCCGTCGGCAATCGGTCTCGGAGCCGGTGCAATTGATGACGCGAGCCACGCGAAGCCCCTTCTCCGATCGCCTCTCCCGGTCCCAGTACTCGACCTCGGCGCGATCGTGGCGCTCGGAATAACGCGTCAGCACGCCGATATGGAGAATCACCTGGCCTTCGGCTCGCATGTCCGCCAGCAGATCGGCGATCTCGGGTGCCACACGGTGACGATGCACATCCCAAAAAGCACGAGCGTGACGCAGAAACCTTCTTTGCTCCTCGAGGGGGAGAGATTGCCAGATGTTCTGTGTTACCGGGCGTAGGCTGTCGATGACAGCCCGCCAATCGATTCCCTTTTCCGCCGCGGCTTGGACCTGGCCGCGGATCAGTCGCAGCAACCCACGCACGGTGCGGGGGGAGTTCTCGTTCCAAAATACCGGCCACGGTTCAATGGGGCGTACTTGCCGTCGCGCGCGCGGAAAAAGTCCTTTGCGTGACAACACGTGAATGGTGCCCCGAAAGCCCTTCGACTTGAGCGCCATGATGAAGTCGAGACTGGTGAGTCCTGAGCCCAGCAGCAGGACACTAGAAGATGGGGGGAGGTCTTCGAGCGCATCCGGCGACCATGGAAACTGGAAGTACGCTGCACCGGCGGTCGCGAGACCAGCAACCCGTGGATTTGCCGGGGGAAGATTGCCCGTGGCCAGTACAACCACGCGGGCTAGGATTTCGGGTCCCTGCGGAGTTTGCACGGCGAGCATTCGACCGCGACGGCGTAAGGAGACAGCGCTATCGTGCAGCCATTGAAAGCGTTCTCGTCCCGCTTCCAGTCGGGCTTGCTCAAGAAGATCCCCCACGTACGCACCGTAAACCGACCGGGGCGGGAAGCTGCGCATTCGCACTCCCGCGTCGAAGTGGACCTGGGCCCAGTCCAGGAAATCGTCCGGAACGCCAGGGAGAGCGCTCATTTCGCCCGCGGGCACGTTGAGTAAATGAAACTTGTGCGGACTGCTGTAGGCTAAACCACGGCCCGGCAGCGAACCACGATCCATGACCGTCACAGACAAGGAAGAGGACTGGCGCAGAAGGTGCACTGCCAGCATCGTCCCGCTGAAGCCGCCGCCCACGATCAGGATGTCAAATTGCGACATACTCTCCAGAATACGATAATAACGATAGACTTTATCGTGTTTAGGGGCAGCTCGCCAAGCACCTTGCGCACGCTCTGCCTTGACCCGAGCCCACGGTCACGTGCCGAACATTGCTTTTGCTCTCGCCCAAGTCTAGATTTCTCCTATGGCGAAGGACCAGGGAACATTCCCGATCGAGATGCCGTTGCCCGCTGAAACCCCGCGCTTTAACGGACATTCGATGGTCGACCCGCTACGCCGGGTGGTTGTCTGTTCCCCTAAGACGGCAGGGTGGGACAAGGCGGAGCGGGCGGCACGATGGCGGGAGCTCGGATTCCTCCACCCGCCCAATTTTGAGAAGGCGCAGTCCCAGCATGCGGAGCTCGGTCGGCAACTGGATCTGGCGGGCGCCGAAATCCTCGAACTGTCTCCCTCGGGCGAACTCACCTTGGATGCCGTCTATGCTCATGATGCTTCACTAGCGACAGACTTCGGTTTGGTGGTGATGCGCCCGGGGAAAGAGAACCGTATTGCGGAAGCCCGGTTGCACCTCGAACTATGCCAGAACCAGCTGCACATGCCGAGGCTCCTCGAAATCGCGGAACCCGCTCGAACCGAGGCTGGGGACATGGTATGGCTGAATTCTAAGACGCTGTTGGTAGGGAATGGTTACCGAACCAATGCGCACGGGATCGCCCAAATGCAAGCCGCGCTCTCGCCGGAGGGAGTCGAGGTGATCGCGGCGCCTCTGCCCTATGGCTCAGGTCCATCCGCCTGCTTGCATCTGATGTCGCTCATCAGCCTGCTCGACGAACATACGGCTCTGGTCGACCTCCCCTGGCTGGCGGTGGTGACCGTGGAATTGCTGAAGGCTCAAGGTTACGGTTTCATTGAGATCGACTACCGGGAAAGAGGGACGCTGGCCTGCAATGTGCTCTCGCTCGGAAACCAGCGGCTTCTCGCCTTGGAAGAGAATGCAAAAACCAACGCCAAGCTCCGGGCCGCAGGCTTCGACGTTCGTACCTTCCCAGGTTCTGAGCTGTCGATCAACGGAGGTGGGGGGCCCACCTGTCTGACCCGGCCCCTGCTGCGCGCCTAAACCCGAATGGCCATGGGTTTGCTGCCCCTGGGGCGAAGCGTCGCTCGCTCGCACCGTACTTCCTGTTAGAATCAGAAGGCAATGGTTCTACCCTTCGTTCGCGATCTCTTCGCGGACGTGGAAAAATTACCTGCCTTCTTGCGTGTGGCCTCCCATCTGAAAGAGGGCACGGGGCGGATAGGTGTGGCTGGCCTCGTTCCCCCTGCCCAAGCTCTGCTTCTGGTCTTGCTGCAGCGCGCTTCGGGCCGCCCGTTCCTCGTGATCGTTCCCGATAATCGGGCCGCGGAAGACGTAGTTCCTGTCTTACAGGCCTTTCGCACCCTGATCGGTAGCAACGACGCGAACTCGATCACTGCGCTTCCAAGTGGCGATGTCCTGCCGTTTCAGAATCTCTCGCCCCACCCCGAGATCCAGGAAGAGCGTGCCGTCGCGCTCTGGAAATTGGCGAGCGGGGCCGTCTCCATTCTGGTCGCGCCCATTGCCGCCTCCGCGCTGCGCTTGCGTTCGCCGGAGTATTACGCCGATTTGGCGCGTATCTTACGGCGGGGAGAGGCGATTGAAATCGATCCCTTGTTGCGTCATCTAAAGACCGTGGGCTATGTCTCGACCGATCTCGTCGAAATGCCGGGGGAGTTTGCGCTGCGTGGGGGCATTCTTGACGTCTATCCTCCCGAGGCGGATCGCCCACGGCGCATCGAATTCTTCGGCGATGAAGTCGAGTCCATCCGCAAGTTCGATCCTGCCACACAACGATCGTCGACTCCGATCGAGGAGACGTTGCTTCTTCCCCTCACCGAGACCCCGGTCAGCGAAGACCTGCTGGGAGCCATTCATGCCCGGTTGGCGCAAGAGCGTATCACCGGCGGAGTGGTTGAGCCGGCCGTACGTTCGGGCGGCCTCGCGGTGTTCCCGGGATGGGAATTCTACGCGCCGGTCGCGGGCGCAGATCGCACCCTGTTCGAGCTTCTGCCCAATGCCGTCGTGCTCACCAACGAGCCGGATCGCCTGAAGGACGAATTTGATCGCGTCTGGTCGCGCATCGAAGATGCTCACGAGCGCAGTGGCATCGGCAACCTGGTGCGGCCGAACGAACTGTACCTCCCACCGGAGGCCTGGTGGCAGAATCTGGCGAGGCTGCCCGGAATCGACTTCGAGCAACTCGAGATTTTCCGTCCCGGGCAACCTGCCTCGGTCACTTTTCATTGCCAACCCTCGCAGCGCTTTCATGGCTCGGTCGCCGACATGCTCGAGGAGGTAAGAAAACAGAGGAGTGCCTCGAACGGTGTGCTCATTGCCGTTCCCAACGTGGGCGAGGTGGAACGTCTGGCGGAGTTGTTCGCTGAGAACCACCTGTCCTTTCGGCTGGGCAGCCGCACTCGGGGTGGGAGCAGCTACACCGAGGACGCTGCCTACGCCGCCGGCGAAGTCCTGACCACCACCCTGGTGAAAGCCTACGTGCCCGACGGCGTGATCATTCCCGAGGCCCACCTCGCGGTTTTCGGGGCTCGCGATTTGTTCGACGAATCGGAGCTGGTGATCTCCGGTCCCCAGCGCAGAACCTCGAAGACATCGGCTTTTCTCTCGGATTTTCGTGATCTCCAGGTCGGGGACTATGTGGTGCATGTGGAGCACGGCATCGGCCAGTACCAAGGGCTGAAAGAGATTCACCAGGACGATGGCAAGGCCGAATTCATGTTGCTCGGATATGCCGAAGGAGCACGACTCTACGTCCCTTTGACGCGCTTGGACCTGGTGCAGAAATATCGCTCCTCGGAGGGCGTCAAACCGGCGTTGAATCATCTTGGCACGGCCACCTGGGCCAAAACCAAGGCGCGGGTACGCAAAGCCATGCAGGACATGGCGGACGAACTGCTGAAGTTCTATGCCCAGCGCAAGGCCGCCCGGGGACACGCATTTTCGACCGACACCGAATGGATGCGGGAATTCGAAGACACTTTCGAATTCAACGAAACCGACGACCAAGAGCTGGCCATTAGCGACATCAAGCTCGACATGGAGTCCTCACAGCCAATGGATCGCTTACTCTGCGGCGACGTCGGCTACGGCAAGACGGAAGTCGCCATGCGCGCCGCGTTCAAAGCGGTCAACGACAATAAGCAAGTGGCCGTGCTCGCGCCCACGACCGTGCTGGCCTTCCAGCACTACGAAACCTTCAAGCGGCGCTTCGCGGCCTTCCCCGTCAACATCGAAATGATCAGCCGGTTTCGCAGCGCCCGACAGCAGAAACAGATTCTAGAAAAAGTGGAAGCCGGCAAGGTCGACGTGCTGATCGGGACCCATCGTCTGTTGTCAAAGGACGTCAAGTTCGCCGACCTAGGCCTGCTCGTGGTCGACGAAGAGCAACGCTTCGGGGTTCGCCACAAGGAACGCCTCAAGCAGATGCGCAAGGAGGTCGATGTGCTGGCCATGTCGGCCACTCCCATTCCGCGAACCCTGCATATGTCCATGGTTGGATTGCGGGACCTGAGCCTGATCGAGACTCCGCCCAAAGATCGAATGTCAATTCAAACGGTGGTCGCCAGCTGGGACGAGAAATTGATTCAGTCTGCCCTGCAGCAGGAACTGGGACGCGGCGGGCAGGTCTATTTTGTCCACAATCGGGTGGAGAGCATTTGGGAAATTGCCGCCAAACTGCAAGAACTGGTTCCCCAAGCCCGCATCGTCGTCGGCCATGGACAGATGTCGGAAGGAGAGCTGGAGAAAGTGATGTTGAAATTCATGCATCACGAGGCCGACATCCTGGTCGCCACCACGATCATCGAGAACGGCCTGGATATCCCGCTTTGCAACACCATCGTCATCAACCGTGCCGATCGCTTTGGACTTTCCGAGCTGTACCAGTTGCGGGGGCGGGTGGGACGCTCCAATCGCCGCGCCTACGCTTACCTGCTGATTCCTGCCGATACGGAGCTTACGCCCATCGCTCGCCGGCGGCTGGCAGCGCTCAAGGAGTTTTCCGATCTCGGGGCCGGCTTCAAGATCGCTGCTCTCGATCTGGAACTGCGGGGAGCCGGGAATCTGTTGGGGGGCGAACAGAGCGGCCACATCGAGGCCGTGGGCTTCGAGCTCTACACGCAAATGCTGGATCGTGCGGTGCGGGAGTTGAAGGGGGAAGCCGCACCCGAAGAGGCCAAGATTCAGCTCAATCTCGGGCTGAACATTCGCATTCCGGCCGACTACATTGCGGAGGAGAACCAGCGCCTGCGCATGTATAAGCGAATTGCCGGGGTGGAAACGGAATCCCAGTTACGCAACGTTCGGGAGGAACTCGAGGATCGTTACGGGGAGCCGCCTTCGGCAGTCGCCAGCCTGCTTGAATATGCCTCGCTCAAGCTGCTCGGATCGCGGATCGGCGTGACCGCCATCGACCGCAAGCGGGAAACCGTGACCATCAAGTTCCGTCCCAACGCCTCGATTGACCCGGCCAAGCTGGCACGCTTCGTTTCCCACGAGCGGGACGCACAGTTTACCCCGGATGAGATGCTGCGATTTACCATGAAGGCCGGTGGCGCGCGAGAAGTTCTCCACCAGCTTCGAGGCGTGATCGAACAACTCTCGGAAGTTTCCGAGCTGGCCTCTACCTCACCAGCGCAAATGGACTAGCTTCGCCGGGTTGGTGAAGTGGCGTGGGTCGAACCTCGTGTGGGGGGGTATTCAGGGAGCCACCTCCCTAGCTTTGGCCATGGTACGCTCGAATGGGTGCCACTTCCGGCCGAATTCGTACCTACCAGCTACGGTTTGGCTGCGGTGTTTGCCTGGGGCACCAGCGATTTCCTCGGGGGATATGCCAGCCGCCGTGCCAACGCGTTCCTTCTGACTAGCCTTGCGCATGCCAGCGGTCTCGTGTTCATGCTGCTGCTGGCCTTTCGAACCGCCCCCTTTCCTTCCCCGCCCAGCCGGCTCTGGGCCGTGGTGGGCGGCATCTCGGGCGGGGGCGCGCTGGCGATCTTCTACCGCGCGCTGGCGGTCGGGCGAATGGGCCTGGTGGCTCCCGTGGCGGCGGTGCTGGGGGCTGCGATCCCGGCAATTTTTCTCGTCTTCACCCAAGGCCCGCCGGGTTTCGTTCACCTCGCCGGCTTTGTGGTTGCCATCGTGGGCATTTGGCTCATCTCCCGCAGTGAAGATGGCCGGGGCCCGGAGGGGATCGGCCTCGCCGTGCTGGCCGGGGTGGGCTTTGCCGGGTTTTTCCTCGGTATCTCCCAGGCCAAGGATGGTTCCGCCCAATGGCTGGCCGCGTTCTCCCGCGCTGGAAGCCTGATGGTGACCGGCTCGGTTGTCATGTTCGAGAGAAAGTTTCGGGACATGACCTCTGCCAGTGCCCGTTGGGGGTTACTAGCTGGATGCCTCGACACCTCCGGTACGGCTCTGTTTCTGTGCGCTGCCCGCTCGGGGCGGTTGGATTCGGCTGTGGTGTTGACCTCGCTGTACCCCGCGGTCACGGTTTTACTGGCGCGCCTGGTTCTGCACGAGCATTTCACGCGCAAAAAAGCCCTAGGCATGCTGGCCGCCATGCTGTCGGTTCCTATGATCGCCAAGCGCTGAGCTTTCCCCCGGAATCGGCGAGAAGTTTCTTGTTACCATCTCGGCATGGCGCTGGTTGAAATTCGCCATCTTAGCAAGGCCTTTGCTTTGGGCGAATCGATCTTGGGAGGTGCGGCGCGCCGCCACGTTCGCGCGGTGGACGATGTCTCGATGGATATCGAATCCGGCGAGACGCTGGGTCTGGTGGGAGAATCCGGTTCCGGAAAAAGCACGCTGGGCCGGCTGATCTTGCGGCTGGTAGAGCCAAGTTCCGGGTCCATTGTTGTTGAGGGCAGGGACTGGCTGGCCGCCGGGCGGGCTGAGATGCGCCGCCTGCGCCGCGATCTGCAGATCATCTTTCAGGATCCTTTTGGTTCGCTCGACCCTCGCATGCGGGTGGAAGACGTTCTGAGCGAACCCCTGCTGATTCACGAACGATCGACGCCCGCCGAACGCAGTCGACGCACGGCCGAACTTCTCCACTCGGTAGGCCTCGATCCATCCGCCTTAGAGCGCTACCCGCACGAATTCAGCGGTGGGCAGCGGCAGCGAATCGGCATCGCCCGCGCTCTGGCATTGCGACCGAAATTCGTGGTGGCCGATGAACCCGTATCTGCGCTCGACGTCAGTGTGGCCGCGCAAATCGTCAACCTGCTGGCGCAACTGCAGCGCCAGTTCGGCCTGACCTACCTCTTCATCTCGCACTCCATGCCGCTGGTTCGCTATCTGGCCACCCGCATTGCCGTGATGCATCGGGGAAAGATCGTCGAAATTGGATCCACCCGGCAGATCACCGAGGATCCGCGGCACCCGTATACCAGAAGTCTGCTCGAAGCCACCCCCGGGGTGATCCTCTAGCCTGGAACTCGGCCTCGACCGGCGCAAGCGCCAACCGTCTGGCGTACAAGTGGGCCGAGGATTAAGCTAGCAGGGGAGGGGAGTCAGCATGAAAATCGCAGTCGCAATTCTGGTCCTTCTCTTCTCGAGTGTGGCGGTTTCCGCTCAGACGAAGAATCCGGTCTCCACCGTGGTTCGGGAAATTTTTCCCCGCCAGCAGAAGAACCTGATCGCCGCGGCGGAAGCGATGCCCGCCGACAAGTACAACTTTAAACCCACGGCCGAGCAAATGACCTTTGCCCACCTCATCCTGCACATCGCGGAATCGAACAATTTTCTGTGCGCCAAGATCAGCGACCTGCCGGAGCCGAAAGCCTCGGACGTCAAGGAATCCGATAGCAAGGATGCCCTGGTGGCGAATTTGCAAGCTTCCTTCGACTTTTGCAATTCCTCCCTAGCCAAGCTGGACGATTCGAAGTTGGGAGACCCGGTCGCGCTCTTTGGCGGACGCGAAGGCCCTCGGGCCTCGCTTCTATTTTCGCTCACCAACGATTGGGCCGACCATTACAGCGCCGCCGCCATGTATCTCCGGCTGAACGGAGTCTTGCCGCCTACGGCCAAGAAAAAGTAAGTGGCTTCCGGGACTATTTAATCTCGACGAGGTCCGCGGCAGCGGAGCTGACCGGCGCGGGCGAGGGGTGCTGAGGAGCGCGCCAGGAATCAAAGATCGAAACTTGGTGCACGCAGGATACGGTGCAATGTGGCGCGCAAGGTTTCTCGGTCCTATATTCCCGACGAAGATCTGCGACCGTATAGTGCTCGAGCGGGACCGCGGGATAGCCCCGCTGCTGTGAACAGTAGTGCACCAGACCGTCTTCGCAGATATACAAGTAGCGGGATCCGGCGCGGCAGCGCCATTGGTTGGGCCGGCCCCGGGCAATATTGTCCTGAAAGGCATGGATGCGGGTGAAGCTGCGTTTCTCGAGCGCCTTCATCGCGTGATAGACGCGGCGTTCCTCGCTGTTGAGCGCTTGCAGCTGACCGCCGCCATCATGAATGATGCCCACGGTTGAGCTGAATCCCAGTTCGAGTGCGCGCTTTCCGATGATGAGCGCATCCTCGGGACTGCGCACCCCGCCCCCAACCACGGAGTTAATGTTGACGTGAAAGTCGGCGTATTCGGCGAGGGTTTCGAGTTTTTTGTCCAGGACCTTCAGGCTCTTTTTCGAAACCTCGTCGGGCATCACATTGTCAATCGAAATCTGCAGCCACTCGAGTCCCGCCTGGTTTAACCGCTCGACGCGCTCGGGCACAAGGAAATATCCGTTCGTAATCAGGCCGGCGATCATGCCATGGCTGCGGATCCGGCGAATGATCTGGTCGAGCTCGGGATGGAGCAGCGGTTCTCCGCCGCTGATGGTGACGACCGAAGTGCCCAGCTGCGCCAACTTATCCAGGCGCGCGAACATTGTCGCCGTCGGCACGGGTTGAGAAAAATCGTCGAACTCGTTGCAATATTTGCAGGCCAGGTTACAGCGCCGGACGGGAATGATATGCGCCAGCAACGGATGCTCGGTGGACACCAGCGCACGCATCACCGACCGC
>Ga0187783_10002219_pt1 | contig 14448 bp, 12 predicted proteins | sample 1015_SJ02_MP02_2_FD_132471 | JGI IMG/M metagenome (GOLD analysis project Ga0187783, IMG submission 132471) | Tropical peat soil microbial communities from peatlands in Department of Meta, Colombia - 1015_SJ02_MP02_20_MG | ecosystem: Environmental > Terrestrial > Soil > Wetlands > Peat | place...
GCTGGACCGGGACGCGGCCGACGCGGTCATCAACGAGCTTGACGAGTACGCGATCGAGGAGGGCCTGCGGCTGGCCGAGGCGCACGGCGGCGAGGTGACGATCGTGTCGATGGGCCCGGACAAGGCGGCCGACGCGATCCGCAAGGCGCTGTCGATGGGGGCCGACAAGGCCGTGCACGTCAGCGACCCGGCGCTGCGCGGCTCAGACGGTCTCGTGACCTCCGCGGTGCTGGCGAACGTGCTGCGCCGGACCGGCTTCGACGTGGTGATCCTCGGGTCGGAGTCGACGGACGCGCGGATGGGCACGCTGGCGTCGATGCTGGCCGAGCGGCTGGACGTGCCGCAGCTGTCATTCGCGAGCAGGGTAGACACCGACGGGACCTCGATCAGCATTCACCGCCAGGCCGACTACGGCTACGACACGGTGGAGGCGACCCTGCCCGCCATCGTGAGCGTGGTCGAGAAAATCAACGAGCCGAGGTACCCGTCCTTCAAGGGGATCATGGCGGCCAAGAAGAAGCCGGTGGAGACGCTGGCGCTGGCCGATCTCGGCGTCGACGCCAGCCAGGCTGGGCTGGCGGCCAGCGCGACCGAGGTCGTGAGCTTCGCCAAGCGGCCGCCGCGGGCGGCCGGCACCGTCGTGACCGACGACGGGGACGGCGGCGTGAAGGCCGCCGAGTTCCTCGCTGCCCGCAAGTTCATCTGAGCGCCGAAGATCGCGGAAGGCTGGCCCTGCATGGCTGAGATCCTGGTACTTGCCGAGCACTCCGGCGAGACCGTCAAGAAGGTCACCCTCGAGCTCCTGACGCTCGCGCGCGGGTTCGGCGAGCCCGCCGTGGTCTGGACTGGGCCCGGCGCGCAGGCTGCGCAGGCGCGGCTGGCGGAGTACGGTGCGGCGAAGGTGTACGTGGCCGACAGCGCCGACTACGACGACTACCTGGTCGCGCCCAAGGCCGAGCTGCTGGCGCAGCTAGTGGCCGACAAGGCACCCGCCGCCGTGCTGGTCGCCGCCACCTCCGAGGGTCGTGAGGTCGCTGGCAGGCTCGCGGTCAAGACCGGCTCCGGCGTCCTGACGGACGTCACCGGCCTGTCGGAGGGCCTGGTGGGCGAGCAGTCGATCTTCGGCGGCGCGATCACGGTGCAGTCGAAGGTGACCGCCGGCACGCCGATCATCGCGGTCCGGCCGAACGCTGTCTCGCCGGAGCCGGCCACCGGCGCGGCCGAGCTCGAGCCGGTCAGCTTCTCGGTCAGCGACGCCGCGAAGACCGCGCGCGTCACCGGCCGGGTCGTCGCCGAGCGCGGCGAGCGACCGGAGCTCACCGAGGCGTCCATCGTGGTCTCTGGCGGCCGGGGGCTCGGCTCAGGCGAGCACTTCGCGCTGATCGAGCAGCTGGCTGACTCGCTGGGGGCTGCGGTCGGCGCGTCCAGGGCCGCGACCGATGCGGGCTGGTATCCGCACCAGTTCCAGGTCGGCCAGACCGGCAAGACCGTATCCCCGCAGCTGTACATGGCGATCGGCATTTCCGGCGCCATCCAGCACCGGGCCGGCATGCAGACATCCAAGACGATCATGGTGGTGAACAAGGACCCGGAGGCGCCGATCTTCGAGCTGGCCGACTTCGGCGTCGTGGGCGACCTGTTCAAGGTCGTGCCGCAGCTGATCGAGGAGATCAGCAAGCGGTCTGAAGGCTGACAATCGGGGGAGACCCCCCGACTACCCCCCAGGGCAACCCCAGGACCAGCGGACTCGGGATCAGCCGGCCGCGCTGCGGCCGGCTGATCGCAGCTAGGCTTGACGCACCATGTCAAACGTCAACCCGACCGGGCAGCACCAGGTGCCGGACAGCCGCCCGGCGCCCGGCAGGCAGGTATACCTCGACCACGCGGCGACGACGCCGATGCTGCCCGACGCGCTAGCGGCCATGACCGAGGAACTGGCCCAGCTCGGCAACCCGTCCTCCCTGCACAATCCCGGCCGCCGGGCGCGCCGGGTCGTCGAGGAGTCCAGGGAGCTGATCGCGGAGGCCTACGGCGCCCGGCCGAGCGAGGTGGTCTTCACCAGCGGCGGGACCGAGGCGGACAATCTCGCGGTCAAGGGCCTGTACTGGGCAAGGCGGGCAGCCGATCCGCGGCGGCGCCGGGTGCTCGCGACCGCCACCGAGCATCACGCGGTGCTGGACAGCGTGCGCTGGCTGGCCGATCACGAGGGCGCGCAGGCCGACTGGCTGCCGGTGGACGCGCGCGGCACGCTGGGCGTCCCGGCTCTGGCCGAGGCGATTGACCGCGATCCGGCCGGCGTCGCGGTGATCAGCGCGATGTGGGCCAACAACGAGGTCGGCACGATCCAGCCGATCGGGGAGCTGGCCAGGCTGGCCGCCGAGTACCAGATCCCGTTCCACAGCGACGCGGTGCAGGCCGCCGGGCTGCTGCCGGTCACCCTGGCGGGCACCGGCGCGACCGCCCTGACCATCACCGCGCACAAGATCGGCGGCCCGGTGGGCGTCGGCGCGCTGCTGCTGGCCAAGGGCGTCGAGCCGGTCCCGGTCCTGCATGGCGGCGGCCAGGAGCGGGACGTCCGCTCTGGGACGCTGGATGTGCCGGCCATCCGGGCTTTCGCGGTCGCTGTGCAGGTGGCACGCGAGCGCAGTGGCCATGAGGCCAAGCGGCTGGCCGCGTTGCGGGACGACCTGATCGCGCAAGTGACGGCCGCGGTGCCGGACGCGGTGCTGAACGGCGCACCGCCCGGGGCTGGCAGGCTGACGGGCAACGCGCACTTCTCCTTCCCCGGCTGCGAGGGCGACGCGCTGCTCATGCTGCTGGACGCCAAGGGCATCGCGTGCTCGACCGGGTCGGCCTGCACCGCCGGCGTGGCCCAGCCCAGCCACGTGCTGCTGGCGATGGGCGCCGACGAGGCACGGGCCCGCGGCTCGCTGCGGTTCTCGCTCGGGCACTCCTCAGAGCAGGCGGATGTGGACGCCCTCGGCGCGGTGATCGGCGAGGTAGTCGAGCGGGCCAGGCGGGCAGCCAGGTAGCCAACGCTACGCATACGGAAACCGAACGTCGCCCATGCGGCGCCGGCGCCGGCAGCGGAGTAGCGTCGTGCTAACAGGTGGGCCGGGAAGTCTGGTCGGCGCGGGAGACCCGCAACTACTGACGCGCCAGCCGGAGCATCCGATGATCAGCGTGGAGAACATCATTGGCCTGGTCGGGGGAGTAGGCCTCGTCATCTACCTGTTCGTTGCCCTCACGCATCCCGAGTGGTTCTAGCATCGGCCCCAGGCTCGACGGATCTTTCCGTTATAGCCGGATTCTGGGCGGGGCTGGCGCGGGCCGGAGCCCCTGATCAGGTGCGTATCCTGGGCGGGATGACTACGCTGCGCGTGCTGGCCGCCATGTCGGGCGGGGTGGACTCGGCGGTAGCGGCCGCCAGGGCCGCCGACGCCGGGCATGAGGTCACGGGCGTGCACCTGGCCCTGTCGCGCAACCCGAGCTCGTACCGGACCGGAGCGCGCGGCTGCTGCACGCTCGAGGACGCCCGCGACGCCCGCCGCGCTGCGGACGTGATCGGCATCCCGTTCTACGTCTGGGACATGGCCGAGCGCTTCCACTCCGAGGTGGTCACCGACTTCGTTGCGGAGTACGCCAGGGGGCACACCCCAAACCCGTGCCTGCGCTGCAACGAGAAGATCAAGTTTGCCGCCGTTCTGGACCGGGCCGTCGCGCTGGGGTTCGACGCCGTCTGCACCGGCCACCACGCGCGGCTGCAGCCAGCGCCCGGAGCGGCCGGGATGACCAGGCTCGTCCGCAGCGTGGACATGGCCAAGGACCAGTCCTACGTGCTCGCGGTGCTGACCCCTGACCAGCTTGGCCGGGCGATGTTCCCGCTCGGGGACAGCACCAAGGAGCAGGTGCGCAAGGAGGCGGCCGACCGTGGCCTAGGGGTCGCCGACAAGCCAGACAGCCATGACGTCTGCTTCATCGCCGACGGCGACACGCGCGGGTTCCTGCGCGCGCAGCTTGGCAGCGCGCCCGGCGACGTCGTGGATGCCGATGGCACGGTGCTCGGCAGGCACGATGGCAGCTACGGGTTCACCGTGGGCCAGCGCAGGGGCCTGCACCTCGATCACCCGGCCGCCGACGGCCGCCCGCGCTTCGTGCTCAGCATCGAGCCGGTGTCCCGCACTGTCACGGTCGGCCCGGCCGAAGCGCTCGACGTGGCCGAGATCGTGGCCACCAGCCCGGTGTGGTCGGGGTGCCTGCCACCCGGTGCCCCGGTCGAGTGCCTGGTCCAGCTGCGCGCGCACGGCGACGCGCACCCGGCGGTATGCCAGGCCGACGGCGACACGGTGCGGATCAGCCTGCGCGCGGCCGCCCGCGGCGTCGCGGCGGGCCAGGCGGCCGTCTTCTACGACGGCGACGCCGTCCTCGGCAGCGCGACGATCAGCGCCACCCGCTGAGCCGGTCAGGCGCGCTCAACTGCGGGGCGCGGCTGGCCGGATCGTGACCGGCATCCCTGGTGTGCGGTCACTCGTCCGCGGGCTGCGGTATCGGCATCTCGATGACGAACTCGTTGCGATCGGTCGGATAGACGGTGGTGGTAATCCGCATGGGCTGCCCGTTCTGGTCATAGGACGTGCGGAAGGTCTCGAACACCGCGACCCTGCCATCGGGCGGCAGCGTGAAGAACTTGCTTTCGTACTCGTTCGGCGCGCGGACAGTGATCAGGTCCCGGTAGCCGACCTGCTCGACTCCGAGCGCGTCCCGCAGGTAGCGGATGCAGCCCTGGGCGACGTTGGCCGCCTCAAGCAGCCGGACCGCGCCCCTGGTGACAAGGTCCATGGAGTAGAACGAGGTCTGCAGGGAGTACGGCTTAGCGTCGACGAACCGCTCCTGGTGCCGGCTCACGACCTGGCTGCCCGGCTCAACTTGCAGTTCGGAGGCGACGATCCCGCCCGCGGCGTGAATCTCGACCCGCGGCACGGTGCTGCGCGGCGTTCTCAGCTGGCTGCGGACCTGGATGTAGTAGTCGGCGGCCTCGCCGCCGCCGAGATCGGGACTGGCGGACAAGTCGGTGACGACGGGCACGATCTTCTCCCGGACGAACGTGCCCTGGCCCGGCCGTGCCTCGACCAGGCCAAGCTCGGTGAGCTGCCTGATGGCCTCGCGCACGGTGCTGCGGGACGCGCCCCAGGCGGCGGTGAGCTCGGCCTCGGTGGGCAGCTGGCTGCCCGGCTGGATCAGCCCGGCATCGATCTCGGCCCGCAGGCTGTCGGCTATACGGCGGTAGATCGGCTCAGTCATCGGCAGCCGCCATGCTCGCAGCCGTCGACCCGCTGATCACGGCCTCGCGCGCACCGGTCGGTACCTGGCCCGCGAAGACCACGAACTGGTTGCGGTCCGCCGGGTAGATCGTGACAGTGAGCCGGAACGGCTTGCCGTCGCCGTCTATGGCGGTGCGGAACGTCTCGAAGACCGACACCCGGCCGTTGTCAGGCAGCCGGAAGAAGGATGCCTCCTCCGTGCCCGGAATCCTGACCGTTACCCGGTCGCGGTAGCTGGCCTGCCGGAAGCCCAGGACATCGCGCAGGTAATGCACGGCGCCCGGCTCGATCGAGGTGGCGTCGAGCAGCCGCTCCGCGCCCGCTGCCACCAGCGAGACCGGGTAGTAAGAGGTCTGCAGCGAGAAGGGCGCCCTGTCGATGTAGCGCTGCTGGCGCCTGCCCACGATGGCCGTGCCCTCCTCGAGCCCTAGCTCGGTGGCGATCAGCCCGTAGGCCTGCTGGATCTCCACCCGCGGCGCCGGCGCGAACGGGACGCGACCCTGCGCGCGCACCTCCGCGTAGTAGGCCTCTCCCTCGCCACCGCCGAAGCCCGTATCGGGATCGGCCGACAGCGTCGTGATGAAAGGCCTGGCACGCTGGACGACGAAGGTGCCCTGGCCCAGCCTGGTCTGCACCAGGCCGCGGTTCACAAGCCAGCGGACCGCCTGCCTGACGGTGTTCCGCGATGCCTTGTACAGCTTCTTGAGCTCGTCCTCGGTGGGCAGCCTGGCACCCGGCGGCAGCGCGCCCGACTCGATCATGTGCTGCAACCGCTCGGCAATCTGGCGGTACAGCGGGTCGCCCATGCGGTCCTCCAGTCCCGGTCACTCGCACGGAATGGGGAAGCCGAAGCAGCCGGACTCAACGGGATCACTCTAGCAATACCAAATGTAGGGACCAATCCATTGCCATCCTCATATTGCTGTGCAACTATCGGGAAGAATCCAAATGTAGGGATGACCAGGATGACCTTCCTCAGCCCGCCGAGCTAGGACGCCTGGCCTCCAGCTACAGCGGCGTGCCAGCGCCGCCCGCGCGAGCCCACAGAGAGGTCGGCGCCCGTAGACCCCAAAACTGCTGGTCGAAAGGGGAACCGGCGATGCTGACTCTCGTCGTCGTGGGCGTGACCGTCGTCGTCGCGACAGCTGTCGTGCTGGCCGCGATCGTGCTGATCGTGGTCAGCGGGATCCGCCGCGAGGAGCGCGAGCTCAGCATGACCAGGAAGCGCGCGCCCGGCCTGGACGCCGCGCTTACCCGGCGGATCCTCGGGCTGTACATCAAGAAGACCGATCCGGAAACTGGCTTCGGGCCAGGCCCGGACGGGCGCGTCCGCTGGTACGGGACGCTGCGCTAGCGCCCTGCCGGACCGATGCCGCACCGATCGGCCGCGCCGCGGAGCTGGTGCCGACGGCACACCGCGAACGTCACCGGTCACCACTACGCTCGGAGGCGTGATGGAGCGCGGCGGGCAATTCCCCTGGCAGGCCGGGAGCGCGACCGGGGTGGGCTCGATGCCGGGCACCGACGTGGCGCAGGCCTGCCGGGTGGTGTTCGGCGAGCTGCCCGACCTCCCGTTCCTGCCGGAGCTGCCCGACCGCGGGCCGGGCGCGGAGATCACCGGCAGGACGGCGGCGCTGCTGGTAGACATGCCCGTGCAGACCACGGCCAGGGGCTGGAAGCTGGCGGACCGGCCAGGCAGGGACGCCTCCCGCGCGGCCGGCTTCTGGTCGCAGGACCTGGACACCCTGGAGGAAGTAGCCGACGGCTACGCGGGCCCGGTGAAGGTTCAGGCCTGCGGCCCGGTCACGCTCGCGGCGACCCTGGAGCTGACCCGCAGCCTGGACCCGGCGTTGTCGGATCCGGGCGCCTTTGCCGACCTGACCGCCTCACTTGCCGAGGGGCTGGCCGCGCACGTGGCCGACGTGCGCAAGCGCGTCCCGGCCGCGGCCGTGATCGTGCAGCTCGATGAGCCCGCCCTGCCGGCCGCGCTGGCGGGCCGGGTGCCGACCGCCAGCGGGCTTAACTTCGTGCGCGCCGTCGAGCCGGTGACGGCAACCCAGTACCTCGGCGCTGTCCTGTCGGCAGCGGCGGGCGCGGCCAGCACGACGGTGCACTGCTGTGCCGCGGGCAGCCCGTTTCGCCTGATGGCAGATGCAGGCGCGGAGGGAATCGGTTTCGACCTCGGGCTGGTGCGCAATGCCGACGTTGACCTGGTGGCCGAGCTCGCCGAGGCCGGCCTGGCGCTGATGGCTGGGGCGCTGCCCACGTCGTCCGTGCAGCGCCTGGTAAGCGGGCCGCCGCTGCCGGCCAGGCAGACCGCGGAAGCGGTGGTCGGGCTGTGGCGCAAGACCGGGCTGGCGCCGGACCGGATGGCGGCCCAGGTCGTGATCACGCCGGCCTGCGGCCTGGCGGGGGTGTCTCCGGCGGCTGCGCGCGCCGCGCTCGAGCACTGCCGCGAGGCCGGCCGGATCGCGGTGGAGATGATCGAGGCGGGCAACTGACCAAGAAGGGCGCACGATGACGCAGCAAGACCCCCGGCACCGGCACGCGCAGCTGTCTGAGGAACTGCTCGAGCACCAGTACCGCTATCACGTGCTTGACTCGCCGCTGGTGTCCGACGCCGAGTACGACGTGATGATGCGCGAGCTGGTGGCGCTGGAGGAGGAGTTCCCCGAGCTGCGGACGCCCGACTCGGCCAGCCAGAAGGTCGGCGGGACGATCTCGACCGACTTCACCCCAGTGCAGCACCTGCAGCGGCTGCTGAGCCTGGACAACGCGTTCTCGGCCGCGGAGCTTGACGCCTGGGCGGGCCGGGCCGAGCGCCTTGGCGGGTCGGGTCCTTACCTGTGCGAGCTGAAGATCGACGGCCTGGCGGTGGACCTGGTGTACACCAGGGGCCGGCTGCAGCGGGCCGCGACCCGCGGGGACGGAGTGACCGGCGAGGACGTCACCCCGAACGTCAAGACGATCGCTGCCGTCCCGGCCAGGCTCACCGGCACGGGATGGCCGGACAGGCTTGAGGTACGGGGCGAGGTCTTCCTGCCGGTCAGGGCGTTCGAGGAGCTGAATGTCCGGCTGACCGAGGCGGGCAAGCCGCCGTTTGCCAACCCGAGGAATTCCGCCGCAGGCTCGCTGCGGCAGAAGGACCCGCGGGTGACCGCGTCCCGCGCGCTCGACCTCATCCTGCACGGGGTCGGCCTGGTCGAGGGGCTGGACGACCTGCCGCAGAGCCAGTCCGGCTGGTATGACCGGCTGCGCTCCTGGGGCCTGCCGGTCAGCAGCCTGTTCACCGTCGTGCCGGATCTGGACGGCGTGCGCGACTACATCGCGCACTACGCCGAGCACCGGCACGATCCCCCGTACGAGATCGACGGCGTGGTCGTGAAGATCGACGAACTGGCCGTCCAGCGGCAGCTCGGGAACACCAGCCGGGCGCCGCGGTGGGCGATCGCGTATAAGTACCCGCCGGAGGAGGTCACGACCAGGCTGCTGGAGATCCGGGTCAACGTCGGCCGCACCGGGCGGGTGACTCCGTTCGCGGTCATGGAGCCGGTCAAGGTCAGCGGCTCGACGGTCGAGAACGCGACCCTGCACAACGCCGACGAGATCGCGCGCAAGGGCGTCCTGATCGGGGACATGGTGGTGCTGCGCAAGGCCGGCGACGTCATCCCCGAGGTGGTCGGGCCGGTGGCCGACCTGCGGACCGGGGCCGAGCGGGCCTTCGAGTTCCCGACCCGGTGCCCGGCCTGCGGGACCGCGCTGGCGCGGGAGGACGGCGGCGTCGACTGGCGCTGCCCGAACGCCAGGTCCTGCCCGGCGCAGCTGCGCGAGCGGCTGTTCGCCCTGGCCGGCCGGGGCGCGCTGGACATCGAGGTGCTCGGGTACGAGGCCGCGGTGGCGCTGCTCGACTCCGGGCTGCTCACCGACGAGGGCGACCTGTTCGCGCTGACGCCGGAGTCGCTGGCGACCGTGCCGTTCTTCGTGCTGAAGTCCGGCGGGCTGAGCGCTAACGCCACCAGGCTGCTGGCCAACCTGGAGGAGGCGCGGCGGCGGCCGCTGTGGCGGTTCCTGGTCGCGCTGTCGATCCGGCACGTGGGGCCGACGGCAGCGCGGGCGCTGGCCACGGCGTTCGGCTCGGTCGACGCGATAACGGCGGCGTCCGAGGCTGAACTGGTGACCGTCGACGACGTCGGGCCGACGATCGCCGCGTCGATCCGCGAGTGGTTCGCCGTCGACTGGCATGCCGCGATCGTGGACAAGTGGCGCGCCGCGGGGGTCCAGCTCGCGACGGAGGGTTTCGTGGCCCCCGCGGCCCGCTTGTCCGCGGACGGGGCCGCCGAGCCGGCGGGCCTGCTGGCAGGGGTGACCGTCGTGCTGACCGGGACGCTGGGCGGCTACACCAGGGACGAGGCGGCCGAGGCGGTCCAGGCCCTCGGCGGCAAGGTGTCGGGCTCGGTGTCGAAGAAGACCAGCTTCGTGGTGGCCGGGGAGAGTCCAGGCTCCAAGCTGGACAAGGCCGCCGCCCTCGGCGTCCCCGTGCTGGACGAGGACGGGCTGCGGGTTCTGCTGTCCGACGGACCGGACGCGGCTCGCCGCGCAGCCCAGCCTGCCTGATCGCCCCGCCGGGCGTAACGGCCGCGGGCCGCGATGCGGTTCCTGGAATGGAGCCTGTCGGCGCCGCGCCTGATGATGATCACAGGTTGTAACGGATAGTATGCAATTGGCTTCGGGAAGTATGTTTTCTGCCGTAGGATCTACGGAAAGCGCCGAGGGCTATACGCTCAGCGACCGCTGGCCATGAGGAGCCATGAAGGACCCCAACGACACCAGGGACATCGGCCCGCGGGTCGGATCGCCGCTGTGGATCCATGTCAAGGTGTTCACAGTCCTCGGGGCCGTGGCGTTCGGGCTGACGATGTATCACCTCGCCGAGCCCTCCGGTCGCAGCGGGCTGCGGCTGCTCGTCGGGCATCCGCTCTTCTGGGTGCTGGCCGCGATGGTCGTGCTCGGCGACATCTGGCCGATCGTGACTCCGGGCAGGTCCAGCGTCGAGGCGCCAGTGGCCTCGGTCACATTCAGCCTCGCGGCGCTGTTCGCCTGGGGCCTGCCGGTCGCGCTGCTGCTGCGGGCCGCCTCGAACTTCGGGGTCTGCCTGGCCGAGCGCAAGGCCGTGCACCGGGCTGCCTTCAACGGCGCGTCCGCGACGCTCAGCATCGTGGCGGCCTGGGCGGTCCTGTACGGCCTTGGCTTCGAGCCGGCCCCCGGCCATACGGTCCAGCCGAGCGGGGCGTGCCTGCCCGGCCTGCTGGCGGCCGGCGTGGCCTTGTTCGCGGTGAACTTCGTCATCATCACCGTTGCCGTCGCCCTGCATTCCAGGGAACCGGTCCTGCAGACGATCCGCCGCACGCTGCGCTACCAGCTGTTCGTCAACTTCGTCCTGGTCGCGACCGCGCCGCTGGTGACGCTGGCCATCTCCACCAAGTCAGCCCTGGTCCTGCTGCTGTTCGCCTTCCCGTTCGCGGCCGCCTACGTCAACGCCGCGATCTCGGTGCAGCGCGAGCACCAGGCCCACCACGACGAGCTGACCGGGCTTTCCAACCGCAAGATGCTCGTCCGCAAGCTTGAGACCACGCTCGCGCAGGCCAGCCAGGCTGGCACTAACGTCGGCTTCCTGCTGCTCGACCTGGACCGCGGCCTCAAGGAAGTCAACGACACGCTCGGGCATGCGGTCGGGGACCGGCTGCTGCGGCTGGTGGCGCACCGGCTGACGCACAGCATCAGGCCCGGTGACATGGTGGCCAGGCTCGGCGGGGACGAGTTCGCCGTGCTGCTGCCGGCGGTCAAGGAAGCCGCCGCGGCCAGAGAGGTCGCGGCGCGGCTGCGCGCCGCGGTCGCCGAGCCGATCCGGCTGGAGGGCATGTCGTTCGTCATCGAGGTGAGCATCGGCATCGCGATGTACCCGGACGACGCGACCGGCGGCGAGTTGCTGATGCAGCGCGCCGACGTTGCCATGTACCTGGCCAAGCAGCGCCGCAGCGGGGTCGAGCGCTACGTCGCCGAACTCGACCGCAACTCGCCGTCCCGGCTGGCCCTGTTCGGCGACCTGCGCCGCGGCCTGGACCGCGGTGAGCTTGAACTGTACTTCCAGCCGAAGGTCTACCTCACCGACCGGCGCGTGGTCGGCGTCGAGGCGTTCGTGCGCTGGCAGCATCCGGAGCGCGGCGTGCTGATGCCCGGCGACTTCATCCCCCAGGTCCAGCAGTCCTACCTGATGCGCGAGGTCACCGCGTTCGTCATCGACGGCGCGCTCTCCCAGGCAGCGCAGTGGCGGCGGGCCGGGCTGGGAGTGCCGGTCTCGCTAAACGTCTCCGGCCGCGACCTTCTCGACTGCGGGCTCGCCGACCTGGTGGCGGAGAGCCTGGACAGGCACCGGCTGCCGCCGGAGGCGCTGCTGCTGGAGATCGACGAGCGCGTTCTCACCAGCGAGCCCGCGCACGCGGTCGCCACCGCCGAGGCACTGGCCGAGGTGGGCGTGGCGCTGAGCCTCGATGATTTCGGAACGGGATACTCCTCATTGGTCAGGCTGAAAAGGCTGCCGGTGACCGAGGTAAAAATAGATTCGTCCTTTGTCGCCAGCCTGCTCGAATCGCCCGACGACGAAGTCGTCGTGAAGTCCATTGTCGATCTCGCCGCAGCACTCGGCATCCGGTCAGTGGCCGAGGGCGTGGAGTCCGCCGAGGTGGCAACCGCGCTGCTGGCCATGGGCTGCGTCGCCGCCCAGGGCTGGCACTTCTGCCGGCCGCTGAACGCCACATCGGCCACGGCCTGGCTGGCAGAGCACAGCGGGTACGGCGAACTCGGCGAGCACAGCCCGCGCGAGGCGACCCGGCTGGGGACCCATGGCACCGGGCCGCGCCGGACCGCCGCCCTCCCGCCCACTGGCTGGCGGGTGTAAAGGCTAGCAAATAGGGCTATAGCAGAATTAATGGCAGTTGATCATTGTGCGGTGAGTACGATGATCATGCCTATAACCATGATCATCGTACTCACCTCTGGCGCGCCGGGCGTTCACGGCTGGCCAGGCAAGTTAATGCCTTCGGCGGAGGCCAACGCGGGCCCATAGGATGGCCTGCATGTCCATCACCAGGGACGAGGTAGCGCACCTGGCCAGGCTGTCCAGGCTGGCCCTCACCGACGCCGAGCTCGATCACTTCGCCGGCCAGCTCGACCAGATCATCGGCGCGGTGGCACGGGTCCAGGAGGTCGCGGCCGAGGGAATCCCGCCCATGACGCACGCGGTGCCGGTGGTCAACGTGTTCAGGGACGACGAAGAGGTGCCGTGCCTCACGGCCGAGCAGGCCCTGTCCGGCGCGCCGGCCACCGAGCAGAACCGGTTCAGGGTGCCGCGCATCCTGACGGAGGAGTAAGCGATGGCGGGTGAACTGACCCGGCTGACAGCCGCGCAGATCGCCGGGGCCGTCGCGCGCGGCGAGGTCTCGGCGGTCGAGGTGACGCAGGCGCACCTGGACCGCGTCGCCGCGGTCGAGCCCGACGTGCACGCGTTCCTGCACGTGGCGCCCGAAGTCGCGCTGGCCGCCGCGGGCGAGGTCGACCGCAAGCGGGCCGCCGGCGAGCCGCTCGGGCCGCTGGCCGGGGTGCCGCTGGCCCTTAAGGACGTCATGACGACGGCCGACATGCCGACCACCTGCGGGTCGAAGATCCTCGAAGGCTGGCGGCCGCCCTACGACGCGACCGTGACTCAGCGGCTACGGCAGGCCGGCGTCATCATCCTCGGCAAGACCAACATGGACGAGTTCGCGATGGGCTCCTCCACCGAGAACTCCGCCTACGGGCCGAGTCACAACCCGTGGGACCTGACCCGGATCCCCGGCGGCTCGTCCGGCGGGTCAAGCGCGGCCGTCGCGGCCTACGAGGCGCCGCTGGGGATCGGCACCGACACCGGCGGCTCGATCCGCCAGCCCGCGGCGGTCTGCGGGATCGTCGGGATGAAGCCCACCTACGGTGGCTCGTCCCGGTACGGACTGGTTGCCTTCGCCTCGTCGCTGGACACGCCCGGCCCGCTGGCCCGCACCGTGCTGGACGCGGCCCTGCTGCACGAGGCCATGTCCGGCCATGACTGGCGGGACTCGACCTCGGTGGACGCGCCCGTTCCCCCCGTGGTAGCGGCGGCCAGGCAGCCAGACGTCAGCGGTCTGCGCATCGGGGTGGTGGCGGAGTTCGACGGCGAGGGATACCAGTCCGGCGTGCTGACGCGGTTCCACGAGGCCGTCGACCTGCTCGAGTCGCTGGGCGCCAAGGTCGCGGAGGTGTCGTGCCCGCACTTCACATACGCGCTGCCCGCCTATTACCTGATCGCGCCGAGCGAGTGCTCCTCCAACCTGGCCAGGTTCGACGGGATGCGGTACGGGCTGCGAGTGGGCGACGACGGGGCCGCGAGCGCGGACGAGGTCATGTCGCTCACCCGCGAGGTCGGGTTCGGCCCCGAGGTCAAGCGCCGCATCATGCTCGGCACCTACGCGCTGTCCAGCGGCTACTACGACGCCTACTACGGCAAGGCGCAGCAGGTGCGCACCCTGATCTCGCGTGACTTCGACGCGGCGTTCGAGCAGGTGGACGTGCTGGTGTCGCCGACCACGCCGACCACCGCGTTCGGAATCGGCGAGCGCGCCGACGACCCGATGGCGATGTACCTGGCCGACCTGTGCACGATTCCCTCTGACCTGGCCGGAAACGCGGCCATCTCCGTGCCATGTGGTCTCGCACCGGAAGACGCGCTGCCGGTGGGCCTGCAGATCATGGCGCCCGCGCTGGCCGACGACCGCTGCTACCGGGTGGCCGGGGCAGTCGAGGCAGCGCTTGAACAGCGCTGGGACGGCCCGCTGCTTGACCAGGCGAAAGGACTCGCGCGATGACCGCCGCGGCCGAGCTTGTGCCCTACGACGACGCCGTCATGAGGTATGAGCCCGTGATCGGGCTGGAGACGCACGTCGAGCTCGGCACCGCGACCAAGATGTTCTGCGGCTGCATCACGACGTTCGGCGCTGAGCCGAACACGCACACCTGCCCGGTCTGCCTCGGACTGCCCGGGTCGCTGCCGGTCGTCAAC
>Ga0187783_10002220_pt1 | contig 14448 bp, 13 predicted proteins | sample 1015_SJ02_MP02_2_FD_132471 | JGI IMG/M metagenome (GOLD analysis project Ga0187783, IMG submission 132471) | Tropical peat soil microbial communities from peatlands in Department of Meta, Colombia - 1015_SJ02_MP02_20_MG | ecosystem: Environmental > Terrestrial > Soil > Wetlands > Peat | place...
AATCGGAGATGTCGTAACCGAAGTCGACCTGTGGCGAGGGGTACATTGGCGCGATCCAGATGGCATCGACGCCCAGCCACTCGAGGTAGCCGAGCCGGCGCGCGATGCCGTTCAGGTCGCCGATGCCATCGCCGTTCGAGTCCTGGAAGCTGCGCGGATAGATCTCGTAGACGATGGCGTGCTGCCACCACGGCTCCCCCCCGACGCCGGCCGCGGGCGCAGCGTCGGCCGCGTGGGCGAGCGGCATCGCGCAGGTCCACGCCGCGAGGCAGGTGCTGAGGTACCGCAGCGCGCGGATCGAACCCTCCATCATGGTCACGTATGCGCGCATAGTCACAGTCGTTGCGCCATCGATTCCGGCAACAGCTGCGCGCATGGTACGCTCCTGCGCGGGAACTCCAGAGACGTTGGGTGGCTCAATATCGAGGAGGAGCCTGCGCGATGCGAGGCTTGTTTCGTCTCAGGAGCGCGGTTTGCGCGGGGCTGCTGGTCGGCTCAGCGCTGGCACCGGTTTGGTCTGCCGCACCTTCGGTCGCGACGTTCCCCACGGCCAGCGTCGATTTTGCGCCCGCGGTAGTGGCAAACTTTCGCGATCGCTACGGCGCCGACGAGACCGAGGTGGTGCGCTCGGCGATCGTGACCGCGGTGTCGCGCGAGACCCGCGGGCTGGCGCTTCCGGCCGGGGCCACCGTCACCGTCAAGGTGCGGGACATTGCCCCGACCCGCCCGACGCGACAGCAGCAGGCCGCTGACCCCGCGGGCGATCCAACGCGCACCAAATTCCTCGGCGGCGCTGACTTATCTGGCGAGGTGCGCGATTCACAGGGCCACGTGCTCGTCAACCTCATGTACCGTTACTACCCGCCGACGATCGGCATGGGTTCGGTCGCATTCGATCCGTGGGCCGATGCACGGCTCGCGATCGATCAGTTCGCCGTCAAGCTGGCCGCGGCCTGCCGCCGTATCTCTGCGGATGCGAGCCCGGCCACATAGTCGCTGAAGGACTCGGGAGTTCTCCGGCCCTGCTCAGGGCGGAGTGGGGCCCTGGCTGACACGCACCATGTCCTGCGGGCGCAGCCATTTGCGAAACGCCTCCTGCACCGCCGCGGCGTCCAGGTCGATGTAGCGTTGCGCCGCGCGCGTGGGCTCATCGAGCGGCAGGTCGAGCTCGGTGCGGCCGAGGAGGCCGCGCGCGATCTGATCGACGCCGGACTCGCTCAGCGGAATCTGCCGCAGCAGGCACGCCTTGACGCGGGTGAGCTCCTCGGCGCCAACCGGCGTGCTCTGCATGGTCGCGACCTCGTGCGCGGCCATGGCGGCGGCGCGCGTGACCTTCTGCGGATCGCTGGCGTACTCGATCAGATAGAGGCTGCGGGTGCGCCCGGACTGCAGCGCCGACTCCACCGAGTAAACCAGGCCGGAATTCTTGCGCAGGTCGATGGTGAGACGCGTCGAGTAAAAGCTGCCGCCGAGCACCGCGTTGCCGAGCGCCAGTGGGTAGTAATCCGGATCGGAGCGCTTCAGCGGCAGATTCTGCGCCAGCACCACCCGATCCTGGACGCGGCTCGCATCCGGCACCGCGACCACGCCGGGCTGGTTGGCGGGGGCGGGCGGCAGGTCGACCACGGGTTTCGGCCCGTGCGCCGTCCAGCCGCCGAAGTACTTCTCAACGGCGGCGTGCACCGCCTGCGGATCGATCTTGCCGATCACTACCAGCGTGGTGAGATCGGGGCGGAAGACGCCCGCATAGTAGCCGCGCACCGCCGCAGGAGTGAGCGCGCTCACCGTCTCGGGTGTCGCCAGCCGCAGCGTCGGATCGTCGGGCGGAAACAGCGCGCGCCGCAGCGAGCGCTGCATCAGGAACCCCGGGCTGACGTTGCGTGCCGCCACCCCGTGTGCCACCTGCGTGCGGACCACTTCCAGCGCCGCGTCCGGCAGCGCCGGGTGCAGCTCGTTGTCGGCGAGCAGCTCGAGAGCGCGGTCGAAATGCTCCGCCAGCACCTGCACCGAGAAGTCGGTGCCGGCATGCTCGCGGGCGCCGATGGCATCGAGCGCCTGCTGGAAGGCGATGCGGTCGAGGTGCTCGCTGCCGTAGGTGAGCAGCGGCTCGAGCACCTGTCCGACGCCTTCCTCGCCCTTGTCCTCCTCGGTCTCGGGCCGGTTGCGGATGTGGCCGAAGACGCTCACCGTGTCGCTGACGTCTTCGGTCTGCACGATCAGCGACAAGCCGTTGGGGAAGGTGCTGACGAGCGGATGCAGCGTCGATGCAGGCACCTCGAGGCGCAGCAGCGCATTGCTCGCCCACGGTGGCAGCGCGGTCGCGTGCGCCTCGCCGAGCGAGATCGCCTCCTGACCGCCGAAGCCGCTGCCGCCGCGCACCGGGGCGCCGGAGCCCCGCGGCAACATCACACCGGTGACGGCGTGAGCCACATCGAGATACTTGCGTGCCACGCGATTGACGTCGGCGACCGTGGTGCGCTCGATGCGCTCGAGATCCTCGTCGGGCGAGCGCAGCCCGAAGAGCGCCAGGGCATCCGACCAGACGGAGGCGAGATCGGGGATCGAGTTGCGCTGAAACTGCGCGGCGCTGCGCTCCTGGAGCTTGGCGGCCTCCACCAGCTCGGCGGGCACGCCTTCGCGCGCGACGCGCTCGAGGATCGCACGCACGTCCTTCTCGAGCGCTCGCGGATCGTTGCCGCTGGTGAAGGAGAGCGCAGCGTAGGCAAGACCGGCCTCGGGCAACGGATCGAGCTCGAAGTCGGCGCCGATGGCCTTGCCCTGCGGCACGAGTCCGTAGAGATCGAAGCGGCGGCTGCTGAGCACGTCGGCCAGCAGCTCGAGCGCGGGGAAATCGGGATCGCGCGGGCCGACGGTGCGCATGGCGATCATCAGCGTGCCGTTCGGGTGGTCGGTGTCCAGGGTGAAGGAGGCCGGCTGCACTGCACGCAGCCGCACGTCCGGCCGCCCGGGCAGCTTCTTCGCCGCGATGTGGCCGAAGAGCTGTTGCACCTGGCCGAGCGCCGCGGGCGGGTCGACGTCACCGACGATCACCAGGATCGCGTTGTTGGGCGCGTACCAGGCATCGTGAAAGCTCTTGAGCATCGCCGCGGTGGTCTTGTCGAACGAGGGGCGGGTGCCGAGGGCATCGTGCTCGTAAGGCGTGCCGGCGAACATGCGCGCGCGCACCTTCTCGAACAGCACGTACGAGGGCTCGGACAGATCCTGCGCGACCTCCTGCTCGATGGCGCCGCGCTCCTCGCCCCACTCTTTGGCCGTGTCGAGCACCGCGCGCATGCGCAGCGACTCAATGTGCAGGGCGATGTCGAGATCCTCCGCGGGAACGGTGAACAGGTACTGCGTGACACCCTCACGGGTGTTGGCATTGAAATCCCCACCGACCACGCTGCCGATGTCGGCCAGCTGGTCGGCGGTGAGTCCCGGGCTGCCGCGGAACATCATGTGCTCCTGCGCGTGCGCCATTCCCGGAAACCCCGCCGGCGACTCATCGGAGCCGACGAGGTAATTCACCGAGGTGGCGACCACCGGCGCGAGTGAGTTGCGCACGATCACCACCTGCATGCCGTTGGCGAGCGTGGCACGCAGCACGCCCGGCTCGGCGCCGGCGGCGTCGGCTGCAGTCGCTGCAGTCGCTGCGGTGGGGGCGACGGCGCCACCCGTAAAGCAGGCTGCGAGCGCGGCGAGCACCGCGCCGAGCCGCGCGCGGCGCGCTGGAGCTTGATGAGGCATGAGAATTCCCAGGGTTCAGCCGAAGAGCGGCCAGTATATGCGATTGGCCGTGCCGCCAGCTTTCGCCACAAATCATCCGCGGCCCGACGCTTTTGCATCACGGCCTCGTCCGCGCGGCGCGCTGAACTGACAGCGTGACCGGACGGAACGGTTTCGCCGGCGCAAGAAGGCATCGAGGCGGGAGGCAACATGCAGATACTCACATCGAAACGGCGCGCGGCCGCGTTGACGGTCGCATGGATGGTGGCAGCGGCGGTGCTGCCGGCTCAGGCGGCTGACAGCCCGGACGAGCGCGGCCAGGGCTCGAAACAATCCGACATCGGCGCCGTAACCGGAATCGCCCTCGGCGCGCTGGTCGCGGGACCGTTGGGGGCGGTCGCCGGAGGCGCGGCCGGCGCATTGCTCGGCGACCGCTATCACCGGCAAGCGCAGGCCTCGGCACAACTGCACGACAGTCTCGGCAAGAGCGAGGCCGAGCGCGCGCGCCTCGAGCAGAACGTGGCGCAGCTCGACCGCTCGCTGAGCGGATCACGCGCCGCCGCGGCGAAGCTCGATGAGACGCTCGGGCACACCGATGAGGTCGGGCTCGACGTGAGTTTCCGCACTGACGACGATTCGGTGCTGACGCAGTCGATGTCGCCGCTGCTCAAGCTCGGGGCGCTGGTAGCCTCGATGCCGCAGGCGCGGGTGCGGATCGACGGCTATGCCGACCCGCGCGGCTCGGACGCCTGGAACGATGACCTGTCGCTGCGGCGGGCGCAGAGCGTGGCGGCGGTGATGGCAGCGGCCGGCGTGCCGCGCGAGCGCATGTCGATCGAGGCGCACGGCAAGCATGCCGCAGACTGCGCCGACGGTGATCTCGATTCCTACGCCCTCGAGCGCCGCGTGACGGTACGGCTGCAACTCGCGGACTCCGAGCAGGTGGCGCGCCGTGACTAGGGGACCCCTCGGGCAGGTGGGAGTGCCGCGGCCGGCTGCCGCCGCGGCCCACCTTCGCGCTAAACTTTCGTGGTATGAGCACCTGCGCGGCAGTGTCATGAGTCCGGCCATCGTCAGGCTCGACGCAGTGATCGAGCCCGAGGTGTCCGAGCCGCCGGCCGACCGGCTGCTGAGCGGGCACCCCGAGCTCGCGGTGCGCAACTTCTTCGCCGACCCGAGCCAGCAATTCTTCGCCGGCCGCTGGTCGGCGACCCGCGGCAAATGGCGGGTGCGCTACACCGAGAACGAGCTGTGCGTGATGACCGCGGGTCGGGTGGTCATCGAGAGCGATCGCGGCGAGCGCGCGAGCTTTGCGGCAGGCGATGCCTTCGTGGTCCCGGCGGGTTTTGCCGGCACCTGGGAGGTGATCGAGGACTGCGCCAAGATCTACGCCATCTTCGAAGCGCGCAGCTGAAACACGCGACATAACCTCGGCCGGTCTTGACGCCGCTCGCAGATCCGCGACGGCCTGCTTCAGTACCGGCGGGCGAAAATGGGATGGTGCGCGGGTGTCGGGAGCCTGTCGGCTCCGGAGGTATCCGTGGAGACCATCACCGTCGCTGCCTCGCGCAGCAGTGCTTTCAGTCTGCCCGAGATGGAGCTGCTGGTCGCGAGCGCCGTCGTCGTGGTGCTGCTCGCCTGGTTCGTGCTCGCGCGCCTGCGTCGCGACCGCCAGTCGCCGCACGCCCGCTAGCTCAAGCCGCCTGCAGATGGTGCAGCCGCACGCGGCGGCTGCGGTAACGAGCCCTGCGCCGCTGTTGGCGAGGGCGCTGGCAGCTGCGCGGCGTCAGTGCCCGCGTAGCACTTCCGCGAGCGTCCCGAAGATCTGATCGATCTGCGGCTGCTCGACGATGAGTGGCGGCGCCAGCGCGACGATGTCGCCAGTCTGCCGCACCAGCAGTCCGCGCTCGAAGCACTTCACGAAAGCCTCGAAACCGCGCGCTCCCACCTTGCCCGGCTGCGGCGACAGCTCGACCGCGGCCACCAGCCCGTAGTTGCGGATATCGATCACGTGCGGCAGCGCGCGCAAGGCGTGCGCGGCATCTTCGAAGTACTGCGCCAGCGATTTGGCCCGCGTCAGCAGTCCTTCGCGCTGGTACACCCCCAGAGTCGCGAGTGCGGCGGCGCAAGCCGTCGGATGTGCCGAGTAGGTGTAGCCGTGGAACAGCTCGATGCCGTCGGGGCCCTGCATGAAGGCCTCGTACACCGCCTTGCTCACCAGCACCGCGCCCATCGGCACGCTGCCGTTGGTGAGTCCCTTGGCGACGGTGATCATGTCGGGCGTAACGCCGAACTCCTCCGCGGCGAACGGCGAACCGGTACGGCCGAAGCCGGTGATGACCTCATCGAAGATCAGCAGGATCCCGTGGCGGTCGCAGATCTCGCGCAGGCGTTTGAGATAGCCACGCGGCGGAACGAGCACGCCCGCCGATCCCGCGATCGGCTCGACGATGACAGCGGCGATGTTGGAGGCATCGTGCAGCGCCACCAGCCGCTCGAGCTCGCCCGCCAGGTGCTCGCCGTGCTCGGGGATGCCGCGCGAGAAGGCGTTCCTCGCCAGGTCGTGCGTGTGCGGCAGATGGTCGACGCCCGGCAGCAGCACCGCCGACCAGGTGCGGCGATTCGGGAGGATGCCACCCACCGAAGTGCCGCCGAAGCCGACCCCGTGGTAGCCGCGCTCACGCCCGATCAGACGGGTGCGCGAGGCTTCGCCGCGCACGCGGTGGTAGGCGATCGCGATCTTCAAAGCGGTGTCCACCGACTCGGATCCCGAGTTGGTGAAGAACACGTGATCGAGGCTGCCCGGGGTGATCTTGACGAGCTCGTTGGCGAGGTGAAACGCGGGCGGGTGACCCATCTGGAAAGGAGGTGCGTAGTCGAGCGTCTCGAGTGAGCTCGCGACCGCCTGAGTAATCTCGCGCCGCCCGTGGCCGGCGTTCACGCACCAAAGTCCCGACGCCCCGTCGAGGACCTGTCGCCCCTCGGGTGTCCAGTAATGCATGCCGCTCGCCTTGGCGAGCAGGCGCGGCTTGGCCTTGAACTGGCGGTTGGCGGTGAAGGGTAGCCAGAGAGCCTCGAGTTCGGGGCGATCGAGCGTGGCAGCGTCGGACATGTGGGTGTCTCGTGTGGGAAGGCGGCGGGCCGACAAATGATAAATAAAGTGGACAATTACAGCCACTACGGCGATATTTTGGTTCCCATTGTCTAAGATCCTAAACACCGCCATGAACATCGATGTCGGCGCGCGCCTGCGGAGTGTGCGCACCAGCTTCAGCCTCTCCCAGCGCGAGCTCGCCCGCCGCGCCGGGGTCACCAACGGCCTGATCTCGCTCATCGAGCAGAACCGGGTGAGCCCCTCGGTGAGCTCGCTGAAGCGCGTGCTCGATGGCGTGCCGATGTCGCTGGCGGAGTTCTTCACCCTCGACCTGAGCGCTGCCCCGCAGGCTTTCTTCGGCGCCGAGGAGCTGACCGAGCTCGGCAACTCCGAGCTGTCGCTGCGGCTCGTTGCCGCGCAGCGTCCGGGTCGGCAGCTGACGCTGCTGCATGAGCGCTATGCGCCCGGCGCGGGCACCGGCGATGAGATGCTGGCGCATCGCGGCGAAGAGGGTGGCGTGGTAGTGCGCGGGCGTGTCGAGCTCACCGTAGGCGGGGCGAGCCGCGTCTTAGGTCCCGGCGAAGCTTATTATTTCGCCAGCCAGCTGCCGCATCGCTTCCGCAACGTCGGACGCGAGGCGTGTGAGATCATCAGCGCCTGCACCCCTCCGACCTTCTAGACACCGACCACTGCCATGAACGCAAAACCTGAATCCATCTCCTGGCACGACCGTGCCCGCATGCTGGAGTTTCGTACCCAGGCCTTCATCGACGGGCGCTACCTCGATGCCGCCTCGGGAGCGACCTTCGATTCGATCAACCCCGCCACCGGCAAGCTGCTGGCGCGCGTCGCCGCCGGCGACGAGGAAGACATCAATCGCGCCGTGATCGCCGCGCGCGCCGCCTTTCGCAAGGGCACCTGGTCGAGCCTCGCGCCGGCGAAGCGCAAGCGGATCCTGCTGCGCTTCGCTGACAAAGTCCGCGAGCACACCGAGGAGCTGGCGCTGCTCGAGACGCTCGATGTCGGCAAGCCGATCAACGACAGCCTGAAGATCGACATCCCCGGCGCGGTCCGCTGCATCCAGTGGTACGCCGAGGCGATCGATAAGGTGTACGACCAGGTCGCCCCGACCGGGCCGGAGGCGCTCGCGCTCATCACGCGCGAACCGCTCGGCGTGGTCGGCGCCATCGTGCCGTGGAACTTCCCACTGCTGATGGCGGCCTGGAAGATCGCGCCGGTGCTCGCGGCCGGTAACTCGATGGTGCTCAAGCCCTCGGAGAAATCGCCGCTGACCGCGCTCAAGGTAGCCGAGCTGGCGGTCGAGGCCGGTATCCCGCCGGGCGTGCTGAACGTCGTGCCGGGACTCGGCCAGACGGCCGGCAAGGCGCTGGCACTGCACATGGATGTCGACTGCGTCGCCTTTACCGGCTCGACCGCCACCGGGCGCGCCGTCATGCAGTACGCCGGGCAGTCGAACCTCAAGCGCGTATCGCTCGAGTGCGGCGGCAAGTCGCCCAACATCGTGCTCGCCGATTATGCGGATCTCGACAAGGCCGCTACCGCGGCCGCCGCCGCCATCTTCTTCAACCAGGGAGAGATGTGCTCGGCGGGCTCGCGGCTGCTGCTGCAGGAGGGGATCCAGGACGCGGTGCTCGAGAAGGTACAGGCGATCAGCCGCAAGTTTCAGCCGGGAGACCCGCTCGATCCCGCGACACGCCTCGGGGCGATCGTCGATGAGACGCAGATGAAGCGCGTGCTCACCTACATCGATTCGGGACGCGAGGACGGGGCGCACGTGCGCTTCGGCGGGCGGCGCGTGCGCGAGGACAGCGGCGGCTATTTCATCGAGCCGACCGCTTTCGATGCGGTGAAGCCGGCGATGACTATCGCGCGCGAGGAGATCTTCGGGCCGGTGCTGACGGCCATCACCTTCAAGACCGTCGACGAAGCCATCCAGATCGCCAACGATGTGATCTACGGGCTGGCCGCCGCGGTGTGGACGCGCGATGTCACCACCGCGCATCGCGTGGCGCGCGCGCTGCGCGCCGGCACCGTGTATATCAACTGTTACGATGCCGACGACCTGACGGTCCCCTTCGGCGGTTTCAAGCAGTCCGGCATCGGACGCGACAAGTCGCTGCACGCGCTGGAGAAGTACACCGAGCTGAAGACCACCTGGCTCGATCTGTCGTGAGCGGGTCCGCGCAAGGGGTTCTTTCCGGGCCGCCGTAAACCCATCCCTGGGGGCTGCGGGCAAAACATCCCTGTTTTGCACGCCCCGGAAAGAACCCCTTGCGCAGCCCCTCAGTCCCGGCTTACCAGTTCCTCGCCAGCGCGCCGCGCGGTTTCGCCGACCTGCTCGCGCACGAGCTCAGTGCCTGCGGCGCGACTGAGCTGCGCGAGCGTGCCAACGGCGTGGCCTTCGGCGGCAGTCTCGCATGCGCCTATCGCGCCTGCCTCTGGTCACGCATCGCCAACCGGGTGTTCCTCGAGATCGCCCGCTTCACGGCGCGCGATGCCGCGGAGCTGGTGAATGCGGTGCGCGCGATCGACTGGACGGCGCATCTCGCCCCGGGCGCGAGCCTCGCCTGTGACTTCAGCGGCCGGCATCCCACGATCACCCACACGCATTTCGGCGCGCTCACGCTCAAGGACGGCATCGTCGATGCGCTGCGTGCGGCCACCGGGACGCGCCCCGACATCCGCCGCGAGCGGCCGGACGTGCGCGTGCACGCGCACGCGCACGGCACCGCGATCACGCTCGCCATCGATCTCTCGGGTGAGAGCCTGCACCGCCGCGGCTACCGCGCGGCGGCGGCGCAGGCGCCGCTGAAGGAGAACGTCGCCGCCGGCGTGCTGCTGCGCGCCGGCTGGGCGCAGCTCGCCGCGCAGGGTGCTCCGCTGCTCGATCCCTTGTGCGGATCGGGGACGTTGGTGATCGAGGCGGCGCTGATTGCGACCGATCGTGCCCCGGGACTCGCTCGCCAGTACTTCGGCTTCTGCAACTGGCGCGGCCACGACGCCGCGCTCTGGTCGACTCTGCTCGAGGAGGCGAGAGATCGCGCGCTCGCCGGCGAGGCGACGGCGGTGAAGCTGCGCGGCAGCGACCGCGATCCGCAGGCGGTGCGTGCGGCCACCGATAACGCGCGGCGCGCCGGTGTTGAGCGCTGGGCGAGCTTCGCAGTGGGGTCGCTGGCGGATGCCGCGCCGCCGCCGCAAAGCGAGCCGACGGTGCCGCCGGGGCTGGTGTGCACCAACCCGCCGTACGGCGTGCGTCTCGAGGACCGCGAAAGCGCGCGTGCCGTGCACCGCGAGCTCGGCGCCGTGCTGCGGGAGCGCTTCCAGGGCTGGAGTGCGGCGGTGCTCAGCGGCGACCCGGGGCTCGGCCGGGAACTCGGCCTGCGCGCCTGGCGAACGCATCGCGTCTGGAACGGTGGCATCGAGTGCCGGCTGCTGCGCATCAAGGTGGAGGCCGCGAGCGTGCGCGAGACAGGCCGGCTCGGCAAGGGCGCCGACAGCACCGACAGTCTCCGGCACAACCCTGGTGCGCAGATGTTCGCCAATCGGCTGGCGAAGAACCGCAAGCGACTGCGCAGCTGGAGCGAGCGCAGCGGCGTCTCCTGCTATCGCCTCTACGACGCCGACATGCCGGAGTACGCCTTCGCCATCGATCAGTATGGTGTCATTGAGCCTGAGGCGTGCTGGCTCTACGTGCAGGAATACGCCGCCCCCGCCGAGATCGAGCCCGAGGCGGTGCGCCGCCGCCGCGGCGAGGTGATGGCGGTGCTGCCGGAGGTGACCGGAGTCGACCCCGAGCACACGCGCGTGCGGACCCGCCGCCGCACCCGCCGCGGCGAGCAGTATGCAAGGCTCGGTGACCGGGGCGAGTTCCACACGGTGATGGAGAGTGGCCTGCGCTTCCTCGTGAACTTCGACGACTACCTCGATACCGGGCTCTTTCTCGATCACCGCCTGACGCGCGCGCGGATCCGCGAGGCCGCAACGGGGACGGATTTTCTCAACCTGTTCGCCTACACCGGCAGCGCCACGGTTTATGCCGCCGCAGGCGCCGCCACCTCCACCACCAGTGTCGACCTGTCGCGCACCTATCTCGCCTGGGCCGAGCGCAACCTGATTGCCAACGGAGTGCAGGGCGAGCGTCATCGGCTGGTGCAGGCCGATGCCCGTGAGTGGCTCAGCGCCGCGGCGCGCGGCCCGCAGCGCTTCGGTGTGATCTTCATCGATCCGCCGACCTTCTCGAACTCGAAGCGCATGGCCGGGGCGCTGGATGTGGCACGCGATCATGCCGGGCTCATCGACGGCTGCGCGGCGATTCTGGCCGCAGGCGGCCTGATCCTGTTCTCGACCAATGCACAGCAGTTTCGCCTCGAGCCGACACTGAGCGAGCGCTACGATATCCGCGACGTCTCGGCAGCGACCCTGCCTCCTGACTTCGAGCGCAACCCGAAAATCCACCGCTGCTTCGAGATCCGGCCGCTCTCTGCTTACCAGGCGCGCGTCGCCCCGAAGAAGGGGCCGTCGAATTCGAGCGAGTCAAATCCCCTGCCAGGGCTGAAGTAGTAGGTGACGTGGCGCCAGCCGCCGAGGACATTTACGCCGTAGCCGACCCCGATGCCGACCAGGCCTTGCCATCTCAAGGCGGAATCCGCGGCGCCCATATCGGCGTACACGAAACCGGGGGACTCCTGGCCCATGGGCAGCCGCAACTTGGCGCGGACCAGGGCGTTCGAGTTTCTCAGTAAGACTTCCCGCTCACTTTGGCGGGCGCGCTCGCTTGGGATTCCATCATTGCTGCCGAAAGCATGGTGAAGCCTGGCCAGCAGATCAGAGAGAGATGCATCGACGGGCGCATCGACGACGGATGCCGAGCCTGCCAGGGGGCGAAATCGTGCCGGCAGAGGCGCGCCGCCGACCGACCCGTGGAGATAGACATACCACGGCGCGGCCGTCGGCCAGGCAGCGGCAAACTCGGCATCGGTGGGTGATGTGGCATGGGTCATCGTGGAGAGGAGCGTAGCCAACACCGCCAGAGACATCCGGCGCGTTCGCGTGCCACGTGTTGATTTGCCGGCCGACATACTGACCCGGGTCCGCGCGTTGACGCGAAAAGCAAATGTCTAACGAGCCGGCGCGGAGTTCGCGATCTGCGCCGTGGCCGTTGCACGGTGGCGCCCGGTCCTCGCCTGGTGATAGGCCGTGAGGCGGGCATTGCCCACTTTGGCTACCGCGTTGGCGATACTCTCATCAACGCATTCGCTCCAACGGGTGCGCTCCTCCACGAAGACGGTGTCCCGCGGCCCGCACACGCTGCGCGCGGCGTTACGGATACGCAGGTACAGGATCGCCGTCCCCTGCGGCGTCGTGAGGTCCAGATCCCGGAACGACACTGTGACGGCGGGCGGCGCATAGCGGCTGCGCACGGTTGCGCGCGCGACATTCTGTGGGCTGAGGATTACGCCGGCGAGGACAGCCAGCGCCAGCGCGACGATGGGATATGCGCTGCGCGTCGCGGTGTTCATCGTGGACTCCTTCGAAACTCCAGGCAGTCATCCTGAAGGAGCCCGCAGCGCGTGTGGTTAGCTTGTTTTGACCCTGTATTAAGAACTTCTGAAGCGCAAATTGCGTTTGCAGCGGCAATGGCGCCCGCGGGCGCTCCGCAGCCCGTCGCGGCCTCAGCTGCCGCAGGCGGCGATCACGGCCTTGTGCGCCTGCTCACGCAGCGCATCCGCTTCTTCATCGCTGTAGTAGACCCGTTCGCCATCCGCACCGAGCTTGTAGAGCGCGCGCTTGTTCATCAGGCGCTCGAACTCGTTGCGGGCGTTGCGGCAGCTCTCGGCGCGCTGCTTCTCGGCGGCAGCCTGCGATTTTTCCTCCGCCTGCTGTTCCTTGTGGCTGGCAGTCGCCGCGGCGTTCAGCGCCTGCTGCTCGCGCGCGAGCCGGGCCGCCTCGGCGGGGTCGCCCTCCTGCACCCGCACCTGCGTCTTCGCTGCATCCTGGGTCTTGCCACGGTCGGAGTACACCACGTGTCCGTCGGCGTCGACTGACTTGTAGACCTGCTGAGCGGGCGCGGGGTGCGCCGTCACCAGCAGCAGCAACAGTGCGGCGAGCGCCGCGCCCTGCATGAGTGATCTCGATGTGAAGCCCGACTGCCGCATCCTGACCCTCCGCGGCCAAGAATAGGTGGGCGCGCCCCGCCATCAGGGTGAACTCCGTCACAGAAAGCCTCAGCGGGGCGCGTCGTTGACGGTAGCCGGTGCCTTTACAGTCGCGCGCGTTAGACCGGAGAATGACCTCATGTCTGAGCGAGCCCGCGCACCCGTGGTGGCGATCGTCGGCGCCACCGGTGCCGTCGGTGTCGAGCTAATTCGCTGTCTCGAGCAGCGCAATTTTCCGCTGGCGGAGCTGCGCCTGCTCGCCTCGGCGCGCTCCGCCGGCAAGACACTCACGTTCCGCGGCCGGCCGCTCGCGGTACGCGAGCTCGGCGAGGACAGCTTCGCGGGCGTCGACCTCGCTTTCTTCTCGGCGGGTGCCAGCACGTCGCGGCGCTTCGCGCCGATCGCGGTCCGTGCCGGCGCCATCGTGATCGACAACTCCTCGGCCTTTCGCATGGATGCGGAGGTACCGCTGGTGGTGCCGGAGATCAATTCGCACACCCTGCGCACACACCACGGCATCATCGCCAACCCCAACTGCTCGGCGATCATCTCCATCACCCCGCTGTGGCCGATCCACCGCGGCAACCGCATCCGGCGGCTGATCATCGCCACCTACCAGTCCGCTTCGGGAGCTGGAGCCGCGGCCATGGAGGAGCTGCGCGAGTCGACGCGCGCCTATCTCGAGGGGCGCCCGTACCCGCCGCGGGTGCTGCCGCACCCTTACGCCTTCAATCTCTTCAGTCACAACACCCGCATCGACCCGGTGACCGGCTACAACGAGGAAGAGACCAAGGTTATCCAGGAGACACGCAAGATCTTTGCCGACCTGGAGATGCGCATCACGGTGACCTGCGTGCGCGTTCCGGTGCTGCGCGCGCACTCGGTGGCGATCACCTTCGAGTGCGAGCGGCCAATCACACCGGTCGAGGTGCGCGAGCAGATCGCGGCGGCTCCCGGGGTGAAGCTGGTCGACGACCCGGAGCGCAACTATTTTCCGATGCCGATCGATGCCTCCGGGCAGGATGCGATCCTCGTCGGCCGCATCCGTCAGGATCTCAGCGACCCGAGCGGGCGCTCCATCTCGCTGTTCGCTGCCGGGGACCAGCTTTTGAAGGGAGCGGCGCTCAACGCGGTGCAGATCGCAGAAGCGTTATGAGCGTGCGATGGGGGGCTCTTCCGCGGGATAGGTAAACTGTTTACCTATGCCCCAAGAGACCCCGCTGCATCTCACCCCGGCCGCGAGGGCGCGCGCGGCCTCGTGAACGGAATCAGCGCCGGCGTGCGCGCGCTGTAGACCGGGTACTCCTGCGGGAAGGTCTGGCGGAGGAAGGCCTCCTCGATGCGCAACTTGCGCAGCAGCGCTGCCGCGATCACCAGCAGGCCGAGCGCCGCATGCACCGTGCCCGAGGCGATAGTGGTGCCGATCACCGCCGCCAGGATTCCCGTGTAGAT
>Ga0187783_10002221_pt1 | contig 14441 bp, 11 predicted proteins | sample 1015_SJ02_MP02_2_FD_132471 | JGI IMG/M metagenome (GOLD analysis project Ga0187783, IMG submission 132471) | Tropical peat soil microbial communities from peatlands in Department of Meta, Colombia - 1015_SJ02_MP02_20_MG | ecosystem: Environmental > Terrestrial > Soil > Wetlands > Peat | place...
AGAGTGTTGCTTGCGAACGAGAAAAAACAGCTTTTTCCCGTCGGGCGAAAAGACAGAGCGAGACATATCGCTTCCGTATCCAAGGCCGGGAACGCTGGCAAAGCCTTCGCCGGAGATCTGGCGATCACCGCGGGCGTCGTGGACCCAAACAGAGCTTTCCTTGATGCCTGCAGAGGTGATCAGACTGCGTCCGCCGGGAGAAATGGCGATACCTTCTTCTTCGGTTGCCCCGAAGGTGAGTTGTTCGGGCCTGCCGTCGGGAAAGCGCTGGCGCCAGATGTGGAATCCGTCTCCCGCGTCAGCGCTGAAGTACATGGTTTGGCCATCGGGGCTCCAGCCCGCATAGGTGCAACGTGCCGGGTTTGGACCCACGGTTTGGCCGCGCAAACCGCCATCAAAAGGAACGACCCGACATGGCATCCATCCGCCGCTGTCCATCTCGGAAATCAATGCCCATTTGCCATCCGGTGACGCCCGGGAGCGGTGCGCCATTCCCCAGTAAACAGGGACATAGACATCGCGTTCTTCCGAACGGCTCTCCGCAGCGCTGACGATGGCCATCCAGCTATCTGGTCGTTTGATCTCGGAAAACATCACGTGCCGACGATCTACCCAGGTCAGCGCAGCGGCATTCGGCAGCAGTTCATACGGCTCGCCTCCGAGAACCGGCACAACCCAGGTGTTCCACCCAAAATTTGCGTCGGTTGCGGTATAGGCAATCCGCGATCCATCAGGCGAAAAGACCGGAGCCATCTTGGTTGACTGGTCATGAGTAAGCTGAACCGGCTGGCCATCCGGCAACAATTTCACGTAAACCTGCCCCGGAGTTACGAAGGTCTCCGGGCCGCGGATGAAAGCAATCATGCGTCCGTCGGGCGACAGCGCGGGTTGAGTTGCGGAATCGGGAAATTTAGTGATCTGCTCCCATGCGTCGGTGGACGGCGACCTTGCGCGCTGCCAACGGAGCCCAAGAAAGAGAGACAAGGAAGCAATTGGAAGCAACGCAATGAGTCCGCCGACAAAGGCTGCCTTGGGCCAGCGTTTTTGCCGGAGCAGCCTTTCGCCTTCCTCCTGCTGCAACGTCCGCACAGGCATTTCTGCTTCGAGCAAGGCACCGTTTGTTTCCACAATCTCAACCGGCAAGATAAAGCGATACCCGTACCGCGGCAGCGTTTCGATGAACCGCGGATTCTCGGCGTCATCTCCCAGTGCCTCGCGCAGTTTCTTCACCGCGGTATTAATGCTGTGTTCAAAATCAACGAAGGTATCGTCCGGCCAAAGATTTCGCCGGATCTCTTCGCGAGTTACTACTTCTCCGGGATGCAGCAGGAGTGCGGCGAGTATCTGGAAGGGGCGTTGTTGCAGCTTAATCTTGTCGCCGTTGCGGCGCACCTCTCCGCATCGAAGATCCACTTCGAACTCACCGGCGCGAAGGCGCGAAAAGGCCTTGGCTGGTATTGGCATGGCGGGGCTCTACCAGCTTCTGATTTGTTACGTTAACCCTCATCAATGCGGTGGGTCAAGCCGGTTCACCCGCAATTCACCCCCGATTCATCTGCGGTGCATTGCTGCGGGCTGCGATCTGCGCCAAGGTTCAAAGCAAATTCGAGCGGCCGGGCTGGACCCAGCGGTGTGCCGGCAAATGGCGGGTGCCGACCCGCTTGCCACGGGCCATCACCCGGCCGCAAATCAAGGAGGGGGGTTATGCGGATAGGTCAAATTCATCGGAATGCTAATTGTCTGGGAGTGATTGCAGCTCTCACCATGTTGTTGTTCGGATGTCTGCCATTCTTGCGGGCGCAGATGGAGATCCCCAGCGCTCAAACAGTCTGGCAACACACCGGAAGGGTCTACCTCGATCCGAGCACGGGCAAGGCCGTATACGCCGGCTATGTGGTCCACCTGGATGGAGTCTCCGATTCGCTCTTCAACGGATCGCCAAGCGAGAGCACTGCTTACTTCACATTCAGTACTGACGTGCTCTCGCTTACGCCGATACCGAGCAACGGCGATCTCGCGCTTTATCTTGTTTCAGCCGGGACCTTTAACGTCTACTACAACTCAAGTCCGAATGGCGACTGGAGCGACCCCGCCACTTTCTCGAGCGGTAAGCTGATCGCCACATTCAAGAGAGACCAGAGCCTCTTTCCTTTCTTTACAACCTACGGTTTCCATGCTGTTTCAGAAACCTTGGCATCCAGCCAACCATTCACCTTCAACGGTCAGACGTACGACTTTAGCCGGATGGTTCCATACGGGATCACGTTCGCCTCGTTCTTCAGCGCTACACCACAATCAACTGGGCGCTCAGATTATCCGGTAGCCTTTACCGCTGCAGGAACGACGATAGCGGTGGGCAGCGTCGTTCGTTGGGAAACGAAATAGTGACTTAGATCGAGGATCCGCAAACGATAGCCGGATTCAGGTTTCGTGTTTGAAACCTGGATCCGGTGAAGGTGCGGAACGCAATGCACACCGGGAATTGTGGTTGCTGTTCATTGTGGGAAAGCTCTCTGATTTCGTTGTTCCTCAGATGTCGCCGACGACCGGTTGGAAGTTAAGTGACGGTTGGTCGGCAACACGGAACTTTGACGAATCTTCGCTTTGGAAAATGAAAGTTCCGATTAGCCGGTGACAGGGCCCGAAGCCCACGACTTAGGGCGATGTCTCTCAGGTTGCTACACTGCTGCTTCAATCAAAATGTGCAGACCGACCGCCTTGATTTGGAGCGGGTCGGAGCTGAATATCTCCTTCACCGGCTCAAAAGGCGCGTAAAGCCTCGCCGCTTTCACTGGACGACTTGTAAACTGCCACGTGTAATTCCTCGGTGTATCAGAGTTATTGACGACGACGATGGCGCGCCGGCCGCTGGAATCGCCGTGCACGGCGAAGAGGACGTGGGGAGCGAGCGGTTTCTGGAGCTCCTCAGGCGCCGCGGTCAGTCGGGCGCCCTGGTCATCGAAAAAGCTGCCCAAGAATATGATCGACGCCAGTTCCTGGCGAATCCTTTCGACCTCGCGCAGGTAACTGGCGAGATCCCGGTAAAGCGGGTCAGCAATCGACCCCTGATAGCTCGATGGTTCAATGCAGATGACTGCGCCAGTCAGAACAGCCCCGTTTATACCGCGGAAGTCTCGAGGCTTCGAAATGTGTTGCACTGCGGTCCACTCAGGGAAAACGTAACGCAGCGGCGATATGGTGCATCCGGAAGCAGCACGGTAGTAGACGTCAATATACGGGATCATGCGGTCGAGCCCCGATTCCGAGGCGATGCAGAAACTCGGATTCACCTCTCTGCATTTCGCGAGCAGCCGGCTTATTCCTTGAACTAAGCCCTCGCAGAGGGCCTCGTCCGGTTTGCGGGTGTTCAGCGGATTCCAGTCCAACTCAGAGCCGGCGGCGGTCTTGTCAATTTGGAACCCGTGCGCTCCAGATTCGGCGAGCCGCAGGAAGCGCTTCTCGAGAAGTTCCTCGAGGGGTGGGACCACGGAAGCCGCCAGGTGCCGGCGCACACTGAGGCCTTTCCGGGCCATAAGGGTGCTTTCTCCCCAAGCCATCCAGTTCTCTGTGCTGCCAAACTGATCCTGGCGTGTATAAGCCTTCAATGACGCGTATTCTTCCCCTTCGCTGTCGAGAATGTTGTAATTCACGAATGTCAGGCAGTGGGCTCCTCGCGATTTGATTGACTTCTGCAGAGCTTCGTAAGCTTCCCAACCGCCGAGCTTGGGCTCAGGAAAATACTCGGGATAGTCCCGCTCCAAGCCGCCCTTGTTCCAGCCGACCAGCTCATGACACTTGATTCCACACTCCTCCGCGTCCCTCGCCCATTGGTCGTAGGTTTGAAGGTCGGCAACCAGCTGGTCCTCAGGCTGATAAATAATCGAGGAGAACCAGGAGCTTTGGCGCCGCAGCCAACTGCCGGATTTGTCGAACGGGAAGTGCTCAAGAAACCACTTGCGATAAAACAGCGATCCTTGATGCCAGTCGCCCTGGTGAACGCGAAGGATGAACTCGCCGGTGTCAAAGACCTCTCCTGACTTGATAAACGGATAGCGCACGTGCGAGAAAACCAGCCCTACGGGAGCGCCCGCGGCTTGCTCGCCTGTGAGCCAGGCATCTGTGTCCCCGCTGGTATCAGGAAACAAGAAAGTGTGAAACGTGCTGTACCGGCACGTCTTGTCGTGGTATCCCAAATAAAGGCCCGTGTCATGCGCGGCATCGTAGATCTCCCACCATGGCATCGCCAAGCCGGCCAGACCGGGATAATCGGTGCTGTATTCCGCCGCATCCGCGCCCAGGCCGCGCACACCCGGAAATTGCTTGAAAAGGGAAGTGGCGTGCGCGCACGACTGGTATTCCGGTGTCGCCAGCAGAGCATCGCGGCCTCCGAATTCGGTCCAGCCGCCGATCCGCGGAAACCAAAACTCTGCGATAGGGTGATCGGTCATATTGGTGAGTTGCGCGCGGAAGCGCACTTCATCATCGATCAGGGAGACGGTGTAAGCGAGGTCAATGGGGAATTCGCCCTTCGGGGAGCGCAGATTGGAGAACCGAACGCTGAATCCTGTGCCGGTGGTTTTGACCGCGACGGGCTTTTGGGACATGCCGTGAATGTAGTTGCATTGATAATCGGGTAGAGGCAGACAGATTTGGAAATTTGCGAGAAGACGCTTCTCTCCAATTAGTTCGCTTCGATTGCGCTTCACGATCAGCGAAGATAGAGCGCCAGAAGCTGGGTCGAGCGACAACGAAAAGTGCTCGTTCTCAATCGTCCAAGCGGATGGCTCGGTTGCGCGCAATGGGGCGCTTATCGCGGCCCCGGCAGTGGCACTGAGCTTGATGAAATTCCGTCGATTCATGGGCATGCCATTCTCCATCTATTTCCGATTGCGCTTCATCGATCGCCGTTCATGCAGATTCCCGCTCGTTGGACTCTAGCCGAGACCAAGGACGATTCTGGGTTGGATAGTCTCAGTGGTTGTTCGGACTGCAGTCAATCCTAATCGGGCAGGTGGCCCGGTCACGGATCGTGACGGTACCGACGGAGGGAGTCGAAGCTGTGCCCCGTTCGTCGCCTTTTTTGCGATGAGCCGGCGGGTGCGGCTCGAGGTTTCCCACTCAAAACGCAGAGAACGCGTTTTGAATGGGGCGCAGTCAATCGTGCGAAGATGAGGCGTGAAGGAATTGACCGGGCCGCCTGCCCCCTTCGCTCCAGGACTGTCGGCTCACCGGAAGTTTCGCTCAAATGTCCATATTGCCGGTCACTCGGCCGCGAAACAAAGATCGCCCGCGTCGACGCAGTTGCGGGATAATGGGGGCTCGCGCCGCACAAGGGAGGGAGAGGCAGCACAAAATCCGGCTGCCATCGCGGGCCGCTTGGACGGCGCAGGAGGCTCCCGTGGAAGACATTCGAGTCAGGCTCTCAGTCTTATGGTTGTTTGCGACGCTCAACTATATCTATGCAGATGTGTTCTTCTGCATTGACGTCCTGGGCTCAGGGAAGGGGGGCCCCGGTGTTCTCCATTTTTCGCCGGGAGCGTGGTTAGCGATCGCAGCACTCATGGAGATCCCGATGGCCATGATTCTGCTGTCGCGGATTTTGAAGCCCACAGCAAATCGCTGGGCGAACATCGTCGCAGGCATCATAGAAACTGCCGCCGTTCTCTTGACCAGTTTCATTCTTCCATTGCTTCATGTCACGGGAACAAGTTCTTACTATATGTTCTTTGGAGCGATCGAAGTGGCTTGTACTTCGCTGATCGTCTGGTACGCGTGGAGATGGCCGAGAGAAACCGCCCTCGCGAATTGAGCCCTACGGCCGGCGCTATCCCTGCAGTCCCCCAATCGCGGTAACGGGTGATGAATCGCCATGACACTCACGGCGGCGGGTTCGAAATCATTCCTACGGGTGCGGTCGGAAAGCCGGACAGAACAGGCCTTGGCCGCGTTGTTTCTGGATTGGCGGTGACACATCCAGAACTGACTGTTTGGCCGTGATTGGGCGGGAACGCGCTTCACTCTTCAGTCGGATGGCCCAGGTGGCCTAGCGCGAAAAGCCGCATGAACATTGAGTCCTGACGCAAAGCTCGGGAATTTTCAGCTACATTTTCATCTACAGCAAGGAAGAAAACAGCTCGCAACGTCGTCCTGTGCTTCATCGCGAACGTGGATCGAGAGACTTGTTCCGCGCCTACTCGGACCTCCGTCATTTGGTGGCGCGGACCTTCACCAATTCAGTGGTGAGGGGAACGTCATTCGCCACCCTAATCCGCAGCAGGGCCTCAAAAGGTTTTACGTCTGCGCCGCGCTGGATATTGAGTCGATGTAAGAGATCTTTGACCGATTCGGAGTCGCATGCGTAGTCAACCGCCGCTTGGGTCCCTACGGTCGATGCACCTGCGAGGATCAGGATCCAGCGGGTACGATCGAGTCCGTGTGTCAAAGTGATCACTGCATAGTCGCTTTCGAGGGGGCGCGATTCCGGTGTGGGAAGGTATTCGTTGCTCTCACCCGCTCGAGGTTCCAGATCGACGACTTTTTGAGTCCAATCGCCCTGTCCTGCCTGCAAGCGTTTGAATACAAAGCCGCTATGAAGAGGAATCTGGCCCAATGTAAGATTCTCAGTCGGCGAGCCCACGAAGATGAGGTTGTTTTTGCGGGCATCATCGAGTGTAAATAAGCCGCTTCTCTTGACTTGAAATTGCCGACCCATGCGAAGGAACAAACCTTTCAACTCCTCTACTCCCATGACTTCGCCGATCCCGGTGTAGTGTTGCGAAACCTGTTCGCGAGAGTCTTTTGAAGGATCGTAGTAGCGCATTCCTGAAACGGGGCTTCCGACGAACTGAGCATTGCTGAAAACAACAAATGGGGCCTCCGAGCTTTCGAAGAAAGGTCCCCAGAAGGTTCGAAGCTCAATGGGCACAGCCTGAGCTGCTTGATTGTTGGATTGGCCAGGTGAAGCGGGCAACCGATGAAAGTAGATCAGGAAGGAGACGGCAGCGAGAGCGCAAACGAGAGCTGCAACAGCGATGGCAAGAGTCCATCGAACCCCGGCCTTCCCCGGCTTCCCGGAAGCATTCAACGCGTCCGTTTCCGATGGCTCAAGATTCGATTCGGCCCGTTGACGAAAAGAGAGGGAGTAGCCGCCTTTTGGCACATCAATTTGAATTGGGTCACCGGTTCCGACCGTCTGATAATACTCCGCCAGTTTCGAGCGCAATCGGCCCATCTGCACTCGCACCCCGGAGTCGGCTTGTGGGTCGAAATCGGATGGACGGCCGAAGACCGCAGTGGCGATTTCGTACTCTTTGATGTGCTCAGTTGGCGAATTCAGGGTATGGCGGGCCAAGAACTTAAGTAGTTTGCAAAGTGCGTCAGAGCTTGACAGAAACGGGCTCTGAACCACCCGGTCGACTTCTGCAAGGCAAGCCTCGCGGGTTAGAGCTGCTTCATTTTCACTTCTCGTTTGAGAGGCATCTAACATCGTCGTAACATCCCGCACATCCCATTAGAAATCAGATGCTTAGCGCAAGTCACCTGTTAGCTGATGGTTGCCGTAACTTGATTAGACATCTTGGAAACTTCACAAGATGTCGATTGCTCCCGCATCCTTTCGGACGATTCAAAGATACGCCTTTCGAACGATTCAAAGATACGCCGTCAAAGCTCGCTCAGCAAGCCGGAATCGGCCCAGACGGATGTGGTTTCGTGCACTGCGAGGTGGATCTGTGAATTCGCAGAATGAAACCAAACGACCAAACAATCTACTTTGAAGGAGGACGACATGGTAAAGACGGCAAGAATCGTGACGCGCTGCCTCTTCCTGACGCTTGTCGGAATCTTCCCGTTGACCGCGATTCATCCGGCCTTTGGCCAGGACACCAATGCCAGCCTGAGCGGAACGGTGATGGATCCAAGCAACGCTGTGGTTCCGGGGGCGAAACTCACGCTGGTGAACGAATCCAGCGGCTTTCAATCTGTGGATGTCTCCGATTCAGCGGGAGAGTACACCTTCCGGAACCTGACGCCTGGGAAATACGATCTGACAGTCACGGCGACCGGCTTCAAATTGGAAAGCCAGAAGGCGATTGAGCTGGCAGTGAACCAGGCTGCCCATCTGGATATTCACATGACGCTCGGCCAGACGAACCAGAGCGTAGAAGTAACCGCGGAGGCCCCGCTGATCAACTACGAAACTCAGACCCTGGAAGGCGGCGTCAGTCCTGAAGTCCTCCAGGATATTCCGCTGGTGGTGACCGGCGGTCCTCGCACGTCGGTGAGCATTGCGACCATGCTGCCGGGAGTGACGAACGGCGTCGGCAACCAGCCCTACAATGCACGCATCAACGGCGGCCTCGTGACCGGTGACGAAGCCATCGTGGATGGCGTGACCGCTGAAGAGGGCTTCATGAACCAGTCGGGCATGGTTTCCCTGCAGACCGACTTCGGCATGTCGCCCGACATCACCTCCGAAGTCCACGTGCTCTTGGCCAACTACGACGCCCAGTATGGCAACACCACGTCGGGCCAGCTCATCATCCAGACCAAGAGCGGCGGCGAGATGTTCCACGGGGGCGGCTACGATTACATCCGCAACAACTTCTTTAACGCGATCCAATATGGTGAGCACCCGGCGAACGGGAAGGCTCCGCCGGACAAGGAAAACGACTTTGGCGCCTATATTGGCGGCCCCTGGTATATCCCCGGCTTCCACGGGCCGAATTCCAAGTTCAAGGGTTATTTCTACTTCAACTGGGAGGGCTTCCAGGATCACGGCGGCGCGGTGTCGGCACTCCTGTCGATCGCCAATCCCAACGACATTGCGGGTAACTTCAGCGGCTGGAGTACGCAGCTGTGGTACCCGAACGATCCCGTCAAGTACGGTGCTTTGGCGGGGACAGCGATTCCAGGCAACATGATTGATCCGGCATACGAAGACACGATTGCGAAGGCGTGGCTGGCTGCGCTGCCCACCACGACGAGTTCCGCCGAATTGAACAACTACTACATCCCGGTTTCCGGAGAGAACTCGCTGACCAACAGCGAAAACGTCTATTTTGCCCGCGCCGATCTCGACATCGGATCGAAAGATCACCTCTACTACACCTACTGGTGGCAGTACACGGGAATTAACTATCAAACCAACCTGCCGGTGGCGCTGTCAAACGCCGACCCGGCGAGCCCTGAGAATGCGCCGATCCAGCGTTTCAACTGGGAACACACTCTCAGCAGCCGGATGACCAACCATTTCAGCTTTGGGTATCTGAATCGCAACGAAGGCTATTTCCAGCTCGACCGCAACTCGACGCTGCCCAAGGTCTCGGGCGTGGCAAGCACCCTGGACATGCCGGAGATGAGCTTCGCAAACTACACTCAGCTCGGCAACCAAGACCCGGCGAATTCCCATTCGGACGTCACGACGCGTGGTACTTATGGTCTGAATGACGTCTTCACGACGGTCTTCGGCAGGAACACGCTGAAAGCCGGATTTGAGTGGAAGAAGCTCGGCACCAGCATCCATAATGGCCAAAATGAGGGCGGGACGTTCAGCTTTGCACAGGATACGACGGGCAACACAGCCACCGGCGATCCCGGCGACGATTTGGCCTCGTTCTATCTGGGCGCAGTTGGATCGGCCAGCACCAGCTACTACAACGTAACGGCAGAGTACCCGCGGCAGTACGGCTACGCGGCGCACTTCGGTGACGAGTGGCGTGTGACTCCCAAATTCATTGCCAACCTGAGCATGCGCTGGGATTACATCAGTCCGTTTTCAGAAAAGTTCGACAACCTTTCATTCTTCGATCCGAATGGATTGAACCCCGGAGCTGTGAATCTGGCGGGCAACGAACTGCCGGGCCGTCTGGCCTATGCCGGAACCAAGTGGGGCGCAGCCAGCTATGGCAAGCCTTATCCTGAAATCCCGTTCAAGAGGGGCTGGTCTCCGCGCGTTGGATTTGCCTACACTCTCAACGAAAAGACCGTAGTGCGCGCAGGTTACGGCATCTACTACGGCCAGGCTTTCTACTCCGGCTGGAACGGAGGCATGAGCCAGGACGGCTTCAACAAGACAGTGAAAGTAGCGGAAACTCCTGCCGGCACTTTCAAGGATCCGGCGCTGTACCTGGAGAACGGCATCTCGGCGGCGCAAACCGGGTCGACGGCCAGCGACATCAGCTCCAGCTTCGACAATGGTATAGGAGCCCCTAATTTTCGCCCGCTCGACGGCAACAGGCGTCCTTACTCGCAACAATGGAGCATGACAGTTGAGCGGCAACTGCCGAGCAACTTCTTCCTCCAGGTTTCGTATGTGGGCACGAAGGGCACTCACCTGCCCTCGGCTCTGAGCCCGCTCAACGTTTTGAATCCACTCAATCCAGTGGTGCAAGCACTCGGCACTGAACTGGGGACCGATACCTTTACGGCCAACGAGAGCACGGTGGACGGGATCTCGCAGCCATACGTTGGATGGGCTGCGCAGATGACGTCTTGTGCTCCCACGGTGGAGCAGGCAATGGTGCCCTATCCCATGTACTGCGGAGTGCTCCAAGGCCAGAACGAGCAGCACGGCACCTCGATTTACAACTCCTTCCAGGGCAAGGTGGAGCGTCACCTGAGCCGTGGGCTCTACGTCCTGGGCACCATGACGGTGGCGAAGCTGTTATCGGATTCGTCCCCTACGACGCAATCTGAGACTATCAGCAGCACGTTTTCGCCGTTCATGGAGAAGCCGCGTGCCTGGGCTCTGGCTCCGGACAACGTCCCGATTACGGCCCAGATCACTGCAGTCTACAACCTGCCTTTCGGCAGGGGTGAGAGGTGGGTAAACAACAGCGAGGTTGCCGATGAAACGATCGGCGGGTGGCGCGTGACACCGCTCTTCCACTATGACTACGGCTCGCCAAACTCGTTCTACTCGTCCAACTGCGTTACCCTCACCGATGCCCCCTCGTTAAGCGAGCACTGCGTTCCGGGAGTCCTGCCGGGCCAGACCGTTGAGTTATATGGCCGCAACGGATTCAACCCGAGCACCGGCGGGCATTACTTCAACCCCAACGCCTTTGAACCATCCTCGGCCTTCAGCAACTTCGGCTATACGGGTTACGGAAAAGCGGTGGAGTCGGTCTACAGTCCGGATTACAAGGACTGGGACATTTCGCTGGCGAAGGACTTCAACATCGTCAAAGAAAGGGTGAAGTTCAAGTTCGCGGCGAACTTCTTCAATGCTTTCAACGAGCACTCCCTGATCTCCACGCAGTCCGATACACCTTCCGGCACCGCGTTCAATACCGATGTGGCGAACGGCAACTTCGGCCAGTGGAATGGCAGCGTCAGCACGCCGCGCACCATTCAATTTGCCGGCCGCCTGGAGTTCTAGGCGACCGCGAATTGATCATGTTTTACCTGCGCCATCCGGTCGACTCGATCGGATGGCGGAGTTTTATTTGTCGCTGGTCTGCTTGGGAGTCGACTGAGGGTGAAGCCTCAGATAGATCTTTACCTCGGAGTGCGCCAAGTCATCTTTGCCCAGCCGATGATAGATGCCGGCCATCGCCATGTGCGGTTCAGGGTAAGTGGCGTCGATGCGCGCGGCTTCGTGCAATTCGAGCGGCGCCCCCCCGCGCTATCAACAAAGGAATATGAGCAGAGAAGAACAGCTTCGCTTCGTTCGCGAGAAGTGTATCGAGGTACGAACCCCGAGTAGAAATGGGCACAAGGGGCGAAGGGCGCGGATGAAAGAAAGACCCCTTCGCCTTGCGAACATCCTGCTTGCGATTGCGAACGAAGTAGGTTGGGTGAAAGACAACTGGGTAAACGCGGTGTTTGAGGAGTGGGACATCCAGAGGGACTCTCTCATCGAACAGTCGCCAATGTGCATACAGTCGATCTATTCACTTCTCGGAGGGCATCAAAATCCTGACCAGGATGGGCTAGGAGCACAACATGCGCCGAACGCAGGATAGAGACAACCGTTCCATTCCGACCGAGCTATGGAGGAAGGATTGTACGCCATACCCAACAATCCGCCCGTGGGTGCCGTTCTGTGCATTCTGGTGGTATTGTCGGCAATACGGAACTTTGGCGGCTCTTCGCTTTGGAAAATGAAAGTTCCGGTTAGCCGATCATACTTCCGGAGCGTTCTTAGCGGGACAGTTCTCGCTGATCGGCTACGGGCAACACAACCCGAAACTCAGTCCGCCCTGGCTGCGACTCGAAGTCTATGACGCCGTCGTTATGCCGGACCAGCCGCCGAGCGATGTCGAGCCCTAATCCAACACCTTGACCCTGCGGCTTGGTCGTAAAGAACGGATCGAAGACCCGTTGGCGAATTTGCTCGGAGATTCCGGGGCCATTGTCGATCACGCGCAACACAACGCGCTCGCCTTCTCTTCGGGCCAAAACGTCAACGGATCCATGTTGCGGAGCGGCATCGAGCGCATTTTCGATCAGGTTCCCCCATATTTGGTTCAATTCGCTTACAAAGCCGCGTACTGTGGGCAGGTCAGGTTCCAAATCGATCGCAACTGACACAGCCTTCTCCCGAGCCTTCGCCCCCAGCACCTTAACCGTGTCACTCAGCCCCAATCCAAGGTCCACCGCCTCGGCAACCATCGCCCGATCCATGTTCGTGAAGCCCTTCACCGCGGTCACAAGGCCGGCAATGTGCATGGCCGAATCTTGAATCCTCGAGACCAAGCTCCGCACGCCACATCCGGCTGCCACCCAGCGAAGCACCGCATCCAGCGCCGGTCCGCTTACTATCGCGGCAAGCCGATTCAGTTCTTCAAGTGTTACGTCTGTGTCGGCAAGTGCGAATGCAGCACCGGTATCGAGCCCGTGCGCGGAGAGCCAATCCGTCATCGCGTCTTCGCGGGCGGCTTGATCCATGGGCGGCAGAACACTGCAGGCTCCCTTGGATTCGCACGACACACGGATCGCCCTGACCGCCTCAAGCTGAGCATCGCTGAGCCGCGACGCACCCAGAGCAAGCGTGGCTGTCTCGGTCACGGCCAGATGGTCGACCAGCTGCGACGCACATCGTTCAATCGCAGATGCCGGATTATTCAACTCGTGCGCCAGACCCGCCGACAATTTGCCCAAAGAGATCATTTTCTCGTTCGACAAGTCGCTCGAGGTGAACACGCGTGCGCGATCAAGCATCACGCGCACCAGTATCGCGGTGATCTCATAGCATTGGTTGGTCAGCTCGCGGAACAGGCTGCGGTGAAGACAAAGGATTTCGGTTGGCTCTTGCGCAACCGAGTTTCCCGGTGGCGTAACGAGCCGCGAGTAGGGCAACACGCCAGTCACATCGCCGCCCCGCCATTCAATCACTTTCTCCGGTCCGGAGCCGCGGTCTACACAATGCGTCACGTGTCCGGACAACAGCACGTGGAGGCCCTCCACCGGGACGCCTTTCGTCGACAGGAACTCGCCAACGCTCAAGGTGCGCAGTGTTCCATGAGTTGCCAGCCATGCCAGTTCCTCGCGCGGAGCTGCGCCAAGCGTTGTATGCTCCGCCAACCGCCCGAGAAGATCGATCTCAGTCATTGGTGTGCCCTTCTTTGAGCTATCGAGTTACGGTTACACGCATGAACGTCGCAGGGATGAACGTGCCGGCATTCTTGCTCTTGTTGTGGCTGATGGCCAGGGCCACAAGTTCATTGTGGAGTTTCTCGGCCTCTCCATTCTTTTCGGCTGCCTCCAGCGCATTCATGGTCGGGCCGTAGTACCTTTCGATGAGGTCGACGAATTCCGTCGGGTTCTTGTGGGGATGGGCAAAGTAGTAGGTATCTCTGACCATCGTGATCTTCTCTGCCGGCACACCTGCCTGACCGAATCGCTCGACGATGTGGCTCTCAACGCCCCACGTCATGGGACTGACGAAACCCTCAGGTGGCGGAGGTGCAAACGCTGAAGTGATCTTCAGCAGTTCAGACACGAATGTCGGATCGTTGGGAATCCAGTTCCCCATCACAATGCGTCCGCCAGGCTTGGTTACTCGCACCAGTTCCCTTGCGACATCGAAAGGCCTGGACGCAAACATGGCGCCGAAGATGGAAACCGACAGATCGAAGGACTGATCGCTTACACCTTCCAGATTAGCGGCATCTCCCTCCCGGAAGCTAAGCTGGGTTAGACCTTCCGCAGCGGCTCGCTTGTTCCCGGCTGCAACCAGGGGACGCGAGATGTCGATCCCGGTAACATCTGCGCCTAGTCTGGCCATCGGAACTGCGGTCGTTCCATCGCCGCAGCCCAGATCGAGCGCCTTAAGCGGCGGCGTAACCTTGATCGAGTCAACTACTGCTTCGCCCGACTCTCGCATGAATGCGGCAATCTCAGTGAAGTCGCCTTTCTCCCACAATGCTTTGTTCGGATTCATGATAGCTCCTCCATATCGTCTGTTGTTAACCCGCTCCGCACAGCGAACGTGCTCG
>Ga0187783_10002222_pt1 | contig 14440 bp, 12 predicted proteins | sample 1015_SJ02_MP02_2_FD_132471 | JGI IMG/M metagenome (GOLD analysis project Ga0187783, IMG submission 132471) | Tropical peat soil microbial communities from peatlands in Department of Meta, Colombia - 1015_SJ02_MP02_20_MG | ecosystem: Environmental > Terrestrial > Soil > Wetlands > Peat | place...
ATCATTGATAACGACGCGAGCGTTCAGCAGAGCTCAAGCATCTACTTCGGAGCGCAGGACGGTTCTGGAGGTGGCTGCGGCAATTCAGCCCTGAAGCTTACAAAAGGGGAGTTGCAATAGGGAGAGGGGGACGAATGACGGATTCCGAAAGAAAAGACATTACAGGCACGCACGAAAACCAGGAGAGAAAGCGCAGGCCTTACCAAAAGCCCACCTTTGAATGCGAGCGCGTTTTTGAGACAATGGCGCTCGTGTGCGGAAAAACCTCCCCGACTCAGCAGCAGTGCTTCCAGCAACCCAAGAACTCCTGATCGCCTGCCGGTGCTACGCGAAAAGTCCGTCGGAGCGGAATTCTTTCCGAACAGATGCCTCTCCCTTCAACTTATACGTCATTGTCAGACAGATATGTTTATGGGGTTTCTAGCGAGATCTGCGACGGCGCTGTGGCTCCTTCGGCGTGCTCAGCTTCGTGACCTACGGCGTGATTTGCCTTTGAGTTGGCCTTTGGCTTCGGCGCCACTGCACATATGAGTTCGTGGTCTTCGATCTCGTAAGATAAGCAGTTTTGCCCGAAACATTGACCCTGTTGCGCGACGTGGAAAGTCCCTCGGATGATGACATCGACAGATTGGAATTTATCCTTCTTGGTGAGCGATCGCATGACGGTCGAAGCGTGCCTGTCGCCTTTATAATCCGATGCCTGCCGCATGTTTACATAGGTCTTCCTGCAGGCTGGTGAAGTTAAAACCGACCCGTGAAGCACTATGCGGTAGAGTCCTTCGACAATTATTTCCTTCCCATCGTATTCGGCGGTGTCCGACAGAACGGTGCAGATTGGGATGGCTTGAGCAGAGGGCGCACACCGATCATTGCCAACCGAGACTGGTGAAATGAAGCAAGCCCCAGACAAAAGCATGATTAAGCTATTTGTTCTCATTGTGGATACTCTGCTCGCGGAAACACCACATCGCTTGCACTGGGATACGCTCGGTAGATGTCAGTCCTCAAGCTTATGATACCCGCACGGACCTCGCGGGAACATCGGGCACACCATCGTCTCCCGGCAGAGTCGCAGCAAGGATCGCAATCCATCATTGATGTCTGGATTAGCGGCGGATGCTTCTTCTTCCCCCAACGCGCAAGCCGGATGCCACTATAAAATTCGACAATTCCTCCTGGGTCGGATCAAGTGATTATGTCCGAGCAGTTCTCTTTCACCAAAGAGATTGTACTGGCAGCAGCAGTCGTAAGCGTCCAGACAGGGTTTCTACGGAATGGCATTCGCAGGGACGCCACTATGGCGGGCCTGATCTTGCAGCGCGGCGATCTTCGCCAGAATGTCTTCCTTCTGCTTCTGCAGACGGGCAAGCTGATCCCGCCAGTCATCGGGACGAACAGCGCCCCAGGTGCGCACGGAATCCACCTGCTTGCCACTGAGCGCCGCTTCAAGCTTTTGAATCTTATCATCCAGGGGAGGGATCTTCTGCTGCAGGGTCTGAATTTGCTGATGATACCACGCCAGGTCGTGACCCTTCACCGTACCTTGATTTGCCCCTTGATTCGCGGGCTTTGTGTCAGCAATGCCGACTGTCGATACGCCGGGCTTGCCCCTCAGGCTATCCAGATCCTCGTTCGTCCATACCTTTGGCGCCTTCGACTGGTTATCCGCAGCTTGTGACGAGGGCTGCTGTGGCGCAGGGGATTGCGACGAAGGCGCTGCCGTTTGCTGTTGTGGCTGCTGTGCGGACGCTTGAATACACGCCGCCGCAGCCAGGAACAGTAGTGTCAGGAGCGCAATGCGAGGTGGGTTCACGGAATCTCCTGCGGCCAGACTAGCACCTTATCTCCTTGACACTGCGCCAATTCGCTGAGTACTCCCCGAGAGAGTTACCGATGGACTGGAGGGCATCGCCCTCACTAGCTCAGGTAGGCGAGGCGTGCACAAGGGAGAAGATCGCGGTTGGCGGGCCGATGCCGAGTGCGAGCGTCAGAACAGCGGGGCGGTAAATCCTGGCGTCCTGGCGAGAATTTCGGGCCCCATATTTTACGTCCGCCAAATTGTGTTCACAGGCGCACCCCCAAGGATGACCGAAACAGGAACAAGCACGTTTCCGAAGCGGACGAAGCGTAAATGTCTGATAACAGCAGCGTTAGAGGATAGGTCAAGCGGAATTGCATGAGAGGCTTGCCCGCTTGCGAAGAAGGCTGTCGCGGAAGCGGACGGTGACCAATCGAATCGATCGACCTCCATACGTCCACTGGGAACCGAGTCGTAGCGCTGCGAGTGCTGTTGCAGCTCGCAACTGAGACTGGCGACTAGCTCATCTCGATCTCGCCTCTTGCCGTTTGAACGGCGAGCACGATGCGCGGCAGGTTGGACTTGCGGATGTCAGCTTCGATTGCGACGCCGTGTAGGACCCGGCGCAGCTCGTCGGGTTGTGGCGTCTCGAAGCGCAGCGACTTCGCCGTGCCAAGCTGAGGCGAGTCCGACGACGGGTGCGGCGAGCCCAGGCCCCATTGGATGAAAAACGGAACCAGCGGCGTAGTCTGCTCGAAGCCAAGCACTTGCCACCGGAGCAGCTTGCCGTCCGGACGCTGCCGGGAGCCGGGTTGCGGTCCAATGGTTTTGACGCCGGCGGCCTCGGCTGCACGTTTCACGGCGACGATGTCCTCGGTGTGGATCGCCCATCGAATGAGGCGGGGCGACGAAAGCTGTCGTAGCCCGCGCTCGTCGGGCGCAGCGGCCTGCGCCGGGTCGGACGCGACGATCTCGAGGTAGTGGCCCGTGCCGAGCGAGAGCAGGGCATTGCGCGAGCCGTCGGGAAACTTGCCGCCGAATTTCGCGCGCACGCCCGCGCGTTCCTCGACCCAGCGGATGCCGACCTCGAGATCAGGGGCGCCGAGCAGGATGTGATCGAAGGTATCCTTGGCATCGCGTAGTGGAGCATCGAACATGGCAGTCAAAGAAGATGCTCCGACGCGATCGCCTACCAGCGCGGCGAGGCATCCAGCAGACATTGTGAGCCATTTACGGCGATTCATAGGCGGCAGGGTAGAAGAGTGCCGCGCCGATGTCAAACGCGTGATTATAGCGCCAACTCTTACACTCATCGAGCACGTACCCTCAGGAGATGGTCTTGTTCGTTGCTTGGTGTTATCTCGATGGCGAGACTACGACGCGTCAAGGCCCGCCTGTGGGGAATCGACCGGGAAATGATCCGCGCCTCGCAGGGACAAGATGGACCGATCACTGCGAACATGACGGGATGGGTTCCAGGCGAAGCGAGAGGATACAATATGTTACGCGGTATTTGGGGTAGCGTCTCCGACGCAATATGGGGCTGGCTGGTCATATCGCGGATTCCTAACCCTCGGTTCAACTCGTCCGTCAAAATCGCCAGAATTGCGCAACCTGCTCAGGCACGGCGTTCTTTCGCAAGAGGCGCCTGAACCGGTTCGCAATGAAGCCCCGCAGAACGTATCAGCCAGGGAGGAGACATGCTGAGAGACATGCGATTCGGATTTCGGCTCCTACTGAAACAACCGAGCTTTAGCGCAATTGCCATACTAACCCTGGCACTCGGAATTGGAGCGACCACGGCCGTGTTGAGCTTGATTCAGGGCGTGCTTCTGACGCCACCGCCCTACAAGCAGCCGCAGCGGCTCGAGCTCGTCACGACAGCCAGAACAGACCGGCAAAGAATGGACAGCCCACGTGGCTGGCCATCCCAGCAGTGGATGGAATGGCAGGACGAGGCAAAATCCTTCCAAGGAATTGCCGCCTACGACTGGACCTTCAATTTTCTAATCCGCAACGATGGCAGCCAATCGATGCAGGGTATGTTGATTACGAAAGACTATTTGCCCCTGATGGGACTGAAGACAGTTGTGGGGCGGGGATTCGAGCCGTCCGATTTTGGGCAAGGGCCAGTGAGGGCAATTCTGCTGGGGTATGAGTTTTGGCAGCGCACGTTCGACGGCGATCCAGGGATCGTCGGCAAGACAGTGCGTATTAGCCGCTGGGACGTGTCGCCTACCGTGATCGGGGTAATAGAGCCGGGAGTACGGTTTCTGCCTGCCCCCGGGGCGGCGAAAGAACCGAATTACAACGTCAATGCGGCGGTAGATTTCTGGGTACCCGTGGCGCCGGATCCGAAATACCGGAAGGAACCCGATTGGAATGTGGTAGCGCGGCTGCTGGACGGAACGACACAACGGCAGGCACAGCAGGAACTGGCTGTGTTAGCCGAGCAAGAGGGGCAGGCGGAGAAGCAATTTGAAGGGTTCACCCCACAACTTGAATCGGTGACCGAGGAAATGAATCAAGATGGGCGGAGAATTCTGCTGCCATTGCTGGGAGCGGCGGTACTTGTCTTGTTGATTGGTTGCGGAAATACGGCCGCATTGCTGCTGGTGCGCGGACTTCAACGTCAGCAGGAGTACGCCGTGCGCATCGCGATGGGGATGGGGCGCGTTGCTCTCTTGCGACAGGTGTCGACCGAAAGTCTGTTGCTGGCCTTGATGGGCGGGACATTGGGAGTCGGGCTGGCCTTCGCTGTCGTGAGGTTATTCAAGGTCATTGCCGGACACGCCGTTCCGCGGTTGGACGCGGTAACAACCGGGTGGGCATTGCTAGGGTGGGCATTGGGTGCGGCGGTGTTCGCTTCTGTGGTGGCAGGAGCTTTTCCCGCATGGCGGGTCTGCTCGATGCAGCCGATGGCGGTGCTCAAGAATGCCGGGCCGAAGGGCACCGCAGGAATCGGCGAGCGGCAGCTGCTGCGCATAGTCACCGTAGTGCAGACGGCACTGACGCTAGCGCTGCTGGTAGGCGCCGGGCTCTTGATTCGAACCATGGTCAATATCGCGAAGGTGCCTTCGGGTTACAACGCCGCACACATTCTGACCATGAGCGTCACTGACGTGCAGGGTTGGTCGACCTGGGCCGACTTTCATCGGCGGGCTTTGGCGGAAGTGGCGGCAATTCCGGGAGTACAGTACGCGGCGTTTGCATGGGGAGTCCCGCTAACGGGCAACAATTGGCCGGCGACTTTAGACATCGAGGGGCAGCCTCCGGCGGTAAGGGAGAGCGACAAGACCGCTCTACCTCTGCGTGCCGTCACTCCCGATTATTTCAAATTAATGAGCATTACGCTGATCGAAGGGCGGGAATTTCGTTCGACCGATGACGATAAGGCACCAGGCGTGGCGATCGTGAACCAGGCGTTCGCGGACCGTTTCTTTCCAAAGGAGAGCTCGGTTGGGCGAAGGTTCTGGCTGAACGGCCGCGATAAGCCTGGCACCGAAATTATCGGCGAAATTTCGAACAGCCGCACTGATGACCTGACGCAGCGAGCGTCGCCCGAGATTTATCTGCCGCTGTGGCAGGCGCATGCCTTCTCGAAGGACCTGGTCGTGCGGACGACAGCGAATCCGCGAGCAGTGGTGGTTGCGGTCGAACGCGAACTGCACGCTGTTGATCAAACTGCTGCGATCGAAAACGTGAAGACCCTGGAACAGATTCGCGATGATTCGCTCGCCTCCCGCACTTTCGCGATGCAATTACTGATTGGATTTTCTCTTGTGGCAAGCGCTCTGACGCTCGTGGGAGTGTACGGTGTGCTTTCACTGTCAGTTGCTTCCCGGAGGAAGGAACTGGCCATTCGCAGCGCGCTGGGTGCCCAGCAAGGGGATATTCGCAAGCTAATTTTCGGCGAAGGATTTCAATTGATTGCCGGCGGTGTGCTCGCGGGAGTTGTGCTGGCGATTCTTTTGTCGCGCGTGCTCAGGTCGTTCTTGTTTGAGGTGCGGCCCAGTGATCCTCTAACCTTGCTCGTTGCGGGAGCACTCTTTGTGGGCGTCGCGCTGCTCGCCTGCTGGGTACCGGTTCGCCGCGCAGCAGGAGCCGATCCGCTGGAAGCGCTGAGATACGATTGATCCCTCGCACAGGCGGGGACGACAATGAAGCTGGCGTCGGACACACGGTCTACCAATGGCGACCAGGCGCTGGACATCTAGGGCCGTCTGGCCGGCCGCCGACGGGACCTAAGTGTTGACCGTGACTTTCTCGGGGTTTACGCGCCCAATGGCCGGAAATTTCGGATGAGGGCAGCTTTTTTGAATCGACTGCTGATCGCGATAACGATGACTCTTGTTTTTGCTGTTGGAGCAGCTACGTTGGTCGTCAGAATGATTGAAACGAAAATCGCAAGGGATTTCAAAGCCCCTGAATTCAATCGAGCTTTCCACCAAGATCCTCAGGCGCTTTCCAATCATGATTTCCCCTATTACGGCCTGGACGGCCGGATCTTCCCTCTCGCAGCTCCACTAGGCGCCCCATGGCCGCCGCAGAACGGAGCCGCTCAATTCGAGCAATATCCTGCCACGTTCATCTTTGCGAAGGGCGCCTCCTTAGTGGGGAGACAAATCGGTGGCGCAGACTGGGCGCTCCATCTGTAGTTCAATTCTTGAGACGGCTGGAGAAACCGTAAGGAAATCGCTGGGAGATCGTTCGGGATACACGCGGCGCTTGCTGCCACCGCCGTGATAGCCCGAAGCCCCGTTTCACTTCGGCTGTTCCGTTCTTCCTGCACCACGCTCTTCTCTAATCCTGCCGGAGCGGCGGCATCGGCACCGGAACGCGGTAAACCTTAGCGCCCACGCCGATTCCCGCCCCGCATGTGTTCGGCGGCGTCGTGCACGGCGAGTTCGACGCCGAACACTCAGCCGCCCAAAACATGAAGCCGAGCATCCCTTTGGTTTTTCCAGCGCCATGCGGCTCGACGGTCTGCACAAAAGAGCCAGTCGCGTTTTCAAGAGAGCGGCGCCAATCGTTGCATTCGAGGAGCAGGCGTCCATCAGCGACCATGTGCAGGCTACCGGTAAGCCTTGCGGGAGCTAGCGGAGGTATGGATGGCCTGCCCCGCACATGCTCTTGCCACCCTTTTTCCAAGTCGGAAGCGCTCACCGGATGGAAAGGCACCATGGCGTTTGCATAGTCCAAAACCGGGTGCGCCGTGGTGAGCCAGTGGGACGTAGCGTATTGCGTCAGCGGCACGAGATACTCGTCTCCGGGAGCGAGGTCAATCGTTAGGCGAGCCGCTGGATTGGTGGCTGCTGCGTCGTAGGGGAAAATGGAGCGGTAGGCAGCGATGAATTCCTGCAAGCCACGAAGGTTCGGGCCGCGGTCATTTTCATAATCGATTTCAATGCCCACCCTGAGGCGCTGCGCGGCTCGTGCGGCATTAATGGCAAGTCGCTTCGGATTCTGGGCAAGGGCCTTGTCCCAATCCTCAACATAGCTCAATCCGCCAATCGAGAGCAGGACGCGGATGTTGCGCCGAGCAAAATACTTCACAATATCCGCCGTCATCCCCTTCGGGATGCCATCCACGGTCCCGCCGTCGTTTGTGAGGTTCAACAGCTTCAGAGGATTGACAAAACTGAGAACCAGCAAATTAACGGAGGGGGAACCATCGCCTCGATCAATGAGCCAATGGTTCTTGTAATCGAAGTCGGCCATATCACGGACCGTTGCCCACGCACAGAGATCACTCCCGCAATGCCAGGCGCCGTACACTTGAATCGGTGAGGCAGGATTCCGAGCAGACCCCGATATGGCGATGGCAGCCGCGACGATGGCCAGAAATCTCAGAGGATTCAGCCTCCCATTGCGCGATTCGAGGGAGAGGACTCGGAAAGAAGTATAATTCGCGTCGGCTCAGATCTTTCCGCATTTTCGAGAGGACAGAACAATCGTGCCGACGGATGAAGAGGGCGAGTCCGCGATTTTCCGGGGCAACGGATTGGTTCTCAATTTGCACCCACTTTGCTAAGCTCTGCTTGCTCTAAAGCCCCTAGAACACTAAAACACTGACCACACCGTGATGCTGCTACGATTTCCTCGGTTTGAGGAGGAGATGGCTGAACCTCCTTCGGTCCCACCTGGCGCCGTGAGGGGGCTCGTCCTTTATAGCACAGCCGTTTTGCTCGTCTTATCGGTGGCGCTTCGACTAGCACATCCCGCAGGTGTGCAATCCCGATTTGCTTCAAATGCTCTCTTGCTCGCCGGATTGCTGGCATGTGTCCCCATTTTCTCTCGGAAGATCGCTGATTCTCGAGGTCGACCTCTGCTGGTTTTTGTCGAAAGCTTCATGTTCATCGCTGTGATCGCGTTCTGGGCACTTTGGGTTGGAGGATTGGGTGTATTCGGGTACTGGCTAGCGGTGCTGGCGGCATTCATCCTAGTCCTCGAAATTGGATCCAACCTCTTGCAGACCTTTAAAGAGGACGCGGTGGAAAGGTTTGAAAAATGCCCATGGGAGGTTTCCAGAGAAATAGCGGTGGACATTGACAATATGTCTCACCTAGGACGGTGGGCCTATGTTTCTGTTCCGCTAGGCCTAATCCTTGGAACCGTTATTGCCCTGTTTCGCAGACACCCGGATGCTAGTGGATTTCGGTATTGCTACGGGATGGCAATCGTGCTGGCCTCAATTTACCTGGCCTGTACCATAGTGCATATCTTCATTCAAATGTGTCGGCCCATGTTCTCGCGAAGTGCGCCACCTACGGATGCCGGCCAAGACATCAGGGACTTCGAAGCTGCGATGGTCATAACCGCTTTGAGGGGCGTATATCTCTACGAGGCCCTCCATGATGTCGTTCTCTTTGGGCTTTTGATTGTCATCGGACTGAGCTTGCTAGGGGTTTCACTGCTTCACAATTGGTTTACGGCCGTGCTTGTGGCCGCAGCGGCTGTGTATGTTCTCAACCAACTCCCTTACACGATCGGACAAATGTCAATGCACCGCGCTGTTGTTAGAGGTTATTCCGAAACGCAAAGAGTTGAGCTCCTGAAGAAACTCGGAGAATCGGCCCCAGTCGGTCCGGCTCAGTCCTTCATCGCCGCCCAGCTAGGGAGTGGAACGGTGGGCGCCCTTCTCTATGCACTGCTGGAACATGTCCTGGCAGAGAAGCTAAAAGGGTCATGACCGGGTCGGTAAAAGCTGCCGCGTAGCAGTGCGAGCGGTTCATCAATATTCCGGATTCCGGCCTTGCGCATACCGCGCCACAATCGCGCCGCTGGAATTGAAAGTGCCGACCGTCGTCAACAAAGTTGCTCGTTGTCGTCGACGACACTTTCTCGACGCGCCTGCCAAAGGGATCGTAGTGGAAGCTGCCTTCGTCGCTGTGTGACACTCGCCAAGATTCATGGCCTTGGCAGGCTCAAACATGCCTCTTTCTTCGCCATGCACAGCGCGAGAGGATTGGCCCCCGCGCTGTGTTACCCGGCCGGCACCGGTCGTCTGACTGCAGTTTCCTGGCTGAACAAACAGACCCATTTAGCTCCTCGCTTTGTCCAGACAGAGGACACGTAGGCCTGAGCTGCAAATTCCTTACCGTGAGAAGCTCCCTTTTCGGTGATCTTGTACGTAATGAGGCCCGTGCTTGCCGAGACGGGCACGAATCTCACGTCTTCCATCGAGTATTCCGTGAGCGTGAATCCGGCAACGTTCTTGAGTACCTGTGTTTTCGTCGCCGGACCTTGTGCATCCACCATCACCGCCTCATCGGCAGTGAGATTCCCAAATCGTTCAAGGTCACCCGTCCTTAGCGCGTCCAACCCCTCGCGTTCTTTGGAGACGATTTGCTGCTCTATCGAGTTCTCTTTGGCACTAGCATCATGAGATTCGAGTGATTGGGCCGCGGCAACATGGGTACCGGGCCGTTCACCCAAGAGAACGCTGGATATGGTAAGCACCGCCACGGTGATGAGCGCTGAAGGTGTCTTCATAGAGAGTTTCCTCCGGAAATGCGTGATCGGACTCTACCGAGATGTGCCCTCGGCAGTCTTGGAAAAATGCGACATCGAGCGGGGCTGCATAAATCGTCGCGACAAATCGATTTCTTGCTGGATAAGGGCGGTAGGAGTTCTTCCGGAGAACTCGCGAAAGTCTCGAATCAGATGTGCCTGATCGTAGTAACCGCAACGGAGCGCAGCGCTTACCCAGCTTGTGGCAGGGCCTTCCAGGGCTCGAAAAACGTCCTGAAATCTCTGCATGCGGCCGAAAAGTTTGGGCGAGATACCAACCGTGTCCTTAAAGCGGCGCTGTAGCTGGCGCGTGCTCCAACCGATACGATCGGCGACCGCTTTTATGCTCATCAGCCCACGAGTGCGCTCGATTTCTCTTACGGCGTAGGAGATTGAGTCATCGTCAGCCAGGGCTGGTTCAGCGAATGCATGGAGAATGCGATCGAGCGCGGCGGCCGCTTCTGTCGGAGAAGAAAGGTCCCGGACCCGATCGAACTGCCGAAACAATCGGCGGGAGAGATCGCCCAGAGCGACCGCGGAGTCGGTCAGCTCGGAAATAGGAAAGCGCAGCAGCTGCGTCGCTCCCTGCGGACGAAACTGGATGCCCAGCATGCTGGCCGGACCGGAAGGTCGAAGCAAAAGCGGGCCCGTAATTTGCCCGACGAAAAAAGCCTCGGGCTGAGACTTCCAGGTTCCGTTCGCATGGCTCTCAAATGGGCTGGCGAAATTTAGAATTATTCCAGCGCGCCCGTCTGGAACGATCCTCTGGGCACAGCTTGTAGGCGACCTGTCTTCCAAAATCCAGTAGAACTCAACGTATCTTCCGACGGCAGCGCTTGGTCTCTCGCGGCGATAAATCATCGTTGACGCCCTGTACTTGAATTCTACTTTGGACAGCGGTCGCTAGCCTAGACCAAACGCTGGGGAGAAAGAGGGGTCCGAATGGTCATCGACGGAAATGGCAGGTAATCGCAATTCTGGCCGGCCTTCACGTGTCTCACGGGACACTGTTGCGGAGCGCACCACTTCTTTTGCTGGTGTGCCTCAAGAGACTCGCAGGACCATCCTTCTCTTGGTTCGAACCTAGACTCACCGTCAAGCGAGCCTGGCCCGGCAACTGCCGCCCCCCCCGGGGGCATTGATCTAACCGCGCCTAGTTCGAGCCGCCCTGAAAGCTGCATGACGCGTCGGTGAGCTTGGTGGGCGCTACGCTGAGCCCCGGTAGGTGGTTCTTGGCCAGCACAGCGTTGAAGTCGGCCATATCTTGCTTCTGCATCGCCTTCCAAGCGACCACGGTGCGGTTGTAGTTGCTGCAGTCGCTCTCCCAAGTGGCGATTTGGGTGGGAGTGGGAACCATGTCGAGGCCCACCTGCACCATGCTGATCATGATGCTGTAGTCGTCGTTCAGCATGAGGAAGGATTGCAGCTCGTCGGGCTTGGGAGCGGGACGGCGGAAGAAGGAACCGCTCGGCGGCATCACACCGCCGATCTTCGTCAGGCTGGCATCGAGCGTCTTGGCCTGCGAGGCGACGTCGCCCGGCAGATTGCTCTGCATCAGGGACGCAAGTTGCGCCTTGACCGTGTCGACTTCATGCTTGCCTTCGTAGCTCTGCTGCATGCCGTGATACGCGAGCAGCGTAAGCTGGTTCTGAGCGCGCAGCGCGGCCATCAGCTTAGGGCTCTCGCCAACACGGGGGTCGTTCAGGACTGTTGCGTGACGCGTGTACACCTGGCCGTCCACGGTAAGTTTGATCGTATAAACGCCCGGAATCACCTGCGGCCCGTGCGGACCAGGGGTGGTGGCGCCCGCGACCATGTTCATCTGGTTTTCTAGATCGTGCTGGAAGGCGGGTGGGTCATCGTAGAGCAGGTTCCAGTTGACGCGGTTCAGACCGACGTCGGTGCTGAGAGCGAGTGATTGGGGCGAGGCGAGCCAGTAGCGGGGATAAGCTTGGCCCTCGATGGCCGGCGGCAACGTGCTTGACATGGTGCGCACCAGATTGCCATACGAGTCGAAGACCTCGAGCTGAATCGGCCCGTTGGGTTGATGGCTCAGGTAATAATCCACGATCACGCCATACGGTGGATTGGGCGCATGGGGTACTTCGACGGAGAAGGGCTGATCCCAGTTGCTGTTGATACGGGCGCGGATGGCCTCTTCCGGTTCAAAGAGATAGGTGGAGGAAGAGCTGATGGCCTTGGCATCGACGGCGATCTGGCGCAGCGGAGTGATGTCGTCGAGGATCCAGAGGCCGCGGCCGTAAGTGCCGATGACCAGATCGTTCACCTGGTAATCGGTATGGATGGCGAGATCGCGGATGGAGGTGGTGGGCAGATTCTGGCGCAGCGATTGCCAGTGATCGCCATTATCGAAGCTGACGTAGACGGTCGTCTCCGTGCCGGCAAAGAGCAGGCCAGGCTGCTTGGGATCGGCGCGCAGAATGTTCACCCAGCTTCCGGTGCGCTCGTCGCGAGGCAGGCCGTTGACAATGCTGGTCCAAGTCTTGCCGCTGTCGGTGGTGCGCCAGATGAACGGCACGTCCTCGTCCTGATTGGAGGGCGCGGCGGCAACGGGGCCGCGCTGGCCGCCGATGCGGCCGGTGACGTAGGCGGTATTGACGTCATCACCGGCTTCGATGGAATTGAAGTTCGTGTTCGGCGGCACGTCGCCGATGTTGCTGACGTTGTTCCAGTGTTTGCCGCCATCCAGAGTCTTATAGATCTGGTCGTTAGTGCTCACGGTCCAGACCACGCCCTGCTTGACCTTGGAAATGGAGAAGTCGCTAATCGATGGCGCGGGCGGGCTGAAGGTGCCCTCGTGTTGCGGCTGCGGCGGCTCCGGCGTGCCGCAGCCCACCGATGGCGCACCCTTAGCGGTGGTGAGGTCAGGGCTAAAGGCCTTCCAAGAATGGGCGCCGTCGCGCGACACCAACAGGCACTGGTAGGCAACGTACAGGGCGCTGGGGTCAAAGGCGCCGTCGAACTTCTTCTGGAAGTCGCGACCGGCGCGGTACTTCGTGGCATCAGCGCCAAAGTTGGGCGCGACGTTCTCCCACTGCCCGGTCGACATATTGATTTTGACCAGGCCGTTGCCGCCGCCGCCGGGGCCATAGCCGACCGCATAGAGGATGTGGGGATTCTCGGGATCGGGTGTGATAACGCCGAATTCAGAAGAGGGTACCGGGCTCCAGTCGGTAAAGTTGATCTGGCCCCAAGTGCCGCGGCTGCTGACCATGACCGCGCCAGTGTCCTGCTGCGAAGTCACGATCCAGTAAGGATACTGGCTGTCGGTGTTGACGTGGTAGACCTGGCTGATCGGCTGCGTATACCAGAGGCTCCAGGTGTTGCCACCGTCGAGGGTGACGCTTGCGCCTTGGTCGGCGCCGACCACCATGCGCTTGCCGTTGGTGGGATCGATCCAGAGCTTGTGGTAATCCTCTCCTCCGGGTGCGCCCTTGAAGGCGTGGAAGGTAACGCCGCCGTCGGTCGAACGGTACATGGCGGTGCTGACGGTGTAGAGGATGTCTGGGTCCTGCGAGTCCACGAAGACGCCGCAGCTGTAGGCGCCCTGGCCGTTGCTGATACGTGTGTCTTTGCCCGCCATATGCTGCCAGGTGTTACCGCCGTCGTCGGAGCGGAACAGCCCGGAGCCGTTTTCAATATTGTTGCCAATGATGTAGATGCGCCGGCCACTGGTGTGCATAGCAATGGCCAGGCCAACGCGGCCCGGAAAAGACGGAATCTTGATCTGGGCCCACGTCTGGCCCTCATCGGTCGATCGGAAGACCAGCGGCGGCTTGGTCTTGGGCCCAGGCCCTGGGCCGTTGAAGAAACCGCCCCCCGTGCCCTGCGTGTCGGCCAGAATGACGCTCGGGTCATCATATGCGTACTCGACTTCGCGGGTGCCGTCGTAGCCAGCGGGCTTGAGGACGTTGGTCCACGTCTTGCCGCCATCCGTCGAGCGGTAGATACCACCGCCGTCGTGGGTGGCATCGCCAAGGGCGGAGGCGATGACCAGGTTGGGATCGTTCGGATCGACTAGGATGCTGTCGATCTTGACGGTGTTATCCAGGCCGATATGTTGCCAGGTCTCGCCGGCATCGGTGGACTTCCACATGCCGTTGCCGAGGCTGCCGCCGATGGGATCCCCTGTCCCTGCATAAACGATATCCGTATTGGAGGGAGCGACCTGGATTGCGCCGACGCTGTCCACGCCCGTCTCCTGGTCGAAGATGGGAACCCAGGTGACGCCGGCGCTCGTGGTTTTCCAGATGCCTCCCTGGGGAGTCCCTGCGTAGAACACGCCGGCCTGGCCGATGACGCCGGTGACGGAGGAGATGCGGCCGCCGTGGAAAGGCCCCACGTTGCGCCACTTAAGGCCGGCATAGAGATCGGGTTTGACCTGCGCCGCCGCGGTCAAAGTTAATGCCAGCACGCTTGAGCAAGCCAACGCCCAATGCACAACTCGCGAAATTCGCCCCATGATGATAGCTAACCCCCCGAAAGAGTCCACACGCGCCAACAAACGAAGCATACAGGTTGAGCACAATTTCCGAATCTGAACAAAGCTCGCGCTGAGGTATGAGTGAGTTTGGACAGTTTGTTCTCGCTTCTGCAAATACCATTGGA
>Ga0187783_10002223_pt1 | contig 14437 bp, 16 predicted proteins | sample 1015_SJ02_MP02_2_FD_132471 | JGI IMG/M metagenome (GOLD analysis project Ga0187783, IMG submission 132471) | Tropical peat soil microbial communities from peatlands in Department of Meta, Colombia - 1015_SJ02_MP02_20_MG | ecosystem: Environmental > Terrestrial > Soil > Wetlands > Peat | place...
CTTCCAATTAGCCCTAAGTTTTTCTTGACAAAATTCTAGGAGCACCAATAGAAATCGTCATGGCGAGCCCGCAGGGCGTGGCCATCCAGTCGAATCGAGAAAGCCCTATGAGAGAACCAGCAATTTACATTATGGCTGACTTTAGAAACGGTACTTTATATGTCGGCGCTACCTCCGATCTTATAAAAAGAGTTTATGAACACAAAGAAGGACTGGTTGAAGGTTTCACCAAAAAATACGGCTGCAAACAACTCGTCTATTACGAGCAACATGCGACAATGGATTCGGCCTTCGAACGTGAGCAGCAAATCAAGAGCGGATCAAGGAAAAAGAAGCTGGCACTTATCGAAGCACTTAATCCGCATTGGAAAGATCTGTTCTTGGATATTATTTGACTGGATGGCCACGCGACTTCGTCGCTCGCCATGACGAACTCCATGGCCAATTTTTGAGGTTCGTCAAGAAAAATTTAGGGCTAATTGGAAGGTCAAGCCGCGGGGCGACACATTATGTATTAGTTTTGCGCGGCAAAGTGTTGCTTGAGCATGGCAGAGATTTCTCTGTGCACCATTTTTTCATCGTCCAAACTGTGGTCATCGAAGAGTTCTTCGTTTTCGAGGGACAGGGGGTTATTGGTCAATGCGTCTTTTTTATTGATGGCGTTGGGCTTGATTCTTTGCAAAAACACTTGGTTTCGTAAGATTTCTGCTATGCAAAATATTGCTGAATCAGGACGTACGCCAATTTCTTTTTTGGCGGTAACGATCTTGTTGTTTGTTTTGTTTCTAAGAAAGTTGATTTCGACATGCGATGCCTTACCAAAATTACGAAACCTTCCCACATATTCATAAGTTTTTTCGATCTCTCCATTCCTGGCGTTATTTTCGAAACCCTTACCGGCTGCCAACTTAAGGAGTTCTTGTCGATAAAAGTTAATCTCATTTTTTACTTCGGTTATCACCGCGTCATATTGGTCCGTCGAAGCCATTGCCTTTTCTTTCTTCAATTGCTCGCTCGCAACCTCCTGAAAAACGCAACCGCCCCAACCTCCAGCAGAACGCTGGCCTGCGCGATTTATTACCTCTTTCACCAAATCGGTCATGGCAGCACGCGCCGCAAAATAACCCTTATCTCTCGTGAGATCTCGCACGGCTGTCCATCCACAAGTGCGATAGGTCAGCAAGAACCACTCGCGCCAATTAGTCTCTTGACTCTTTAATGCGTTGATCGCCTCACCATCTATCGTTTTTTCCAACCGATCGAGAAAGTCATAATTAGACATATTAGACACGCGATTATCGTCCAGATCTGCCGCCAAAACGCCCATTGCTTGCAATACGAAAATCAAAAGAAAAAGCCTTTGCATATTCTCTCCTGTATTAAAGTTGCGAGATGCCATACAGGCAGACGATTAACATGTAAAGGCGACGACAAATCGATCGCGTATTAGCCCGATGCAGCCTTCTTGAGCGTCTCCCGTACCCACACGTTCATGCTCTTATGTGAGCGCATGGCCGCCAAATAAAAAAGCTGATGTTCTTCGGGAGTCGCTCTCACTGGAAAATTGCCCGAAAACGGCCGCTCCGGTTGTTCACCGCGCTCCTTGCAAAATGCCAAATAATCATCGATGGAATCTTTAAAAGCCTTTTTGAGCTCGCTAACACTTCTTCCTTGAAACGTGATGACGTCCTTCAAATTGGCCACCTCACCATGAAAGAGCTCCGCTTCGTCGTCGAACTCCACCCTGGCAACATATTCCTTATACTTCATCATTTCTTCACTCCCGCAGCCTCTAAAAACCGCCTCATCGAAACCAGGGCACCCCTGTCCGTTTCCTTTTGTGGATGTGGCCGGTGAAACACAGCTCTGACGCCATTGAGCGCGATCCTAACTCGGGATCCCTTGCCTTCCGATATTTCTGCACCAACAGCCTTTAATAGACTTTCAATATCTTTCCATGGCACATCTGCTCGTACTGGCTTCTCAAAAATAGCGTGAAGAGTCTTCTGATGCTTCTGCATCAACTTATGATATCGACTTTCGATATCGGACGCAAGAAAATTTTACAGGCTGCGAAGCGGAGTGGTACGTCTTCCAAAAAACTAGATCTCTTGCTTGACTAAGTCATCGGACTAAGCTAAATCATGAGTATGAAGCAAGTTAATATTCACTACGCAAAAACTCATCTTTCCAACCTCTTGCATGATGTTGAAGAGGGAACTGTCGTTGTTATAGCGAAGGCGGGTACGCCGGTAGCCAAAATCGTCCCTTACCGAGGGCCAAATTCAAAGCGAGTTTTAGGCTTGGATAAAGGGAAGTTTATTGTTCCTGAAGACTTTGATGAGCCATCGTCAGATATAGAACAGCTTTTTTACGGGGTTGACCGTGATTCTTGATACCCATGTATTCTTATGGATGAACCAAACACCCGAAAAACTATCTAAAAAAATTAGAGCCGTGATTGAAAAACAGGACACTGAACTCTATTTTTCTGCCGCCAGTGCCTTAGAAATTTCCATTAAATGTAACTTGAACAAATTGCGTTTACCGACGGCTCCAGAAATTTACATTGCGGAAAGAATAGCCAGCAATAATCTTAATCACCTACCAATATCAACCAAACATGCGCTCATGGCAGGAACTTTTTCCATGAAGCATAAAGATCCTTTTGACAGACTTCTTGCGGCGCAAGCAATAATCGAAGATTTGCCGCTGCTCACTATCGATAAAAAACTTGACGAATTCCCCTGCGCAGTCCTGTGGGCAGTTTGATCGCCTCTTTTAATAGCTGCCGCAACCCCAGATCATCAAAAACTATATCTACCTGAAAAACCTCACAATTTAATCGTGTATTAAAAAGCGTGGCTAGCCAGAGGTGGCACCTTTATATACCTCTTATAGTTGAGAATAGTGCCATAAGGGTGTTGCAATACCATTTCCATAAACTACCCTCTCTGGCTTGAGATTGGATTAACCGAGTAAGGAATCTATATGAAAAACAGTATTAAACCCTTGATAGCATGTTTGCTCTTAGCATCAGCGCTTGTGGTCACAGGTTGCGACGGAAAGAAAGAGCAACCAAGTCCAGAACCACAGCCACAGCCCACTGATTGCCAGGGTCTCAAAGACACAGCGTGCGTCGCCAAAACTGGTTGTCGCTTTTTAAAATACCCGACCGGTGATGACAGGCCTGGCCTTTGCGTAAACAAGACGCCAACTGAAGCAAATTGCGATGACATAAAAGATTTGGACCGGTGCCTCTTGGTGAAATACCTCCCGGGCAAGGAGTGCAAACTTTCGGCAGACAGCGCCAGCTGCGAAGCGGTTACTTCTGAGCAAAACCTAACGCTCAACCAGATTTTTGGCTTGGCCAAAGCTTTCCGTCTTGCAGGTGGTGGAACCATTGCGGATAAAGTCACAGAGTTCAACAAACATTATGCCAAGCTAACACCCGAAGACAGAGTAAGGCTTGCGACGGAAGAAAAGGACGCGACCACCGGCGCAACTCTGGTGGATGAGCTCGTTCAAACACCCATGGCCCCCGAAGTTGAAGGCGTAATAGAAGAAGTTTATAAAGATATCAAAGACGTCAAATTCAAAGAGCAAATTAACAAAGAAGTCGGCGGCAAAAACGCCTTGGCCTTGTTGTTAACCAACTACAACACGGCCCGTCCTGTAGGAAACGCTGCTGCTCCTTACAAGAAAGCAGTAATATTCTTGGCTGATAAAGGCGCCGAAACCAGAACTCTGCCCACAGGCACAATCGTAGATTATTTAACCCTAACCAATCCAGACAAAGAAGCTTTGGTGAAGTTCTATAACGTCATGGACAAAAACGCCGCGAATACCGATGCCTGGATCAAGTATCTAGTAGATAACCAAGGTGCGACCACCAAGGGAGCATTCAGAGAGCTTGCGACGGGTGCGAATAAGCTGGGATTGATCTACGCTCTAATTACAAAGGCGGCAAAAGAAGACACTGCTCCAGGTGCCGCTGTTAAAACTAGGCTTAGCACTTTGATCTCACAAGAGTGGATCGATGGTGCTGATCTCAGAAGTACAATGGATTTTGGAGGCGCGGGGGCCGGCAAGGCCCCAGTAGCGCTGGCTAAATTTTTGTTTGCCAATAATACCACACCTAATACTCCGATCAGTGACTCGTCTTATTTGCTGGCCGTTACGAAGGCGCTCAGGACGAGGCTTGGCAACACTGATTTTGATGCCGAATTTGTTGCGGATCCGAACGTGCAAGCGGGTATTGTAGAAAAGGTCGCAGGTGCAACTCCGGCTGATAAAATCTTTTTGGCGCAAACTATCTTGGGCCTAGATACGGTGCAGCCGATTTGGAATGCAATCAATCAGCTCAACCTAAACAACCCGGCTACACGAGCAGCGAGTGACGCCACATTGGATACGGAACTGAAGAAAATCTTCGGTGGCTCGGATGAGGCCATTCGTCGGGAAAATACTATAAAATTGATTAATCAACGTGTGGGAAATGCTGCAGCGGTTAATACGGATTTGCAGCTTAGCAATATTCTAATGAGGGCGCCGTTTACCGAGACCACCAAAAAATACGTGATTAAGATCTTAGAGGTTCTTCCAGCGGCTGGCGCGGTGACCAAGAAGGATTTTCTTCAACAGGCGGCGGGCCCGATGGCAGCGGCCGCTGCGGGCCAGTGGGCATTGGCCGATCTGTTTGTATTTAGACCTCTACCAGGTATGGCAACGGCGGACGCCCCCAATATGTTTGCTGAAGTCGCGGTGGAAGTATCAAAAGTGGCCGGCCTTGATCTTGCGGACCAAAATAGCGTAGGACCCAAGTTCTTTGAAGCTTTGATTGCAACGAACTTCGCAACCCACAGAGCAGCCGGAATGAGTAGGCTCACCCGCGTAACCTCGTTGCCTTCTCCCGGCGCCGATAGCTTGAGAACGAACCTTATCCGCGACCTAGTAACCAGAAGAACGCTAGTTGGCGCTAACCCAGTCGGCACCGGTATCATCCATAAGATATTTAAAAATGGTATTGATCCAGCATTGGCAACGGCGTTTACCACCATGGCGAATGCTCTCGAAAGCAACGATGCAAGAAGATTATGGTTTTCGCAAACCGACGGCGCTGCTATTGTTGTCGACGTGACTGTCGTGAGTGACTTGTTGCTGCGACCGGCGGCAGTTGGTGCTATAATTGCCGACACACCAGCATCATTTAAGGCAGTGATAGATCAAGTCGCGGCCATTCCAGCTTTGGCTGCTAATACCGCTGACTTAACCGCGGTTTGGAACTTTTTAAACACTAAAGGCTTTGCTAATGCCGCCAATAGAACGGATGCTTTGGCGGTGCTAACGATAGTTGCGAACCTACCGGACAACAATGATCTACGTAGGTCCTTGACTAGGGGACTTGCAGGTGTTGGTGGAGCTTTGCCGACTGCGATTGCGCCGGGGGTTGGTATTTACTCCGCGCCCGCGGCAGCTGTGGCCCAACAAAATGCCGGATTGATTCAAGCGATGACTCTAGGCGTTATTGATGCACCGTTGGTTGCGATATATAGGGCGGTGGTTGCCGATCAGGATGATGTGAATAGGAAAGCACTGCTCGACCAGGCTCTTGGTGCTCATCCCGCTGCGTTATTGAATCTCACAGATGGACCCGGTGGTGCTGCTGGCGGTCGCTTTGCTGTCGCAGCAGCAGCTCCCGAAACTGAAGCGGCGCGAAACGAGCTTTTGCGGTTGTTCGCTGCCTATGGTGCTGTGGCTTCGTTAGAAGCTAACTACAATGGTGGCCGATCGGATCTGGTTTTCGACCGGCTCATGCCTGTAGACGCAGCTGATACGAATATCGTGACATTATTTGAAAATGTCGGCGATCAAAACCATTCTCGGTTCGCCCGATGGGGAATTGCTGACACCGCTACCCATGCTCCAAGCGCTGTCCACGCTCCAGCGGTTAAGCGAGTGATGCAGGTCGGTAACGATGCCGCACAGATTGCCTTGCAAAGCCAAATTTTTAGAAGGGCGTTGATAGGTGCGTACGGTGACTTTACTGCAAGGGTGGTAGCTGGTAATCCGAATTCTATACACAGAAGTAAGACAATAACCTTTGACCGCGTTTATCGCACCCTTCCTGTTGGTGTGTGGGTAGCGGCCGGGCTAGCTGCGGCTGGAGTCACTGCGGCAGCTAATAGCGCTTTGCCTCGGCTGGAGCTGTTAAATACTAATCTTGCTAACTACGGTTTGACCGCCGTCGTTAGAGATAATGACTACGTGTTCGCCCCCACAGATACAACGAATACCTTGTTGACCTTCCTGTTGAAGGTGGCAAACGCCGAGCTAACGAAGATGCCCAACCCACTTGCGGGTGTTCCGGTAAACGCTCAAGATCTCCGCAAGAAGGCTCTAGTACGCTCCCTTGCGCTCTACGTGCGAGACTATCTAAACACAGCAGTGCCCGGCTTCTCGGACGCTGCTTGGAAAGCGTACGTCGATGCAACTGCTATTGCAGCTGCTCGTCTGCCAGGCTTTCAGCAGTCAACCGGCGTGACGGATGAAGCAACTGCTAAGAAGTGGCTCTTTGCGGATTAGCCCAGTCATTTGTGCTTAAGGCCTAACGATGCGGGGTCCCCACAACCCATTATATTGGCGTTCGGGGGCCTTTTCTTTATGATCTAACGTGGGAGTACAAGATGGCGCAAGAGTTGGCGAAGTTTTTTGATACGAGCGCAGATGCTTTCATCGAAGAATCGGTTTCTGCGTGAGCTATATTTATTTTATTGGGGTTAATTTAATTTGTAGTTCGCATCCCACCGCAGCCGCGTATTTCATAAGAGTGTTTAGGTTTGGCCAATTTGGTGCATGGGAGCTTTCTAGTCTAGAAATATTGCTTTTGCTCGTGTGCATGACTTCAGCCACGTCTTCTTGTGTCATTTTGGCCTTGGAACGTGCCTTAATAAGTTCTCTCGCGAGTGTGAATTCGGAAGCTAGCTCATCGTATTCCTTTTTGACCGCTTCGTCTTTAAGAGCTTTTTGCTTAAACAGTTTAAAATTTGTGCTTGCCATCTTTTACCCTATCTGCCATCTCATTCGAGCTATGTTGTCAAAAATGATAACCTATTGCAAGTGGATCAAGCTTTTTACGTGGATATCGTTGATTATCATTAAAGGGGTTAGAGAATATGTTGCCGAAAAATAGACCGCCAACTCATCCTGGAGAGATGCTCCTTGAAGAATTTTTGAAACCTGCGGGTATTAGCCAAAAGGAATTTGCCGAGCACTTGGGGTGGCCATACGCGCGGCTTAACGATATAGTTCATGGAAAGAGAGGCGTAACCGCTTCTTCCGCTTTAGCGCTAGTGGATGCTTTCGGCATGGAGCCGCAATTTTGGTTAAATTTACAACGAGACTGGGAATTATGGCACGCCCAAAAGAGCCATCACCGTATACAACCTCTCAAGCTTGCGGCCTGATTTTTTACACCCAGATTTTCGATAAGTAGATCCTGCAGTGAAGGTGACTAAGCATAGCTGAGTACTGGGGTATGTTTTGGATCGATGGCTTTTAATAAATTTTCCAATTTCTCCAAACTTGGTAAATGTTTTCCTCTTTCATATTGAGCATATTCGTTAATAGATTTTGCTCCCAAATTGGCAGTGACTTCCTCTAAGGTCAGTCGCTGTCTGGTGCGTTGCCTCTTTAAGATTAGTGCAGTTAATAATTTAGGGTCGTTTGATTCAATAAAAATATCATTTTTTCTTCTCTGAACTTCTACCTTAAATTTTTTTGCATCGACTAAGCCTTCGATCGCATCTTTCACCATATCTGGGATCTCTTCTATGGTTTTTGCTTGGGTAGCGAGGTCCAATATTGCTACTTCTGCCAACCAAAAGTCGCTTTTTCGACTTTTCCATAACCTACCGGCTATTTTCATAAAATCTCCTTGCCAAGTCTCTTTAACTGCCTATGAAGCTCTGCAATTTTCATATTGCGCCTCTTGTATTTACATATATTTATGTAAGTCATCAAGGCAAATGTCAAGAACGCAGATTTATGAAGCTGTTATAGGAATTGTCACATGCAATTTTGATATCTGACTCGAAAACTGGAAAGGGTCCGCTTTTTTAAGGCATCTTAATGGACATTGGTTTTTCGTTGAAAAATAACTTTTCCGCTATTTTTTATGTGATCTCGCAACGGGTCAGTTTGCGATAAATCAGCCAAATTCACGACGTCAAAGCGATAGGGCAGCATGAGATCATCAAGTCTGAGTCGAATTGTTAGAATATCGTCCAAGGTCAGGCCATTACCTTCAAGGGCTAAATCGATGTCTGAGCCGAGCCTGTGTTTGCCCAGAGCACGGGAGCCGAAAATCGCCACACGGTGAATTTTTCGATTGGCGGCAAAAACATCGCATATAGCTTTCAATATTTTTTGTGACAGCCCAAAAACTTCCATCAGCGATCTCGCTCATTCTGTAGTCTAACCATCAGCTTGCTGATGAGTGGATAGTAAATGGTCTTGATATTTTGCGCGATTTCTTCAGCAGTTTTTTCGTTGTAACTATGGGTTGTCAGATTGCGGCTGATCAGCATTTTTAGCCAATTTTCACCGTCGTCGATGATGCCGTCTTGGAAGCATTGCTCGATTACGGGGCGCGGGCCGTTAAGGCCCTGGTAGCCGCGGCTGATGAGTAAATCCTGCAGGGTTTTCCATGCGAGTTCAAAGGTAAACTCGAAGGTCTGAATCAGGCCACTGCGCTCGAGTTTCGAATAGGTTTTTAGGCTGTTTGCGCTGTCAAATTCCGCATACGCTCTTTCTAAATTGGCCAGCCTTTGTTTGAAGCGGTTGTCGATTTCTGTTTCCATCGGTTGTCTCCAGGGAACTCTCATTCAACTCATTAGTTTTCCGAAAAGAGTCGCGCAAGGTAAGAATCTAAATGATTATTGGCGAATTAAAATAGATAAACAGTGGGCCGTCATGTTCATGTGGAATCGATTTTGAGCATTTCTTTTAGATCTCGCACAGAAAATTGGGCGGAAATCTGAAATTTGATAAAGAAATTCCCAAAAAATCGGCGTACTATTGCGTCAGATAATATTCACTTGATGGAATATGTCTTGAAAGTTATATTACGAGTGTAAAAATAGGAATCACAAAAAATGGCCAAGTGGGAAGTTGAATATACTGATGAATTTGGTGAGTGGTGGGATCTCCTCAATGCTGAGACGCAGGTAGATATTGATACCGTTGTGGGTCTTTTAGAAGAATTTGGACCTCATTTGGGGTTTCCATATTCTTCAGGAGTCACAAGTCGAAGCATTCTCATATGCGGGAGTTGAGGATTCAGCACAAAGGAAGCCCGATAAGAATTTTATATGCGTTTAATCCAAAGCGTATCGCTCTTCTATTGTTGGGGGGCTCAAAAGAAGGCGACGATCGTTGGTATGAGGTTAATGTCCCAAAAGCAGATAAGCTTTATGATGTTCACCTTGCTGAAATTGTAGAGGAGGGAAAAAAACATGGCTAAATCATTCAATTTGCTTAGAGCTAAAATGACGTCGGAAAACCGTAAAAAGGCTCAAGAAGAAACCAAGCGCTTGTTAAGGGAAATGCCCATGAACGAGCTTAGGCAAGCAAGACAAATGAGCCAGGAGCGATTGGCGGAAATGCTTGGTAAAAAACAAGCGAATGTTTCAAAAATAGAACATAGAACCGATATGTATATATCGACACTCAGAAGCTATATTGAAGCCATGGGAGGTCAGTTGAAAATCGTTGCCCATTTTCCTGATGGCGATATCGTCATCAATCAATTCCAAGAAATAGGCGAAAAAAAGGTCAAGGCTGCTTGATAGGAATTACCATCGAAACGGCAACGCAGAAAGCACGAAATTATTTTTATTGCCGCAAAAAGCTTAATAGATCGGCGTTTACTTGGTTTTTGTGGGTGGAGCAGAGGCCGTGCGGGGCTACAGGGTAAATCTTAAGTTGGGCGTTTTTTATGAGCTTTTCGGATTTTTTGGCGGAGTTGTCGATGGGGACGATTTGGTCGTCGTCGCCGTGGATGATGAGGGTGGGAATGTCGAACTTTTTTAGATCTTCGGTGAAATCGATTTCGGAAAAGGCTTTGATGCAGTCGAAGACGCCTTTGAGGCTGGCTTGCATGCCTAGATGCCAGAAGGCATCTCTAAGCCCCTGGGATACTTTGGCTCCTGGTCGATTGGCGCCATAAAATGGCCCGCTGAGGTCCTGAAAATACTGGGATCGATCGGCTAGAACGTTTTTGCGGATGTCGTCGAAGACGCTCATGGGGAGGCCAGTGGGATTGGTGGCCGTTTTCAACATGATGGGAGGCACGGCGCCAATTAACACCGCCTTCTTAATGCGCTTGGTGCCGTGTCGGCCGATGTAACGGGCGACTTCACCGCCGCCGGTTGAATGGCCCACCAGCATGACGTCCTTCACGTTAAGAGTGTCGATGAGTTTTGCCAGGTCGTCCGCATAGGTGTCCATATCGTTGCCGCTCCACGGCTGGCTCGAACGCCCGTGGCTGCGGCGATCATGCGCGATCGTGCGATACCCATGCGAAGACAAGAAATACATCTGATCCTCCCAGGCATCCGCCGACAAAGGCCAGCCATGACTAAAGACCACGGGCTCTCCCGTCCCCCAGTCCTTGTAATAAAGCTGAACCGACTGATTATTTTCTTTACCTACTGAAAAGTAATGCGCCATGCGATGAACCTCCGAAATCGATATTTCTCCCAGTTTATCGATACGGCCAAAACAAATGCAAACAATTGTCATCCTCGGGCTTGACCCTCATGATCTATCGCATCTTTTTCTTGACTTTTCTTGGAAGTGAGCTTTGATCTCCCTCCCCCGCCCGCTACGCGCGCAGGAGAGGGAGATTAAAACGAAAGTCAAGAAAAAGATGTGATCAATCCTTAGGGTCAAGCCCGAGGATCACAATTTGTGAGGCCCCAGGATGAGAATTGGTCAAGTGATTTCCAGAAACTCTAAGAGCTCTTTCTTTTTGGCTAGGGCGTCTTTCCGGCCGAGTTCTAGGAGGCGGCTGGTGTAGACTTGTTCGAAGGCGAGGTGGCTTACTAGATCGGAGCTGTGGCCGGCGGCGACACCTAGGATGGAGAGCATGTGCTGTAGTGGGGATGAGAGTGAGGGGAAAATATCTTCTGCGAGCGATGCTAAGGAGCGGGATGGGCGCATCAACAAGAAAGGGATGGTGCGCCATTTTCGTGGACTGCTGTCGGGATAGCGACTGACATATTTGTTGATAATTTCTAAGCGTTCTAAATCGCGATCTAGGGAGTCTGAGAAAATGGCGTCGAGCAAGGTGGCGAAGATTTCGGTTAGCTTGGGGTAGCTGGTACATCTCTGCTGTTTTTTTTCAAAAACCGAGCGCTCATGGCGCATGTCGATGGCTAAGAGCTTATCGGCGCCAAGATGAATGGCTGGTGCTATGGGGAAGGTTACCCGTGTGCTGCCGTCGCCATAATAGGAGCCGTCTACTTCCACCAGGCGAAAAATTCCCGGGATAGCCGATGATGCTAGCACGTGAGCCGTGGTTAGGTGTGACTTGATGCCAAGACAATCTTTGCCCAGCCAGCGATCGATTTTTTGGTGAGCTTCAAAAAAGGTGGTGGTGGTTTGGGAGCTAAAGTCGGTGGCGGAAAAGCCTACGCCATAAAGATCGCCGCGTTTTATTCGCTCTTCGATGGCTTGCAAGCATAGTGTGCGATCAAGCAATTCTTTTAGCGGTGCGTCATCCAATAAGGCATCGGGTAATTTCGTAGTAAAGATTTTTGAGTGAGCCATTAGATTAATCAGGGAGCGGATGGCCAGTTTGGCGAATCCGGTCTTCGAGGGCTGAAAGACGTCCGTTGTTTTGATGTTGTGCCACAAATCCCAGAGTTTCTTCGCGCTATCGTGAAAACTGCCTTCGGAGCATGCCAAGAAGGCTGCATTGATGCTGCCGGCGGAAATGCCGGCGATGACGGGAAAGGGAAAATGCCCTGGCGGCGTTATCTCCGAAATGCCGAGCAAGACGCCCGCCTGATAGGCACCGCGGGCACCGCCGCCCGTCAAAACTAAACCGATTTTTGATTTCATTGCATCAAATCCTCATGATGAGGTAAGCGACCCAGCAAAGGAAGCGTCGGAAGATGGAGCGGCGAAAAAACTCGTCGTGGTTGATTTCGTTACTGAGCTCGAGATCGCGTTCAAATTGATCTTTGAGTTTTAAGGCGATTTCCTGGTCGATGATGGCCAGGTTAACTTCGAGGTTGCGCCGCGCTGACCAGTGGTCCAAATTGTATGAGCCCACCGAAGAAAAAACGCCATCGATGGTGGCAATTTTGGCGTGTAGGGTTTTCCCCGTCATTTCGTAGATGCGAATGCCCTGCTTTAAGAACCCGCGATACACATGGCGGCTGGCATAACGCATTAACGGAACGTCAGACATCCCGGCGGTGAGGACGCGCATATCGACACCGCGAAGCTTGGCGTGGATGATGGCTTTCCTCAGACCATCATGAGGCAAGAAATATGGAGTGGTGAAAAAACAATAAGTTACTGCTCGGTTCACCGCTTCTTCCATGGACTTTTGGATGTGGGCAAGGTGGCGGTACATATTGGAGCGCAAAACCTGGACCAAGGTGCCGGGGTTCGGATCTAAAGTTTCCTGTGGCTCTTTGCCAATCAGTCGCAAAAAAACTTCCGTGAATACCCAGTGTTTGTCGTCGGGCGCCGAAGATAAATCCTTAAGATCGACTTTATCTTTTTCGAGCAGCGCTTCAGCAATGCTCTCCTTGGTAATGGCCAAAAGATCCTTAACCGCAGGCCCTTCTACGCGAGCTGTGGTGTCACGAAAGCGGTTGCTGCCGTAAATGGGCCCCGCATAATCTGCACTCATATTCATGCTGCCGCAGAAGGCGAGTTTTTCGTCTATCACGATGATTTTGCGGTGATCACGAAACAACAGCGGCCCGCGTCTACGCCAGGGCCAAATGGGGTTGAAGGCCAAAATGGTGATGCCGAGGTCAGCCATGGGCCGCAAAAACCCCGAGGCGAGGCCCGCGGATCCAAAATGATCGTAAATAATAGTCACGCTGACGCCACGCTTGTGCGCCTTGATCAGCTCTTCTCGTAGGAGTAAACCTAGCCGATCGCCCGCCAAGATATAGGTCTCTAAATAGATCGAGAATCTAGCTTGACTAATGGCATGAAAGATGCGGATAAACGCAACGTCTCCTTCATGATAAATCTCTACGTGATTATGCGAAGAAAACCCGCCCAAGGGTAAGAAGTGCAAGACTGCTTTTTGCCAACTAATTTGGAGCTTCTTTAGCACTAAGGCCGGCTCCATTGGTTTAGGCATTAATCGGCCCGAAGGAGGAGGCGCGCCCGTCGATGTTGGCATCGCTGGACGGCTTCAAGAGTTGTTGTCGCGTGTTGGCTAAATCGATGTGCACTTTGGTGATCTTCTTCTCGTCGGCCGTCTTAATGACGAACGTACAGTTCGCAAAAACGATTTTAGTGCCAACTTTTGGCATGCGTCCATGAACGGCGATCAAAAATCCACCTAAGGAATCAAAGGCATCGGAATCTGGGAAATTCACATTGAGCACTTTGCCCAGGTCAAAAATCTTGGCCCTGCCGTCTACGAGGAAATTATTGGCATCGATTTGTTGAATGGTTCTTTCATGCTCTTCGTCGTCATATTCGTCTCGAATTTCGCCAACAATTTCTTCGAGCACGTCTTCCAAGGAGATGATACCGGCAGTTCCGCCATATTCGTCCACCACGATGGCTAGGTGGGCCTTGCCTGCCTGAAATTCCTTGAGCAGATTGCCTATCTTCATGGTGTCAGGCACGAATTTGGCGGGCCGCAAAAAGTCACGCAAAGAAAAGGGTTTTTGGGCAGTATTTCCAAGGTCCCAATGGGTCAGGAGATCTTTGGCGTGAAAGATGCCAATGATATTGTCGATGTTCGATTCATACACCGGCCAACGAGTATGACCTTCTTTGATGACCCGCGCCAAAACTTCTTCATAGCTCGCATCAACTTCAAAGGAACAAATTTCCATTCGGGGCACCATGGATTCCTTAGCCACGGTTTCGCGAAACTCAATGACACTTTGCAAAAGGTGGCCGTTATTGCGTTTGAGCACGCCCTCTTCGTGGCCTAAACGAATCATGTAGGTGATGTCTTCTTCGGTGGCCATTGGTTCATGAGACTCAGCCTGGCCACCTGCTTGTTTAACCAGAAGACTGGAAAACCGGCTCATGATCCAGGTGATGGGAAAGAGCATTAGATAAATGGGCAAAAGCAGGTTTGTGCCCACCGGAAGAATTCTAACGGCATTATGACGGGCAAAGGTTTTGGGGGTTACTTCTCCGAAAACCAAGAGCATCACTGTGA
>Ga0187783_10002224_pt1 | contig 14436 bp, 11 predicted proteins | sample 1015_SJ02_MP02_2_FD_132471 | JGI IMG/M metagenome (GOLD analysis project Ga0187783, IMG submission 132471) | Tropical peat soil microbial communities from peatlands in Department of Meta, Colombia - 1015_SJ02_MP02_20_MG | ecosystem: Environmental > Terrestrial > Soil > Wetlands > Peat | place...
CCGGATCTCGGCACGATGTGACCGAATCCGGACGTACCGGGGTGCGCCGTTTCGGTCAGCCGCCAACCAGGCGGGCCCCCTCGACATCAACTCGCAGCGGCAGCACTCGCCACGGCGCGCCGGCCCGAGCAGCCATCCGTTCCACCTCGGCTGCCCCGGCGGCCGCACCGTCGACCGTCAGCGCCAGCACCGACGGCCCGGCGCCGGAGACGACCGCCGGGACGCCCGCCTCGCGCAGCGTGGCGACCAGCGCCGCCGTACGCGGCATGGCCGCGGCGCGGTAGCGCTCATGCAGGAAGTCCTCGGTCGCGGGCAGCAGCAGCTCTGGCCTGCTGGTGAGCGCGACGATTAGCAGCGCTGCGCGAGCCGCGTTCGCCGCGGCGTCGCCGTGCGGCACCTGATCCGGCAGCGCCTTGCGCGCGGCGCTCGTCGCGACCGGCACCGCCGGAACGCACAGCACCGGGGCGAGCCCGGCGAGCGGCGTCAGCCGGGCCACGCCGAGCCCGGCCGCGGTGTGGAAGGCGATGGTCAGTCCGCCCGCCAGGCAGGCCGCCACGTTGTCGGGGTGACCCTCCATCTCGCACGCAAGCCGCAGCACGTCGGTGTCCGGCAGCACATCCGCGGGGTCGGCCGCGGCCTCGCGCGCGACCGCTAGCGAGCGGGCCGCGAGCAGTCCGGCGACGATGGCCGCTGCGGACGAGCCGAGGCCGAAGCTTTGCGGCACCTCGTTCCGGCACCTGATAGCAATTCCAGGCGGCTGGCCACCGGTCGCGGCGAATCCCGCCCGCATCGCCCGGATGACCAGGTGCTGGTCCGGGCGCCAGCGTTGGCTCTCACCCACGCCGGTCACCTGCACGTCGACGCCCGACGCCGCGACCCGTGCCTCGACGGTGTCGTACAGGCTCAGCGCCAGCCCGAGCGCGTCGAAGCCCGGCCCTAGGTTGGCGCTGGTTGCGGGGACGACAACGGTGACCGGCTGATCGGGCCAGCTGGTCATCGCAGGTTCAGTGCCTTCGCCGCAGCATCGACGTCGATGCTGATGGTGACCGGCGGCCGGGCGCCCGCCACCGCGATGTCGGGGTCCTTGAGGCCGTGGCCGGTGATCGTGCACACCACGACCGAGCCGGGCGCGATTTGCCCGGCCGCGCGCGCCTGGATCAGCCCGGCGACGCCGGCCGCCGACGCAGGCTCGCCGAACACACCCTCCCGCTCGGCTAGCAGGTGATAGGCGGCGAGTATCTGCTCGTCGGTTACGGAGTCGATCAGTCCGCCGGACGAATCCCTGGCGTCCTCGGCCAGCCGCCAGGACGCCGGGCTGCCGATCCGGATCGCGGTGGCCACGGTGACCGGGTTGGCCACCGGCTCGCCCGTGACGAGCGGCGCCGCGCCCGCCGCCTGGTACCCCAGCATTCGCGGGGCCTTCGTCGCGCGGCCGTCGGACAGGTACTCGGTGTAGCCGAGCCAGTAGGCAGCGATGTTGCCGGCGTTGCCGACCGGCAGGCAGTGCACGTCCGGTGCGTCGCCGAGAGCGTCGACGATCTCGAACGCGGCGGTCTTCTGCCCTTGCAGGCGTTCCGGGTTGATCGAGTTGACCAGCGCCACCGGGTAATCGGCCGCCAGCTTGCGGACGAGTTCCAGGCAGTCGTCGAAGTTGCCGTCCACCTGCAGCAGTTGCGCGCCGTGCACCAGCGCCTGGGCCAGCTTCCCGAGCGCGATGCTCCCCTTCGGCACCAGCACGGCGCAGCCGATCCCGGCCCTGGCCGCATAGGCGGCGGCGCTCGCGGAGGTGTTGCCGGTCGACGCGCAGATCACCGTGCGGGCGCCGCGGGCGGCGGCAAGCGAGACCGCGACCGTCATGCCCCGGTCCTTAAACGACCCGGTGGGGTTGACCCCCTCGACCTTGAGGTAGACCGCGCACCCGGTCAGCTCGGACAGCACGGGTGCCGACAGCAGCGGCGTGCCGCCCTCACCCAGCGACACCACCGGGACGTCGGCGGGTACCGGCAGCCGGGAGCGGTACTCGGCGACGACACCCTGCCAGAGCGATGGCCCGGTCATCGCTGCGCTCACCTATCCGCCGCCGCTCGGCTGGGCGGCATCAGCCGGCCGGCCGGCCTGATCGTCACTCACCTTCCAGGCCCTCGACCCGCATCACGCTGTCGACGTTGCGGACGGCTTCCATGGCACCGAGGGCCGCCACCGTCTTGGCGAGCGCCGCTTCCCTGGCGGCGTGCGTCATGATGATGAGGTTCGCGTCCTCGCCTCGGCCATCCTGCCGCACCGCCTTGATCGACACGCCCTGCTGGGCGAACGCGTCGGCCACCGGCGCCAGCACGCCGGGCCGGTCGGTGACGTCCAGCTGCACGTAGTAGCTGGTGCGAGCGTCACCGATGGGTATCAGCGGCAGCTGGGCGTAACTAGACGTGTCAGGTCCGCGCAGCCCGGCGAGCAGGTTCCTGGCGACGGCGACCGTGTCGCCGAGGACCGCGCTGGCGGTGGGCTGCCCGCCCGCCCCGGCGCCGTAGAACATCAGCCGTCCGGCCGACTCAGCCTCCACGAACACGGCGTTGTAGGCCTCGCGGACCGCCGCTAGCGGGTGGGTGCGCGGGATCATCGCCGGGTAAACCCGCGCCGAGATGCCGCCGCTGGCACGCTCGCAGATCGCCAGCAGCTTGACGACGCAGCCCAGCGACCGGGCACTGGCGATATCAGCACTCGTCACCGACAGGATCCCCTCGCAGTACACGTCGTCGGCGGTGACATCGGTGTGGAAGGCGATGCTGGCCAGGATGGCCGCCTTGGCGGCGGCGTCGAAGCCCGCTACGTCGGCGGTCGGGTCGGCTTCGGCGAAGCCAAGTTCCTGCGCCTCGGCGAGCGCCGCGCTGAAGTCCTCGCCGGAGGTGTCCATCCGGTCGAGGATGAAGTTCGTGGTGCCGTTCACGATGCCGAGCACCCGCTTGACCTCGTCCCCGGCCAGGGACTCGCGCAGCGGCCGCAGCAGCGGAATGGCGCCCGCAACCGCCGCCTCGTAGTAGAGGTCCGCGCCCGCCTGGCTGGCGGTCTTGTGCAACATCGCCCGCTCGACCGAGACCAGGGCCTTATTGGCGGTCACCACCGACTTGCCCGCGTTGAGCGCGGCCAGGACGAGCGTTCGGGCGGGTTCGATGCCGCCGATTAGCTCGATCACGATGTCCACATCTGGACTGGTGACCAGCGCCAGGCCGTCTGTGGTCAGCAGGTCCGCCCGGACCGGCACATCTCGCGGCCGACCGGGGTCCCTGACCGCAACGCCAACGACGTCCAGCGGCGCGCCGGCCCGCGCCCTCAGGTCGGCCGACTGTTCGGTCAGCAGCCGGAAGACCTGCGACCCGACGTTGCCACAGCCAAGCAGCGCCACCCTCAGCGGCGCACGTTCCTCGCTGACCCGCATGACTGATTCCCGCCCGGCTGTGCCTCGCCCGCTGGCTTCGCGCGCACCGGATTCCTGCGTGACCGCGCTCCGCACGACAGCTCCCCTCACCGACCCCTGCGAGGACAGCCGTCAGCGGTGAGCTGACCTCGCTGACTGCCGGGGCTTCGCGTCGCCCAAAGCTTAGCGGTGTGGCCAGGCGCAGCCTGCCTCGCCGGCGGCGAACCGGCAGCCTGGGCGCGACCGGATTCACCCGCCGGGCGCGGTCCGCCGCTAGGCAGCGGACGCGTACGTCGTCACCAGCGGCAATCCCAGCCACTTCGTGGACGTCACGGACGCCATCGACGCCGGGGTCGCGTCCCTCCGCGAGCACCAGGCCTGCCTCAACGGGCTCGGCGGCGACTTCGATCCGGACGAATTCCTCCACAACATAGCAGGATGTGTCGGTATGGGCGCTGGCTGCGACTACGCGATTGGCCTCCGGCACTACCCCATGGGGTAGGCCCAGCGGTCGTCCGCTCACTGCGAACACTCTCAGAGGCACGGAACAAAAAACTTCCAACTTTGCTTGTAGCGTCGTAATGACGTAAGCCTCATGGCTGAAACCCTCTGAGGAAGTGAGCTCTGTTATGCCAGAGACCCTCTCTCTGCCGGTCCTGCCGCTCGACGACACCGTCGTGCTGCCGACCATGGTCGTGCCGCTCGACTTGTCGTCTGCCGAGCCACGGGCCGCCATCGAGGCTGCCCGGCTCGCGGCAGCGTCCGCGGGCGATGACGCGGAAGCCCAGGTCCTGCTGGTTCCGCGGCCGGACGGCCATTACTCCCCCGTCGGCACGCTCGCCACGATCGAGCAGGTCGGGAGGCTACCGAGCGGCGAGCGCGCGGCAGTCGTGCGCGGCACCGCCAGAGTGGCGATCGGCAGCGGCACCGTCGGCCCCGGCCAGGCACTGTGGGTGCAGGGCACGGTCATCGACGAGCCCGCGGCCACCCCGCAGGCGACCGAGTTGGCCCGCGAGTACCGCGGTCTGGCCGCGGCGATCCTGCAAAAGCGCGGCGCCTGGCAGTTCGTCGACGTGCTGCAGCGCATGACCGACCCGTCGGCCCTCGCCGATAGCGCGGGCTACGCCGGCTACCTCACCACCGCGCAGAAGCAGCAGCTGCTCGAGACCAAGGACCCGGCGCAGCGGCTCGAGGCGCTCATCGGCTGGGCCAGAGACCAGCTGGCCGAGCTGGACGTCGCCGAGACGATCAGCAATGACGTCAAGGAAGGCATGGAAAAGCAGCAGCGTGAGTTCCTGCTGCGCCAGCAGCTCGCCGCCATCCGCAAGGAACTGGCCGAGCTCGACGGCAAGCCAGCCTCCGAGGAGGAGGACTACCGGGCCCGGATCGAGGCCGCCGACCTGCCAGCGAAGGTCCGCGAAGCGGCGCTTAAGGAGGCTGCCAAGCTGGAGCGCGGCTCCGACCAGTCACCGGAGGCGGGCTGGATCCGCACCTGGCTGGACACCCTGCTGGAGGTGCCGTGGAACGAGCGCACTGAGGATGCCTATGACATCACCGGCGCGCGCGCCGTCCTCGACGCTGACCACGCGGGGCTGGAGGACGTGAAGGACCGGATCATCGAGTACCTCGCCGTCCGGAAGCGGCGGTCCGACCGCGGCCTGCAGCTCGTCGGCGGCCGGCGCAGCGGGGCCGTGCTGGCCCTTGCTGGCCCCCCCGGCGTCGGCAAGACCAGTCTCGGCGAGTCGGTTGCCAGGGCCATGGGCCGGAAATTCGCCCGGGTGGCCCTCGGCGGCGTCCGGGACGAAGCGGAGATCCGCGGGCACCGGCGCACCTACGTCGGCGCACTGCCGGGCCGCATCGTCCGCGCCATCACCGAGGCCGGATCGATGAACCCTGTTGTCCTGCTCGACGAGGTCGACAAGCTCGGCGCCGACTACCGCGGCGACCCGACGGCCGCGCTGCTCGAGGTGCTGGACCCGGCGCAGAACCACACATTCCGCGACCACTATCTCGAGGTCGAGCTCGACCTGTCCGACGTGCTGTTCATCGCCACCGCGAACGTGGCGGACGCCATCCCGGCGCCGCTGCTGGACCGGATGGAGCTGATCACGCTGGACGGCTACACCGAGGACGAGAAGGTCACGATCGCGCGCGGTCACTTGCTGCCCAGGCAGCTCGACCGGGCCGGGCTGGATGCCGCCGAGGTGAGCATCACCGATGCGGTGCTGCACAAGCTCGCCAGCGAGTACACCCGTGAGGCCGGCGTGCGTAACCTCGAGCGGGTCATCGCCAGGGTGCTGCGCAAGGTCGCGTCGCAGGTGGAGTCCGGCGCGGCGACGCTGCCAGTCACCGTCGACGAGCCCGACCTGCACGGTTACCTCGGCCACCCGCGGCACACGCCGGAATCGGCAGAGCGAACCGCTGTGCCTGGCGTGGCGACCGGGCTCGCGGTCACCGGCACCGGCGGCGACGTGCTGTTCATCGAGGCGTCGCTGGCAGACCCGGAGACCGGCTCGACCGGCGTAACCCTGACCGGTCAGCTCGGCGACGTCATGAAGGAGTCGGCGCAGATCGCGCTGTCCTACCTGCGGTCGCACGGCGCCGAGCTTGAACTGCCCGTCGGCGACCTCAAGGACCGTGGCGTGCACGTGCACGTGCCGGCCGGCGCCGTGCCCAAGGACGGGCCGAGCGCAGGCGTCACGATGACCACCGCGCTAGCGTCGCTGCTGTCGGGCCGGCTGGTTCGCTCCGATGTGGCCATGACGGGGGAGGTCTCGCTGACTGGCCGGGTGCTGCCGATCGGCGGGGTCAAGCAGAAGCTGCTGGCAGCGCACCGGGCGGGGATCTCCACCGTACTGATCCCCAAGCGGAACGAGCCGGACCTGGAGGACGTGCCGGACAACATCCGGGGCGCGCTCTCGATCCACCCGGTCAGCGACGTGCGCGAGGTGCTCGACCTCGCGCTGGAGCCGGCCAGCACCCGCTCGGTGGTCGCCGCCTAAGGCCACAGCGCAGTGGCACGGGGGTGCGCGCGGCAATGTGCCGCGCGCACCCCCGTGCGGTTTCTGGGCACCCGCACCTCAGCCTGCGTGCCCTGCCGCCCGCTGCGGCCGCTGCGAGTTGAGCCCCGTCGCAGCGCTGCAATCTACTCGTATTCAAGGGGCGTGACCTGCGACAACATCGCCGGAACACCGAGCGATCAGCGACCTTCGCCAGGCTGTGGCCAGTCAAGTCAATCGGCAGTGCGGAGGGGAGACTGTCATGACCGCACGTTTTCGCAGGATCGGCCTCGCTGTAGCGGGGCTGTGTAGCGCGCTGGCGGCCGCCACCGTGGCGGGGCCTGCTGCGATGGCCGCGACGGCCGCAGGGCCTGCCCTGATGGCTCGCGGTGCAGGTCCGGCAACGCCGGCCTGGTACAAGGCCGCGATGACAACCGCGGCCAGCGGACACGGGATGTCCGGCTGGGAGATCGCCTTGATCGCGATGGCAACGGCCCTGGTGATCTCGGTCGGCGACCACGCCCTCACCAGGGCTCGCGCCGCGCGCCGACCCGCCGTCGGTACTGAGTGAACGGCAAGACCAGAGAGTCGCAGCCACACAGAACTCGAACCGGGCTGGCGCCCGCGCCGCTGGCGCCAGCCCGCTCGTTTACCGAGCGCGGCGACGCAGCGAGAACGGCATCACGGCGGACTCGAGCTGAACCTTCAGGCTCATCTTGCTCTCGCCCTCGCGCCGGTCGGTGAAGTGGATCGGCAGCTCGACGATCTTCAGGCCATGCTGGACGCTGCGGTAGTTCATCTCTACCTGGAAGCTGTAGCCGTTGCTGCGGACGCTCCCCACGTCGATTGCAGTGAGCGCACCAGCCCGCCACATCTTGAAGCCGGCTGTGACGTCGCGCACACCGAGCCGCAGCAGGGCGCGCACGTAGAGGTTCGCGAATTCCGACAGCGCTTTGCGGTGCCAGGACCACTCGCTGGCCAGGCTGGCGCCGCATACGTAGCGCGACCCGATGACAACATCCGCCTGCGTCGACAGCAGGGTGCCCAGCATCTGCGGAAGGTACTGCGGCGAGTGGGACAGGTCACTGTCCATCTGCACGACGTACTCGGCGCCCGCCATGATCGCCCTGGTCATGCCGTCGACGTACGCCCGGCCGAGGCCCTGCTTGCCCGGCCGGTGCACGATCGTGATCCGGTCGGCGCCATATGTCTGGGCAAGCTCATCGGCGATCGCCCCGGTGCCGTCGGGCGAGTTGTCGTCGGCAACCAGGATGCGCAGGCCGGACAGGGGGAGGCTGATCAGCTCCGCGACGATCACCGGAAGGTTGGCTGCCTCGTTGTAGGTGGGCAGCACGACCGTGACGGCCGCCGACCTCCACGGCTCAGGCAGCTCGACCGTCTCACCTGTCAGCGCCTGGTCCCGAAGTGCCATTCCACATCCCTGTCCACGTCCACGGCCGCCCCCGGCCATCCGAGTAGTCCTGTTCCCCGACCGGGACGCTCCAGACCAGGCAGCCTACCGGCGGGCCAGGTCCTACCTAGACATTCGATGCGATCCTACCGATGACGGGCGGAGCCAAGTCCCTCGCGCTAGGCGGAGCCCTGACTCCGTGCTCCGCCCATTTACTCCGACCGGCAACGCGCGGCTACCCCGTAAAGTTCCACGACACCGGCGCGACGCGCAGCCATGGCTTACTTGAGTGAGTACGTTTTCTCCGCGATCATCAGCCCATGTCCGCTCCTGCTCAGCCCGGTCAGCCCGCGCAGACCCCACCGGTGGGACCGCTCGCCGGGGTCCAGCACATCGTGCAGCTCATGCTGGAGAATCGGTCCTTCGACCACATGCTCGGGCTGTTGTATCCGGGTCGGTCAGGGCCCAACGGCCAGCCCTTTGAGGGCCTCCTGGGCACTGAGTCCAATAACGACAGCAGCGGCCAGCACGTCACAGTGTTCCCGATCGACACATCCAGCTCCGGTGCCTACTTCATGCCGGGTGCCGACCCCGGCGAGGGCTACGCCAATACGAACGTCCAGCTATTCGGTACCGGCAGCCCGCCTGACCCGCCGACAGCGACGATGTCCGGGTTCGTGACCAACTTCGCCGCGGCCATCACCTATGACCAGCGATCGGGCATGAGCGTCCAGGCGGGCACGACCGCCAGCAGCATCATGGGCGTGTTCCCGCCGTCGGCGCTGCCTGTCTTGTCCGGGCTTGCGCGCGGCTTCGCAGTCTGCGATCACTGGTACAGCTCGGTGCCCACCGAGACGTACCCGAATCGCGCCTTCGCGTGTGCCGCGACTAGCCAGGGCCACATGAACGATGCGACGTCGTCGTTCACCGTCCAGAGCATCTTCGGCCTGATGACCGCCCACAACGTGAGCTGGAAGATCTATGGCTACGACGCCGAGCCGCTGACCCGGGGCAACTTCCCGGACACCATGGACGCGCCGGAAGCCAACTTCGGCAAGTTTCCCGACTTTCAGGCCGACGCGGCGGCCGGCCGGCTGCCGGCTTACGCATTCCTGGAGCCCAGCTGGGGCTCGACCGGCAATAGCCATCATCCGAACTACGACGTAGCGCTGGGCGAGGCGTTCACCCTGCAGGTGTACCAGGCAGTCCGCAACGGGCCGGGCTGGGCCGACACGCTGCTCATCATTACTTACGACGAGCACGGCGGCTGCTACGACCACGTTCCCCCGCCGGCTGGCGCGACGCCGCCCGATGCCACGATCGGCGAGTTCGGATTTGACTTCACGCGATTCGGCGTCCGGGTCCCCGCCGTGCTTGTGTCACCGCTCATCCCAGCGGGCACGATCTACCGCGTTCCCGCTGGTAGTACTCCGATCGATCACACTTCCGTGCTCAAGACAATCGAGCAGCGCTGGGGTCTGCCCGCGCTGACGGCTCGGGACGCAGCCGCGCCCGGCCTGGGCGGCGTGCTCACGCTCGCGACGCCGCGCACGGATGACCCCATGGCGGGTGTGACAGCTCCCACCTCGAGCGGACCGAACCCGGCGGCGGGCGAGGTGTCGCATCTGCTGAGCCTGCAGGCTCAGCAGGTCTCTGAGTTGCAGGTGCCGGTGAGCCACCTGCAGAACGCGCCGCTGCTGGCCAATCAGCACACGCCGGCTGACTACCAGAACTACATAGCGGCCAGGACCGGCACGTGGCAGACGGCGCGCGCTGAGGGCGACGCACCCGGCCGCGCGGCCCCGGCCGAGGGGTCCTAGCTGCCACCCGAAGGCCGCACGCCAGCCAGCCGGGCTGCCCTACAGTGGCCACCATGGCGGCCCGCTCCCTGACCGAACTTGTCGCCCCGGACTGGGCCGAGGCACTGCTGCCGGTCGAGCCGAAGATCACCGAGCTCGGCGCTTTCCTGCGGGCCGAGATCGCCGCGGGCCGCAGTTATCTGCCGGCCGGCGACAACATCCTGCGCGCGTTCCGCCAGCCGATGGCCGACGTGCGCGTGCTCATCGTCGGCCAGGATCCGTATCCCACGCCTGGCAACCCGGTCGGGCTGAGCTTCTCCGTCGCGCCGACTGTGCGGCGGCTGCCCGGCAGCCTGGTCAACATCTTCACCGAGTACTCCGCCGACCTTGGCTACCCGCGGCCGTCAAACGGCGACCTGTCACCCTGGTCCGAGCGCGGCGTCATGCTGCTGAACAGGGTGCTCACCGTGGAGCCCGGCAAGCCCGCCGCACACCGCGGCAAGGGCTGGGAGCTGGTCACCGAGCAGGCGATCCGCGCGCTCGCTGCACGCGGCGGGCCGCTCGTCGCGATTCTGTGGGGCAACGACGCGCGCAACCTCGCGCCGCTGCTCGGCGCCACGCCCAGCATTCAGTCTGCGCATCCGAGCCCGATGTCGGCCGACCGCGGCTTCTTCGGCTCCCGCCCGTTCAGCCGCGCCGACCAGCTGCTACAGCAACAGGGTGGCCAGCCGGTGGACTGGAAGCTGCCCTAACCGGCTGCCGGGCTAGTCCGGACACGGCGTGCCGTTACCCGGCAGGTCACGAGCTCTGCACGTAGCCGACGGCAGCCTCGATGACCGCGCCGGTCGCGAGCAGCAGCTCCTCCGAGCCCGGTGCGCCGATCAGCTGCAGGCTCGCGGGCAGCGAATGCCCGCTCGGCACCGGCAGCGCTAGCGCTGGGAAGCCTGCCAGGTTTACGGGGTTGGTGAACTCGGTGAAGTGCAGACCAGGCGGCGCGGTCAGCGGCGGCGGATAGAACGGCACCGTCGGCAGCGCCAGCAGACCGCCAGCCCGCACCACCGCCGCGTGCAGCGCCTCGCGCCAGTCGCGCTGGCGGGCGCGGGCCGCGTCGGCGTCCTCGGGCGTCACGTCCTTGGCTGCGGTGAGCCGAGCCAGCACTTCCGACCCGATCAGCGCGCGCCGGGCCGGATCGTCGAGCAGCAGGCGGTTGGACTGCGCCGCCTCGAAGTCCAGCAGGACGCCGCAGGTTTCCCTGGCAGCAAGCCAGCCGGGCAGGTCTATCTCCGTGATGTCTAGGCCGCTGCGGGCGAGCGCATCATCGATCGCCGCGTCGATCCGCGCGTCGGGCCCGGATCCGGCGGGCCGGACCCGCCCGATCCGTCTGCCGGGGCCGCCCAACCGGAAGCCCGGCTCCAGCAGGGTCATGCCAGCCACGACACCAGCTACGTCTCGCGCCATCGGACCCACCGTGTCAAGACTCGGCGCTAGCGGCCAGACGCGGTCGAGCGAAACCCGGCCGTGCGTGGTCTTCAGCCCGGTGATCCCGCAAAACGCGGCGGGTATCCGGACCGAGCCGCCGGTGTCGGAGCCGTAGGCTACGTCGGCGTCCCGATCGGCCACCGCGACCGCTGATCCACTCGACGAACCACCCGGCAGCAGGCCCGGGTCCAGCGGGTTGACCGGCGTCCCGAACCATTCGTTGACGCCAGCCCCGCCGTACGCCAGCTCGTGCAGATTCGCCTTGCCGACGATGACCGCGCCGGCCGCACGCGCGCCGGCCAGGCACGCGGCGTCGGCGTCGGCGGGCCGCGCCGTCTCGGCGAGCGCGCGGCTTCCGGCCGTGGTGGGCACGCCCTCGACGTCGATCAGGTCCTTGACCGCCAGCCGGATGCCGGTCGCGTCGCGCGGGTGCGCCAGCCGGGTAATGAACGTGGACATCGGGACACTGTAACGGCGCGGGCTAGGGTGAGGCATGGTCGAAGGCGACATGGCGGCGCTCGCCGACGATGACTACGACCTGCCCACCGTGCCTGTCTCGGCCGGCGCGCTGATCTTTGATCATCAGGGCCGGCTGCTGATCCTGCGGCCGACGTACAAGTCGGGCTGGACGATCCCCGGCGGTGTCATGGAGGCCGACGGCGAGACACCCTGGCAGGCGTGCCAGCGCGAGGTGTCCGAGGAGTGCGGCATCGACGTCACCAGCGCGCGCCTGGCGTGCGTGGACTTCCGCCCGCCGCGACCGGGCCGCGCCGGTGGCATCAGGTTCCTGTTCGACTGCGGTGAGCTGGACGACGCCGTCCTCAGCGCCGTCATGCTGCAGTCCGAGGAACTAGCCGAACACCGCCTCGTTCCGGTACACGACGCCCTGGCGATGCTGCGCAAGCCGATCCGGCGCCGCGTGCGGGCAGTGCGGACCGCGGACGGCCGAACCCGACGCCCGCACTGCGTTTACCTCGAGAACGGGCGCCCGGTCAGCGCCGTGCACCCGTCCTGACCCCGCTGCCCGCACAACCGGCGGACCTTCCACCCGTTATGGTTGCACCAACGGGACAAATCGACCAGATTTACGACCACACCGAGTGGCAAGTCGGCCAACGGAGCCCGCCTGCTACCCGAACGCTCTGACTATCGGCGCAATCCGGGGAAGATCTTCGGGCCCGGCGAGGTCGGGCAGCGACATGAACACAGTGCGGACGCCTCGCTCGGCCAGCAGCCGGTACCGGCCGACGTGGTCAGCGGCAACGCCCGCGTGATGCCGCCGCGCGAACGCAGCTGCGCTGGTCCGGCCGCGCAGCGACTCGATCAGCGACGCGGTGTGCTCGCGGTCATGGCCGACGACCGGTACGTCCAGTACCGTAACCGCGACGTCGGCAGGATCCCGGCCCGCCCGCGCGCAGTGGGCGCGGAGCACCGCCAACCGGTCGTCGAGCGTGTCCAGGTCCGACGGCAGGTTGCAACCGTCGGCGAGCCGGGCCGCGATGCCGAGCGTTCGGTCGCCGCTGCCGCCGACGATGACCGGGAGCTGGCCGACCGGCCGCGGATAGCACGTTGTCTCCGGGAGCGAGAACCGCGGACTCTGGTACGGCTTGGTGCCGGGCTGCCAGAGTGCCCGCAGCATCTCGATCTCGATTTCCAGCAGCCGCAGTCGCGTCGCGGGTGGCGGAAATGGCAGCCCGAACGCCGCGTGCTCGCGATCCCACCATCCGGCGCCGAGGCCGCAGAACGCTCGGCCGCCGCTGATCGCGTCGAGGGTGGCCGCGGTCTTAGCCAGCATGCCTGGCGCCCGGAATGTCACCGGGCTGACCAGGGTGCCGAGCCGCAGGCTCGTGTCGAGACCGGCGAGCAGGCCGAGCGTTACCCACGGTTCGGGGATCGGCTCGAAGGCGCGGCCGACTTGCGGGATCTGGATGAGGTGGTCCATCAGCGCGATGCCAGCGAATCCGGCCTCCGCCGCGGCGAGCGCGACCGACGTCAGCCAGCGGGCCGGATCGTCTGTCCAGCCGAACCGGGAGATCTGCAGAACGAACTCGAGCCCGGCTGGCCGGTCGCGCTGCAAGATGGCGGCGCCACGGCTGCCCGGCGAATGCGCCGGCTCGACGGCCTGGCCGGGCGCCGCGCGTACCACGGCGTCCCACCCCTCGCTCTCGAGGCGACCGGCCGCCTCCCGCACCCGGTGCAGCTGTTCGTCGAGTACCGCAGTGGGTACGGAGCGCTGGCGGGCCCGGTTGCGCTCGCGACAGACGGCAGAGCCGGGATCGAAAAGCACGGCGACAGCGGGCAAGCCAGCCCGGCGGGCCAGGGCGAGATAGCCAAGGCGACGGTCGGCAGAAAGGCCCAGCGTGTCGATGACGGTCGTGAGGCGACGGCCGGTCCGGGCGGCGATGATCTGGTCAAGCAGCGAGAACGCGTCCTGCGACGCGTCCAGGTCGTGCTCGCCGCTGCCGACGACAGCTCTCAGCTGATCAGACGAGACGATCTCTCGCGGCAGATAGTGCTGCGAGGCCCAGGTCGACTTGCCCGATCCCGAAGCGCCGACCAGCACGACGAGCGCGGGGTCCGGGATGGCGGCCGACGGCTCGAGGTCGGAGTTCGCGTCCACGGTCATCAGCGTCGCAGTTATTCCCGGCCGCGCGGCCGGGAATAACTCGGCTCGTTAGGTCCGCAGCGCCAGGCCTGACTCGATCGCCATCCGGGTGAACTTCTTTGCGTCCCGGCCGCGCGACTCCGGGTCATGCTCGTACTCCGAGGTGGCCGCTGGCCGTTCCCTGACCCGGAGCGCCTCGCGGACGATCGGCTGCCACCGCGGGCCGAACGCGGTCAGCGCGTAACGCCCCGCACCGCTCTTGGAGGTCAGCGCGCGAGTGGCGAGCAGGTGATGCAGGCGGCTCACGCCGAGGACACACCACGCCACCGCCCGGGGCGTAACCGCCGCATCGGCTTGGGCCAGCAGCTGTTCGCCAACACCGGCCCAGTAGGAGGTCAGATTGGCGTGGGTGTAGTCAAGCAACGCGTCGTCGTCGGTCCAGACGTCGGCTTCCGTCACCGCCGGACCGCGGATCACGACGCCGCGCCTTGCCAGCTCGTGCCAGCTCACCGGATTGACATCGAAACGTCCGGCAGGGCGGAACCAGCCGTCGAACATGCACGGCAGGTCCGGGCAGTTCCCGGCCGGGCTGGCGAGGTCGGTGCGCAGCGGGTGGAAGCCGTCGAAGTGCGGTGCAGGATGCGCGTTGTAGACCGCGGCGTGCGCCGAGGCCAGCGCGGACAGCTGGTCAACGCTGGGCCGCTCAGCCAGCACGGCGGTGAAGTCGATGTCGC
>Ga0187783_10002225_pt1 | contig 14436 bp, 8 predicted proteins | sample 1015_SJ02_MP02_2_FD_132471 | JGI IMG/M metagenome (GOLD analysis project Ga0187783, IMG submission 132471) | Tropical peat soil microbial communities from peatlands in Department of Meta, Colombia - 1015_SJ02_MP02_20_MG | ecosystem: Environmental > Terrestrial > Soil > Wetlands > Peat | place...
AGGTGCTGGTGCCCAGGATCCCGTCGCTGCAGCACCGCCCCGCCGTCGGGTACCAGCCTGGCGCCGCCGAGACCGGTCCTAGCGAGCCGAGCTCCATTGACCTGGACACAGTGGCGCCGGGCGCGACGGAGGCCGTGGGTCCGACGTCGGCACCGGGGGGCGGCTGAAATGGTAGACGAGGATCGTTCCCTCTAGGATCCCGACCGGGCACCAGGCCCGGAGCCAGCCGAGCGAGGCACGGTTCGCACTGTTCAGGGCGGTGGCCGAGACGGCGACCCAGCCGTCGACACGGGCCGATCCGGCGTCGAGAAGGGACCGGGCACCCGGGATGTCGGCCGTGGTGATGCCGCGGGGTCCGAAATACGCCACCCACGGGTCCCTGCTCGCGCTCCAGGTGCGCAGCGCATAAAGGCTCTGGCCCCAGTCCAGGTTGGAATCGGTCACCGCCGTATAGCCCGGCCGGAACGGCCAAGCCGTCCAGGCGATGGAGGCGGGGAACGAGGCCGCGACGCTGGCGAGGGCCGCGACGGCCAGCACCGCGATGGCCGCCCGGGCGGCCCGTCCCGCGGCGGCCGGGGCTTTCTGCCGGGCCCCGGCCAGGGCCGAGGTCGCCGCGACCAGCCCGGCGCCCGCGGCGGCCGCCCACAGGGCCAGGGCCGGCAGCAGGTAGCGCAGCCCGACATCCTTGGGGGTGGCGAGCGTAACCGCGGCCAGGGCAGCGGCGGGCAACCCGACTGCGATCCCCGCCCGGCGCCGCGAGTCCCGCGGCAGCCATATGCAGCCGAGTGCCCCGGCGACCAGCAGCAACAGGCCCGCCGTCGGCCACTTGATCACCAGGCTGAGCGGCCAGTACCACCAGCGGCCGCCGGTGTAGGCGATGCCGTCGATGTAGGCGACGGAGCCGCTGGCGTCGTGGGAGGCCAGATACCTGACGCCGGAGAGGTAGGGAGGCGGCATCAGCAGCGGCAGCTGCCGCACCAGGCCCGGATCGAGCGCGAGGTAGACCGCCCAGACCACGGCCCAGCCGATCACGGCGGCCAGGCCCGCTCGGGCCAGAGCACGCGCGGGCCCCGAGCGCCACTCCGTTGCAGCCACCGCTACCAAGGCCACGGCGACGACCAGCAGGCCGGTAACCTGCGTGCTCGCAGCCACCCCCATGGCCAGCCCCAGCCAGGCCAGCGCCCTGGTGTCCCGCGACCTCAGCCAGCGGAGTAGAGTCCAGGAGACCAACGCGACCCCCAGGGCGGACGGGATATCGGTGCCGTCCAGATGACCGAGACCGAGCACGGTCGGCGAGGCCAGCCACAGCACGCCGCCGAGCGCACCCGCCACCGGGCCGGCCAGCTGGGCGCCGATGGCGTACAGCACGAAGGCCACGGCAGCGGTCTCGGCCAGCGGGACCAGCCGGGAGGCAAACGTGACCCGGCGCAGCGTGCCCGCCGCCAGCTGCGCGGCGACGAACCGCGCGCCGTACGCGTACTCGTCGTTGCCCGACCATCTTCCGTTGGCGGGCACGACGGGGTGCGTGAGCAGCACCGGAAGCACGGCCAGGGCCTTGGCCAGCGGAGGGTGCTCCTCGTTTATCGTTACGTCGTGATGCAGCACCGCGGCCAGGCCGGCCGAGATGTATACCGGCTCGTCGAACGTCGGGGAATCCGCCCACGCCTCGGCCGCGCCAAGGGCGAGGAAACCTGCCGCCAGCACCGCCAGCAGGATCAGCGGGAACCTGTCCGCCCAGGTTCGAGGCGTTCGGTTCATGATGCCGCGTCGCCAATCGGTCAGCTGCTATTGTCTACCAACCTAATTGGGGAAATGTACGTCAGAGGATGGGGAGAGCGCGCGTGATCCGGGGAGAGGGCGCGATGCCACGGCTGGCCGCCCCGGAGGCCGCGCCAGGCAAGCGCCTGTCCCCCGATCGGGCGAGCCGGGTCCTGGCCTGGTCCGCCACGCTGGGCATCTGCGCGGCGATCCTGGTGATGATCGGTGTTTCGGCAGCTGGCCCTAGCGCCGCGGTGGCGGCGATGCCCCGGCCCGCGGCAGGCCCCCCCTGGTGGCTGTCCGTGCGACTACAGCCCGGCGTGGTGACCATCGCCTTGTGGGCGGCGGCGGCCGCCGGCTGCGGCGGCGTGGTGGCAGGGCTGGCCGCCGTCGCGCGCGGCGCCCGGCCGCCGGCGCGGCTGCTGCTGGCCGGGGGCCTGGTGGCCGCGGCCGTTTTTGCCGTGCTTCCGCCCGCCGGGTCCACGGACGAACTCAGTTACGCGATCGACGGCAGGATCGCCGTGACCGGTCACAGCCCTTACGTGATGACGCCGGGTCAACTGCGGCGGACCGGGGACCCGATCGCCAGGCTCGCCCCGCCCACGTGGGTGAATACCCCGTCGATTTACGGCCCGCTGGCCACGGCGGAAGAATGGGCCGCCGCTGAACTCGGGGGTACATCGGCGGCCCGGATCACCTTCTGGCTGAAGCTGTGGAACGTGCTCGCCTTCGGCGCGGTGGCGCTGGTCCTGGACCGGCTGCTGCGCGGTGATCCCGCGCGCCGGGTGCGCGCCCATCTGCTCTGGTCGGTAAACCCGCTCACGCTGTGGGCGGTGGTCGCGGGCGGCCATATCGACGGGGTGGCGACCGCCCTGGGCTTGGCCGGCCTGCTGGTGCTACGGACCGGCCGGGGGGGAGAGGCAGTCGGCGGGGCGAGGGCGTTCGCCGCCGGGCTGCTGGTCGGCGCGGCGACGGCCTGCAAAGTCACCTTCGGCCTGTACGGCGTCGGTGTTATAGCGGCGTCCCGCAGGTCGCCGCCTGCACTGGCCGGGGCGGTCACCGGGCTCCTGGTCGCCCTGGTGCCCGGGTATGCGATCGCCGGCTGGCCCGCGGTCAGGGCCCTCGCGGTCCGCGCCCAGGGCGCGACCCGGGACAACTTCTACCAGCTCATCTACCATCCGTTCGGATACACGCTGTCGTCGGCGGTCTCGGCGCCCGCCGCTCTGGTGGCCGCCGCCACGGTCCTGGTCGCCTTGCTGGCTGCGCTGACCTGGTGGCGGCTTCCGGGCCCCGCGGGCTTCGCGGACCGGCCCGCCATCCGGCCGGCGCTGGCGCTCAGCCTGGCCTGGCTCTTCGCCTGGCCATTCCAGCGGCCCTGGTACGACGTCATGGTGATCTGCCTGATCGTCCTGTATCCGGCGTCCAGGCTCGACGTGGTCGTCCTGGTGCGGATGCTCGCCGGGACGACCGTGTACACCCTCGCGGTGGACCAGACGCTGGCCCCGCACTGGCTGAACGCCGTCTTCCTTGACAACGTAAGCTACGCGGCGCCCGTCGTCCGCCTGGCCGCCGTCGTCGCGCTCGCCTGGCTGTGCCTGTCTGGATCATGGCACTGGCGCCCGGAGGGTCAGCCTGGCGCGGGGTGACCGCGGTCAGTTCCAGGCGGACCTCATGACCGGGAGTTCCGGCAGGGAGAATTCGGCCGCCATCTGGGTGCGCGCCACGATCCGGCCGCCGCGCAGGACGATCCGGTCCGCCGTTCCGCTGGCCAGCGCGCCCGCGAGGCTCTCAGCGCGGATGGCGACCAGGTCGGCGGGCTCGCCGCGGGCGACCGCGACGTCACGAAGCCGCATGATCTTCCGCCCGGCCGAGGTAACCGCGGCGACCGCCTCGGCCGGCATCAGCCGCGCGGCCATCAGCAGGAGGCAGGCCGTCTCCAGCGGGTCGGTGTGGCTCAGCCCCTGCGGGCTGCCGCCACCGGCCGCCACGGGCACGCCCGCCTCGGCCAGGTCCTGCACGGCCGTCAGGCCGCAGGACGGGCCGCTGGCACGGTCGCTTCCGTTCATGACCATCCCGGGCCGGGGGAGCGTCACCACGCCGATGCCGGCTTCGGCCAGCGACCGCGCCGCTCGCCGGCGTTCGCGGATCGTCCGGCCGAGGCTCGCCACGCGGCTGGCCGTGACCGGGTAGCCGAAGCCCGCCTCGGCCACCGCGACCAGGCGCGGCAGCGTGCCTGGCGCAGCGGTCTCGCCGACCTGCAGGTCGAGTCCGGCGCCGGCGCCGGCGGCCACGACCGCCACGGCCTCTACGGACCGTCCGGCCTCGTCGCTTGGCAGCGGCGCGATACCGGCCAGATCCGCCCCCGCGGCCAGCGCATGCCGGAGCCGCGCCCGGCCGTCGACCCCGGCCAGTCCGGTCACTGGGGCCGACGCGACGGCCACGACCTGGATGTCCATGATGCCCGCCAGGTCGGCCCGTACGTCGAGCAGCGCCTGCACCGACCGCAACCCGGCGTCCTTCCCGACATCGACATGCATCCGGATGGCTGTGGTGCCGCAGGCGAGATGGCGGATGACGGCCGCCTGGACCTGGGCGGCAAGGCGCGTGCCGGGTGGTCCGGGGGTGGCGGCCCGGCCGAGATGCGCATGCGGTTCCACGAGGGACGGGAGGACCAGGTAACCCCGGAGGTCCAGGATCTCGGCGGGCAGTGGCTGGCCGGGCCGCTCGCGCCCGACGGAGACGATCACGCCGTCCGCGATCACGATGTCGGCCACCTGGCCGTCGGCCAGGCGCGGGCCTCGTAGCAGAAGGGGAGATCGGGCGGACGGGCCCAGGCGGATACCGGGGAACGGCGGCGGGACCATCGACACGCTAGCCTGCCGGTCGTGAGGCGGCCAGCCGGGCCGCGTCTTCGTCAATGGGCCTGATGAGCGACACGGCGGACCTCCGGTTGCGGGACGTGAAACAGTCAGTAAATTCTCGATAAAGCCGGTCTTCATTGTCAAGATAACGTTGCATCACTTCCGCGGTTTTTCATTTGTCGAAGACGGTCCTGCCCGTGAACGCGACCCGGCCCGGCTGCTGGTCAGCGCCCGGACGGGCATGAGCCAGGCCTGAACGGAGCAGTTGAGCGCGGCGGCGCCGTGCCCGGTGCGGCCTATGGCGACGCCGATGGGCTGCGTTCTCCCGGCCCCACCTGGATAACAACACGTCGTCCCTGATACTGCTGGCGCTGTGTGACCGATCGCGCTCTCGCCGTGCTGGCGGCGCCCCCGTTGCCATGGAACCGCAGTCGGCCAACAGCAGTGCACGCATGATCTCTGTACCCTAGTATTCCGCTCGTCTCGATAGGTAGACCGACCGGAATGACGAAACCGCAAGCGAGGCTGTCCCATGCCGGACCGTCGCCCCGTACAGGGCTATCCGATCGCTGCCCCGTCCGGGCAGCGGCGCGGCGAAGCGGCAACGGGCGGCGAGGCCGGCCGATTGGGAGAGGCCGGGCCTGGGCGCATGGCCCGCGTCGTTCCCACCGCGGCCAGGCGCATCCTCACCAGCCGACCGGTCCGCTGGGGGTTCGCGGGGGCCGCGGTAGCCCTCGGCGGCTACGCGGTGGCCCGCCAGTGGCCGGGCGTGCGCCCCGCGCTAGCCAGCATCGGGCTGCTGACGGTAGCCGCCGCCATGGTCAGCGTGCTGATTGCCATGGTCGCCGCGATGCAGGCGTGGCGGCTCATGCTCGCCGCGCTCGGGTCGCCGCTGCCGGTCCGGGTCGCGGCTCGGATCATGTTCATCGGCCAGCTGGGAAAGTATGTCCCCGGATCGGTCTGGCCGATGCTGGCACAGATGGAGCTGGGCAACGCGCACGAGGTGCCACGGCATCACTCGGCCAGCGCCTCGGTGCTCACCACGCTCGTGTCATTGCTCAGCGGACTGTTGGCCGCGCTGGCGACGCTGCTGTTCGTCGCGCGCTCGACACCGTACCTGTGGGCCCTCCTCGCCGTCCCCGTCCTGCTCGGCTGCCTGCACCCGCGGGTGCTCAATGCCCTGCTGGCGCGGTTGTTCCAGCTGACCAGGCGGTCCCCGCTCGACCGGCCGCTGACCGGCCGGGCCGTGGCCGGCGCGCTCGCGTGGTGGTTGGGCGCGTGGATCTGCTACGGCCTGCAGATCTGGCTGCTTACCATTCGGCTCGGCGCACCGCGCGGCACGGCCGCGCTGGTCGCCCTGGGCGGCTTCGCCCTCGCCTGGTGCGTGGGTTTCGTCGCCGTGTTCGCTCCGGCTGGGGCCGGAGTGCGGGAGGTGCTGCTGGTCGCGTTGCTCGGCCCCATCCTGGGCGCGGGCGCGGCTACGGCGGTGGCTTTGGTCTCCCGCGTCCTGACCACGGCCGGTGCCCTCCTGGCCGCCGCCACGGCGGCCGTGTATTTCCGGCATACCCGCCGGCCGGAGGCGGCGGCCTCGGACAACCCAGTGACCGCTGACAGCCCAGCGGCCCGGTCTAACCACGCGGGAGCCGGAGGAGAAGACGATAGAGCCGACCGGATCGATGGCGCCTGCGCGCGGGTCCGGCCGAGCTGACGCGCCCACCTGGGTCAGGAGATCATCTGGCCGGTCAGGGATAGACCGCATCGTAGGAGTCGCGGACGGGCGGAAGGCTGATGGCGGTCAGCGCGCTGACGGCGGGGAGGATGGAGACGACCGTGTTCTGAGCTTGCGTTTCCACCCGTGCGGCGTACACCGGGCCCGACCCGGGCAAGGGGGTGATCACCACGGCGAACGCCGTTCCGCCTCTGGCGCCCCGGGGGGCCGAGACCTGCGCGGTCAGCGTATGCCCGGCCCGGACCGAGACGACCTGGCTGGCGGTCACGCTGGCACGGTCTGCGGTTCGGCTGGAGGCCGCGGCCTCGGCCGTCTCGGTGAGGCGGACCTGGGCCGCTCCGGCCGGGGCCGACAGCACGATGGTGGCGTCGAGGCCGGAGCCGCTGGAATTCCCGGCCACGATGGCCTGCTCGCTGATCGGCGCGGTAGCCGCGGTAAAGGCCCCCAGGCCGTTGCCTGGCACCAGCACGGCCGCGGTGACCGGCACATTCGACGTCAGTTCGAGCGCCGCCGCGGTGCCGCCGAAGGACGTGAGAGGCACATATGAGGCCGAGTTCGCCGGCAGGTCCTCGGTCTGCGTACCGAACGGGCGGTACGGCCCCTGCTGGGTGACGGCGACCACGCTGACCCGGGCATCCGCGCTGCCGGGGACGACGACGTACAGCCCGGCGGGACTGCCGGACGGCGGCACGCCCGGTATGACCAGATGAGTCGATGGCGCTGCGGCACTGGGCAGCCAGCTGGCCGTCCCGCCATGGGAGGAGCCTTCGGAGACGTCGGCGGCCACCCGGCCGATGCTGGTGTGCACGTCTATGGCGACCACGCTGGATCCGCCGGCCAGTGAGGAAAGGGACTCGGTCACCGTCTGGTGCGGCGGAACCGTGATCCCGGCGGCGTTCCCGGCCTGGATCTGCCCCGCGTCGGTCATGACGCTGACGTCCACGCTGGCGGCCAGCGCGTCGATGTTCATCAGATCCAGCTGGATCTGGGACGCGCCGCCTTGCTCTCCCGGCCCGACAAACCATATGTCTGAGCCGGGCTCACTACAGCGGACGATGGCCAGGCCGGGACTCTGCGTCACCTCGGCCTCCATGGCCTGAGCCATGGTGCCGTTCGCAGTCACCGACCAGCCCTGGAGGACCTGGGTGTTCTTCTTGCTCGCGTTCTGCGCGGCCGGAATGGTCAGCATCTGCAGCACGCCAGGAACGTCCTGGTTGATGGGGCTGGCGGCGCGCAGCTCAGCTCCGGCTAGCGGCAGGGGCGTCAGCTCGGCCTGCCCTGACCCACCGGCCTGCCCTGGCCCGGCAGCCGGTCCCGATGACGATGACGACGCCCCGGCGATGAACGCGACCGTGCCTGATCCCCCGCCCGGGATGGGAGGGCAGGCCCGGACCGCGGACGTAACCGCCGCCTGGCCCGACGGGATGGCAGCCTGGCTTTGAGCCGTCGCCGCGGGCCGGTCGAACTGCGCGGCGGCTGCGATCGCGCCGAGGGCCAGGAGCACCACCGCGGCGGGGATCAGGTGGACAGGTCTCATGGCCGGTCACCCAGCTCCCAGGGCGGCCGCGGGTCGGTTGCCGTGGGGTCAGGCACGGCCCAGGAGGTCACGTCGCCGGGCTCGTCCGCGAGGTAGGGACCGACGTTCTCCAGGGTGTGATCCCGGTACGTCCCGGCGCTGCCCGGGGCCGTCATGGCTGACGGCTGGATGACGTCGGGCGGGCCGGCCTCCGGGCGTCTCGCCCGGCGGCCGGCCCAGCGCCGCGAAGGCTTGCCGTGCCGCGCCGCGTGCTGGCCTCCCCGTGACCGCCTGGGCGTGCCGGGCGGGGCACTTGCGGCGGCGGCACCGGCCGCGGTCTGGGGGGAGGCGCCCTGGTCAGGGTGGGGTTCTGCGCTCATCACGGGCCCAGGGCCGTACCCGCCGCCGTCGGCGCCGGGGACCCCGCTGGCGGCCAGGCCAGCGCTGAACCCGGCCGGACCGGCACTGAACTCAGCCGGGCCGCCGCCGAAGTCGGTCTGGCTAGCACTGAACTCAGCCGGGCCGGCACTGAACTCAGCCGACTCGCCGCCGTCGGCTCCGGGGGCCCGGCTGGCGGCCAGGGCGAACTGCGGCGCTGTGCGTGTGCGCCGGACCAGGCCCGGTCCGCTGGCGCGGTTCCGCCGATGGCCGGCGGCCGGGATCGCCTCCGGCTCCGGCCCGGTCTCGGCCTCCGCGGCCGGGGACGGGAGGGCCGACCTGGTGCCCGGCAGGGCCAGCGCGAAGATGGCCAGGACGGCGACGGCCTCTAGGGCCAGGCTGACGTCCCGCGCCGTCTCGTCACGTCCGATGACCAGGCGGCCGCCGCCGACGGGCAGGACCCAGCCCTGGGCCCATCCGTCGACCGGTTCGGCCAGCTGGACCAGCGGTCGTCCGTTGAGGGTCGCGGACCAGCCGCCCGCTGGCTCGGCCAGGACCAGCGTGCCCGCGGTCCCGGGGGGGACGTACGCCTGCACGCCGATCGGGCCGGAGGGGACCGGCACCACGGTGCCATCAGTGCCGATCACGCGGACGCGCGCCACCGGGCCCGCGACCTGCCACAGGTCATAGGCGGGCGCCACGGTCAGCGGGATCAACCCAGCCGCCCCGTTGAGCTGGTGGGCCAGCGCTTGATCGATGGGCGCGGGCAGCAATACGTAGCCGATGGCGAACTGGCTAAGCGCCTGCCCGGTATCTCCCGCGTCACCGCTGGCGGCTGCGTTCAAGGAGCCGACCACGCCGCCCAGCGCGTGCGTTGCGGAAGAGTCCTGCACCAGTTCCGGCTCGCCGAGCACGGGATCGGTGTTGCGCAGGACGGTATAGGTCAGGACACTGCCCTCCTGCCGCACGACCAGCGTCCGGCTCCGGTCCGGGCCGGAAGATGCGGCCGCGACGAAGGCGGGCAGGATCGGCGGTCCCGCGGCACTCACCGGACCGCGGACGCCCTCAGCTAGCCAGTACCCGGCCGCGAGCACCGGCGCAGAAAGCACGATGGCCAGACCCGCCAGCGCGGCGAGCCTGCGCCCGCTGGCGCGGGACAGCCAACCTGCGGCGGGCTCTCCGGTTCGCCCGGCCATGGCGCCCACCGCTTCGATCAGCGGCGTGGCCGCCAGCAGCAGGCCGACGGCGGCGATGGCGGTCGCGATGCCAGGCCAGGCGTTGACCGCCATCCCGCCCTGGGGCGGCGTCACCCGCACCCTGCTCACCACGAGCGCGATCACGAGCCCGGACAGGGCGATGCCCCAGCCCGTGTAGACCAGGGCGAGCCGCCTGCGGGCCAGCAGCGCGCAGAACGCCGGCAGAACCAGCCCCACGGTGACCCAGGCCGGCGGGAGGCCCGGACCACCGGGGCTGAGCAGCAGCACCGACTCCGGTCGCAGGTCCGCCGAGGCCAATCCAGGTCGCGGCACCCCGGCCTCGAGGAAGAACGCGGAAGGGCTGGTGAGCAGGTGGAATGTCCATGGCATGAGGACCACCGCCGGAACGGCCGCGACTATCGCCGCATTGACGGCGAGCCTGGGGCCCAGCCACGGCCAGGCCACGACCGCCCCGAGCGCGGCGACCACCGCGATCGGCCAGACCAACGGCACGAACGCCGCGGCGGTCGCGACGAGCAGCCCGGTCGCCCAGGCCGCCCGGCGGGCTGCCCGGGCAGGACCGGTGAGCATCCGGTGGACGGTGATGCCGATGAGCGGAAGCAGGACGAAGGCGACGGCGGTGCCTATCCGCCCGGTGGACACGGCGCCCATCGCCACCGGGAGCAGGGCATACGTGACCGCGATCCAGCACCTGGCCGCCAGAACCGGCGTGATGCGCCTGGCGGCGAGGAAGGCCGTTATCCCGGCCGCGGGCACGCATCCGAGCAAGAGCACATCCGTGGCCAGCCAGGCCTTGCCGGCCAGCACGGTGGCCAGCGCCGCCATCAGCCCGAGGTAGGGCGGAGCGCTGGCGGCCGAGCCGAGGCCGGTGTCGTGGTAGCCCGCCAGGTACTCCCGCCACAGATCGCTCGCCCCGCCCCAGGCGGGCACGAGCACCCCGCCGTTGAGCGTGCCCGACCCGGATAGCACGGAGCCGACCAGCGTGCGCTCTGCCACCAGGGCCACGAGGATGAGCCCGGCGCAGAGCAGGACGCCCGGGCTGATCAGCACGCGCCGGATGACTGAATCCGCAGCCGGCATCGGCAGATCCTCACCGGGCTCATCGACGAGCGCCTGATGAAGCCCACCGCTCTCGTAGCCCGGGCTGCGGGACAGCAGGCTCGCGGTTGCTTCGGCCAGCCGGGCCAGCGTGCGGCCCCGGGGGACCTGGGCGCGCAGTACCGCCCAGCCCTGCTTGCGGTCAGCCGCGCGGCGGCGGCGTGCGCGCCAGAGCAGCACCGGGTGATGCAGCAGCCAGGCAATCGCGCCGAGGTGAGCCCAGGCCTTGCGCTGCTGCTTGGTGAGGAGGAAGTACGTCGCGCGCACCACGGAGCCGACGACGCAGCCTCCCACGATGGCGAGCATGCGGCCGAACGGCAGGTTGACCGCGAACACGTACAGGGCGCTGCGCCGGTCGAGCAGCCGCGGCTGACCCCCTGCCGCGGAAACCTTCCTGATCTGCCTGGCCGACAGCTCGCGGTGGTACACCACCGCGTCGGTCACCACCCGCACCTCGTAGCCGGCCGCGTGAACCCGCCAGCAGAAGTCGATGTCGTCACGGAACAGCGGCAGGTTGCTGTCGAACCCGCCTACCTGATCCCAGACATCGCGGCGGATCAGCATGCCCGCCGAACTCACCGCCAGCACGTACCGGTTGCCGTCCTGCTGGCCCTGGTCGATCTCGCCCGGCTCGATCCCGGTGAAGCGACGCCCGGCGCGGTCGACCGTGATGCCCGCCTCGCGGAGCACGCGCCGGTCGGCCAGGTCCTTCAGCTTCGGGCCGAGCACCGCCGTCGACCTATTGCGGCCGGCCACCTTGAGCATCTGCTCGAGGGCGTCGGCCGATGGCTCACAGTCATCGTGCAGCAGCCAGATCCACTCGACAGGCGCTCCCGGCTGGACGCCGGATCCAGTCGCGGGCCTGCGTGCCGACGGGTGCTGCAGCGCATGGGATACGGCCTCGCCGTATCCGGTATCGGGTTCCATGCCGAAGACCACGTCCGGCCCGACAAGCTCGGCCAGCATCGCCCCGCTGCGGTCCCGGCTGCCGGTGTCGACCCCGACGATGCGATGCACGGGATGCGTCTGCTCGCGCACTCCATTGATCAGTCCCGGCAATAGCCGGGCACCGTCGTGGGCAACGATCACGGCAGTGACCACGTGACGCAGGTGCGATGCGTTCTCTGACAAGGGTCCTGTCTGGTGGCGTGGGCATCGGCGCTCCGCGCGGCTACCTACCCGGCGAGAGCGCGTGGACTACGTGAAAGGCAAACCCCCATGCGTTCACGACAGCACCACGATACACAGGCCGGACGTGGCCAGCAGGCCGAACGCGGGATGTCCGCTGCCTAGACGGCCTCGCGCTTCAGGCGCCGACGTTCCCGCTCCGACATGCCACCCCAGATGCCAAACCGCTCGTCATGCTCCAGGGCGTACTCCAGGCACTCGGCGCGGACCTCGCAACTCCGGCACACCCGCTTGGCCTCGCGGGTCGATCCTCCCTTTTCCGGGAAGAACGCCTCCGGATCTGTCTGCGCGCACAGCGCCCGGTCCTGCCAGCCCAGCTCGTCGACATCATCCGGGCTGACCAACACCTGCGCCAGCGGGACGATGACCTCAGTCACAGCGCATCCTCCCTCCCCACTCAGAGCCCCCTCGTTCCCACCACGTGCCCGAGATGGGAAATCACACCAATGAAATTACACTCGCGTGTCTTACTTCAAGTCAAGCCAGGAAGGTGATAATGGTCGCTTCGTTGCCTGAGATGCGAGATAAATCACCTGGGAACCGAGACGCACCGAACACATCAGTCCCAACAGTCGTACTAGTATCAACTGCCACTGAGGTCACCGGCCAGGGCGCGAGGCATCGGGCCGGGACCAGCGCTGGGCCTGACGGGCGGCCAGGGCCTGACAGATGGCCAGGGCCTGACGGGCGGCCAGGGGCGGGCCTGACAGACTTTGACGCATGCGCATCACCGTGCTCGCGGGCGGCGTGGGCGCCGCGCGTTTCCTCCGCGGCCTGAAGCAAGCGGTACCGGACGCCGAACTCACGGTCATCGGCAATACCGGCGACGACATCACGCTGTTCGGCCTGCGGGTCTGCCCGGACCTCGACACCGTCATGTACACGCTCGGCGGGGGCATCGACGACCAGCAGGGCTGGGGTAGAGCCGACGAGACCTTCAGCATCCGGGCCGAGCTGGCCGCCTACGGCGCGAGTCCGGACTGGTTCACGCTCGGCGACCGGGACTTTGCCACCCACATCCTGCGCAGCCAGCTGCTGGCGTCCGGCCTTCCGCTGTCGGCCGTCACCGAGCGGCTGTGCCGGCGGTGGCGGCCGGGAGTACGGCTGCTCCCCATGTCCGATGACCCGATCGAGACGCACGTCGTGCTGGAGGAGGCCGACGGCCGGCGCACGGTTCACTTTCAGGAGTGGTGGGTGCGCATGCATGCGCAGACGCCCGCGGCGGCCATCACCGCGGTGGGCGCCGCCGACGCGGCCCCGGCACCGGGGGTGCTGGAGGCGATCGGCGACGCGGACGTGATCTTGCTCCCGCCGTCGAACCCGGTGGTCAGCATCGGCACCATCCTGGCCGTTCCCGGCATCAGGGCGGCGGTCGCGGCCAAGACCGTGGTAGGAGTCTCGCCCATCATCGGCGGCGCGCCGGTGCGCGGGATGGCCGACGCCTGCCTGGCCGCGATCGGCGTCGCCACGTCGGCCGCCGCAGTCGGCGCGCACTACGGACCGGAGCTGATCGACGGCTGGCTCGTCGACGACCAGGACAAGGCGGCGGCCGACGACCCGGCGCTGGCGGGCATGGCGGTCCGTGCCCTGCCGCTGTTCATGCGCGATCTGCCGACGACCACCGCAATGGCCCGCGCGGCCGTGGACCTGGCCCTGGAGCTGAACCCCGGTTCTGGGGAGCGGGCGTGATGCCGACCGCGGTATCCGTGGCCCCGGTCGCCGGGCTGCCCGAGATCACTACGGGCAGTGACCTGGCCCGGCTCATCGCCGATGCTGCTCCGGCCCTGCACGACGGCGACATCCTGGTCGTCACCTCGAAGGTCGTGAGCAAGGCCGAGGGCCGGGTGCTGGCGGCCTCCCGCGAGCAGGCCATCGAAGCGGAGACCGCCCGGGTGGTGGCCAGGCGCGGCGCCACCACCATCGCGCAGACCCGGCATGGCCTGGTCCTGGCCGCGGCCGGCGTGGACGAGTCCAACACGGCCCCGGGAACCGTGGTCCTGCTGCCCGAGGACCCCGATGAGTCGGCCAGGCGGCTGCGCAAGGGGCTGCAGGCCCGGACCGGCCGCAGGCTCGGCGTCATCATCACCGACACGATGGGCAGGCCGTGGCGGGCCGGGCAGACCGACAACGCCATCGGCGCGGCGGGCGTGATGCCTGTCCGCGACTACCGCGGCGAGGCCGATACCTTCGGCAACATCCTGGACGTCACCGTCGCGGCCGTGGCGGACGAGATCGCCGCCGCGGCCGACCTGGTGAAGGGAAAGTCGTTGCGGATCCCGGTCGCGGTGGTGCACGGGCTGGCGAGCCTGGTCACCGAGCAGGACGGCCCGGGCGCGCAGGCCCTCATCCGGCCCGCCGACGAGGACATGTTCCGCTACGGATCGGCGGACGTGCCGCTGGCCCGCAGGACCATCAGGGCATTCACCGGCGAGCCGGTCGACGGCGAGGCGGTCCGCCGGGCGATCGCCACCGCCCTGACCGCGCCCGCGCCGCACCACAGCCAGCCCTGGCGGTTCGTGGTCGTATCCTCGGCCGGTGCTCGTTCGGCCCTGCTCGATGCGATGCGCGAGGCCTGGATCTCCGACCTGAGGCGGGACGGGTTCACCTCCGAGCAGATCGCCCGCCGGATCCGTCGCGGGGAGCCGCTGCGGAACGCCCCGCTGATCGTGGTGCCGTGCCTGGTCACCGACG
>Ga0187783_10002226_pt1 | contig 14433 bp, 12 predicted proteins | sample 1015_SJ02_MP02_2_FD_132471 | JGI IMG/M metagenome (GOLD analysis project Ga0187783, IMG submission 132471) | Tropical peat soil microbial communities from peatlands in Department of Meta, Colombia - 1015_SJ02_MP02_20_MG | ecosystem: Environmental > Terrestrial > Soil > Wetlands > Peat | place...
ACGCGACGCTCTTCCGGGCGGTAGGTCAGCTGGCCCGCGAGTCGGCCGGCTAAGCGGAGGTCTGGGCTTCGGCCCCTCGCCGGGGCTTCGCTAGCGCTCGTTTCCTGCCTGCAGCCACCTGATGTAGTCCTCCGCGGCGGCTGCCGTGTCATAGGCGGGCTCGTAGCCGGTGTCCTCGCCGATGCGGCTGATGTCAAGGTAGACATCACCGGTCAGCCCGTTCGGGTCGCGACCGGGAGGCAGGTCGATCTGGGCATCAGGGATGACCCGCCTAATGGCATCGGCAAGCTGACCGTTCGTGGTGATCCGCCCGGAGGCCACGTTGTAGATGGTGTACCTGAGCTGGTCCGATAGCTGCAGCAGCGCTATAGCGCGGCTGCAGTCCTTGACATAACACAGGTCGATCCCGTTCCCGGCGTAGGCTGGCGAGCGCAGCGCTGACAGGTCTGGCGGGATGCCACGGACCGCGGCGTGCAGTAGCTGGGGGGCTGGGAAGAACGGTGACTCGGTTCGGCCCAGCGGACCCCAGATGCCGCCGATGCGGTAGCTGACCACCTCAACTCCGGTGACGTGAGCCAGGTGGCCTGCGAGCAGCTCGCCGATCTTCTTGAACGTGGGGATCGGGTGGTCAGCTGTCATCGGCAGCGGCGTGTCCTCTCGGTAGGGCGGGTCTTCCCGGACTCCCCCGTACACCCCGATCGTGCTGGCGATACCAACGCGCGCAGCTTGCCACTCGCTGGCAGCTTGGACCACGTTGACCAGGCTCTCTGTTGCTTTCCGCGCCGCATGGAACGGATCATCGGCGGCGGGTGGCCATGGCATGGATCCCGCCAGATGAACTATCCCAGTGATCTTGTGGCGCTTGCCTATCTCGAGGAGCGCCGCGCGGTCGTTGATGTCCGCCTGTTCTATGAAGACCTGTCGGCCCAGCCGGCTGGCAATCGACGCAGGCGGCGGTGTTGCACGGCGCTGAACGAGCACGCACGACTCCCCCAGGTCCATCAGTGCCATGGCAGTGTTCGCTCCGATGAAACCCAGGCCGCCTGTTATCAGGATCAAATCGCGGCGCCTCTTCTCTCCGCTGATGGGCACCAGCCGCGCAGCTCAAGCAATAGATTATCAGTATTACTGATAATCAGTCATACGGAAGATCGGCAATTTAGGCTGCCGTCACTCGGCAGCTTGCCAGGTTTCGGATCGTCCAGGGCGGTGGGAGTGCTGCTGCTCGATAACTTCAGGCCAACATGCCGGGACGTCGACTGCCGCCGACTGGCTCACAGGCACCGGAAATGTTGTTGACGGAATGCTGGCCGCGCCCAACGATGGTAGCGGTCGGCCGAGCAGGCCGGCCCAGCCGCCCGATGAAGGCGAGAGGAGGCGAAATGTCTGTCCAGCTTGCAGCTCCAACTGGGAAGGGTCGCCAGACTTGTCGTTTCCTCGTTCCTTTCGGTGCGGGCATTGCGGCGTAGATGTATCGCTAGACGCCCCCGGCACCTCGCACCGCAACCACTGTCCTAGCTGCCTGTGGTCCCGCCACCTTGACCGAAACGTGCCCGGCGACCGGAAGGCTGAGTGCCAAGGCGGCATGGAGCCGATAGCGGTCACCGTCCGCGGCGAACGGCGGTGGATGCTCATTCATCGCTGCACCCACTGCGGACGGCTGAGGATGAACCGTGTGGCTGCCGATGACAATGTGCTGCTCTTGCTGCAGCTGGCCGCGTTGCCGCTGGCCATGCCGCCTATCCCGTATGTCAGCCCAGCCATGTCGGCTGAGAAGAGGATCAAGAACGCGGGCCCGCCGGCCGGTTAGACCGCCCGCGGTTCTGGCGCTGCTGACGGCAGTCGCGACAGGCTCCCGCAAAGCGTCGAAGGTCGGCGATGTCATGCCGGGTTCAGCCGACGCGGTGCAGCTCGATCGTCCCGCCGGTAACACGCGCGCCGAAGCTCGTCAGCAAGGCGTGTGACGCGGCGTTCGCGGTGTCAGCCTCAGCGGTCACGATTGTCTCCCCAGCATCAGCGAGTGCCGTGAAGGCCTGGGCAATCAGTGCCCGGCCGAGGCCCCGGCGACGGTAGGGCGCCAGCACGCCGACGCAGCCCAGCCGCCGGTACGGCTGGCCGGGCAGCGCTTTCCACACCCTGGCGAGGCCCACGTACCGGCCTGCGTCCAGCGCGACGCGGTATGTCTGCGGGTCGAAGTACGCCGAGTCGTATGTCTCCTCACGAAACCAGACTGGATCAGGCTGCCACCCGTCAGAACCCGGAATGTCCGCGCGGACCGCGCAGTCCAGCAGCATGAGCGGCTCCAGCTCAGTCCTATCTGCGGTCACCACCTCGATGCCGGCCGGCACCGGCGCGGTCACCCGCCAGACGGGGATCTCGTACTCGTTCTCCCTGCGGCTCTCGGCGAACCCAGCACCGATCAGCTGAGTCAGCGCCGGCTCATCACCGCAATCGATAGTCACGAAGCAATCCCCGGTGACAGCCGAGGCCAGCGCAGCGTACGCGTCGGCGCGGCACCGGTCGTAGTACAACCGGAGCCGGCCGTCCGGAGCGGGCCACGGCTGCAAGGTGCCGACGATGTCATCCCCGTCCCAGGCGAGCAGCAGATCGCGATCCCCGGCTTGGTCGGCGTGGTCGGCCCGCAGCTCAGCTTCGGTCTCGCCGGCCCAGTCGGCAAGCGCGCCGTACTCCCCCGCGAACGTGGTGACATGCACACTCACGGCCGCACGGTAGCAGGACTAGGGCGGCTGCTTCGAGCCGATTTCCCCGGTCACGGCAGATCCGCGACACGCACGGCCTGCAGTTCGTGCGAGTTCTGGTCGGTCACCAGCAGCGTCGAGCCGTCACCAGCGACGGCTAGCTGGCGCGGGAGCAAGCCGGTAGGCACGTACCCGAGCAGGGCAGGCTTGCCATCGAGGACCGCTGCGGTGTCCACCACTGCCAGGTTCGATGTCGCGGTGCGCAGCCCGTTCAGGTTCGAATCCGCGATGACGATCCGGGTGCCGTGGTCCACGAAGATCTCTCCGAGCGGCACCTCGCCGACCATGACCTTGCCGATCAGGGCGTGCTGCGGATCGCTCACCAGGCGGGCAGTGTCGAAAGCCAGCAGCGCATCGCTCTGCCGGGCCGTGACCCACAGCACTTTATTGTTCGCGGACAGCAGTGCCCTGGCCGAGCCGCAACCGTCGTTCAGGGTAGTGACGACGGCCGAGGTGGGGGTTGTCTCGGCCTCTTTCGCGCTGACCACGCTGAGGGTCCCGCCGAGGTTGGTGACATAGATAAAGGTGCCGTCACTTGCCATCCCGACGGGCTGATTCCCGAGCGGGACATAGCCGATGAAGTCGGCCGCAGAGAATCCTTGCGTCAGCGCGGCGCGCAAGTTGAACACGGCCATCTCGGCGCTGCCCTGCAGGGTCACGAAGGCAAACTCGTTGTCGGCCGAGATCAGCACCTCCACGGCACCCTTGCCGGATGGGCTGGTCAGCCAGCCCGCGATCGGGTCGGGTGCGCCCTGCACGGCCTGCGCGACGTTGATGACGACCGCGCCGCTGTTCGCCGCAGCCACCAGGTATTTCCCGTCGCTGGTGAATGAATCGCCCTTATCAGCTCCGCTGGCGGCGATGGTCTGCACGAGCGTCGGCGTCAGCGAGCCGGTGTTGCGCAGCACTTCGACCGCGTTTCCCACGGTGACGAATGTGTACTGGCCGTCTGGCGTGACGGCGACGCCGAACGGGCTGCCCCCGGTAACCGTCGTCGCTGACGCTACGCCGCTGAGGGTCGGGGCCTTGGCCGTTGCCGTGGTGCAGCCCGGCAGGCTCACCGTCCGAAGAACGGAAGTTCCGTGCCCGCCGCCCTTGCCGTGCCCGCTGGTTGCTGCCGCGATCGCGCCGCCGATGGCGAGGGCGGCGACGACGAGCAGGCCGATTGCTAGCGGCGAGCGCCACCAGGACCGCCGCGGAGCACCGGGCGGGCCAGGGCTATCGAAGTCATCCGAAGCGGTGCTCCCATTTGCTGACCGGCCAGCGCCCATCGGCTCGGTGAGGCCGCGCCTGGTGTCTCCGCCGGGCGCTGCGGCTCCCGCGGCAGGTCGTGTGGCCTGCGGAAGCTGCGGCCCCGACGATGGCTCCGCCGTCTGTGTCTCTTCACCCGCGGGTGCTGACGGCCTCCCCCGCGAGGGGTCGACGGGGGCAAAGGGCTGCGCCGGCGCCGCGGCGGCAATTCCCGCGCCGCGGGCAGCGGCTTCGGCGCTCGGCTCGCCAGCCCCTGGCTCGTCGGCGACGGCCGGCATCGCTAGCTCAGTGGCCGGATGCGGACGCAGCGGGCCGCTGTCCGCGCCAGCCGTCCCGAGCCCGAGGGCTGTCCGCAAGGCGGCGGCGAAGTCGCCGCAGCTGGGGTACCGGTCGTCAGGCGACTTTGCCAGTGCGGTGGCTATGACGTCATCGACCTCGGCCGGCAGCTCAGGCCTACGCCGCCGGAGCGACGGCGGCTGCTCATGCAGCTGGGCGTAAATGACCTGCACGCCGTCCTCTCGGCTGAACGGCGGTTGGCCGCACAGCAACTCGAAGGTCGCGCACGCCAGCGCGTACTGATCGGTGCGGCCATCGACCGGCCGGCCTTCAATCTGCTCGGGCGCGATGTAGTTCAGCGTGCCGAGAAACTGGCCGCTCGCAGTGAGGCCGGTGACCGCCAGGGAAGCCTTGCTCAGCCCGAAGTCCGATAGGTACACGTGATCGGGCCGGTCGTGGGACGGGCTCCCGTCCAGCAGCATGTTTGCCGGCTTGACGTCGCGATGCACCAGACCGATGGCGTGCGCGGCGTCCAGCGCAGACGCTGTCTGGGCGATAATCTCGGCCGCGCGCGCAGCGGGCAGTGGACCCACCCGGTCTACCAGCGAGCCCACGTCGCCGCCCCGGACGAAGCGCATCGCGATGAACAGCACGCCCTCGGACTCGCCGGCCTCGAACACCGGGATGATGTGCGGATCGTCGACCGCGGCCGCCGCGCGCGACTCCCGGATGAACCGCTGCCGGAACGCCGCGTCGCTGGCCAGCTCCGGACTCAGCACCTTCAGCGCGACCAGCCGGTCCAGCCGGTGGTCGTAGGCGCGGAAGACAACCGCCATGCCGCCCCGGCCGATACGGCCGTCCAGGCGGTAGCCGGCTACCAGCGAGCCCACAGCTAAGTCGTCGGGCCGACCGGGAGTGTGCTCGGTCACAGCTCCTCCAGAGCAGAAACGTGCGGCTCCGGTTGCGCCGCGCAGGCCGACTTGCTAGCGGGGTGTTTAAGTATCCAGTTTGGTGGGCCACGCCTGTCAATTCGCCAGGTCCCAGGCGAGACCACAATCATGACCGGAACGCGGTGGGTCAAGGCAGATCAGCTTGGTAACTGCCCGGCCATCCTTCGATCCGGCGTCAGCGCAGCAGGCGGATGAGCTGTTGCGGATCCTGAACCCGCACCAGCGAGGCAAGGGCCGCAGCTGGCACGAATCCGTCCGCTGTCAGTGCGTCGAGCAGCCTGGTGAGCGGCTCCCAGAATCCGGCGACGTCGATCAGCGCTATCGGCTTCGCGTGCAGCCCGATCTGCTGCCAGGTCAGTATCTCGAACAGCTCGTCGAGCGTGCCAAGGCCGCCGGGCAGCGCCGCGAACCCATCGGCCAGGCTGGCCATCCTGGCCTTGCGCTCGTGCATGGAGTCGACCACCTCAAGCCGGGTCAACCCCTGGTGCGGCACCTCGGCGGCGAACAGCCCGCCAGGAATTACGCCGATCACCTCACCGCCGGCCGCCAGGGCCGCGTCGGCGAGAACGCCCATCAGGCCTACGCTGGCGCCCCCGTAGACGACGCCGATATCCGCCTGCGCAAGGCCGCGGCCGAAGTCGGCCGCCGCAGTGACGTATTCAGGTCGGCGGCCGATCGAGCTGCCAAGGAAAAGGGCGACGCGCACGGTCAGCCGGGCCAGCCGAGCTCGGACTGACAGTAGCTGCGCACGGCCTGGTCAAAATCGGCCGGCCATGGCACGCCGTTCGCCGTCAGGACCTGGCGGGCCGCCTGCCGGAACGCGGTCGCTGCAGCACACATGGCGGTGAGCACGCCGTCGCGGTCGGCCGTTGCCGCCGGAAGCCCGGCGCAGATCTGCCGCTGCTCGAGCGTGAGCTTGGCGGACCACTGCTTGACGCCCATCGGGGGCAGCGGCTGGTTCGACTCGACGAACAGCTGGTACAGCATTAGCTGGACGGTCTGCACGCCGACGACGCCCAGCAGCCAGTCCGCGCGGGCTACTACAGCGGCCGGAAACAGAGCCTGCTGGCGCAGGAACTCGTCGATCATCGCCGCAAGACTGGCCGCGTCCGGTCCGGGCCACGGCTGTGGCCCGGACGCCTCAGGCGCAGCCGCGGCCGGGGTGCCGTCCTTGTCCAGGACTAGCAGCCGCCAGCTGAGTTGTTCTGCCGTCGCCGAGCCGGCCCGCTCGGCGACAACATCAAGCCGCAGGCATGACGGTGTGACGCTGTACCAGCTGCCCGGCAATCCCGGCAGTTCCTTGGCCAGAACTGTGGGCGTTACGGCGGCCAGCCAGTTCCGCCAGGTCGCCGCGAAGTCGTCGAACGAGTGGGCTGCCACCGCAAGTACGACATCCAGGTCGGAACCAGCGTCGGCGACTCCCCGGCCGAGCGAGCCGCTAAGCCACATCGCACGGATCCGGTCGTCGGCCGTAGCGGCTGTGAGCACGTTCCGATACAGCGGGCGGTAACCGGCCGGCAGGGGGCGCAGCGCATCTGGTACGTCAGCAGCCACAAGCAGCAGCCTAGTGACGTCCGCGGCTGCCGAGTTGGCCACGGCTGGCTGGCCCACGTCGCCTTAACCGCTAGCCGATGGTGTGACTTCGGCCTCGAAACTCGGCCACGACCTCATCGCCCCGGCGGACAGTCACGTCGTAAACGCCCGTCCTGCCGTGCCTGGCCCGCTCCGCTGCGTAGGCAACCAGGATGTCGCCCTCACGCACCGGGCGCAGGAAGCTGATATCGGCACCGGCCGCCACCGTGACCTGGCCGTCGCCATTGCAGGCGCAGGAGAATGCGGTGTCGGCCAGCATGAAGACGTAGCCGCCATGACCGACCGAGTGCCCGTTCAGCATCTGCAGCGCGACTCGCATCCGCACCGCGGCGGTCCCGGGACCGACCTGCAGCAGTTCCATGCCAAGCCCGCGGGACGCCTGGTCGGCCGCGAACATGGCGGCCGCAGGACCGCGAGGGGCCTGCTGCCCGTACTGGTCAGCGAGCGGCAGTCCGTGCATGCAACGCTCCATTTCTGCCGCTGGGACTCACCGCAGGCGGCTCATCGGGACCAAGCCTCCCGTCGGTCATGGTAAGGCCCCCGGCGCCGGCAAGCGGGCGTTACTGTGCTGATCATGGTCAGCTACCGACAGCCCGGAACAGTGCTCACCGATCACACCTTTACCGTGCCGCTGGATCATGGCCAGCCGGATGGCGAGCAGATCGAGGTGTTCGCCAGGGAGGTTGTGGCTGCCGGAAGCAAATCCGCCGACCTGCCGTGGCTGGTTTTCCTGCAGGGCGGGCCTGGCTTCGGCGCGCCGCGGCCGATCGGCAGGGACAGCTGGCTGGACCGGGCGCTCCGGGACTTCCGGGTGCTGCTGCTCGATCAGCGCGGCACCGGCAGGTCCACGCCCGCGACCAGGCAGACGCTCGCTAGCTTTCCAGATGCGCAGGCACAAGCCGAGTACCTGGCGCACTTCCGGGCGGACTCGATCGTCGCGGACGCCGAGTTAATCCGGCCTCAGGTAACCGGCGGCGCCCGGTGGAGCGTGCTTGGCCAGAGCTTCGGCGGCTTCTGCACGGTCAGCTACCTGTCGGCAGCGCCGGAAGGACTGCGCGAAGCCTTCATAACCGGCGGGCTGCCCGGCCTTACCGCCACGGCCGATGAGGTATACCGGCTCACTTATCCCGCAGTGGCTGCCAAGACCCGCCAGCACTACCAGCGGTACCCGGACGACCTGGACCGGGCAAGGCAGGTCGCCAGCACCCTGCTTGACAGCGGCGCCGCGCTTCCCGGCGGCGGTGTGCTCACCGTCGAGGGATTCCAGTCGCTCGGCCACCTGCTCGGCTCGAGCACTGGCTCCCATACGCTGCACTACCTGCTGGAGGACCCGTTCGCGGGCGCGCAGCTCAGCGATGACTTCCTGTACCGGGTGGCAGCGCTGCTCTCGTTCGCCTCCGCGCCGCTGTACGCGCTCGTGCACGAGACCTGTTACGCGCAGGGCGCAGCAACCCGCTGGGCCGCGGCGCGGGTCAGGACCGAATTTCCCGAGTTTTCGCCAGAGGCCGCGATGGACGGCGACACGGAATTCCTGTTCACCGGCGAGATGACCTATCCGTGGATGTTCGAATACGACCCCGCGCTGCGGCCACTGGCCGAGGCGGCCGAGGTGCTAGCCGATCGAGACGGCTGGCCGCCGCTGTACGATGCGGCACAGCTAGCTCAGACCGACGTCCCGGTGGCGGCAGCGATCTACTTCAATGACATGTACGTGCCGCGGGAGTTGTCGGTGCAGACCGCCGGGGCCATCCGCGGCCTGCGATCCTGGGTCACCAGCGAGTATGAGCACGACGGGCTCCGGGTCAGCAACGGAGCAGTGCTTGACCGGCTTATGGCGATGGCCAGGGGCGAGGTGTGACCCGCGCGGAACTAGGCGGCGGTGAATACCGGCTGTTGCCGGAGCTGGCAGCTAGGCTGTCACGGTGACCACGAGGACCTGCTTGTGCCTGATCAGGCGTCATTCGACCAGCGGACCTGAAGTGCTGCTCGGGCTGAAGAAGTCCGGCTTCGGGGCCGGCAAGTGGGTCGGGCTGGGCGGGCACGTCGAAGAAGGCGAGAAGCCACCGGCCGCCGCGGTACGCGAGGTGCGTGAGGAGTCAGGTCTGCTCGTGCCTGCTGACTCCCTCCAGCACGCGGCGAGCATCGAGTTCAGGTTTCCTGCCAGGCCGTCCTGGGACCAAACCGCCGATGTCTTCCTGACCTGGGTGTACCAGGGCGAGCCCGCGGAGTCCGATGAGATCGCGCCGCAGTGGTTCAGCGAGCAGGAGCTGCCTCTCGAGGCAATGTGGGACGACGCGAAGTACTGGCTGCCGCTGGTGCTGTCCGGGGTGCACGTGGACGCGCTGATCACCTTTGCCGACGACTGCGCAGCGGTGGCCAGCATCGAGCCGGACCTAGCCGCCACACCTGATCTCGCCTAGCGCTTTGTCCTTTTTGGCGGGCATCGAGGCAGAACAGGTCACTCCGGCTCGCATCCGGTCGGCCTGTTCCAGCAGCTCGGGGTGGTCGGCCAGCGATCGCTACGAAGGCCGCGGGGCATGGCCGTGTCTGTTTCCCTATCTGGACTAACCAATGCCTACCAGGTTCGTGCGGGCGAAGCTGGCCGGTGGCCTCAGCGCCAGGGCCTGATGCTCCGCCCTCCTGCGTCCTGAGCCGCCGGTAGTGCGAGTTACGCATCATCAGCAGGCCGAAGGCCAGCGTGCTCGAGGTCAGCGATGCCAGCAGCACGGCAGTCTTGGCGAGGTTGGCGGTTGCCGAGTAGGCGCCGAAGGCAAGGTCGCTGATCAGCAGCGAGACCGTGAATCCGATCCCGGACAGGACGGCGACGGCGAATATGTCCGCCCAGTCCAGCTCCGGGCTGAGCCGTGCTCTGGTGAAGCGCGCCGTCAGGTAGCCGGCGCCGAACACGCCGACCGCTTTCCCGATGATCAGGCCAGCCAGCACGCCGATGCCAATGCGGCCGGTCACGACTTCCCTGAGAGCACTGGCTGAGACGGTCAGCCCCGCCGACAGCAGCGCGAACGCGGGCACCGCCAGCCCTGCCGAGATTGGCCGGACCGTGTGCTCGAGGCGCTCGGCCGCCGACTCGTCATCGCTGCTGGCCGTAACCGGAATCAGCAGGCCGAGCGCAACACCAGCCACCGTCGCGTGCACCCCGGACGCGTGCACCAGTGCCCAGATCAGCACTGCCAGCGGGACCGTGAGCCACCACTTTGTCAGCCGGATGCGCTGGAGCAGCCAGAACACGGCCAGCAGGAGGGCAGCTGCGGTCAGCGGGCGAAGCCGGATGCTGCCGGAATACGCGGCCGCGATTACGATGATCGCGCCGATGTCGTCCACGACGGCCAGCGTGAGCAGGAACGCTCGCAGCGCGGCTGGCAGGAACCGCCCGGTTACCGCGAGGACCGCGAGGGCGAACGCGAGGTCGGTCGCCGACGGGATAGCCCAGCCGTGCACCGTCGGGTGGCCGACGTTGATGGCTAGGTAGATGAGCGCGGGCAGGACCATGCCGCCGAGAGCTGCCGCCACCGGCACCACCGCCGCGGACAGGTGCCGCATCTCCCCCGCGACAAGCTCGCGCTTCAGCTCGAGGCCAGCGATGAAGAAGAAGATCGCCAGTAGGCCGTCAGCGGTCCAGGCCTCCAGGCTCAGATGCAGGTCGAGCGCGGCTGGGCCGAAGGCAAGATGCTGGAGGTGCCGGTACCAGTCGCTGGCGCCGCTATTGGCCAGGATGAGCGCGAGTATGGTGGCGCCGAGCAGCAGGCCGCCGCCGACCGTTTCAGTTCGCAGCGCATCGAGCAGGATGCGCAGCTCCCGTGCGCCGGGCGGCCGGAACAGGACGCCGTCGCCGCCTTCCCGCGGTCGGCGCATCCGCTTCTCCCCCTGTCCCGGCCGGGATGCGCTGCTGACGCCCAGCCGGTCCCGATGCCCATCCAGTGATGCCCATTCCGCCGCGCTTTCATGGCGCGAGGGCATCTGCGCGGCTCAGGGCAGGCCTGGGTGCGCTGGCCGGACCGGTCGGCACCGAGGGTCACTCGTAGGAGATCAGCACCGGCTCAGGGGTATGGTTGATCGTCTCCTGCGGGTCCATCATCGGCGTGTCCTTGACGTAGAAGTCCTTCCAGCCGAAGAACACGCCCTTGGGCGCGGCTGCGGTGATGGCCGCCCACGTCTGGTTTTTGCTGCCAGGGGCGCCCTGGCCGTCCATGTTGACGACGATCGCTAGGTCGTCATTCCTGGTGTCGAGCTGGGCTTCACCCTGGATCATGGACAGCCGGAACATGTGCAGCTCCAGCAGCTTTTGCGGCAGGTGATAGCGGGCCGTCAGCGCGGCCAGCCAGGTAACGACGCTGTTGACCTCCGCGATGTTGACGCTGCCGATCTGCTGCAAAGGCACCTGGCCAGGCTGGAGCTTCCACTCCGGGTCCAGCGCCAGCCCGACATTGGGCAGCTTGAGCAGCGGTTCGTAGCGCTTGGCCTGGGCCAGGAAGTTGTCCCGGCCGGGCTGCAGGTCGAGGATGACGTACATGTGCGCCGCCGTCGCTGCCTGCACCCAGGGCCGCAGATCCGCCACCGGCATCTCGTAGGAATAGCTGCCGGTCGGGCCGGGCGATCCCTCAGCGACGGTGGCGATGATCTCGAACGCGGGGATCACCGGTACCCGGCTCAGCGGCCGGTACTGCGCGGCAACCCTCTCCGCGCGCACGATGCTGGCTGGCAAGTCCTGCTCGCCCAGCGCCCCGAGCAACGACGACTGCGGGTTGCCGTACAGGGCGACGATCCTTCGCATCGGGAACAGGACCTGGCCGCCTCCTGGCAGCTGCACGCCGGTTGCCGCGACAGCCACCCTGGCGCCGAGCCGGCTGGCCGGCCCGAACCCGGCGCCGATGCCGACCACGCGCTGCGGCTTGACCGCCGCGATTGCCCTGATAACGCCTGGATTCACGCGCGGGTCGTAGCCCGCCAGGGTGACTACCTGAGCGCCGGCCACCCTGGCTGTCGTCATGGCCGCCAGGGCGGCAGCCGAGGTTGCCTTGTGCACGAGGACCAGCACGTGCCGAAGCGGCACCGCGACGGGAGCCCGGTGCAGCCCGCGCGGGGTGGTAATCACCTTGATCCGCGGCAGTCCGGCCGCAACAGCTTGGGCGCTCAGCCCGACCGCCAGCACGGCCGTGGGAGCAAGTGCCTTGATCTCAGCGCGGAGCCCGGCGGCAAGCGGACCCGCGGCTGCCAGCAGCAGCGGCGCGTGCACCCTGGCGGCGATCGCTGCAGCGGAGGCGACGTCAGCGCCACTGGCCTCATTGGCCACGACGACAGTGGGTGCGGCGGCCAGCAGGAGGTGCGCAGTCGCCGTGCTGACGGCGCTCGGCGACCCGGTCAGCACCGAGGTAGCCGCGACTGGCTCGCGGGTCCGGATCTTGTAGACGGCAGGCGGCGACGGCTTGCCGACCGCCATGATGCCGATGACGGCGAGTACTGCCACGACAACGAGGCTGGCCAGCGTCAGCCTGGAGGCTGTCCGTGGCCTCCGGACGCGACCGGGCCGCGTGGTCAAAACATGAGTTCCTTGCGGCACGGCCCTGTCCATTCGTCCCAGCGGAAGATCTCGGCCTGCAGGCGCCGACCGACGTCCTGTAGACGCTCCGTGATGATGCCAGGTTGAAATCAGTTGCGAGCCAGAACCGGCATTTTTTCCTTGGTTGCGCATATCGCCCGCGTCGCGACCTGGTGTGGCTTCTGGCCGTTACACGACGATAACCTCAGGTAACTAGTTGCGAACAAGCAACCTTCTGCCTGTACGCTGGCTAAATGTGGGCGTGACCTCGCGACAGCAGCCGGCGGACCTGCAGGCGGCGCAACCTGACCGGTACAAGTGGGTTGCCCTGTCGAACACCACGCTGAGCGTCACGATGGCCACCATCGACGGCTCTATCGTGATCATCTCTATGCCGGCCATCTTCCGCGGCATCCACCTGAGCCCGCTGGCACCCGGCAACATCACGTACGTACTCTGGATGATCATGGGCTACCTGCTAGTGCAGGCGGTCCTCGTGGTAACCCTCGGACGCCTCGGCGACATGTTCGGCCGGGTCAAGATCTACAACCTGGGCTTCGTCGTTTTCACGCTGGCCTCGATAGCACTGTCGCTGGATCCGCTGACCGGCGATCGAGGCGCGCTCTGGCTGATCTGCTGGCGTGTGGTCCAGGCATTCGGCGGCGCGATGCTGATGGCGAACTCGGCCGCGATCCTCACCGACGCCTTCCCGGCCAACCAGCGCGGCATGGCCCTGGGCATCAATCAGATTGCCGGGATCTCAGGCCAGTTCGTCGGACTCCTGCTTGGCGGCCTGCTGGCAGCATGGGACTGGCGGGCTATCTTCTGGGTCAATGTGCCGATCGGCGTATGGGGCACGATCTGGGCCTACCGCAGCCTGCGAGAGATTGCGGCCACCAAGAGAGCACGGATCGACTGGGCCGGCAACATCCTGTTCGCCGTCGGTGCCACAAGCCTGCTCGCCGCGATCACCTACGGCATTCAGCCATACGGCGGGCACGCAACGGGCTGGACGAACCCCAAGGTGCTCACCGGGCTGGTCGGCGGCGCTGCGCTGCTCATCATCTTCGGGATTGTGGAGACCAAGATCGCTGAGCCGATGTTCCAGATGAGCCTGTTCAAGATCAGGGCCTTCGCGGCCGGCAACGCGGCCAGCCTGATGAGCTCCATGTCTCGCGGCGGCCTGCAGTTCATGCTGGTCATCTGGCTAGCTGGCATCTGGCTGCCGCTGCACGGCTACGACTACACGGTCACGCCGCTGTGGGCCGGGATCTACATGCTGCCACTGACGGCCGGGTTCTTGATCGCGGGGCCGCTCTCTGGCTACCTGTCTGACCGCTATGGCTCGCGGCCCTTCGCCACTGCTGGGCTGCTGGTCGCAGCCTGCGGCTTTACCGGGCTGCTGCTGCTTCCGGTCAACTTCTCGTACTGGGCATTCGGCACGATCATCTTCTTCAACGGAATCGGCTCAGGGCTATTTGCCTCGCCGAACACCTCGTCGATCATGAGCAGCGTCCCGGCCAGGCACCGCGGCGCGGCCTCCGGAATGCGCTCAGTCTTCATGAATTCCGGCATGTCGCTGTCGATTGGGTTCTTCTTCTCGCTGATGATCGCCGGACTGGCCAACACCCTGCCGAAGACCTTGACCGGCGGGCTGCAGGCGAGGGGCGTGCCGGCCTCGATTGCAGTCAGCATCGGGCACCTGCCGCCGGTCAGCACGCTTTTCTCGGCGCTGCTCGGATTCAACCCGGTGAAAAGCCTGCTCGCGCCCTCCGGCTTGGTCAGCAAGCTGCCGGCCCATGACGTAGCGGTGCTAACCGGCAAGCAGTTCTTCCCCGACCTGATCTCGGCGCCGTTCCACCAAGGCCTGGTGATCGTCTTTAGCGCGGCCATCGCCATGTCGGTCATCGGGGCCCTGGTCTCGCTACTGCGCGGCCGCCAGTTCATTTACACAGAGCCAGTCGCGGCAGTCGCGGCCGCCAGCCCCGCTCCTGCCGGGTCCCAGAGGCTGCCCGCACCCGAGTAGAGTGAGACGGTGCCGCGATATGAG
>Ga0187783_10002227_pt1 | contig 14432 bp, 12 predicted proteins | sample 1015_SJ02_MP02_2_FD_132471 | JGI IMG/M metagenome (GOLD analysis project Ga0187783, IMG submission 132471) | Tropical peat soil microbial communities from peatlands in Department of Meta, Colombia - 1015_SJ02_MP02_20_MG | ecosystem: Environmental > Terrestrial > Soil > Wetlands > Peat | place...
AGAGGGAATCAGCCGGCTCGTGCTCCTTACCAGCGCCCACCCAGCCCGCTGCCCGTTCGGCGCGCCGTGGATTGTGACTTGGTAGAACGGATAACTGGCGTTCTGGAGAGGTGTGACGCCGTCGCCCGATGACGTTACCAGCACGTCCGCGTCAGTGTCGGTACCTGGCCGGACGTCTAAGTAGAGATCCTCTGTTGCGGAATTCCGGGACCAGTCGATCAGCGCGGTAACCTGCAGGGCAGCGCTGTGTTGGTTAATAAAAACGCCGATATATTGCGGCGTGGTGTCCGCAAGACGTGCGCTTTCCTCCGCCGGTCGTCCCGCTTGCCACCTGATCAAGCCGAGCAGGCCAAAGATCAGGGCCGCAGCCAGCAGCAGCGTCACTTGCAGCGGTTTCCGCTCTGTGTCGGTGCCCCCGGCCGAATCGGACCCAGCGTCAGCGGGGTCCCTGGGTGGTAAGACAGCGGCCGGGTTGTCCTGTGGCACCGCCCCTCCCTCGGCACCGAGCTGCCATCGGAGCAGACATTCTGGTGCAGAGCCATGGTCGCAGATGTTGCCGAGATAGTCACCGCAGGCTGGATCGCAAGCGGCACTAGGATCAAGCCGATGCGGCGCGAGTCCTCAACCGTGGTCGTCTTGGTCGGCGAGGTCGGCGACAGCCTGCTCACGGCCCTGGCCCGATGCCCCAATGTCTGTGTCGTGCGCGATCCCGCAGGCGCGACCAGCACAGCTATGGCGCGACCTGGCTGGGAACGCGGCGCGCTGGCCATGCGCGCGGCGGGGCGGGCCCTGGTGGCCGCCGCTCTGTGCCCTCTACCTGGGAATTGCGGCGGGCGATGGTGGCTGCGGCAACAATGGCAGCACCTGAACGTCCAGGGTGGTCCGGTCCGCCACCAGCACATGCCGGTTTGGCAGCGGCGTCCAGCCGCGCTGCGGCCAGCCTGAGCTGGCCACGACCACCGACTTGGTGGTAGCGCGGTAGGCCAGGTCGAAGTAAGCGGCAATCTGGGCTGGCCGCTGGTACCCATGCGCGCGCAACTTAGCGGCCGGGACCTTGGACCGGTGGTTCCAGCAGATCGCGTACAGCTTGTCCGGTGCGAGCAGGATCGCGTTCAGGCTATTGGACTCGAACCTGCGCTCGATGCTCGCGGCGGCGTCGGCGATCGCTGCCGCCACATCCCCGTCGCGCGCGGGCAGCCGCGACATGATCAGCAGGAAGTACCGCTCGCTGTCGGTCGTGCCGGCTAGCTGGTGCTCCCACTGCGGCGGCAGCATCTCACCCAGCCGGTCCTGCGGGTGGATGGCGCCGTTGTGCGCCAGCACGTACTGCCGGTACCGGAACGGATGGCTGTTGCGCTCGAAAATGCCCAGCCCCGGAGTGGCCCAGCGCAGGTGCACCAGGCCCAGGTCACTCAGCGGCTCGCGGGCCAGCTTGTCGAACTCGGCCTCGGTCCCCGCGCTGAAAGGCGACTTGCGGACGACCGGCTCATTGCCTTCGTACCAGGCCATCCCCCAGCCGTCGCCATGTAGCGCGCACAAGCCGGTGAAGTCATGCAGGCCGTCGTCGCCGATCAGGTCCTCGAGCGACGCGGGCTGCCGCGAGCAATAGGCGAGCAGCCGGCACATAGCACCACGTTTCCCTAAAGAAATTTGCCCATGCCCCCGGCCACGTCGATCGACGCGCCGGCGATGTAGCTAGCCCGATCGCTGGCCAGGAAGGTGACCAGGCCCGCCACCTCCTCCGGCTGGCCGAACCGGCCGAGCGGAACTTCCGCCGCGGCGAGCCGCGCGAAGAACTCGTCTGCGGGGACCTCCGGCGCGCGGAGCCGGTGGATGTTCTGCCACTGCGGCGTCTCGACCAGGCCGATGTTGACGCTGTTGACCAGGATGCCGTCGCGGCCGAGTTCCATCGACAGGGCCTTGGACAGGCTCAGGCACGAGGCCCGGTTTACCGACGAGGCCAGGAAGGCAGGGTCCGGGTACCGCCCGTAGACGGCGTTGATGTTGATCACCCGAGCGGCCCGGCTGCGCCGTAGCTGTGGCAGCGCAGCCCTGGTGCAGCGGATCTGGGCGAGCAGCTTCACCTCGATATCAGCCTGCCAGTCGTCGTCAGTGAGCGTGCCGAACTGGCCGGGCCGCGCGCCGCCTGCATTGTTTACCAGGATGTCAAGCCCGCCTAGTTCCGATACGGCAGCGTCCGTAAAGGCCCGGACCGCGTCGGGATCGGTCACGTCGCATGGCAGGGCGACCACGGCAGCCGAGCCAAAGTCGCCAGCGGCCGCCTGCTTGACCAGCTCCGCGGCCGCGTCCGCCAGTTCGCCTGGGTGGCGCGAGCAGATCGCGACCGAGACGCCCTCGGCCAGGAACTCGGCTGCGATCGCCTTGCCAAGACCTTTGGACCCGCCGGTGACGATCGCCTTCCGGCCGGTCAGCCGCAGGTCCACCTAGCTCCCGCTCTCCTGCTCAGCGGCTTGCGCGGCGGCGAGTTTCAGCAGGCTCTGCCGGGGCGGGCAGAACACGTCGACTTCCAGGCAGTGCGTGTCGGTGGTCCAGGCGCCGTGCGGCACCCAGGCCGGCACCACGGCAACATCGCCCTTGCGCATCGTGCGCACATCGCCGTCGAGGTCGAATACCATCTCGCCGTCGAGGATGATGACGATCTGCTCCTCCTCGTGCACGTGCCTCGGTGCCCGCGCGCCCGGCATGAAGGTGACGAAGTTGGTCATGGCGCGGTGGCCGAGAACCGGCCGGAATCCGAGGCCGGGCAGGAATTCGACCGGAGTTATCGCATCCACGTTCACGTACCGGCCGGGACCGGCTGGCTCCCCGTGCGCCTCCGTGCTGAAGTGGCTCTGCGCGTCGCCGAGAGAGTTAGCCTCCTCACTCACTTGTCCTCCAGGGCGGTCCTGAGCACGGCACCGATCCGGCGGATGCCCTCGTCGATCAGTTCGTCAGCGACCCGGCTGTAGGACAGCCGGATCTGCGCAGCGCCGTCATCGCCTGGATAGAACGGCCGCCCCGGCACGTAGGCCACCTTCTTCGCCCGTGCCGAAGCGGCCAGTGCCGCCGTGTCCACCTCGCCGGGCGCGGTCAGCCAGACATAGAAGCCGCCAGTGGGCGTGGTCCAGGTCGTGCCTGCTGGCATGTGCGCGGCCAGTGCGTGCGCCATGAGCCGTGCCCGGCGCGCGTACAGCGCCCTGGACCAGACGAGCTGGCGCTCCATGTGCCCGGCCCGGCCATATTCCTCGAGCATCCGCTGGCCCAGTGCCCCCGAGCACTGGTCGGAGTTCTGCTTGGCGACCATGAGCCGGCTGATGATCTGGCCTGGACCCGCGGCCCAGCCCAGGCGCACGCCAGGGAAGAAGATCTTGGAGAACGTGCCTGCCTGCAGCACCACGTCCGGTGCCATCGACCACAGGCTGGGCAGCGGCACGCCGTCAAAGCCGAGCTCTCGGTAGGCGACATCCTCGACGATCAGGAACCCGTACCGGCGGGCCAGCCCGACTAGCTCTGCGCGCCGCGGTGCGCTCATCGTCAGCCCGGTCGGATTCTGGAAGTCCGGGATCGTGTAGAGGATCTTCGGCCGAAGGCCAGCGGCCAGCTGGCCGGCGAGCACGTCCACCTGCAGCCCGTTGCCGTCTACGGGCACGCCGCGCACGTCAGCCTCGTAGCCGCGGAACGCCATGATCGCGCCGAGGTAGGTCGGCGCCTCCACGGCCACGACATCGCCTGGGTCGAGGTAGCTCTTGGCCACCAGCTCCATGCAGTCAATGCCGCCGCTGGTAATCATCAGCTCCCCGGCGCCGGGGGCGCGGCCTTCCAGCGACGCCAGCCTGGCGGAGACGTAGTCGCGCACGCTGGCGATTCCCTCGGTGGCTGAGTACTGCAGCGCCACCCCAGGATCGTTGCAGATCAGGCGGGCGGCGATGTCAGCCAGCACATCGGCTGGAAACGTGGCCGGATCAGGGAACCCGCCGGAAAAGGTGATCACGTCGGTGGCGCCAGCCAGCGCCAGGATCGCGGTGATCTCGCCGCCGTCGAGGGCACGCGTGCGCCGGGCTAGGCCAACGTCCCAGTCGCGGTGCCCGGCACCGTTGTCATCGTGGCCAGCTTGGTCGCCGGTACCCGAGGTGCTGATGTCGCGGTGGTCAATGGCTGTGGTCATTGAGAGCTTCCGTCTCTTGACAGCGAATCTTACAAATGTAAGAATCTGAGCACGCTAGCTTTACAATAGTAATCTGAGAAACGCCTCAGATAACTCACCCAGCATAACTCACATCATGATGTCTTACGACTGGTTGGCTGGCATATGGCTTCGAGTTCTGCTCCGCTAGCTCGGCTGACCGAGGTGTGTCCGCCGTCTGCGCAGAAGGTCGAGGTGGACGAGCTCGACCTCGCCCTGCTCGGCGCGCTGGCCAGGGACGCACGGCAGTCGCAGCGTGCGCTTGCCCGACAGGTCGAGATGTCGCCGCCAGCGGTGGCCGACCGGCTGGCCCGGCTGGAGCGCAGCGGAGCCATCCGCGGCTACCGGGTCGACGTCGACTGGGCGGCCCTCGGCTATCCCGTCGTGGTGTATCTCGCGGTGACCGCCGGGCCTGGCATGGACCTCAGCGAGATCATCAAGGCGATCCGCGTCCTGCCGGAAGCGCAAGACATGAGCGTGGTCACCGGCGGCCTCGATCTGCTTGTCCGGCTCCGGGTCCGGGATCACGAGCACCTGCGCGAGCTGCTGCTGGCCGACATCTTCCAGATAAACGGTGTGCAGCGGACAGAAACCTACTTGTCGCTAGGGGATGTCGAGCCTGACAATTTCATCGCAGCGATGCTCGCCCAGATGAGCCAGCGCCGCAGTCAGGCGAGGGACGCGGATCGGAGGACAGCCAGGTGACAACCAGCAGCCCGGACGACAGCCGGCCCGACGCCCACGGCGTGGGCCAGCCAGGCTTCGTGGCCAGGAACGGCCTGTACAGCCCGGATCAGGCCGCCGCGGCCCAGGCGGTGGCCAGCAAGATCCGAGAGCTCGACCTGCGCACGGTCCGGCTGATCGTGGTCGACCAGCACGGCGTGCCGCGGGCCAAGGCGCTGTCACCTGAGGTGGCGATCGCCGCGATGGCCAACGGCCTGGACTTCTCCGGCGCGATCTACAGCCTGGACAGCGGCAACCAGGTGTTCGTGCCGGCCTTCGCGGCAGGCGGCGGCTTCGGCATCGATGAGTTCACCGGCTTTCCCGACATCGTGCTGGTACCGGATGCGGCCACGTTCCGGGTGCTGCCCTGGGCCGACCGGACCGGCTGGATGCTGTGCGACGCCTACTTCTCCAACGGCCAGCCCGTCCCGCTGGACGGGCGCGGGCTGATGCGCCGGATGCTGGCCGAGCTTGGCGAGGCAGGTTTCGACTACCTGGCCGGGATCGAGGTCGAGTACTACATCGTCAAGATCGACTCCGATCACATCACGCCGGAGAACGCCGGCTTCACGGCGGCACCGCCGCCGGTGAGCGTGTTCGAGCGCGGTTACCAGTACCTGTCCGAGGTCAGGCTGGACAGCGTGACCGGCACGCTGGAGCAGATCAGGGATGGCCTGGCCGCAGTAGGGCTGCCGCCACGCTCGATGGAGGACGAGTGGGGACCCGGCCAGATGGAGTTCAGCTTCAGCCCGATCAGCGGACTGGCGGCTGCGGACGCGGTCGTGCTGTTCCGCTCGGCGGTCAAGCAGATCTGCCAGCGCCGCGGCTTGCTCGCCACGTTCATGTGCCGGCCGGCGCTGCCGAACTTCTTCTCCTCCGGCTGGCACCTGCACGAATCGCTGACAGCCCGCGATGACGGGCGCAACGTGTTCGCCAGTCAGGACGACTTCCTGTCCGCGGCCGGCCGGCAGTTCGTGGCCGGCCTGCTGGACCACTCGCTGCCGATGGCTGTGTTCGCCACGCCGACGGTCAACGGCTACAAGCGGTTCCGGCCGTACTCGTTCGCGCCTGACCGGGTGTGCTGGGCACTGGAGAACCGCGGCGCGCTGGTCCGCGTCCAGGGCACTCCCGGCGACGCCAACAGTCACGTGGAGATGCGGATGGGCGAGCCCGCCGCCAACCCCTACCTGTACATGTCGGCGAACATTGCCGCCGGGCTGGATGGCATCCGGCGCGAGCTCGACCCGCCGCCGCCGGTCGAGGCGGACCCGTACGCCACCGACAACATCCCGCTGCCCGCCTCGCTGGCCGAGGCCATCAGTGCGCTGGAGCACGACGGGTTCTTCCGCAAGGCGTTCGGCGACACTCTGGTCGACTACCTGCTGCAGATGAAGCGCTCGGAAGAAGGCCGGTACCAGGCCGCCATCGCCGAGAACCCGCCGCCAGCCGGGCAGGAGGTCAGCGACTGGGAGATGCACGAATACTTCGAGTTCTACTGACGACGCACGAGGAGAAACCCCCATGACCCTGCAGCACATCGTGCTGTTCAGCTTCCCCCGCGACCTCACCGACACCGAGGCCGGGCAGATGCGGGACATGGTGGCGTCCTGGCCCGCGAAGATCGGGCTGATGACCCGGTGCCGGCTTGGCACCGACCTGACCGGTGCGCGTACCCGCGGCTATGGCTACCTGCTGTACACCGAGTTTCCTGACGTTGCGGCTATGAACTCCTACCGGGCTCATCCGGTCCACGTGGAGTTCATGGACTGGCTGGCCGAGCGGGACTGCACCCCGCTGGCCTTCGATTACCTGCTGGATGACCAGACAGTCCTGATGACAGAACCTGACGAGCGAGTCAGCGCAGACTCCGCTGATGGATGACCCAGTACCAGCATCCGGTCCGGTGATCGGATGCGCCGTTAGCGGGCCCCGCTGGCCGCAGTAGGACCGCAGGAAGAGAGGACCGGAGTCCATGGCCAAGACCAGTCCCGACCTAATCCCCGGCGCAGCCGCCGGCGAGCTCGCGCACGGCTCGTTGCGCCTTTGGGATGCGATCGCGATCTCAGTGTCGGTGCTAGCCCCCGGCATGGCGATGCTGCTGAACGTGTCAGGCGTCGCCACGACCGCCGGTGGCTCTACGCCGCTGGCGTTCCTGCTCGGCGGGATCGCATGTCTCGCGTTGGCATTCGTGGTCATCGGCTTCACCCGCCGGATGGCCTCAGCCGGCTATGCCTACACCTATGCCAGCCGCAGCCTGGGCAAGGAGGCCGGGTTCATGGCCGGCTGGCTGTACTTCTTCGGCTTCATCTGCTTCGTCCCGATGACCATGTCCGGCGTCGGTTACCTGGCAGCCGACCTGCTAGGCCTGAACCCGAAATTCTGGATCTTGTTCTTCTTCATCGGCATGGCCTTGTTCGTCGTGCTGTCGACGGTCAGGATCAAGGTGACCACCAGGGTCCAGCTGATCGTCGGCATTGCCACCGTGGCGGTCATCGTGCTGGTCGACCTGATCACGACGGCCAAGGGCGGCAGTCACGGGCAGGCGCTATCGGCCTTCACGTTCGGCCACACCCTCTCCGGCGGGTTCAACGGCGTGTTCTACGGCATCATCCTCGGCGTTACCTCCTACATCGGCTTCGAGACCGCGGCCGACTTCGGCGAGGAGACTGCCCAGCCGCGCAAGTACATTCCGATCGCCGTGATCGTCGCGACGGTGTTCGCGGTCATCTTCTACCTGTGGACCACCTACTCGATCACCATCGGGTTCGGGGTCAAGAACGGCGCCGCGTTCGCCGCCGACCCGGTCGCGCTGAAGACCACGGCGACCACGTTCATCGGCTCCTGGCTCGGCACCCTGGTAGAGATCGGCGGGATGGCGTCGGCCTTCATCGTGTGCGTGGCCTGCGCCACCGCGGCGGCGCGCACACTGTTCGCGATGGGCCGGGAAGGCGTGCTGCCCTCGGCGTTCGCCCGCACTCACCACAGGTTCAAGACGCCGGTCAACGCGACCGTCACCGTCACCGTGGTGTCCATCTTGATGGCACTGCTGATCGGCTACCCGCTATCCGATAGTGCCTTCGGCCAGCCGTTCAGCAACTACTACTTCTGGGCCACGGTCGGCACGCTGGCGATCATCGTCGTGTACGCGATGCTGTGCGTCGGCGGCATCGTGTTCTTCTACCGGACGCGGGCGACGCGCCGCTGGAACCCGCTGGTTCACGTGGCCGTGCCGATTGTCGGCGCAGTCGTCTTCGGGGCGGCGCTGTACGGGTCGATCTACCCGGCGCCACCGGGGATCCTCAAGTGGACCCCGTACGTGGCCGGAGTGTGGCTGGTCGTCGGCGTCGCCGTGCTGCTGTGGCTGCGGACGCAGCGTCCTGACTCGGTGGCCAGGATCGGCTCCATCCTCGGCGAGGAGGGCGGCGTCGAGGCAGCCGTTCTGGACACCTAGTCGCCGGCGAGGCGCCGTGCGGATGCCGGCCGGCTACCCGCGCGGCGCTTCGAGCCCGAGCCGGGGTCGCTCGACGACCAGGCAGCAACGGCGGCCGGAACACCTCTACCAGGCCAGCCTGCTCGGGGTCCTCGCCGAGGTGCGGTAGACCCGCCCGCCCAGGATCTGCTGCGCGGTGCGGGTTCGTCCGATCCGGCGGTCGGCAAACATGACCATTCCGGAAACGCGGCTCAGCGGAGCGGTCCAGCGCGCTCCCCCCGGCAGATAGGCGTGCTTGCCGATCTGGCAACGGTTCCAGGCGGCGCTGGCCGGTTGCGCCGCTCTTGTGGCCAGCCTGCGAACAGATATATGGTATACCAACTCCTTCTAACAGTGGCTTCACAGAAGGGCCAACCGATGGCTATTGAGCAGCGCGAAGCACTCGGCCCGGTTCGGGAGAACCAGCTCAGCGTCGAGCAGCGAGGCCTTGCCCCGGTGCCGGAGTCCGAGCGCTACGGCCGCACATTCCGGATCTTCACTATGTGGCTATCGCCGCAGTTCACGCCGTCAGCCATGTTCATCGGCGTGATCGCGGCCAGCCTCGGCCTCGGCTACTGGGAAGGGCTGCCGGCGATCATCATCGGCAACATCATCGGCGGCCTGGTGGTCGCTTACCTGTGCACCTGGGGCCCGCGCACTGGCATGGGCCAGATGCCGCTGTCCAGGGCGGCATTCGGCAAGTCCAATGTGCTGCCCGGCGTGGTCAACTGGGCCGCGACGATTGGCTGGGTGGCATTCAACAACGTGTTCGGCGCAACCGCACTGAAGCTGCTGCTGCACACCCCGTATTGGCTCGGGCTGCTGCTGATCTTCGCGGGCGAGGCCGCCATCTCGATCCTGGGTCATGAGGTCATCCATGTGTTCGAGAAATGGATGAGCTGGGTGCTCGGCGTCGTCTTCGTCGTCATCACGATCCGTGTCATCACCTCGGGCGGCACCGTCTCGCTGCACGCGACCGTGCACGGAGCCGACGCGGTAGGCCTGTTCTTCCTGATGCTGGTCATTGCCGGCAGCGATGGCTATGCCTGGGCGCCGTACGCCGCTGATTACTCGCGCTACTTCCCGGCCCGGGTTTCCCGGCGCAAGATCTTCTGGTACACGTTCGCTGGCGTTGCTGGCGGGCTGACCTGGATGATGCTACTGGGCCTGTCGGTGGCCCAGCGCGTGGCCAGCGCGGGCACGCTCGGCACAGCCAGCGCCATTCGCGACCTGGTCGGCGGGGGCTTCCTCGGCGTCGTCGCGATGCTGGCGATCTACCTGGCCACGGTCGCCGCGGACATCGTCAACGACTACACCGGCTCGCTGTCACTGCAGGCGGCTGGCATTACCGTGCGCAGGCCGGTGATCGCCGCGGTCAACGGCATCGCCGCGTTCGCTTTCTCGGCCTGGTTCCTGTACGCCAGGGGCGCCCTCTACAACAAGGTCGAGAACCTGCTGCTGTTCTTCACCTACTGGATCTCGGCATGGCTGGGCGTCGTCATCGTGGACTGGATCCGGCGCAAGGGCCGGGTAAACACGGCCGAACTGCAGAACTTCGCCGGGCTGCGGTGGAGCGCGGCTGCGCTGATCGCGTTCATCGTCGGCTTCATCTGCTCGATCCCGTTCTCGAACACGACGGCCGGCTATGACTTCGTTACCAGTCACCCTGGCTTCAAGGACTTCGTCGGCTACTTCTCCTTCGGCCCGCTGCACCAGGCCGACCTCGGATTCATCGTCGCGTTTGTGGTCTCAGCGCTGCTATACGGCGTGCTGCAGCGCAAGCCGGCCACCTCGATTCCGGCGGAACAGGAGCGCGAGGCCACATCCCAGGTAGCGAGCTAGCGCCGGGTTCTGACAGGCTGACGGCTGCCCTCGGCACACCGCCGACGGCGGCCGTCAGCTGACGCCGGTCGTGGACTCCGACAGCGAGCGCGGATCGCGGCCGCGCCAGGCGCCCCGGTCAACGGCCGCCAGGAACCTGTCCACGGCCGCGTTGAACTCCTCAGGCTCCTCGAGGTTGGCCGTATGGCCAGTCCGCGGCAGGACCGCCAGGCCGGCCGTCGGGATCGTGCGCTTGAGCATCAGCGCGGGCTCCAGGCAGCCTTCGTCCTCGTCACCGACGACGATCAGGATGGGCACCTGGACGGCTGCGAGTTCCGCGCGCAACGTGTACAGCGACGGGCGCGCTGCCTGCACGCCGCGCATGGTGAGCGCCGCGCCCACGGCTGAGTGCTCGGCCAGCGCGGTGGCGAACTCGGCCCAGCCGCGCGGGTTCTTGTTCTGGAACTGCACCCGGGCCGGCCCTACCGCGTACCGCCGCGCCACCTGCGCGGAGCCTTCGGCCTCGAAGGCTGCCGCGATGGCACGCGACTCGGCCTGGAATGGCTGCTGCCGCTCCGGCTGGGCACCGTACCCGACGCCGGCGATCACGCCCGACAGCACCAGGTCGGGGCGCTGCAAGATCAGGTGCAGTGTCGCGAACCCGCCCATCGACAAGCCGACGACATGGGCACGGGGCAGGTCAAGCTGCGTCAGGACGGCGACGGCGTCAGCGACCGCGCGCTGCTGTGAATACGCTCCGGGATCAGCCGGGACATCCGACGGCGGGTAACCACGGGCGGCATAGGTGATGCAGCGGTATCCGCGGGCGAAGAACCGGACTTGCGGCTCCCAGCTCCGGTGGTCACCAGCGAACTCGTGCACGAACAGCAGCGGCGTGCCCGCGCCAGTGCTTTCCACGTGCAACCTGACGCCGTCATCCGTGCGCACCGATGCGAGGGTCACTGCTGAGCCAGATGCTTGGCGCCCAGGATGTGGTTACGAGTGTGCTCCGCCGCGGCGTCGGCGTCGTGCGCTCGCAGCGCAGCAAGGATTTCGTCGTGCTGCCTTGCGGACTCGGCGTGCGTGCGCAGTACCTTCGGGCCGCCGTGCAACGACGCCCACAGCAGCCGCATCAGTGACATCAGCAGCGGGCTGCGCGCGTATTCGTACATCGCAAAGTGGAACTGCCTGTTCATCTCGACGTAAGCCGGATCATCCTCGGCCAACGCCCGCATCCGCTCGTTGAGGTCCGTCAGCCGGCCGATGCCTGCCTCGTCGATGGACCGGGCGGCCAGGGATGCGGCCAGGGACTCCAGTGCGGCCCGGATCTGGAAGTTCTCCTCCACCCGCCCCGCGTCGGGCTCGGCCACGGTGAACCCGCGATGGGTGTCGCCGACCACCAGGCCCTCCGATTCCAGCCGCCGCATCGCCTCTCGCACTGGCGTCTGGCTTACCCCGAACTGCTCCGCCAGGTCGCGCTGCCGCAGCTGCTCGCCGCCGCCCAGGTCGCCGGTCATGATGAGCTCCCGGATCAGCGCCGCCACCATGTCGGTCTTGCTGACATAGCCCTGCCCGGCGCTTTCGCGAAGCTCGGCCTGCATCTTCACTGCGGGTCGCATGGGTTCCTCCTAGCTGTGCACATCTCGGGCCGGCCGCAGGCCGGATGCTGTCGCGTCCGCAGCAGTCAGCGGGTCGGCCAAGGCCAGTATCTGGGCTGGCGTCATCGGCAGCTCGCCAACACCACCGGACAGGCCGAGAGCATCGCGCACCGCGCTCGCGATCGCGGCACCCGCAGCGGTTACGCCGCCTTCGCCGGCGCCCCGGACGCCGAGCGGGTTGCCGGGCGCTGGCGCCTGCTCGGTCACGAGGACATCCACCGGCGGCGTCTCAGCGGCAGTCGGCATCTGATAGGTCATGAAGCTCGTCGCCTGCGGCTGGCCGCTTTCGTCATAACTCAGCTTCTCCAGCAACGCTCCGCCGATGCCCTGCGCTGCACCGCCGCGCAGCTGGCCCTCGACCAGCATCGGGTTGACCGCGCGGCCGACCTCATAGGCGACCAGGTAGCGCAGGACCCGCACCTGCCCGGTACCGGGATCGACGTCCACGACCGCCACGTGGACTCCGTACGGGTAGGTCATGTGCGTGACAGCGAACCGCCGCCGGGCTGCCAGCCCGGCTGGCTCGCCTGGCTCCAGAATCGGACTGCCCTCGGTTGCGGCGCCCGCTATCGCCGCGAGAGTCAGCGCGGAGTCTGGATCTCCGCGCGCGCTGACCTGACCAGCGTGCACGTCCAGGTCGTCCTCGGCGATCTCGAGCAGCCGCGCCGCCAGGCAGCGGGCCCGCTCGAGCACAGCCAGCGCGGCCGCGTGCACGGCACTGCCGCCAACGACGGTGCTCCGCGATGCCCACGACCCCGTTCCCGACGGCAGCAGCTGCGTGTCGCCGGCCACGACGCTGACCGTCTCCGGGCTGACCCCGAGCGTGTCCGCGGCTATCTGCGCGAGTGCGGTCTCGATACCCTGCCCCAGTGAGGTGCCTCCGGCCAGCACCCGGACCGCGCCGTTGCCGTCGATGGCTACCTCTGCGGTCTCCTCCGGTCCAAGGCCGCTCTTCTCCAGGAACGGGGCGACGCCGAGTCCGCGCAGCCGGCCCGTCTCCCGGCCAGCCCCGACCAGATCGAGATAGCCCAGCCGCTCCGCCGTTGCCGCGGCGGCAGCGAGAATCGCTGGGTAGTCTGCGGCATCCAGCACCATCTCGGTGCCCAAGGTCGTCATTGCCCGTCGCAGCGGCAGCTCGGCGGGCGTCAGCAGGTTCCGTCGGCGGAGCTCGCAGCGATCCAGGCCGAGCCTGCTGGCGGCCACGTCCAGCAGCTGTTCGCGCGCCGTCGTTCCCTCGAACCTGCCTGGGGCGCGATAGGTTCCGCACGGCGTCTTGTTGGTGAGCACCACCCGGATCCGGCCCTGGTAAGCGGGGATCCGGTAGGGTCCTGGCAGCATCGCGACGGTCAGCTCCGGCACGGTGATGCCGTGGGTCCGGCAATAGGCGCCGTTGTCGTGCACGACGTCGTCGCGCAGACCCAGGATCTGGCCGCTCGCGTCGAACGCGGCGGCAATCCGGTGCGCCTGCTGCCGGGAGTGGTTGGCCGCCACCAGGTGCTCGGCCCGGTCCTCGGTCCACTTCACCGGCCGTCCGAGCTGACGCGCGAGCCAGGGCACCAGGAAGTCCTCGGGATAGAACTCGCCACGGATCCCGAATCCACCGCCGGCGTCGATCGCGTGCACGTGAATGAGCTCAGGCGCGATGCCGAGCATCTGCGCCAGTACGCGCTGGTTGAATGCCGGAACCTTGGTCATGCCGAAGATTTCCAGGTCGCCGGTCACCGGATCGTCATAGGCCAGCAGCGCGCGCGGCTCCAGTGGCATCCCGGTGTGGCGCCCGATCGCGATGCTGATCTCGACGACGGTCGCCGCGCCGGCGAACGCAGCATCGACGTCGCCGTAGCCAAGTGTGAAGTCGGCAGCGACGTTGCCGTCCGGGAACAGCGTGGGTGACCTGGGGTCGGCTGCCGCGGCCGCGTCCAGCACCGGCGCGCACTCGTCGATGTCGACGTCGACAAGCTCGGCGGCGTCCTCGGCTAGGTACGGGTCGGCGGCGACCACGACCGCCACCGGCTCACCGACGTAGCGGACAGTGTCGGTGGCCAGCACCGGCTGCAGGTACGGGCTCAGGTCCTGGCCAGCGACCTGAAGGCGGACCGGAATAACCGGCTTGCCAGGCAGGTCGGCGGCCGTGATGACCAGCGCGGTCCGGTCAGAGCGGGACGCTCGGCCGGTTTCCACCTGCACCAGCCGCCCGTGCGCGACCGGGGACCGGACCACCCGCGCCCACAGCTGGCCAGGCCTGGTGATGTCGTCAGCGAACCGGCCCAGCCCCCGCAGCAACCGCGGGTCTTCCTTGCGGGGCAGCCGGGCGCCGATCACACTCACGGGTCAGCTACCTGCCCATCGCCGTTGCGTGCCGATGCCGCCATCCGGGACCTCGCCGTGGCGAGCACCGCGTCGATGATGCCCTGATAGCCGGTGCACCGGCACAAGTTCGCGGCCACGAGCTCGCGAACTTCGGCTTCCGACGGACCTGGGCCGGCCGGCGCCGTGGCCAGGTAATCGGCGAGGTAGGCCTCGGCCAGCATCAGGAATCCTGGCGTGCAGAACCCGCACTGCAGGGCGTGCTGGTCAC
>Ga0187783_10002228_pt1 | contig 14431 bp, 13 predicted proteins | sample 1015_SJ02_MP02_2_FD_132471 | JGI IMG/M metagenome (GOLD analysis project Ga0187783, IMG submission 132471) | Tropical peat soil microbial communities from peatlands in Department of Meta, Colombia - 1015_SJ02_MP02_20_MG | ecosystem: Environmental > Terrestrial > Soil > Wetlands > Peat | place...
AGGTTCGTGAACGAGCTCTCCCAGCGCGCCTCGGCATCCTGGGCCACCTCGGGGGTGTACGGGCCTTGCCGCAGTTCAAGACGGGTCGTGCCGTTCGCCTCCTCGAGGAACTCCAGCCGAAACCTGGACCCGGAGGCGGGCCCGGCGCCGTCGATCCGCTCGACATCCTGGTGACCGGCGAGCACTTCATTCTCGACAACCTCGCTGAAGGCCACCTCGACCTGGTAGCGGCTGCCCGGGTCTTCGAGGTTCGCCATCACGAAACGCTGGAAGCCGCCGGGCCGGGCGTCGGTCTGCACCGTCTCGCACGGCACGTAGAACCCCGCAGGCCCGTACCATTCACACAGCTGGTCGGGGTCGACGAAGGCCCGGTAAACCAGTTCGCGCGGTGCGTCGAACCTGCGCGAGATGGTGATGTCGTGCCTGGTAGCCTCGTTCACTTGTCTTCCCTTCAGCCGCCGGCGGGTGGGTCTGCCAAGCTGAGGGTGTGCAACCAGCGGCGGCTGTGACGCTACCCGATCCCGCGCTCGTGGTGCTGGTCGGGCCGTCCGGGTCGGGGAAATCGGTCTGGGCCGCGGAGCACTACGGCCCGCATGAGGTGGTCTCCTCCGACCGGCTGCGCGCGGTGGTAGGTAGCGGCGAGCACGACCTGGATGCGTCCGACGATGCGTTCGCTCTGCTCGACCAGATCGTCGCGGCCCGGCTGCGCCGCGGCCTGACGGCTGTGGTGGACACGCTGGGCCTCGACCCGGCCCGGCGCCGCGGTTACCTGGACCTGGCCAGGAACAGCGGCATGCCCGCCGTCACCGTGCTGTTCGGCACCGATCCGGCGGAGTGCCGCCGACGTAACCGGGCCCGCGATAAGCCGGTCCCCGCGACGGTGCTCGACGGTCAGGTGCGGCGGATGCGCGCGGTGGTCACGGAGATCGGAGCAGAGGGCTGGGACGCGGTGATCACGGCCGCGCAGGCTCAGCCCGAGGCCTCGCACACCCCAGGCGCAAGGAAGGCGGCCAGCGAGCAGCGGCAGCGGCCGGTCCAGATGGGCCTGATCCTGCAGGTATCCCGGTTTCCCTGGGACGAGGACCCGGCGGGCCCGGCCCACTGGCTGGCCACGGTAGCCCGCGCCGCGGCCGAGGCGGGCCTGCAGGGAATCGCGCTGATGGACCATCTGATCCAGATTCCCCAGGTCGGCCGGGCCTGGGAACCGATCCCGGAGCCGTGGGTGACGCTCGGAATGCTGGCCGGCCTGGAACCAGGCCTTCGCCTGGGCACGCTGGTGACCCCCGTGACGTTCCGGGCGCCAGGGATCCTGGCCAAGACTGGGGCCACGCTGGACGCGCTGAATGGCGGGAGGACGTTCTGCGGCATCGGGGCCGGCTGGTGGGAGCGCGAGCACGCCGGGTTCGGCCTGCCGTTCCCGTCGGCCCGGCTCAGGCTGGATCAGCTCGAGTCGGCCATCGAGACGCTGCGCGCCCTGTGGCAGCCGGGCACCAGGGAGTACCGGGGCGAGCGCGTCTGGCTGCCGGAAACCACCTGCTATCCGCGGCCGGTGTCGCGGATCCCGATCATCGTCGGGGGCGGCGGTGAGAAGCGGACGCTGGCCATCGCGGCCCGGCTCGGCGATGGCTGCAATCTTCCCTCGGACCTCGGCGCGCTGGACCGCAAGCTCGCCGTCTTCCGCCAGCACTGCCTGGAGGCGGGCCGTGATCCAGCGCAGGCCGAGGTGACCGTGCTCGACGTCCCGGTCGTCGGCCGCGACCGCCAGGAGGCCGGCTCGATGGTGGAGAAACTGCGCGGCACGACCACCGCCGCTGCCTTTGCCCGGCGCCACCACGCGGGCACCGCCGACGACCACATCGGCCGCTACCGGCTGCTGGCCGACCGGGGCGTGCGGACGGTCTTCGTCTCGCTTCCCGGTCTGGCCGACCCCGAGGACGTGCTCCGTCTGGCCCCGGTGGCCGCCGCCTTTGCCTTAGGTGTCGGCTGCCTTAGGCGTCGACCAGCGCCACCGCCTTGTGGTGATGGGCTTCGAGGTACCGGCGCGTCATCAGCAGGGCGGCGATCCCGTCGCCTACCGCGGAGCCGAGCTGCTTGGTCGAGCCCGAGCGCACGTCGCCGGCGGCGAACACGCCTGCCATGGACGTTTCCATGGCGGGGCTGGTGATGAGAAACCCGCCTGGGTCACGGTCCACGGCGTCACCGAGGAAGGCGCTGTTGGGCTTGAGGCCGATGAATACGAACGCGGCGGCAGCCGGGTACCTGTGGGTCTCGCTGCTGTCGCGGTCGCGGGCCACCACGGCGGCGAACTTACCCCGCTTACCCTCGAGCTCCACGATGTCCACGCCGGTATGGATGGTGAACTGCGGATCGGATCGCACCCGCTCCTGAAGGACCGGCGAGGCGGACAGGTCGGTGCTGGACAGCACCCGGACCCGCTGGGCGAACTGGGACAGGTGCAGCCCCTCCTCCAGGGCCGAGTTGCCGCCGCCGATGACCACGACCTCATCGGCACCCCGGTAGAAGGGCCCGTCGCAGGTGGCGCAGAAGTGGACGCCGGCGCCGATGAGCTTGTCCTCGCCGGGCACGTCGAGGCGCCGGTACTTCGATCCGGTCGCCACGATCACCGCGTGCGAGGTCAGCTGCTGCCCGGAGGACAGCGAGCTGACCAGGTCGTCGTCATCGCGCTGCACCGCGGTGACCGCTACGGCCGACAGGAGCTCTACTCCGTAACGCCGGGCCTGGGCCACGAACCGTTCGGCCAGTTCGGCACCGGAGATGCCGTCGGGGAAGCCCGGGTAGTTATCGATCCGGTCGCTGATCCCGGCCTGCCCGCCTAGTGCGCCGGCCTCCACTACCACGGCGTCGATGCCTTCTCGCGCAGCGTAGATGGCGGCCGCCAGCCCGGCCGGCCCTCCCCCGACGATGACCAGGTCGTAGGCGGACCGGGCCGCGGCGCGAGTGAGGCCGATGCGGCGGGCCAGGGCCTCGTCGCTCGGGTTCACCTCATGGGTCCCGTCCGGGTAGATCACGGTGGGGATGATCTGCCCGCCGTCCTGCAGTTCCTTGAGCCGCTCGATGGCCTCCGGGTGGGCATCGATGTCCACGTAGGCGTAGCGCACCCTGTGCTCGGCCAGGAACTTCTTCACGCGCTTGCAATGCGGGCACCACGCCGCCCCGTAGACGGTCATGACCGGCTCGTCGGCAGAATCGAGTTTCACGGCTGAACCCTCCCAGGGCACGCATCGGACCGGGGAACTGACACCACGAACCGTTCGGTCCCATAAGTATTCCCGGAGTCCGGCGGTCACCGGCGGCCGGCGGGCCTCGCTACGGCGGGACCCCACTCGGGGCTGTCAGCGGACCGGCGGCGGCTTCCCCTCGGCGCTGGCCGCCAGCGTCACGTCCCACCGGCATACGGCGCAGGCGTGGCGGAAAGCCGACCGGGCAAACTCCAACGCCGCGGCCCGGGGATCGGGGTCCGACCGCACGTCGTCCCAATCCAGGATGTACTCGCCCAGGGCCGGATCCCAGCGAGCCGCGGCCGGGGACAGGCTGGCACCCGCGAAGCCCTCTTCGGCCGGGTGCGCATAGGCGTAGAACGCGGCCTTGAGGTAACGGGCGTCGCCGGGCCACCAGCCGACGGCAACCTCCTGCGAGTCCATGGCATTACGCATGATGAAGTCATCCGACGGCGGATCGGCCGCATGCCCGGAGAACAGGCTCACGGCCAGGTCAAACGAACCCCACCAGGCGTTGACCGGCGTGGAACGCCCGCGGTAGGGCGCGCGGTACGCGGCCAGCACCAGTGCGGCCTGAGTCGCCGCGGCGAAGTAATCCGCGACCTCGCCCGGGTCGTAGTGCGCGTGCTCGGAATCCTCGTCCAAGGGCACGGTCCAGGGCACTTCCTGCGGCGTCGGGTCGATCTCCACCGGACCGCCCAGGGCGCGGACGGCGCCCAGAACCTGGTTGGTCACCTCCCCGACCGGGCGGTGCGGGGTCAGCGGGATACGCTCGGCCCGTCCGGCGCTGTGCTCCACTACCGCCTCATGGCGGTGCAGGTCGAGCGCCGCCACCAGCGCGCCAGAACCATCGGGCGCGGGAAGCGGCGCCGTCTCCCAACCGCGCGCGGTCAGGCGAAGCGCCGCGTGCTGCAATTGAGGTTCGGGCGGCGCGAGCCTGGCCGCCAATTTGCCGAGGACCTGGGTGTGCGCATGCAGCGTGTCACAGGTCGCGCGCCACCGGTCATACGAAACCGTGGGCCAGACTGAGACCATGAGTTGCAGGCTATCGGGGCCTGGATCACGCATTCCATCCGGCTCCCGGTAGGTTCGGCATAGCTGGCGACCTGGAGGAGACCGATGGTGGTGCCGTTGGCGGCCCGCGTGTTGGCCGCGGTGATCGGCGGCTTGCTGGTTCTTACGGCGGCATACAGCGTCACCGGGACGCTGATCGTCTCGCGTTCGGTCAGCAGCAAGCTGACCCGGTGGGTAGACAAGACCGTGGTGTGGGTGTACCGGCTGGTGTTCAAGTGGTACGTCCATAAGGAGCCGGGGGACTCCCCGCACGACATCCAGATGGCGTACAAGCGGGCGGACCGGCTGCTGGCCACCCAGGCGGCGGCGATCTTGCTGTGCCAGCTGGCCACCTGGCTGGTCGTAGCCTATGTCGGGTACGCCCTGCTGCTGTGGCCGTTCGCCACCCGCGGCATGGTGTCCGCGTTCATCGATGCCGGGTCCTCGCTGTTCACGCTGGGGTTCGCGGTGCCTGCCGGGGCGGTGCCCGCGGTGATCGTGTTCCTGGCTGCGGCGACCGGCCTGGTGATCGTCACGTTGCAGATCGCCTACCTGCCGACCCTGTACGCGGCGTTCAACCGCAGGGAGACCGAGCTGGCGCTGCTGAACGCACGAGCGGGCGTGCCGTCCTGGGGCCCGGAGTTGCTGGCCCGCACGCATTACGCGCTTGGCTCGGGCATGTCAACCCTCGATACGATGCCGGACCTGTACGAGCAGTGGGAACGATGGGCCGCAGACGTCGCCGAGAGTCACACCACTTACCTCCCGCTGGTCCGGTTCCGCTCACCGGGCCCGCTGTCCTCCTGGGTTACCTCGCTACTGGCCGTGCTGGACTCAGCCGCCATCTTCCTGGCTTTGTCCCCCAAGGCTGCTCCGGAGATACCGGCACGGCTGTGCCTGCGCGGCGGCTGGACGTGCTTCACCCGGATCGCGCAGGCGATGGGCATCGACGTGCCCGCCGAGCCTGATCCGGGCGCCGGGATCAGCCTGACCTACGACGAGTTCCTCGACGCGGTCGACCGGATGCGCGAGGTCGACTTCCCCATCGAGCGCGATCCGGCCGACGCGTGGCCGGACTTCGTCGGCTGGCGGGTCAACTACGAGCAGGCCGCCTACGCGGTGGCCTTCGCGGTCGATGCCGTACCCGCGCTGTGGTCAGGACCGCGCTATCATGACATCCCTCCCATCCCGCCCATCCGGCCCGGACGCGGCCGACCGCCCAAGTAGCACCGCCCAAGTAGCACCGCCCAAGTAGCCCCGGCCAAGTAGCCTCGCCCGGGGCCGGCGCGGCGCACGGATTCCGCTGGCCGTCCTGGTTATGTTCATATGCGTGTTCGATCAACATGACATTCTTGACGGGCTGAACGAACAGCAGCGCCGGGCGGTGACGCATCAGGGCGGCCCGCTGCTGGTGCTGGCCGGGGCCGGCACCGGCAAGACCAGGACGCTGGTGGCCCGGGCGGCGTGGCTGCGCGACCACCAGGGCGTGCAGGCGTGCCGGATCCTGCTGCTGACCTTCACCCGCCGCGCGGCCAGCGACATGCTGGCCCGGGCCGCGTCTGCCGGTAAGGGCTCCTCCGAGCGGATCTGCGGCGGCACCTTCCACGCCATCGCGCATAAGATCATCCGCCAGCACGCCGAGTCGTTCTCGCTGCCGCCGCAGTTCACCATCCTGGACCCGGGCGACGTGGCCGACATCCTGGATGTGCTGCGCCCGGACCATGGCCTGGCCGAGGTGGGCCAGCGGGCGCCCAGGGCGGCGGCGTGCGCGGACATCTACACCCGGTGCGTGAACACCGGGCGCCCGGTCAGCGAGGTGGTCACCGCCGGTTTTCCCTGGTGCACCCCGTTCGCCGGTCAGCTGGCCAGCCTGTTCCGGGCCTACACGGCCCGCAAGCGCGCCCGCCACCTGCTGGACTTCGATGACCTGCTGCTGCTGTGGCAGGCGGCGCTGGCCGACCCGGTGGCTGGCCCCGTGCTGCGCGGCATGTTCGACGCGGTGCTGGTCGACGAGTACCAGGACGTCAACGCCGTCCAGGCCAGCATCGTGCGTCTGCTGCAGCCTGACGGGCGCGAGCTGACCTGCGTAGGCGACGACGCGCAGGCCATCTACGGGTTCCGCGGCGCCGACCCGGCGCACTTGTGGCAGCTCACGGACGCCTACCCTGGCCTGGATATCATCCGCCTCGACCGCAACTACCGGTCCCGGCAGGGCGTGCTGGACCTGGCCAACCTGATCAGGCCGTCCGCGCCGGGCCTGGACCTGACGCTGACCGGTGACCGCGGGCCGGGGATGCCGCCGCTGCTGGTCCGCTGCCATGACGAGGCCACCCAGGCGCGGGAGATCTGCTCCCGGGTGCTTGATGCGTACGAAGACGGCAGCGCACTGCGGGATCAGGCGGTGCTGGTCCGCGCCGCTCATCACAGCGACATCCTGGAGATCGAGCTCAGCGCTCGCAAGATCCCCTACGTGAAATTCGGCGGGCTCCGGTTCACCGACACTGCCCACGTCAGGGACTTCCTCGCCGCGGCCAGGATCCTGGCCAATCCCGCCGACGACCTGGCCTGGTTCCGGCTGCTGCGGCTGCACGACGGCATCGGCCCGGTGCACGCCCGGCAGGTGCTCGCGCGCCTGGACTCCGGCGGGTCTGGCCCGGGCAGCTCCGGCCCGGGCGGTCGGGACCCCGACACGGCGGGCGGGGACGTTCCGCAGGACTGCTGGCCACAGGCCTGGCCGCAGGCCGTCGAGGCCGCCCCGCCGCGGTCCAGGGCCGCCCTGGCGGCCAGCCTCAAGCGGCTCGCCGATGCCGCGGGTGACCCCGCTGCCAGCCAGGCCACGGCCATTCTGGCCGCCCTGAATCCGCTGATCCGGGCCCGCTACCATGACGCTGCGGCCCGGATCGCCGACCTGGAACGGCTGGCCGAGGCGGCTGCCGCCCACCCGTCGCTGCACGACGCGCTGGTCGAGCTGACCCTTGACCCGCCGGTCTCCGGAGCCGACCTGGCCGGCCCGCCACGCCTGGATGAGGACTACCTGACCATCTCCACCATCCACGCCGCCAAGGGCCTGGAATGGCCCATCGTTCACCTGTCCCACCTGGTTGACGGGGCGCTGCCCAGCGACATGGCCCTCGGCGATCCCGGCGGGCTGGCCGAGGAGCACCGGCTGTTCTACGTCGCGCTCACCCGGGCCCGCGACCATCTGTACATGTACGCGCCGCAGCGATTGCACTACCGCCGCCGTGGTCGCGATGACCGGTACGGGTTCGGCCAGCTGACCCGCTTCCTGCACCCCAGGGCCCTGGCTGCCTGCGACAATGCCACCGCCGCCGCGCCCGCTCCGGCGCTCCCCGTCCTCGGCGCGCTGACCGTCAAGGTCGACGCGGCGGTCGGCGCGCTGTGGGACGGCTGACGCCTGCCGGCAGGCCCACCTTCCGTCCCTTTGATATTTGATATACCATCCGCTCACCAACGGAGAGACGGCATCTCGCGGGAGAACCCCTGGCCGGGTGTCACGCGTCGCGAGGCGAAAGGAGTTGCGGTGGATCTGCGGCTCGACGGGAAGGTAGCCCTCGTCACCGGCGCCAGCAAGGGCATCGGCCGTTGCGTGGCCGAGTCCCTGGCCCGCGAGGGCAGCGACGTCGTCATCACGGCCCGTAACGCGGGCCCACTCGAAGCAGCAGCGGAGAAGATCGCCGCCGAGACCGGGCGGGCGGTGCTGCCGCTGGCCGGGGACATGAGCGTGACCACGGACGTCCAGCGCTGCGTCGATGCCACCCTGGAGCAGTTCGGCAAGATCGACATCCTGGTCACCTGCGCGGGCAGCTCGCCGGGCGGCCTGCTCGAGGAACTTACCGAAGAGCAGTGGATGTCCAGCCTCAACCTGAAGTTCATGGGCTACGTCAGGTCCGTCCGCGCGGTCATCGGTCACATGCGAGAGCGAGGCGAGGGCGCGATCGTGCTCGTGGTAGGCAACGATGGCCTCAAGCCCAGCTACTGGGAGATGACCGCGGGCGTGGCGAACGCCGCGGACATCAACTTCGCCTCCTCGGTCGCCGAGCAGTACGGCCGACACGGGGTACGCATCAACACCGTCAACCCCGGGCCGGTGAACACCGACCGGTGGGACACGCTGGAGCGGGCCTTCGCTCGCGACAAGGGCGTGAGCCAGGAACGAGCCCACGAACTGGCCGAGCGATCGATCCCCTTCGGCCGCATCTGCGAACCCGAGGAGGTCGCGGCCCTGGTGACGTTCCTCGCCTCGCCGCTGGCCAGCTTCATCAACGGCGCGCACATACCGATCGACGGTTCGCAGCGCAAGGCGATCATGGACCTGTGAGGCCCGGGGACGGAGCGCCCTTGGCCGCGGCCGACTAGGCCGGCCCGCGCAGCCACAGAACCAGTCACCAGCTGCGGCTAGCCGTCCTTTTTGCCGGGTATATGCGCGGTATGGGGATGCCGAGCACCGGTGCTCCACGATGGGACCCTGCGGTCCGACGCCGCAGGCGCCGGCGCCGGCGCCGGCGGGTCACGATGTGGGTGTTCGCTGCGCTCACGACGCTGGTGCTCGCCGTGATCGCCCTGGGGATCAAGGACATCTCCAAGCCGCCGACCGCGGCCACGCCGGCCGCTCTGTCGGCGTCCGTTCAGACGACCCAGCGGGCGGCGCCTTCCGCATCGTCTCGCCCGAAGCCGTCATCGTCGGCTCTCAGGAAGACCTCGCGAAGCAGCAAGACCACACGAACGATCCGGAAGATAGCGGACGCCGACTCGGGGCTGTCCTACCGGCTGCTGACCAGGTGGCGGCGGGGCTGCTCTGACTCGCTGAACACGCCCATGTTCAGGTGGAGCGCGGGCGAGCACGCGGCGGCGGGAACCGTATCCGGCACCCCGTGGTACGGCAACGCCTGCTCCGGCCTGCTCCAGCAGCAGTTTCAGTACTCAGGACCCGCCGATCTCGAGCCAACCGCGATGAGCCTGGCGGATGCGATGGACCCGGCCTACTATTCCGGCCTCCAGCATTACCGCACGGTCGAGGCCAGCTCGGCGATCCGGGTCAGTGGGCATCAGGCGTGGGAGGTTGCGTTCCGGATAACCTACCCCGCCCCCGTTGGCCAGGGTCTGGCCTTCAGCAGCCAGGCCGCCGCCGTGGTGGTCGTGGACCGCGGTGCGGGCCGGGTCCCCGCGGTGTTCTACGCCTCGGTCCCCAGCAGCCTGGGCACCTCCGACCTGAAGAGCCTCGTCCACTCGCTCCGGCTCGCGACCTGACCGGGGCACTACGTCGACGATTGACCGTAGAGCTCGGTCAGCAGGGCGATTGCCGCGTGCGTCGAGGGATGAGGGTCGTACTGCCGCCAGATCATCTGGACGGGTACCGGCGGGGCATCCCGCAGGGGCCGGAACACCACGCCATCGCGCCGGTACTGGGCCGTGGTGCCTTCCGGGGTGATCCCGACGCCGTCGCCGGCCGCGATGATCGCGAGCCAGTCATCGATGTCGCGGGTCTCCCGGATCCGCGGTCGTGTGGCGGCGGGCCACAGGTCCGGCGTAGTGGTCCCGGTACGCCGGTCGATGAGCACGGTGCGCTGGGACATCTCGCTGAGCCTGATGGAACGCCGCCTGGCCCAGGGATCGTCGGCCGCCAGGGCACAGTAGCGCCGCTCGTGACCCACGATGGCGCTGGCGAAGCGCTTGGGATCGGTCGCGGTACGCAGGACCGCGATGTCGCACAGGCCTTCGGCCAGGCCGCCGGTGGCCGAGTTGGTGTGGATCAGGTGCAGCTCGACGTCCGGATACCGCGCTACCCACCGGCGCTGGAATTCCCGGGTGTGCCGGCCCATAGCCGACCAGGCGTGGCCGACGCGGAGCCTGGTGTGGCCGGTCGTGGCCTGCGCGACCAGGTTGTCGGCCGCGGCGAGCACCTGCCTGGCCTGGGCCAGGGCCTGCACGCCGGCCGTGGTGGGGGTGATGGCCCGGCTGGTGCGGTGCAGCAGCCGGACGCCGAGGACCCGTTCCAGGGCCATGAGGTTGCGTGACACCGCAGCCTGCGAGATGCCGAGTTCGATGGCGGCGTCGGTGAAGGTTCCCGCGTCGACGATCGCCACCAGGCAGCGCAGGTGCCTCAGCTCCAGATCCATAACTTGATCGTATAGCTGTCCTCATCCATGCATTTTGCGTATGCAAGGTTCCGGCCCATGCTCGTCCCATGACGATCTCCACGCGGGAGCAGGGCCCGCCCGCCGCCGGAGCCAGGACGGCTACCGGCACGCGGCATGACTGGCTCGCCGGCATGGCCTTGATGACCGGCAGTGCCGCGTCCAATCAGATCGGGGCGGCGACGGCCGCGCTGGCCTTCCCGGTCCTGGGGCCCGCGGGGGTCGTCGCGGTCCGCCAGTGGGTGGCCGGTGCGGTGCTGCTGACCGCCGTGCGGCCGAGGTTCGCCTCGTTCACGCGGCGGCAGTGGTGGCCCGTGCTGGCCCTGGCGCTGGTCTTCGCGACCATGAATCTGTCGCTGTACGCGGCCATCGACAGGATCGGGCTGGGCCTGGCGGTGACGCTGGAGTTCCTCGGCCCCCTGTCGGTGGCACTGCTGGCCTCGCGCCGCGTGGTCGACCTCGGGTGCGCCCTGATCGCCGGAGCCGCCGTGGTGGTCCTGGCCAGGCCGCAGCCGAGCACCGATGACACGGGCATCTTCCTGGCCCTGCTGGCCGCCGCCTGCTGGGCCGGATACATCCTGGTGAACCGGGTGGTGGGAGCCCGGCTGCCGGGCTCGCAGGGACCCGCGGCCGCGGCCGGCCTATCGGCCCTGCTGTACATCCCGGTCGGTATCTGGGTCCTGGCCAGCCATCAGGTCACGGCGGCCGCGCTGGGCCGGGCGGCCACGGCGGGCGTCTTGTGCTCGGCGGTGCCGATGGTCGCCGACCTGCTGGCGCTGCGGCGGGTCCCGGCCGGGTTCTTCGGCGTCTTCATGAGCGTCAACCCGGTATTCGCGGCGCTGACCGGACTGGTCGTGCTGGGCCAGTCGCTGGGGCTGGCCGACTGGCTCGCGATCGCCGCCATCGTGACCGCCAACGCGGTCAGCGTCGGCACTGCCGGGCGGGCACGCCGGTTCCGGCCCGCGCGAGCGGACGCAGGCTCCTCAGCCGGCTTGGCTGACGGTGATGTCGCCGCCGCCGCTGTTGATGGTGATCGTCTTGGGGGATGCCGCGCTGGCCAGCGTCGACGGGATGTTCAGGTTGCCGCCCTGGGCGTTGGCCGAGATGTGGTACGTGGTGTGACCGTTCGGCAGGATCACGTCGACGTTGCCGCCGTCGGTGGTGATCTGCAGGTTCTGCGGCGGCTGGGTGAGCATCAAGGTGACGTCGCCGCCCCCCGACTGGACACTGACCTGCTGCGAGATAACGGCGTTGGCGTCGACGTTGCCGCCCTCGGTCCAGATTGTGAGATCGCCGGTGAGCCCGTTGCCGGCCAGGTCGCCGCCTCCGCTGTCCAGGCGCATGGGGCCCGCCAGGTCGCCGGCGTTGATGTTGCCGCCCTCGGTGCCGATCTGGATGGTGCCGCTGAGCCCGCTGGCGGTCAGGTCACCGCCGCCGGTATCCAGCATCAGGGTGCCGGTCAGGTTGCTGGCGGTCAGGTTGCCGCCGCCGGCCGACAGCGTCAGGTTGGTGGCGAAGCCGGAGACCGCGATGTCGCCGCCGTCGCTGGATAGGCTGACGGCGGTCCGGGCCGGGACATCGAGGGTGGCGTTCACGTTGCAGTTGTCGTTGACCCCGGCACAGTTCACGCCCACCGAGGCGCCGCCGGGCGTCGCGCTGGTGGTAATGCCCGGGCGGAACAGCCCGTACTGCACGGTCCCGGTCACCCGGGCCGTGCCGCCCGGCACCTGGCGCAAGGTGATGTTGCCGACGTTGAGGTTCGCGTTCACCTGGCCGTGCTGTACCGGAACCGCGAAGCTAAACGGGTAGCTGCCCCTGGCCACCATGCTGACCAGGCTGAAGCCGGTCCAGCCGATCAGGGCGAGGGCGACCGGCACGGCCAGGGCGAGGACCGCCCAGCGGGCGGGGGTCATGCGCAGCGGGGCAGACGGGCGCCGGGCGCCTGTCGGATAGCCGGAGCTGCCGGTGTCGGACATGAAGGTCATCGCGGTACCCCGTTCATCCCGTGCCCAGGTAGCGCAGCACGGCGAGCACGCGGCGGTGGTCGCGGTCGCCGGGCGCCAGCCCCAGCTTGGTGAAGATGTTGTTGATGTGCTTTTCGACCGCGCCACCGCCGACCACGAGGGTGTCGGCGATGGCCGAATTAGACCGGCCCTCGGCCATCAACGCGAGCACCTCCCGCTCGCGCGGGGTGAGCTCGCCGAGCGGGTGGCGGCTGCGGGCCAGCAGCTGCGCGACCACCTCGGGGTCGAGCGCGCTGCCGCTATTGGCCACCCGGTTCAGCGCGTCGAGGAACTCGGTCACGTCGGCGACCCGGTCCTTGAGCAGGTAGCCGACGCCGTGCGGGCGGCCGGAGATCAGCTCGGTGGCGTACCGTTCCTCGACCCACTGGGACAGCACGAGCACGCCCACCTCGGGCCAGCGGTCCCGGACCACCAGGGCCGCCCGCAGCCCCTCATCTGTGAACGTGGGCGGCATCCGCACGTCCACGACCACCGCGTCCGGCTGATGGGCGGCCACGGCGCGCAGGAAGGTCTCGGCGTCGCCCTCGGCCGCGGCGACGTCGTGCCCGGCTTCGGTCAGCAGGCGGGTCAGGCCCTCGCGCAGCAGCACGGAGTCCTCCGCGATCACTACCCGCATGGCAGGACCGCCGCGATGATCGTCGGGCCGCCCGACGGGGACTCCACGGTCAGCCGCCCGTCCACCCCGGATATCCGGTCGGCCAGCCCGGACAGCCCGGGACCACCGGCGTCGGCCCCGCCGATGCCGTCGTCGCTGACCATGACGGTCAGCGTGCCCGGGTAGCCGTGGCCTTCCACCACGACCTTGGCGTGGCTGGCGCGGGAGTGTTTGGCCACGTTGGTGAGCGCCTCGGCCACCATGAAGTAGGCCGCCGCCTCGACCGAAGCCTTGGGCCGCACCGGCACGTCGACGTGCACGTCGACCGGCACCGGGCATAGCGCGGCCAGGCCGGACAGGGCCGCGTCGAGGCCGCGGTCGGTCAGTACCGGCGGGTGCACGCCCCGAACCAGGTTGCGCAGCTCAGTCAGGGCCTCCTTGGCCTGAGCGTGCGCCTGGTCGACCAGTTCCCTGGCCGCGTCGAGGTCGTCGGCGAACTTGGCCTTGGCCCGGCCGAGCTCCATGGCCAGCGCGACCAGCCGCTGCTGCGCCCCGTCGTGCAGGTCACGCTCGATCCGGCGCCGTTCCGCCTCGGCCGCGTCCACCACCCGCTCGCGGCTGATCTCCACCTCCCTGACCCGGGCGGCCAGGTCACGGCGCGGGCCGAGCAGCCGACGGGAGAACGCCGTGTCCGCCCCGGCCAGGCCGCGGGTCAGCTGCGGTGCGACCAGCAGTACGGCGGCGCCCACGACCACGCCTGCCGCCAGCTCCGGCCCGTTCAGCACCGTGCCGCCGATGGTCGCGCCGCCGCTCGGAAAGGTCCAGGCGTAGGCCGGCAGGGTCAACATGACCAGGCCCAGCGCCCAGACCGTGACACTGATCGACAAGGTGACCGCGCTGACCGGCAGCCGCAGCAGCGCGTACCCGAGCTCGGCCCAGGTGACACCCTGGGTGAGCACCCGCCAGCGCGGGATGATGCCCCACCGGTACCCGGCCCGCCCGCCGGAGCCCGGAGCGGGCCAGGCCGGGATCCGCACCCCGGCCAGGAAGCCGAACCTGGCCCGCTCGGCCCGGGCGAACCAATCGGCCAGCCGCAGCGTCAGGCCCAGCAGCGGGATGCCGACCAGCCCGACGAAGATCAGGGGTACGTCCAGTCCCAGCGCGAGGGTGAAGATGAAGATGGCCACCAGCCCGACGAACAGGCCGGCCAGGTGCTGGGTCATGGCGAGCCAGGTGCGCGCGGACACCAGGTCGCGGACGAGGAACATGGCACTGACGCTATGACATGACCCGCCAGGTTGCCATCGGCCGTACCCCCCGGCTCGGGGTGAGGCTAACCCCACCGTGGATCCGGCAGGTCACACC
>Ga0187783_10002229_pt1 | contig 14425 bp, 13 predicted proteins | sample 1015_SJ02_MP02_2_FD_132471 | JGI IMG/M metagenome (GOLD analysis project Ga0187783, IMG submission 132471) | Tropical peat soil microbial communities from peatlands in Department of Meta, Colombia - 1015_SJ02_MP02_20_MG | ecosystem: Environmental > Terrestrial > Soil > Wetlands > Peat | place...
GCTGTGGTGGTTAGGTTGTGCCGGGCGGCGCTTGTCAGACGCCAGGCTCTTGCCTGCGGTTGCCGCTTCCAGCTTACACTCGGTTGATTATGCCGTGGCCACTCTCGATTTTCAGAAGGGCGCCAAGTCCCGCTCGACGCATGTGCCAAGCTCATGATGCCGACGCAGCGCGCTGCTGATAGCCCGGGGAGTCGCCGCACCCCCGAGGTCTGCATCGGCGTCGATACCGGCGGCACCTTCACGGACGCCGTCGCGCTCGATGAGTCGCGCCGCGTGGTGGCGACTGCCAAGGCGCTCACGACCCACTGGGACCTGTCCGTCGGACTGGGTGATGCGATCCGCGCGGTGCTCGGCAAGCTGCCGCCGCCGCTCGGCCGCGAGCACGTCGCGCTGGTCTCGGTGTCGACGACGCTCGCCACCAACGCCGTGGTCGAGAACCGCTTCAGTCCGATCTGCACCATCCTCGTCGGCTTCGATGAGCGCATGGTCGAGCGCTCCGGCCTGCGGCGCGTCGGCGGGCTCATCGTGCGGGTCCGTGGCGGCCACGAACCGACCGGGGAGGAATCCGAGCCGCTCGATGAGGCCGCAATCGATGCGGCGGTGGGCGAGCACGGCGAGCAGGTCGAGGCATTCGCGGTTGCCGCGATGTTCTCGGTCCGCAATCCTGCGCACGAGCGGCGCGCGCGCGAGCGCATCCGGAGCCTCTGCGGCCGACCGGTGACCTGCAGCTACGAGCTGAGCTCGCAGCTCGACGCACCGAAGCGGGCGCTGACGGCGGCCCTCAATGCGCGCCTCACGCCGCAGATTGCTCACCTGCTCGCGGCGGTCGCCGGTGTGCTCGAGCGCGAGGCAATCACGGCGCCGGTGATGATCGTGAAGGGTGACGGCACGCTGATGCGCGCCGCGGTCGCTTTCGAGTATCCGGTGGAGACCGTGCTCTCGGGCCCGGCGGCAAGCGTAGTGGGCGCGGGCTTTCTGAGCGGACTCGGGGATTTTGTGGTCGCGGACATGGGGGGCACCACCACCGACGTCGCGATCCTCGCCGACGGACGCCCGAGCGTGCGCGCCGAGGGCGCGATCATCGGGGGCTGGCGCACGATGGTCGAGGCGATCGACGTGCACACCTGCGGCCTCGGCGGCGACAGCGAGGTGCACTTCGATCGCGACCGGCGGCTGACGGTTGGACCGCGCAAGGTCATGCCACTGGCGCTGCTCGGCTCGCAGTATCCCGAGCTGCTGCGCGACCTCAGCGAGCTGGCGGCCGCAGAGCGCCCGCCGGCCTTTGCTTCGCAGTTCGCGCTGCGTCATCCGCGCCGCGAGCCGGTGCGCGCCCTCGATCGCCTGGAGCTGCGCGTCTGGAACGCCCTCGACGTTGTGCCGCGGCGTGTCGGCGAAGTTGCGCGCAGCGCCCAGGGGGTCGAGGCGTTGCGGCGCTTGGTCGACCGCGGCCTGGCGACACTCGCCGGATTCACGCCGAGCGATGCCTTGCATGTACTCGGCCGCCAGCAGGACTGGAGCGTGGAGGCGGCGCGGCTCGGCGCCAGCATACTCGCCAGCGAAGAGCGTCATGCGAGCGGCCGCGCGCTTGCCGATACGCCGCAAGCGCTGAGCGAGCGCACCTTTCAACACGTGCTGCGCGCGGCGAGCGCTTTGCTGCTGGAGAGCGTTCTCGCTCGCGATCCGGGTGTCGAGCCGCATCACGGTCGCTGGGGCCCGCTCGAGGCTCTGGTAGACGCCGTTACCGCGGGCCGGGAATTTTCGCGTCTCATCGACGCTCGCCTGCAGCTGACGACGCCGCTGGTGGCAATCGGGGCGCCGGCCAGCGCCTACTATCCCGAGGTGGCGCGGCGACTCGGCGCGCAACTGCTGGTGCCCGAGCATGCGGCGGTGTGCAACGCTGTTGGCGCGGTTGCCGGAGTCGTTTCCGAGACTGCCGAAGTGCTCGTCAACCAGCCGGCGTACAAGGTCTTCCGCGTGCACGACCCATCGGGCAGCCGTGACTACCCCGAGGCGGAGGCGGCGCTGGCAGACGCTCGACGGGTATCGCGCGAACTGGCGCTGGCGGCGGCGCGCCGCTCGGGCGCCAGCGATCCGCACGTGGAGACCTCGGTGGTGGAGCGCCGCGCCCACGCCGGCGCCGAGGATGAATATCTCGCCGAGGCGCTGGTGCGCTCGCGGGCGACAGGAAGGCCGGCGACCGGTGGCAGCAAAAATGACGGTCTCGGGGGCGGGAGCTGATCTGCAGCGGCTGAGGCTTCCCCGGCAGTGCGCCGTCCGTGGCGCCCGACTCGTCCTTAAGCCTGTTGAAGCTGCTGTCAGATACTGCCGATCAGTGCCGCCTCGAGACCCTCAACACAGTGTCACTCCGGGTTGGGGGGCTAACTCGGAGGGTGCGATGTGCGCGACCCGTTCGAGAGCGCGCCCCGGCGCTGGCAGCACGCTGCGCGCTCTCTGCAGCAGCTCGTCGATCGCAACCGGCCGCGCCGGGTCGAAATGCGCAACGCCGATAGTCAACGGCAATGTCGGCAGGTCGCAGCTGCGCTGCGGCCTGCGCGAGCGCAGCTGAATGGCCGCCGCCGTCGCGTACTCGACGCTGGTGGTCAGCGCGGCGAACTCGCTGCGGCTCAGGCGACCGAGAACCTCGTAGACGCCATAGCTCGGAAACAGATCACGGAGAAAATTACCCATCTGCCGTACCAGCACGTCGCCGGCAGACAGGCCGACCGTCTCGTTGAGCAGCTCGACCTGCCCGAGGCGGAAGTAGATCAGGTGTGCCGGCAGTTCGTCGCGGGTCGCCAGATCGAGCAGCCGCGTGCCGATCTGCACGAAGCCGCGGCGGTTGCACAGGCCGGTCGTTTCGTCATTGAGCGCCAGCGAGCGTAGCCCGTGCAGCAGGTTCTGCAGCGCCTTCAGCTGCAGCGCGACGCGCTGGCCCTTGGTCAATCCCTTGACGCGCAGCAGTTCCGAGAGCAGGCGCGCAATGCGGGCCTCGTCACCTTCCATCACCGCAGCGCGCAGCAGTCCCGTGATCTCGAGGCCACGCACTGTCGCGGCGCTGTGCCGGGGTCGTATCACCGATGCTGCGTCCATGAGACTGCTCACCTCCTGCAACAACCGCTGCGGATCGTAGGGAGCGGCGGGCCGGCAACAGCACCGGTGCAATGCTCGCTTCGGCGTAGGCTGAGGGCGAGCCGTACCGTCAGGAGATTCCTACAGTCGCGGCTCACTCCTACGCGACCTCGCGCGCTTGCCCGACTGACGCAGTTCGATGCGGCGATGCACCGTGAGCGTGGTGGTACCGGCCGTGCCGGTCGCGCCGGCGCGGCGCAGTATCCGCCGCAACACTCGATAACCGGAGGAGAAGAGCATGGAGACCACAGTGAATGACGCCAGCCGTGCAGTAGCCGAGGAGGCCCGTGGTCTCAAGCACGCGGCGCGTGCGGCGGCGCACCGAGCGCGCGCGCTCGGCAACGCGGAGGTGGAGAAGCTCATGGCCGAAGTGGAGGAGCTGGTGGCACGGCTTGCCGACACCGCCGACCCGGGGATTGCGCGCCTGCGCACGCGTGTCGCTGACACGCTGCGCCGCACGCAACGCGCAATCGCCGACGGCGCCGCGCAACTGCAGCGCCAGGCGCGCGAAACCTTCGATGCCGGCGACAGCTACGTGCACGAGCAACCGTGGCAGGCAATCGTCGCAGCGACACTCGTCGGCCTGATCGTCGGCATGCTGGTATTCCGCCGCTGACGCGAGACGCGCCGCGCGACCCGACCACGCGGCGCTGGCCCGACCAGTGCGCTGGATGGGGTAGCGTCGGCGGCGCGATCCCGCGAGGCGCATATTGCCGCGGTATGAGCGCGGTCGGCGGCCCGCGGTATGATCTCCGCTCAACGACCGCTGAGCGGCACGCGACCCGTCTGCGTGACAGGCGCGCTACGGCCGCCAACGAGGTAGGGATTGCACGGAGCCGCACGCATGAGCTCGCTTGCGCGGCAGATGCTGGTGACGATGCTGCTGCTCGCGGCCGTCGGCGGGTTGTTCGTGGCGGCGCAGTCGGGCCAGCGTCGCCTCGAGGACGCCAGTCGGCGCGTCGAGCTCGGCGCGCAGCGCCAGCGCTCCTTGTCCGAGCTCTCGGAGCTGCTGCGCCGGGCCGAGAGTAGTCAGCGCGGCTATATTCTGGTCGGCTCCCCCGACTATCTGAGCCCGTTCCAGGAGGCTTCCGCCAGGCTCGCCGAAACCGAGGCCCGCCTTGATGCCGCCTTCGCCACGGCGCCGGCTGACCTTAGTGCAGATATCGCCCAGGTGAAGCGTCTGAGCGAGAGTAAATTCACGGAGATGCGCGCTACGCTGGAGCTGTTCCGCGCCCGCGGCCGGGCAGCAGCGGTGGCGCTGATACGCACGGACGCCGGGGTTCGTACCATGACCCAGATTGAGCAGCTGATGGGCGCAATTCAGGCGGAGGATACCCGCGAAGTCCTGGTGGCCAGCCGCTCGTGGCGCACCAGCCGCTGGGTGAGCCTGGCGACTACCTCGACCGCGCTGGCCGCGAGCATGGGTCTGGTGCTGCTGCTGGTGCGGCTGGGGCTCCGGCATATGCGGTCGAAGGAGCGCGAGACCGAGCTGCTCGCCGAGCGGCAGGCGGAGCTCGAGCGGCTGGTGCGGCAGCGCACCGAGGAGCTGTCGGAGCTCTCGACACACCTGCAATCTCTCGCCGAGAAGGAGAAGTCGGCGCTGTCGCGCGAGCTGCACGATGAGCTCGGCGGACTGTTGGTGGCCGCGCGCATGGACTTGTCCTGGCTCGAGGATCACCTCAAGACCGACGACGCGCAGGTGCAGGACTACTTCCGCCGCGTGCACGAGGCGCTGCAGTCGGGCGTGGACGTGAAGCGGCGCGTGGTCGAGAACCTGCGTCCGTCGCTGCTCGATAACCTCGGGCTGTTCCCCGCGCTGCGCTGGCAGGTTGCGGACGCCTGCGGTCGGGCGGGTGTCAAGGCCATCGAGCGTTATCCGCGGCAGGAACTCTCGCTTACGGGGGAGGCGTCGATCACCGTCTTCCGCATCGTGCAGGAAGGACTCACCAACATTCTCAAGCACGCGCGCGCCGACACCGCCGAGATCTCGATCGAGACTCACGCGGGTTGGCTGCTGATCACGATCCGCGACGACGGCGTCGGTCTCTCGCCCGAGCGGCTGCGGGCACCGCGCTCCCACGGGCTTGCCGCCATGCGGCATCGGGCCGCCAGCCTTGGAGGCACGTGGCAGGTACGTCGTCCGGCCGCCGGCGGGGCGGAGGTCGAAGTGAGGTTGCCGCTCGAGCGGGTACTGACGGCGAGCGCCGCCACCACCGAAACACCGCTGGCGTGATCAGTTGGGCTTATCGGGGAGATCGCGGCGAGCGAAGCTGCTCAGCAGCGAGGGCAGACGGTGATAGTCACGCGCCTTGTCGAGGAACGCATCGATACCGAAGGTCTCGGCCTCGCGCCGATATTCGGGCAGGCCGAAGTTGGTCAGAATAATGACTTTCGGGCGCGGCAGCCGGCCACGGCTGAGGGCCCGCAGTACTCCGAAGCCCGAGCCCACGCGCAGGTGCAGGTCGAGGATCAGCACGTCCGGCGTTGAGGCGGTCACGCTTCGCAGCGCATCGGCCTCGCTGTCGACGGTGTCTACCAGGTCCACGTCCGGCAGCCGCCGGATGAGCTCCGCGAGCCGCGCGGCGAGGAGCGAAGAGTCCTCGACCAGCAGCACCCGCAGCGCTCGGCTGTCTGCCATATGAACCGCCAACTCATCCATGTCCCGTGCGGCAGCGGCGCCGTGAGCCCCTGCCATGGAGGGAGTCTAGACCCCGGGGAAAGCGGCCAATGCAGGCTTGCGCCGTCTCGCCCTGTCAGCGAGCACCGACTGCTGTCGGCATGCGCTACTGCACCAGCCCGTTGCGCAGCGCGTAAGTTGTCAAATCAGCGTTGGTGTCGAACTTCATCTTCTCCAGCACCCGGGCACGGTAGGTGCTCACGGTCTTGACGCTGATGCACAGCTCATGGGCGATCTCGGAGACACTGCGGCCGACGGCGAGCTTGCAGAGAATCTGGAACTCACGTTGTGACAGCGAGGCGTGTAGCGGCCGGTCGGCCGGCTCATCGAGCGCGCTGACCAGCATTTCCGTGAGCGCCGCGCTCACGAAGCGCCGGCCCGCGAGCACCGTGTGCACGGCGCGCATGAACTCCTCCGGGGCCTGGTCCTTGGCGAGGTAGCCGGCCGCTCCGGCACGCAGCGCATAGATCGCGTATTGCTTTTCCGAGAAGGCGCTGATCACCAGCACGCGAGTGCTCGGGTGGCCCGAGCGGATGTGACGCAGGATGTCGATGCCGCTGCGATCGGGCATGTTGATGTCGAGCACCACCAGGTCCCAATTGCCGTCGCGCAGCTGCTGCAGAGTCTCGGCTCCGCTGGCCGCCTCGCCGATCGCCTCCACCGAGCGGTCCTGCTCAAGCCAACGGCGCAGCCCCGCACGGATCATCGCGTGGTCGTCAGCAACGAGTACCTTTGACATTGCGCCTCCGAAGGGAGAACCCCTCGCTCCCGTGCCTGGGCAGACACTAGCCGGTCCCTGCTGCCGGCAGCGTACGCCATCCGGCTGACAATTTGTAAGCCGGATCCTACGCGACCGGCCACCGTCTCGCTCAAGGTGCCGGCAGAGGAGGCCGCGGCGCGCAATGCATCGCGGGCTGCGTAGGCGCGGGACGACAAGCGTTGAGGGTCTGCAGAGGCAGCGCTCGCCGTCGCCGCTGTGCGAGGCTGGCGGCCGTCGTGAAACCTCAAGGAGTTTGTGCATGAGTCCGAAGCGCTATCTCGGAATTACGCTGTCGACGGCAATCGCCGCGCTGGCGACGTGGAGCGGCGTGTCGCTCGCCGCGAACGCGGCTGACATCGACGCGCGTGCCACCACCGCGCTCAATCACTTCGAGGCGCAGAGCGACCAGCATCGCGACCTCGTGCAGAAGGCAAGTGCAATCCTCGTGTTCCCGCGCATCACCAAGGCAGGCGCCGGCGTGGGCGGTGAGTTCGGCGAGGGTGCGCTGCAGGTCGCAGGCCACTCCGCCGGCAACTACAAGGTCACCGGCGGCTCGATCGGCGCCACCCTCGGCGTCGCTCGCTACAGCGAGGTGATCCTCTTCATGACCCACGCGGCGCGCGATCACTTCCTGAGCACCCACGACTGGAGCATCGGTGCCGACGCGAACGTCGCCATCGTCAAGAAGGGCGTGGGCGGAGACTACGACACGGAGACGCTGCGCAAGCCCGTGCTGGCGTTCGTCTTCAATGAGAAGGGTCTGCTCGGCGACGTCTCGCTCCAGGGCGCGAAGATCAGCAAGCTGCCCGCGGCAGCCGAGTCGCACTAGCTTTAGCGACCGATGGCGGTAAGCGCCCGGCCGGCGGCACGCCGGCCGGGCGCTCACGCGGCGCAGCGTAAGGCGCGGCTAACGTGCCATGTCGAGCTCGAGACCGAGCGCGGGCATCTTGAGGATCTGGTACGGATTCATGTCGGTCTGGATTCCGGTGAGCTGCGAGTGTGCGTTGAATTGCAGCTGAAAACGCACGCTGGCATCGCGATAAAAGCGGCAAATCCTGTTTCTTACCGGCACCGCCCCGAGCAGCAGCGGCCCCGGGGGGCAGCTCTGCACTTCAGCCGGCGGCGCGGATTCACAGCGCTCGGCGCTCAGCACCTGAAAAGCGATGGCCCGCGCGGTGAGGTAGCGCTGTGCCTGCGCAAGCGTGAGCAGATCCGGCCGCGCACCTTCGAGCATGGTGCCGACGGCATCGAACTCGGCGGTGCAGGCGCCGCGGGTCAGAAAGGGCGGCAGCAGCAGAACCGCGGCGATCGCTATTATCAGCAGCACGAGGAGCATGGCGCGCATCGGCGTCTGTCATGTCAGGCGGTGCGGAAGTCCTCAGCCACCACCTCGAGCAATGTCGGCCCGGGGCGCGCCAGCGCAGCCCGCAGTGCTTGCTCGAGTTGGGCCGCCTCATGCACACGCACGCCAACGGCACCGTAGGCACCGGCCAGCGCGATGAAGTCCGGATTGCGGGCGACGACACCGATCGGAGCGATGCCGGCTGCGCACATGTCGTCGCGGATCTGTTGTAGCGCGGCGTTGTTCCACACGATCACCGGCAGCGTCAGATCGAGCTCGACCGCGGTCATCAGCTCCTGCGAGGTGAACTGCAGGCCGAAGTCGCCGGCGAGTGCAACGATCGGCCGCCACGGCTGGGCAATCTTGGCGCCGATCGCTGCCGGCAGCGCGTAGCCAAGCGTGCCGTAACCGCACGGATGGAACCAGACGCCGGGCTGCTCGGCGGCGAACGCATAGTTGCCCAGGTAGGCGATCTGCGTCATATCGCTGAAGACGACGCCCTCAGCCGGCAGGCCGGCACGCAGCGCACGCAACGCCGCCAGCATCAGGCGCGTGCGGGCATCGAAGCGGGACTCGATCCGTGCCCGGTGCAGCGAACCATCGCCGCCACTGCTGCGCCAGCCGCGTCGCGAGCGGATCCCGTTCGCCAGCAGTGCCAGGGCGGCGCCCGCATCGGCAGCAACGCGAACCGCGGCGTCGTAGTGATCGTCGAGTTTGCGCGGGTCGATGTCGATGCGGATCAGACGTCCGCCGACACTTAAGCGTGTCGTCGTGTAGGCGTCGGTCTCGGCGAGCTCGGTGCCGGCCGCGACGACCACGTCAGCGGCGGCCAGCAGCTCCTGGGTCGGAGCATACGGCAGGCTCGCGCCGAGGCTCGCGGGATGACTCTCGGGGAGAACTCCCTTGCCGGCGACCGTGGTGACCAGATAGGTGTCCAGACTCTCCGCCAGTTGCCGCCAGGCGGCGCCGGCCGCGCGTGCGCCGCCCCCGGCGATGAGCAGCGGCTGCTGCGCGTCTTCGAGTAGCGCCCGCGCCCGCGCGATGGGCTGGGCAGGGGGCGGCGACACCGCGGCAGGGGCGGGGAAGCTCTCGGGCCGCAGCGCTGTGACCTCTGCGATCAGGTCGAGCGGAATCTCGACGTACGCCGGCCGCCGCCGGTCGTTGCGCAGCACGGCGAATGCGGCCCGCAACTGCTCGCGAACGGCCGTCGCCGAGCGCGCACTGCCGGCGAAGCCGGTTACGCCGGCCGCCAGCGCCCGCTGGTCGGCGAGCTCGTGCAGTACTCCCCAGGCGCGGCCGAGCGAGGCGCGCACCGGCGCGCTGGCGATGAGCAGCAGCGGCACCGAATCGGAGTACGCCTGTGCCACCGCCGTGAGTGCGTTGCTGACACCGGGGCCGGAGATCACGAATGCCGCGGCCGGCTTGCCGGTGGCGCGCGCGTAGCCGTCGGCGGCGAACACGGCATTCTGCTCGTGGCGCGCCAGCACGTGCCGCAGCCGCGCGAGTTCGAGGCCCCGGTACAGCTCGATGTTGTGCACACCAGGAATACCGAAAACAGTGTCGATGCCGTTGGCGGCGAGCGTCTCGACAACGTAACGTCCGACCGTCCAGGGAGCGGTACTCATGTGCTTGAAATGTTAGCACCGCCCACGCACCCTAAGGACATGAGGTATTCCTCCCTGGTCGGCCGCATCGGTGGTGAAGGCGCCAACACCTGGCAGACGCACTACCAGGCGGTGGCCGCACGCGAGCGCGGCGAAGACGTCATCATCCTCAGCGTCGGCGACCCCGACCTCGACACGCCGGCGCCGGTGGTGGAGCGCGCCATCGCGCAGTTGCGCGCCGGCGATACACACTATGTCGCCGCGGCCGGGCGTACCGAATTGCGCCAGGCGATCGCGCGGGTGCACACGGCCCGCAGCGGCCAGAGCGTCGCGCCCGAGAACGTGGTGTTCGTCGCCGGTGCTCAGAACGCGCTGTTCGTGACCTCGCTGTGCATCGCCGGGCCGGGCGATGAGGTGGTGACGTTCGAGCCGCTGTATCCGACCTACCCGGCAACTATCGAGGTCTCGGGAGCGCGCCTGCTGCGGGCGCCGCCGACGCCGCAGCTGCGCCCCGACGTGGCGGCGCTGGCCGCGCTGATCACGCCGCGCACCCGCGCGATACTGTGGGCGAGCCCCAACAATCCGAGCGGCATCATCTTCAACGAGGCCGAGCTCGCGGCGATCGCCGCGCTCGCGCGCCGCCACGATCTGTGGCTGGTGGTCGACGAGGTCTACGCCGGCCTTGCCCCCGCGGGGAAGGTGCCGGGCCTCGGCGCGCAGCTGCCCGAGCGCGTGGTGACGCTCGGCAGCCTGTCGAAATCGCACGCGATGACCGGCTGGCGCTGCGGCTGGCTGGTGGGGCCACGCGAGCTCACCGAGCATGCCGAGAATCTCGCGATGTGCATGCTGTTCGGCATGCCGGGGTTCATCCAGGAAGCGGCGGTCACCGCGCTGTCGATCGCCCCGGAGGCCGAGGCGCGCATGCGGGATTACTGTGCGGCGCGGCAGCAGCGCTTTGCGGCCGGGCTGCGCGGCGCGGCCAAGCTGCGGCCGCTGGCGCCGGAAGCGGGCATGTTCATGCTGATCGACGTCAGTGCAACCGGCTTGAGCGGGGCGCAGTTCACGCGCGCGCTGTACGCCGCGCAGCGCGTCTCGGTGATGGACGGCGCGGCCTTCGGCGCTTCCGTCGCCGGCTGCGTGCGCGTGTGCTTCGCGACCGAGGAGAGCTTGCTCGATGCAGCGTGCGCGCGGCTGCGCCGCTTCTGCGAGCAGGATCCGCGCGCGCTGGTGGCCGCCGCCGCCGCCGTGCCGCGCGGCTAAGTCGGCTTCGCGGGAACGGCGCCGCCGGGCGTGAGCTTGTCGATGGCGGCCGGCAGCGCCTGCGACAACTGCTGCGCCAGCTCCTGCGGACTCAAGCCCGCCTTTGCGGCCAGCTCGCCGAGCTTGCCGCTGCCGAGCACCTGGGCCAGCTGCGCCGCCGAGATCGGCTGGTTCGCCCCGGTGCCGACCCAGGAGCGCGCGACGCCACCGAGTCCCTGCTGCTCGAACTGCGACACCAGGCCGGCGACACCGCCGTGCTGCTGGATGAGTGAGTTCACCACTGTTGCCATCTCGGCGCCGACGATGCCGCCGAGCAATCCGTCGAACAAGCCCATGAGTGCCTCCCCGCTGCGCTGCCTGACGGTGAGCATTCTCGCCCAGGACCGCAGCGCCGCTCAAGCGAGCGTGGCGGCCGGCGGCAGCTGCATGCGCTGTTTTTCTATTATATTATTATGACGACATTAAAAAAGGCGCCGCGACGGACGCCGCCCACGAGGGCGCAACGCTCTGCCTGCGGGAGGTAGCGATGAGAACGGTGAGAACCCTCGGCCTGCTCGGCACGGGCGTGATCGGCGGCGGCTGGGCGGCGCGCGCGCTGCACTTCGGCATTGACGTGATCGCCGCCGATGTCAAGCCGGAGATGGAGCGCTGGATCCGTGAGGCGGTCGCGAATGCCGAGGGAGCGCTGGCGCGTCTCACCTTCGCACCGCTGCCGCCCAAGGGGCGGCTCAGTTTCACCACCGACATGAATGCCATGGCACGCCAGGCCGATTTCATCCAGGAGAACATCCCCGAGCAGCTCGAGCTGAAACAACGGGTGCTGGCCGAGGTCAGCCGACACTGCGCCGCGGACGTGGTGATCGCATCCAGCACCTCCGGACTGATGCCGAGCGATCTGCAGCGCGACATGGCCGCCCCCGAGCGGCTGCTGGTCGGGCATCCTTTCAACCCGGTGTACCTGCTGCCGCTGGTCGAGCTGGTCGGCGGTCGGCAGACCTCGGCGGCTGCCATCGACGCCGCGGCCCGCTTCTACACCGGGATCGGCATGCACCCGCTGCGCGTGCGGCGCGAGATTCCCGGCCATCTCACCGACCGCCTGCAGGAGGCGTTGTGGCGCGAGATCCTGCACATGGTCAATGAGGACGTGGCCACTACCGGCGAGCTCGATGACTCGATCGTCTATGGCCCGGGATTGCGCTGGGCGGCGATGGGCACCAATCTCATCTACCACCTGGCCGGCGGCGAGACCGGCATGCGCCACATGCTGCGGCAGTTCGGCCCGTGCCTCAAGTGGCCGTGGACCAAGCTCGAGGCGCCGGAGTTGACGGAAGCGCTCATTGACAAGATGGTCGCCGGCACCCAGGCGCAGGCCGGCGGCCGCTCGATTCGCGAGCTGGAGCGGCTGCGCGATGACTGCCTGGTGGCGATCCAACAGGTGCTGCGCCAATTCGACATCGGCGCCGGCGCGACGCTGCGTGCGCTCGAGGCGCGACTGTACGCGGCCTCGGCGGCGCGCGCCCGGCCGGCGCTCGCTGCCGCGGCGGCCGCGGGCGCGCCGCAGCCGCTGCGGTTGCTCGAGGTGGCGGTGCGTCCCGAATGGATCGACTACAACGGTCACATGACCGACTGGCGGTACCTGCAGGTATTCGGCGATGCGACCGATGCGCTGCTGCGCTTCGCAGGTGTCGACGATGACTACCGGCGCGCGGGGCGGGCGCTGTACACCGTGGAGAGCCAGGTCACCCATCGCGCCGAGGCACGGGTCCACGAGGCTTTGTACGTCGCCAGCCGCGTGCTCGAGGTCGGTGACAAGCGGCTGCGGCTGGCACACAGCCTGCAGCGCCAGGGCGATGATGCACTCATCGCCAGCGCGCAGCAGCTCTATCTGCACGTCGACACTGCCGCGGGCCGCAGCGCGCCGTTCAGCGCGACGGTGCGCGAGCGACTCGCGGCACTGCAGGCGCCGCCGGCGAGCTGAGATCATGCCGAAGATCGTCGATCACGAGCAGCGGCGCGACCAGATCGCGCTGGTCGCCTGTCGGGTGCTGGCGCAGTACGGCTTCGACCAGGCGACCATCGTGCGCATCGCGCGCGAAGCGGGCTATACCACCGGCATGGTGGCGCATTACTTCGATACCAAGCAGGACATCATCGTCGCCGCTCTGCGCCTGATCCTGCGTCGCATCGAGGAGCGGCTGACGCCGGGTGGAGACGCGAGCCGGCCGGATCTGCTGGCGCTGCTCACCGAGGCACTGCCGGTCGATGAGACGCGCTACATCGAATGCGCGGTGTGGATGGCATTCTGGGGACAGGTGCCGGCGGACCGCCGCCTGAAGCGCATCAACAACTGGCTGCATCAGGAGTATCTGCGGCTGTTCGAGCGCTGTCTGGCGCGCGGCTGGGCCGAGTGGCGCCACTGGCCGGCGGCGACGCGCGAGCAGGTGCTGCGCTCGGTGATCACCTTCATCAACGGCGTTACGGCGAGCACCGTGGCGAGCCGCGCCGAATGGCCGGCGGCCCGCCAGGTGGCACAACTGCGGTTGCAGCTCGAGCTGCTCTACGGCTGGGCCACCGCCGGCACCGCCGCGACACCAGCGCGCAAGAGCCGCAAGGCGAGCGCCTGAGGAGCATCATGGACTTCACTCTCACCGACGAGCAGCAGCTGATCATCAAGACTACGCGCGATTTCGTGCGGGCCGAGCTGGTGCCGCACGAGCGCGAAGTCGAGGACAGTGGCGAGTTGCGTCCGCAGCTGCTGCAGCAGCTCAAAGCGAAGGCGATTGCCGCCGGGCTGTACGCCGCCAACATGCCGGTCGAGGTCGGCGGCGCGGGCCTCGATGCGGTCAGCTGGATCCTGTACGAGAAGGAGCTCGGCTATACCAACTACGCGCTGCAGTATGCCTGCGTGGCGCGTCCATCCAACATCCTGCTGGCGTGCGCCGGCGAGCAGCGCGAGCGCTACCTGCTGCCCGCGGTGCGCGGCGAGCGCGTCGAGTGCCTGGCGATGACCGAGCCACAGGCGGGCTCGGATCTGCGCAGCATGCGCGCCAGCGCGCGCTCACAGGGCGGCGACTTCCTCATCAACGGCACCAAGCATTTCATCAGCCATGCCGACCACGCCGACTTCGTGATCCTGTTCGCCGCCAGCGGCGAGGAGGACTCCCCACGCGGCAAGCGCAAGCTGATCACCGCCTTCCTCATCGACAAAGGTACGCCGGGCTTCGAGGTGCGGCCGGGCTACCGCAACGTCTCGCACCGCGGCTACCACAACAGCATCCTGCAGTTCACCGACTGCCGGGTGCCGGCGAGCGCTGTGCTGGGTGAGGTTCACCGCGGCTTCGAAGTCGCCAACACCTGGCTGGGTGCGACGCGCCTGCAGGTGGCGGCCAACTGTCTCGGGCGCGCCGAGCGCGCGCTCGAGGCGGCGCGGCAGTGGGCCGTCGATCGCGTGCAGTTCGGGCAGCAGATCGGCAAGTTCCAGGGTGTGTCCTTCAAGCTCGCCGACATGGCGGTTGAGCTGCGCGCCGCAGAGCTGCTGACGCTGGAGGCGGCCTGGAAGCTCGAGCAGAAGACCGCGACCGACAGCGACATGGCGATCGCCAAGCTCAAAGCCACCGAGATGCTGGCGATGGTGGCGGACGAGGCGCTGCAGA
>Ga0187783_10002230_pt1 | contig 14421 bp, 15 predicted proteins | sample 1015_SJ02_MP02_2_FD_132471 | JGI IMG/M metagenome (GOLD analysis project Ga0187783, IMG submission 132471) | Tropical peat soil microbial communities from peatlands in Department of Meta, Colombia - 1015_SJ02_MP02_20_MG | ecosystem: Environmental > Terrestrial > Soil > Wetlands > Peat | place...
GCCGCCGCGGTGCTGCTGATGTCGCGCGAGAAGGCCGACCAACTTGGCCTGAAGGCGCGTGCGCGGATCGTCGATCAGGTGACCACGGGCGTCGATCCGGTGATCATGCTCACCGGCCCGATCCCTGCGACACAGATGATCCTCGAACGCAACGAGCTGGCGATGGGAGACATCGACCTAGTCGAGATCAACGAGGCGTTCGCTTCGGTCGTCCTCGCATGGAAGCGCGAGCTGAAGCCGGACATGGACCGCGTCAACGTTAACGGCGGCGCGCTCGCGCTCGGACACCCTCTGGGCTCCTCCGGCGCGCGATTGCTCACCACGCTGCTACACGAGCTCGAGCGCTCGGACACGGAGCTCGGCCTGGTCACGATGTGCACCGCCGGCGGAACCGGCCCGGCGACGCTCATCCAGCGGATCTGACGATGGCTGCGGCTCAGGGGCGCGGCGGTGCGCGGGTCGCCAGCGAGATCGGGCGGGACTGCCTGGCGGTCCGCGTGCGGCTGCTCAGCCGAGCCCTGACGCGCGTCTACGACGCGGCGCTGCGACCGCACGGGCTGACGATCGCACAGCTCAACTTGCTCACCTCTATAGCCAACCGAGAGCCGGCTCCCGCTCGAGAGGTGGCGCAGGTTCTCTCGCTGGAGATCTCGACGCTCTCGCGAAACGCGCGGTTGCTGGAGGATGACGGTCTGATCCAGATAGAGCACGCTGAGCACGGCAACGGGCGCGTGCTGGCCCTCACCGACGCGGGCGCCGAGAAGCTCACCGAGCTGCGCCCCGCGTGGCGAGCCGCCCAGGAGCAGGCGCGTACGCTGCTCGGCGGCGACGCGGCCGACTCGATCAAGCGACTCGTCGACCGCATATTCGCCGAGCAGCTCGCGCGTGTAGCCGGCCCGGCTCCTCTCCCGAGCAGGCAACAGCGGCTCACGAAATCGAGCGCGTAGCGCCGGGACAACGCGGCACTTCGCGTGACGGACCGCCGGCTATTCTTTGACGGCGCAGGCGGTGAGCCCGTAGGGGTGCGCGACCGCCGCGAAATTCGCGAACGGGTGCGAGCTTTCCGACGTGAACACGGCGGGATTGCTCTTTGTCTTGTCGAGGTCTTCCTGCGCGAGGGCGAGCATATGGCTGACCGTCGCAGCTTCCCCCGAGGGAGCCCCCAGTGCGCGAACCTGATCGATCTGCGCCTGGATGTTCGGGACGAGCGTGCTGGTCATGAAGGCCTTGACCTGCGCCTCCGATGGATGTTCGCCGAGCGAGGCCACCGCAGCGCGCTGCTTGGCGTTGCCCTGTACGCAGATCGCGTTGGCCTTCTGGACGTACTCGGCCTTCGTGATCGTGGGCTTGGAGCTGCTGCCACAAGCAGCCACGGCCACCGCGACGAGCGCCGCTGCCGCGACTAGCGCCGGGAATCGCACGGCGGCGCCTCGTGCGCCCCGCACCGCGACCCCTCGTGCGCCCGAGTCGTGCGCGCGGACGCGCGCGGTCGCAAATCGCATCCCTTCTAAACCTCCGTTTTCGGTTGGCGGCGCTGGAACCTCCCCCGCCGCAATCGCGCGCGCGACCGAACGCCTGACATCGTATTGATGGAACCTCCCCCGCCGCAATCGCGCGCGCGACCGAACGCCTGACATCGTATTGATGGGAGACGCGCGCCGCAGCGCCGCCTCGCATTCACTACGCATTTTGGAGTGGCGCCTTCTCGTCAGGGTAGGCTCAACTCATGAAGGTTCGCGCACTCGCCTTCGATGTCTTTGGGACCATCGTCGACTGGCGCTCGGGCATCGCGGATGCCTTTCGTGCAGGCGGAGTCCCGGGCGATCAGCACGAGCTGGCTGACGCGTGGCGCGCGCGGTACTGGCCGATCCTCGGCCAGGTCAACGAAGGGGCTCGTCCGTGGGCCAACTTCGACGAACATCACCGTATGACGCTCGATGATCTACTCAGTGAGCGGGGCGTTGACCTCACTGCCGAGGAGCGCCGTCGGCTCGTCGGGAGCTGGCATCGGTTGGATCCATGGTCTGACGCCCGGACAGGCCTCGAGGCGTTGCGCCGCCAGCACGTCACGGCGACGCTTTCCAATGGGCACTTGGCGCTGCTGGTCGACCTCGCACGCCACGCCGACCTGCGTTTCGACTGCGTGCTCTCGGCTGAGCTAGCGCACGCCTATAAGCCAGCGCCCGAGGTCTACGCGACCGCCGCACGCCTGCTGGGCCTGGAGCCCGATGAGGTCATGATGGTGGCGGCGCATCCGCTGGATCTCAGGGGCGCCCGAGAAGCAGGTCTGCAAACGGCGTTCATCGATCGGCCGCTCGAGTACGGGCCGGGCTCCGCGGTGCGCGAGGACCCCGAGGCAGCCCTGTCGGTGAGCGACCTGAACGAGCTCGCAGAGCGGCTGAGCGGCTGAGCGGCCGCTCAGATATCGATCTTGAAGCCGCGTGAAGCGATCTGAGTCCCGATCGAGGCGAGGTGAGGGCGGTGCGCGCCGGTACCAACCGGCCTGGCCAATCGTCCTCAGCGGGCGGTGTCGGACACGCGACGCCGGCTTCCGTCCAGCGCGGCGCTGGCGTCGCGGGCTGCGTGCCACAGCGCGTCGTTCGCAGACTTCACGTACAGCGGCCCATTGCCGTCTGTCAGCAGCCGCTCGGCGAGGATCACGCCCGCAGGGCTGACCTCGCCGCTGCCGCGCAGCGAGCATTCGAGCTCGAGCAGCGCGGCGCGTGCAGCGCGCACGTCGGCCTGCACGAACGGCACCGAGGCCGAGATTCTCGGCGTGCCGCTCTGCTCGCAGAGCCGCATAGCCTCCTCGAGACCGTCGGCGAGCAGCCGCCGGTGACGTCGTGCCGTGAGCTGGCGCGCACGGAGGGCAAGCTCCGGGCGGCTCGCGGGCTCGGCGCCTTCGAGAAGCTTGCCGTCGAGCCGTCTGCGGTGAAACAGGACTCGGAAGTACAAGCTCGTAGGCGCGCGGCGCTTGGCACGCATGCGGATGGTCGAGTGGATGTGTGGTGTCAACGAGGACATCGTGCGCTGCTTGTGGGGAGGGACACCTCGATTGTTGGCTAGCCGAAGTCAAGTCCTCATGAAGATTTCGCTGCTCCCCATCACGATCTCGTGAAGATGGTGCGACTAATCGCCAAAGCGGTAGCCGATACCCGGCTCGGTCTTGATGAACCGCCAATTCGCGGCGTGCTCGCCCTCGATCTTGTGGCGCAGGTTGGCGATGTGCGTGCGCAGCAGGGCCGAGTCGCCGGCCTGCGCCGACTCGCCCGCCTGCGCCGACTCGCCCGCCTCGTGTATCGCGCCGAGCAGAGCGCGTGTGGTCAGCAGCCGGCCACGGTGGCGCGCGAGCACAGACAGCAGGGTGAACTCCGTCGGCGTCAGCTTGACCTCCTGCCCATCGCGGCGCACGCCGTGCGCAGGAAAGTCGATTTCGAGCCCTTTGACCACGAGCACCGGCTGCTCGCGCGTGTCGATGACGCGCCGGAACACGGTCGCCAGTCGCGCCAGCAGCTCCCGTGCGGAGAAGGGCTTGGTCAGGTAGTCGTCGGCGCCCGCCTGCAGCGCCTGCACCTTCTGCTCCTCCTCGTCGATCGCAGACAGCACAACGATCGGCATCGTGCTCCAGCTGCGCAGCTCGCGGCACAGCTCGATGCCGCTGCCGTCCGGGAGCATCACGTCCACGATCGCGCCGTCCGGTGACTCGGCTTTGACCAGTTCGAGCGCCTGTGCGAGCGTGGTGGCGGCGGTTGCCTGGTAGCCCCCGTCGCGCAGGATCACGGCGAGTGCCCTAACCGTCTGCGGCTCGTCGTCGCAGACGAGGATCCGCCGCGGATGCGGCTGCTGGGGGTCCCTAGCCACCAAGCAGGTTGTGCACCACGAGCTCGATCAGCTTGATCCCGGGGCGATCTTGGCCGCCGTTAGGCGGTTGTCGCCAGTCACCGTCACGAATCACTAAAGACATATAACGATTCCGCAAAGATCGTTCCGGTGAGATCACAGATCTCTCGCCGCGATGTCGACGACGATCGTCAGGACGTCGGGGGCGTCACTACACCGGTCGGTACTCACAACGGCATTGCGAATCGACAAGGGCGTAAAGCGGTCTTGCGAAGACGCGCGGCCGCTAGCTCGCTACGAGCGCCGGTCGCGGCCTCTTCGTCCGTGGCGCAACTGGGGTGCACGGCGTCGAGCCCTGGGCAACGTCACCGACGCTGCCCGGGTCGAAGCGCACGCCCGAGCGTGGCTCAGTGATGAAATAGCGTGGGCGACCGGGATCAGGCTCCAGCTTGCGGCGAATCGAAGAAAGGTATACGCGTACGTAGTTGTTCTTCGTGTCCGCTATCCCCCAAACCCGCTCCAGCAGCTGCCCGGTCGTGACGAGGCGTCCCGGGTTGCGTGCGAGGAACTCCACGATCTGCCACTCGGTGGTGGTGAGCCGCACGTCCTCGCCAGCGCGCAGCGCGCGGCGCGCTGAGAGGTCGAGCGTGAAGTCGGCCGTCGCGAGCACGGGGTCCTCGGCGCGGGGGATGGCCACACGCAGGGCTGCACGCAGCCGCGAGACGAACTCGGCGATGCCGAACGGCTTGGTGACATAGTCGTTGGCTCCAGCATCGAGCGCCGCTACCTTCTCGGTTTCCTCGGCACGAGCCGACAACACGATGATCGGCAGCGTCGTCCAGCCGCGAAGCCCTTCGATCACCTCCACCCCGTCCATGTCCGGCAGGCCGAGGTCGAGCACGACGACGCTCGGATGTCCGCGGGCCGCGACCGCTAGCGCCTCACGCCCACCGCTTGCACGGAGCACCTCGTAACCGCGTGCGCGGAGGTTCACGTCCATCGTGCGGAGGATCGCCGGGTCGTCATCGACGACCAGCACACGAGCAGGGGCGGCTGGTGGTGCACCATCGCTGCCCGCCCGAAGTCGGGTGACCAGCGGAGCCAAGGCGAGCTGATCCATCGCAATACGACGGTAGGCGGGCAGGCGTGAAGATCGCATGACGAAAGCAGCCCGCGGTGTAACGATCGTGTTAAGAAATGCTCAGGCCCGGCTGCATGCGGCGGTGGCGCGCGGCGAAGCGGTAGCCCACCCCGATCTCCGTGCGGATCAGGTTCTCGCCGAGCTTCGCCCGCAGACGGGCGATGTGCGTCCGCAGCCGCGGCTCCACGTCACTCTCAAGCGGCCCCCACACTTTCGCCGCCAGCGCCCGGTGGCCGACCGGCCCTCGGCTCGTCACGAGCGCGCGCAAAAGCGAGAACTCCGTCGGTGTCAGATGCACGTCCTCGCCGTCGACGACCACGCTGTGACCCGCGAGGTCGATCATCACGCCGTCCGCCTCCACACGCGCAGCGTACGCTGCCCGGCGTCGAACGGCCCCCAGCCGGGAGACGAGCTCGCCGGCGCTGAACGGCTTGGTGACGTAGTCGTCGGCACCGGCGTCGAGGGCATCGATCTTCACCAGGTCGTCATCGAGCGCCGATACCACAACGACCGACATCTCGCTGCCCTCGCGCAGACGCCGGCATAGCTCGACGCCGTCCATGTCGGGCAGCCGCACCTCGAGCACGACCGCCTGCGGGCGATCGCTGCGCGCGCGTTCCAGCACGTCGCCCCCGCCGGCGACGCACACCACCTCGTAGCCGGCACCGCGCAGTATGAGCTGCAGCGAGCGCTGCACCTCGCGGTCAGGGTCGCAGACCAAAACGCGTTCGCTCATCAGCACATCCGCGCGATCGAGTCGGACATGTGCGCGGCGTCCATGTCGGCAAGCCGGAGGGTGAACACGAGCGTGGCGCCGCCGCCGGGCGTGTCCTCCAGCGTGAGCTCGCCCCCCATCGCCTCCGCGAAGCCCTTGGCGATCGCGAGCCCGAGGCCCAGCCCGCGACCATTGCCACCCTTGTCCCCAAGGCGCTGAAAGGGCTTGAACAGCTCTTCCCGCCTGTCCTTGGCGACGCCGGGACCGCGGTCGATCACGCGAATCTCGACGAGCTCGTCCGCGACGCCGGCGACCACCCTCACTGGAACCGTTGGAGGGGAGAAGCGACGGGAGTTGCTGAGTACATTGGCGAGCGCACGCTCGAGCAAGCCCGCGTCGGCGTGCACAGCTGGCAGCGACTCGGACGGCTCGAAACAGATGCTCACGTCGCTGGGCGGGAGGCTGGCGATAGCGGCGCACAGCACGTCTTCGAGATCGGTCGGGCCCGCCGACACCGGTAGCACGCCGGCCTGGAGGCGACTCATGTCCAGGAGGTTCTCGATCAGCGCCGTCAACCGGTCGGTCTCGGCGTCGATCGTCTCGCACAGGTCGCGCGTCTGCTCAGGAGAGAACGCGACATCGTCGCTGAGCAGGCTGGTGGCGGCGGCCTTGATCGCGTGCAAGGGGGTGCGCAGGTCGTGGGAGACGGCCGCGAGCAGCGCGGTGCGCAAGTTGTTCGCCTGTGCGAGCGCGGTCGCCGTGGCGGCCTGACGCGCCAGCGCCAGCTCCTCCTGGGCCTGGCGCAGCTGCGCGACGAACGCCTGTAGCAGCCGCGAGTCCTCCGCGCTCAGGGCGCGGCCCGCGAACACGAGCACGGCCCGTTCGTCGAGTTGGGCCGAGAAGGCCGCGTCCTCAGGTCGCTCCGGGACCGGGTCTCCGGAGGCGGCGAGCGCGCGCCAGCCGCCTTCCTCGGGGACCAGCACCGCGGCCATGTCGAGCTCGAACGTGCCGCGCAGCTCGGCCACGAGCGCCGGCAGACGCTCGGATCTGAGCGGGGCGGAGCGCCCCGCAAGCCGGGCCAGCGCCTCGCTCTCGGCGCGAGCACGCGCCATCTCCAGGTCGCGACGGATGAGCCGGTCCACGAGCGCGCTGACGAGGGCGGCGACGGAGAAGAACACGGCGATCGCAACGGCGTCAGCGGCGTGCGCGATACGCAGGCTGTGGACGGGCGGTGTGAAGAAGTAGTCGGCGACGACGGCCGCGATAAGAGTGGCGGCGACCGCCGGGGGGACGCCACCGATGACGGCCACCGCCACGACGCCTAGCAGCAGGCACAGCAGCCCGCCCGGCAGGCCGAAGGTGCTCTGCAGAGGCGAGAGTGCGACGCCGAACAGCGCGATCCCGACCGTTGCGAGCGCCCATCCCGCCAGTCGTCGGCGCGGCGGCACGGCCGCCGGGCGGTAGCGGCGCGGCGACGCCGGCAGGGTCTGGCCAGCCGCGCGCCGGAGCGAGATCACGTGCACGTCGATCGGGGCCGAGTCGCGCACAACGTGGTTGATCGAGGGCGCGCGCAGCAGCTGGCGCCAGCGCGGCCGCCGGCTCGCCCCGACGACCAGCTGAGTGGCATTCTCGGCTCGGGCGAACTGCAGCAGGGCGCTGGCGGTATCGGTACCGCTGACCTCGGCGCTCGCGCAGCCGAGCTCGCTCAGCAGCCGCCGCTGGGACTCCAGCGCGGGGGGATGCGCCTGGATCAGCCCTTCAGCGGTGCGCACGTGCACACCGATCACGGGCGCGCCCAGGCGCGCGCCCATGCGTGACGCGCGCCTGATCAGGTTCTCTTCTCCGGGCGCACCGGCGAAGCCAACGACGATACGCTCGCCCGTCTCCCACAGCTCTTTGATGTCGTGGCGCTCGCGGTAGGACGCGAGCTCCGTGTCGACCTGTCCAGCGACCCAGCGCAGCGCGAGCGTGCGGAGCGCGTCGAGGTTGCCGGGACGGAAGTAGTTGGCCAGTGCCGTGTCCACCTTCTCGGGCGGATAGACGTTGCCGTGCGCCAGGCGCCTCCGCAGCGCCTGGGAGGTCATGTCCACCAGCTCGACCTGGTCGGCCGCCGCGACGACGCTGTCGGGGATCGTCTCGCGCTGGGCCGCGCCCGTGATGCGCTCGACGACGTCATTGAAGCCCTCCAGGTGCTGGACGTTGAGCGTGGAGACCACCGTGATGCCGGCGTCGAGCAGTGCCTGCACGTCCTGCCAGCGCTTCTCGTTGCCCGAGCCGGGGACGTTCGTGTGGGCGAGCTCGTCGATCAGCGCAACCGCGGGTTTGCGCGCGAGGATGGCGTCGAGATCCATCTCCTCGAGGACGCGATCGCGGTAGGCGAGCCGCTTGCGTGGGATCGTCGGCAGGTCGCGCATCTGCGCCTCGGTAGCGGCACGCCCGTAGGTCTCGACGAAGCCGATCACGACGTCTGTCCCGCGCTTGCGACGCCGATAACCCTCGGCGAGCATCGCGTAGGTCTTGCCCACGCCGGGGGCCATCCCAAGGTAGATCCGCAGCTCGCCCCTTGTCATGGCTCCGTCGCGCCTTCGGCGTCGAGAAGGCTCCTAGCCGGTCCGTTCGAGCGCGAGGTTGAGTTCGAGCACGCGCACGCCCGGTTCGCCCAGGAAGCCGATCGACCGCGAGTGCGTGTACCTCTTCATCAGCGCCATCACCGTGGCCAGCGGCAGCTTCCTGACCCTAGCGACGCGTGGTGCCTGAAGGTCGGCGTTGGCGATCGAGATTTCCGGATCCAAGCCGGACGCCGACGCCGTGACAGCATCGACCGGGACCGCGGCCCCCGCGGGCAGCCCATTGAATTCACGGTACGCTTTCACGCGCTCAGGGATCGTTTCCGGGTAGCACACGTAGGCACCGTCCTTCTTTTCGAGCTGTTCGCCCGGTTCCGGTTCGGGCACGGGATCGCCTTTCTTGTTCGTGGGCACGCAGTTGGGGTCTTCCTTGGTTGCGTAAGGATTGGCCTTGGACGCCGTGTTGAACCCCGGGACGAGACCGATCAGCTTCGGCGACCCCGGGCCAAAGTTGCTCGCACCGCTGGAGCTGGCGTTGTACGCCTTCACTTCCGTCTGCGACGGGCGAGACTGGAAGTATTGCGGCAGCGGTTCGCCCTTTTCATTGGTGAATGCCTGCCCGATCAGGCTCGAGCCGACGACCTGGCTGTCGCGTATGATGAAGGAGCCATCGACTTTCTGCTTGAACGCAACCTGTCCGATCGCGTAGACGACCGCGACGTAGATCGTCAGGAACACGAGCACGACAGCAGTGAGAACGATCGACGAGATGAAATGACGCCTCAGCATCGCCAACATGTCAGTGCACCCCCAGCGGGCCCACGATCGCGAGGTCGATGAGCTTGATCAGCACGAACGGCGTGATGAAGCCGCCGACTCCGAAGATCAACACGTTGCGCCGCAGCTGCGCGGTTGCGTTGAGAGCCCGGACCGACACTCCCTTGAGGGCGAGCGGCACGAGCAGCAGGATGATGATTGCGTTGAAGATGATCGCCGAGAGGATCGCCGAGTGCGGGTTGTGCAGGTTGAGGATGTCGAGTTTCGTCAGCGACGGGTAAACGCTGTGGAACATCGCGGGGACGACGACGAAGTACTTGGCGATGTCGTTGGTGATGGAGAACGTTGTGAGCGCGCCACGCGTGATGAGCAGCTGCTTGCCCACCTCCACTATCGACATCAGCTTCGTCGGGTCGCTGTCGAGATCTACCATGTTCCCCGCCTCGCGCGCCGCCTGCGTGCCAGTGTTCATGGCCACGCCGACGTCGGCCTTGGCTAGGGCCGGGGCGTCGTTGGTGCCATCGCCGGTCATGCCCACGAGTTGGCCTTCGGCCTGTTCTGTACGGATCCGGTCGAGCTTCTGCTCGGGCGTCACTTCGGCCAAGAACTCGTCAACGCCGGCCTCTTTGGCGATGAATGCGGCTGTGAGCTGGTTGTCGCCCGTGACCATGACCGTGCGGATCCCCATCGCGCGCATCTGCGCGAAGCGCTCAGCGATGCCCTCCTTGACCGTGTCCTTGAGGTAGATGACGCCGAGCACGCGCGTTCCTTCGGCAACGACCAGCGGCGTACCGCCCTCGCCGGCGATGTGCTCGACCACCGGTTCGAGATCGCTGGGGATCGAGCCGCCGCGATCGCGCACCCAGCGCTCGACCTGCTCGGCAGCGCCCTTGCGGATCGAGCGTCCCCCCCACTCGACTCCCGACATGCGCGTCTCGGCGGTGAAGGGCACCAGCTCTGCGCCTGTCAGTTCCCTGCTCTGCAGGCCGTAGCGGCTTACGGTCAGGTCGACGATCGATCGTCCCTCGGGTGTCTCGTCAGCTAGCGACGAGAGCATCGCCGCCTGCGCGAGCGCGCTTTCATCCTCGTCGCCCACGGGGATCAGCTCCGAGGCCATGCGGTTGCCGTAGGTGATCGTCCCGGTCTTGTCGAGCAGCAGCGTGGTGACGTCGCCCGCCGCCTCCACCGCGCGCCCGGACGTAGCGAGCACGTTGTGCTGGACCATGCGGTCCATGCCGGCGATGCCGATCGCCGACAGCAGCGCCCCGATCGTCGTGGGGGCGAGGGCCACGAGCAGCGCGACGAGCAGCAGGATCGGCTGTTCATCGCCCGAGTAGATCGCGAAGGGCTGCAGCGTCGTGACCGCGATCAGGAAGATGAACGTGAGGCTGACGAGGACGACGGTGAGGGCGATCTCGTTCGGAGTCTTCTGTCGGTCCGCCCCCTCGACTAGCGCGATCATGTGGTCGAGGAAGGTCTCACCGGGGGCGGTGGTGATCTCGACGACGATCCTGTCGGAGAGCACCCGCGTGGAGCCGGTGACGCCAGAGCGATCGCCACCGGCTTCGCGGATCACCGGGGCGGACTCGCCGGTGATCGCGGACTCGTCGACGAGCGCGACCCCCTCGATCACGTCGCCGTCGCCGGGGATGAGCTCACCGACATTGACCACACAGCGGTCACCGATCCGAAGCTCGGTCGACGGCTTCTCCGCGACCGAGCCGTCGGGCTGGACCACGTGCGCGACCGTCGACTTGCGCATCAGGCGCAGCGTCCCTGCTTGGGCCTTGCCCCGTCCCTCGGCGAGCGCGTCGGCGAAGTTGGCGAACAGCACGGTGAACCACAGCCATACGAGGATCAGCGCAGCAAACGCGTTCTCCGCCCCCTTGGCGTGACTGACGTCGCGGAAGAAGAGGATCGTTGCCCAGATCGTGCCGACGTACACGACGAAGATCACGGGCTTCTTGATCATGCTGCGGGGGTCGAGCTTGAGGAACGATTCCCAGATCGCCCGCTGCACGATCCGACGGTTGAAGGGCGCCACACCGCCCGTCGTCCGTTTTGGGGCGACAGGAGGCGACGGAACGGGCGCCGGGACCTCGGGTGATGTTGCTAGATCAGGCATTGCTTTTCACTAGACCCCGTAGTGGCCCGAGAGGTGCTCCACGAGCGGGCCGAGCGCGAGTGCCGGGAAGTAGGTGAGGCCGACGAGCACGAACACGACGGCGATCACCATGAACGTGAACAGCGGCGTATCCGTCCTCACTGTTCCGATCGTGCTTGCGTAGGTGCGCTTGCGCACGAGCGAACCGGCCAGCGCGAGCGCAGGGATGATCTCGAAGAACCTCCCGAAGAACATCGCGATCGCGAGCGTGATGTTGTACCAGTGAATATTCCCCACGAGACCGCCGAGGTCCGAGCCGTTGTTGTGGGCTGCAGACGTGTACGCGTAGACCACTTCCGTTAGCCCGTGCGGGCCGGGCGCAGCCCCCACCTGTTTAACGGCCACCGGCAGGAGGATCGCCACACCCGCGAGCACCAGGACGGTAGTGGGCAGCACGAGGATGTAGATGGCCACCAGCTTCATGTCGGGGGCGAGGATCTGCTTGCCCAGATACGACGGTGTTCGTCCCACCATCAAGCCGGCGATGAACACGGTGATCATCACGAAGATCAGCATCCCGAACAGCCCCGTGCCCGTGCCCCCGGGGATCACCTCCCCTAGCATCATGTTGAACAGGGGGATCGTGCCTCCGAGCGGCGTGTAGCTGGTGAGCGCCGAGTTGGAGCCGCCCGTGGAGGTGGCGGTGATGTCGGCGGCGTTCAGCGCCGAGCCGACCGCGCCCAGACGCAGGTCCTTACCTTCGAGGTTACCGCCGGGGTTGTGAGCGGTTGCCGCCTGCGCGACCCCGGCGGGCCTGAAATTCGGGTTGCCGCGCTGCTCGATCGGCACCGCGATCAGCACCGAGATCAGGAACATGATGCTCATCACAGCGAGCACCATCCTGCCCTGGCGCATCGAGCCCACCATTCTTCCGAACGTCCATGCGAAGGCGAACGGGATCATGGCCGTCAGCCACAGAATCAGGACGTTGATCAAGCCGGTGGGGTTCTCGAACGGCTGGGCGGCGTTGGCGCCGAAGTAGCCGCCGCCGTTGTCGCCGAGCATCTCGATCGGGACCATGCTCGCGACCGGACCACCGGGGACGCTCTGCTGCAGCGTCGTCGACTTGCTGTGCGTCACCTGCGCCGCCAGGGTGGTGACGGTCTTGCTCGCGTGGAGGTTGTCGACCACGCCCTGGCTCATGAAGAAGATCGCGAACACGAAGGTGATCGGGATCAGGATGCGAAGCGTCGAGCGAACGGTGTCCGCCCAGAAGTTCCCCAGCGTGTTGCGCCGCCGGCGCACAAGCGCACGGATGAACGCCGCTGCGAGCGCCATGCCGACGGCAGCTGAGATGAACTGGTGCCAAACCAGCCCGAACATCTGGCTGAGCTGGCTCATCGTCGCCTCGCCGGTGTAGTTCTGCCAGTTCGTATTGGTGCCGAAGCTGATCGCTGTGTCGAACGCCAGCGACGGTGAAACGTTCGGGAGTTTGTCGGGATTGCCGGGCAGGCTGGCCTGGATCCTTAGGATCACGTATGTAAGGAGAATCCCGAAGAGGGTGAAGGCGAGCAGCGAGATTACATACGTGCTCCAGCGCTGCTCGGAGTCCGGGTCGATCCGACACACCCGGTAGACCAACCGCTCGATCGGAAGGAAGAAACGGTCGCCGGGCGCAGGGCCATTGCTGTACACCTTGGCCATGTAGTTGCCAAGGAGCGGCGTGCTGATCGCGAGCAGGATCCCGAAGAAGATCAGCGTCAGCCAGCCGTCGCCGGTCATCTACATGCGCTCCGCGTTGACCAGCACGTATACGAGGTAGAAGCCAACCAGGACGGCGATCACGATCTCGGCGACCTGCGGTCCGCTGATGGCTGCGAGCAGCATCACGTGGACACCTTCTCCCTGAGCTTTTCGGTGCTCAGTGCCAGATCTGACTCCTCGGCGAGCTCCTGCTCGTCCGGTCCAACGATCTTGTTGCAGGCGATCACAAAGAGAATGCCGATCGCGATCAGCGCCACGGTGATAGCGACATACAGAAGGTCTTCCATCGTCACATCCTCTTTTGCGATTTCCGGACGACCCGTAGGGGCCGTGATCCCCTGTATACGTCGACGTCGACGGCGAGAAAATCGATTTAGCGGTTTCTTTACGCGCCGCGCAGCCATTTCTACGCGCGCTTAACGCACTTCGCGCGGATCGCGCCGGATGGCGCGTCCGGCGCGACCTACACCGTCGCCGGCAGTTGGGGCGCGCAACCTACTGGGGATGTTCATCGCGCTGTTTTTCGCGACCGTGTTCACGCTCGTCTACGGCCATGCAGCAGCGCGCGGACGACGTGCCGAGAAAGCGCTCGTCCCGACCCTCGACATTCCGCAGTCGGTGCCGGTTCTAGGCTTCCTAACGATCACTGTGACCGGGTGGGTCCGCTCCCTCCCGGGACTCGCCTAGCGGCGGCGCGAGCCAATGTCGAGCACCGGGGGCTCATCCGACTCGGTTGGACTTGGAAGCCCGGCGAAATAGACGTCGTAGTGAGCCATTTCGGTCCTTCGCTATTTGCGGATATCTTGAACCGTCGGTTTGCAGGGAAAATGCCTGCACGCTGATATCGGACTGCGTCAAGGTGCCGCCTGAAAACGCCCAATATCCGGCGTCATCGACGCCGCCAGACGCGTATCATGCGCCGATCGGAAAGGCGCGGCGGGACACAACGCGGCAGCCCTCACGACGCAATGGCAGGAAGCCCCAGCGTTGATCACGGACTGAGAAAAGGGACGGCATGGAGGTGAGCAGGATCTATGAGGACGACGGGTATGGGGCTCTTGCGAGTTGCCGTCGTGTCGCTCGTCGTGGTGGCCGTGGGGCCTGTCGCGATCGCCACGGCCGAAAAGCCCAGCCTCACGATCCAGAGTCCGCCCAACGGGCGCGCCTCCAACAACCAAACGCCCTCCTTCAGCGGCATCACGGACGATCTTCTCGATGAGGTGACGCTCAACATCTACGCCGGTACCGGCGTCGCAGCAGGGGCCCCCTTGCAGGCCCTGACGACCCCGCTCGTCCCGGCTAGCGGCACGTGGGCCGTTGGGCCGGCCGAAACGCTCCGCGATGGCACATACACCGCGCAGGCGGTCCAGACCAACCTTGCGATGGAAAGCGGCGCGAGCGAACCCGTGACCTTCACGGTGGACACGGAATCGCCGACGGTGACCCTGGCTGCGCCGAAATCGCCGTCCAACAACACGACGCCGTCCTTCACCGGCACCGCTAGCGAAACCAC
>Ga0187783_10002231_pt1 | contig 14418 bp, 10 predicted proteins | sample 1015_SJ02_MP02_2_FD_132471 | JGI IMG/M metagenome (GOLD analysis project Ga0187783, IMG submission 132471) | Tropical peat soil microbial communities from peatlands in Department of Meta, Colombia - 1015_SJ02_MP02_20_MG | ecosystem: Environmental > Terrestrial > Soil > Wetlands > Peat | place...
CAGGGCTACGAGCGTCACCCGGCGCGCGGACCGGAACTCGTAGACGGGCCAGCCGCGACCGCGCGCCGTGCGGAGCAGTTCGGCGTCGGGGTTGACCACGCTCGGGTGCCCGACGAGCTCGAGCATCGGCAGGTCGTTTGCTGAGTCGCTGTAGGCGCTGCACCGGGACAGGTCGAGTCCCTCCCTGGCCGCGAGGCTGACGATGGCGGCCGCCTTGGCGGGGCCGTGCAGCAGGCCACCGACGAGCCGCCCGGTGTAGACGCCGTCGGCGGTCTCGGCCACGGTGCCGAGAGCTCCGGTCAGGCCCAGCCGCCGGGCCAGGATCGTGGCGAGCTCGACCGGTGTGGCCGTGACCAGCCAGACCCGCTCACCGGCGCACAGATGCCGTCTGGTCAGATCCCTGGTTCCGGCCCAGATCCGATCCGCGATGGTCTCGTCGTAGATCTCCTCGCCCAGCGTGACGATGTCGTCCACCCGGTGGCCGGCCACAAATGCCAGCGCCGCTTCCCGCGCGGCGTCGATGTGGCCAGGGTCCTCGACACCGCGCAGCCTGAATGCGATCTGGCTCAGCGTGATCCTGGCCAGGTCGGTCGGGCCGAACAACCTCCGGGCAGCCAGTCCCCTGGCAAAGTGGTAGATCGAAGCGCCGCGCAGCAGCGTGTTGTCCACGTCGAAAAACGCCGCCGCGCTCGGATCCGGCGCAGCCGGGACCTGACCGGCAGCGTCGTCTGCAACACCGATGTGCAGATCCCCGCCAGATCGGCCGGCGTCGTGCCTGGCGTCAGGATCGGCCTCGCGGCTCATGCTTCGAGCCTACCGGCGCCTGGACAGTCAACCAGGCGCGGCGCGACACCGTCATCTGACCGTCACGCGACCGCCACGGTTCCGGCATCTTCGCGTTGCTGGCAGGTCGCCACGCCCTCGAGCGTCGCTGGCTGACCCAGCTTGGCCACAGCACGCGCCCATGTCGGGCACCATAGAACCGATGCACTCCATCGTGGCGATCACCGGGGCGATCCTGGCCGCAGTCGGCAGCGGCGTGCTGCTCTCGCGGTTCTTTCGCACGCCCAGGGGCGATCTCGCCGCCTGGGTCATCGGCCTGCTCGGGCTATTGGTCAGCCTCGCCGCTCAGGCGATGGGGTACGTGAAGGGCTTCGACGGCACGACCTTCCGCGCGATGGAGCTCGGCGGCCAGGTGGTCGCGCCCATGGCGTTCCTGGCGGCCCTCGCCGAAGTCTCCGCCAGGAGCGCGCTCGGCCGGTTCTGCGCCCGGCTGTACATCGGCGCGCTCGGCATCGTCGCGCTGGTGATCCTCGCGCTGGACCAGCTCACCGACGCGCGCTTCAGCACGTCGTTTCCGCCCGCCGCGACCTTTTACCAGACGCCGCCGAACTACGTGCTTATGTACGCCATTGGCCCGCTGACGGCGCTGGTCGCGGTCATCTCGATGGTGATGGTGCTGTCTCGGTCCGGCCGACCCGGCTGGAAGGACGCCGTGACGGGCCAGCTGTTGGGCGGCGTCGCCGCCCTGGCGCTGGCCTATCCGGGGCTCGCCGAGTTCGCCAGCCACCACATCAAGGCCCACATTCCGCTGGGCTCGGTCTTCGCCATCATCTGCACGATCGCAGCGGTGCTTGGCTGGCTCGCGGGGGAGCGCAGCGCGTCGCTGCCGCTCGCGGCCATGCACGGTCAGACCGGCGGCGACGACGGCTGGGCGGGTGGCGATCCACGTCGGGATCAGGCGAATGGCTATCGCGGCGGCGATGGCCACGATCGCGCAGGTCGCTACGATCGCGCCGATGGGCCTGGCCGCGCGGATCGATACGCCAGCGTTCCCCAGCGTGGCGAGGGCGACGGCTACTCTGATCTCCGATATGCCGACTCCTTCGGTGAGGGCGTGTACCGGGGCGGCGGGTTGTACCGGCCGGAGCGGCCGGGCCGGGACCCGCGCGGCGCGGACAGCCGGGCCATGGACGGGTACGCGGACTTTGAGACCGGTGACTTCATGGCCGGTGACTTCGCCGACGATGACGAGGTCTGGGACTCCGCCGACGGCATGACCTCGCGCGGTGGCGAGTGGCAAGCGCATCCGGACGAGAGCGCCTGGGACGCCGCCGACGAGCAAGGCGCGGACCGCTGGCACGAAGCCGACCCGGTCCCGCGGGGCCAGCGCGATGCTCGTCGCCGCTATGACGACGACGAGCCTAACGACCGGCGGCGGGCTGACCTGTTCGGGCAGATCACGATTTACACCCTGGTCGATGACCGGGTCGAGGCGTTCGACCGGATCACCGCGCGCGTCGTGGAGCAGGTCCGCAGGCGCGAGCCGGACACACTCGTCTTCATCGTGCACGCGGTCCCGTCGGCTCCTACCGAGCGCATCCTGTACCAGGTATACCGGTCCCGTGCCGCATACCAGCGGCATCTGGCGCAGCCCCATGTGCAGCAGTTTGATCTTGACCGCCGACCCTACGTGCTGGCGACGAACGTCGTCGAGCTCGGCCTCCAGCAAGCCAAGGTGTCGCCATTTCCCTCGGTGGCCGAGCTGTACCCGGAGCCCGGCTACGACACGTCTGGCTTCGAGCGGCCTGACTACCGGCGCGACTACAGCCGGCCGTGGGCGCGGCCGGGTGACGCGCCGCTGGAGTACCGGTGAGCCAGGACGGGCCGAGGGTCACGCTGCTGACCCGGCCGGGCTGCCACCTGTGCGCGGACGCCCGCGCGATCGTGGCCAGGGTGACTGCCGACCTGGGCGTCGCCTGGGAGGAGCGGGACATCTCCGCGTCGGCCGACGACCTCGCGCGGTACTCGGACATGATCCCGGTCACCCTGGTTGATGGCGTTCAGCACGATTTCTGGCGAGTGAGCGAGGAACGTCTGCGCGCGGCCCTGGTCAGCTAGGTCCGCCCATGCCGGGCGGCTAGCCCGGCGTTTCCGCCGCTCCACGGGAGCCTGCCGGCGACTTTGTGCAAACGTTCACAAGAGCGTACGGTGGATCGAGATCGAGCGCGGCTTCCGCGGCTCGTGCATTGTCATATCGAGTCCTCGGGAGGACCGGCGCATGTCCCGCCGTCCGGCCGCCACGCGCGGCGACGCCGCCCGCGGCGGCGCTGGTCGCCGCCACCTGAGCTCGGGCGGCGCTGGCGCCTCCGATGGGGCTGCGCCGGTCAGCCGCCGCGCAGCTAACGGCGCCGACGGCGGCACGCCCTCGCATGGCATCCCGGACGCGACGGTCGCCCGACTGCCGGTCTACCTGCGCGCCCTCTACGCGCTTGCCGACCGGAGCGTGGCTACCGTGTCCAGCGAGGAACTGGCCGCGGCCGCAGGGGTGAACTCGGCCAAGCTCCGCAAGGACCTGTCCCACCTCGGCTCCTACGGCACTCGCGGGGTCGGCTACGACGTCGACTATCTCGTCTACCAGGTGTCCCGCGAGCTGGGCCTGACCCAGGACTGGCCCGTCCTCATTGTCGGCGCCGGAAACCTGGGCCGGGCGCTCGCCAACTACGGCGGCTTTGCCTCTCGCGGGTTCCGCATCGCCGCGCTGGTCGACAGCGACCCGGCGGTCGTCGGCACCAAGATCGCCGGCCACACGGTGCGCAGCGCAGCTGACATGGAAGAGATAATCCGGCGCTTCGACGTGGCGATCGGCGTGATCGCGACCCCTGCGACGGTCGCTCAGAATGTTGTTGATCGCCTGGTCGGTGCCGACGTCACGAGTATTCTGAATTTCGCGCCGGTGGTGCTGAACGTGCCTTCTGGCGTCGAGGTGCGTAAGGTCGACCTGTCGATCGAATTGCAGATCCTCGCCTTCCACGCGCAGCGACGCGGAGCGGCCGTCGGGCCTTCCGACCGCAAGCGGGATGGCCGCCTCGCCGGTCGGCGGATCGACGGCGTGCCGCGGACGGCCGGTGCGCTGGAGACACTCAGCGTGCCGGGGGGAAACGCGGTGCCGACCGAAGGCCAGAACCTGAGTGTTGCCGGGCTGAGCGGCACCGCCCACCTGGACGTGGCCGCCGGGCTGGCAGCCCAGGGTCCGCGTCAAGGCGCGGCAGCCGCCGACTACGCCAGCAATGATCACAGCACGCCCGACGATGTGGAGACAGGGGTCCAGGCGGTAGGCACATGAGCGTTCTGGTCGTCGGACTCAGCCACAAAGGCAGCCCGCTCGCGACGCTCGAGCAGGTCGCGCTGAGCGGCGATGCGCTGGACAAGCTGCTGCACGACGTCGCCAGGGCCGACGACGTGGCCGGCGCCTTCGTGCTGAGCACCTGCAACCGGGTCGAGATCTACGCCGAGGTCGACAAGTTCCACGGCGCTGTTGCCGCCCTCTGCGAGCTGCTGTCCCGGCACTCCCACGTCCCACCCGCCGAGCTCACGCCGTGCCTGTACGTGCATTACCAGGACCGCGCCGTGCAGCATCTGCTGGCAGTCGCCTGCGGGCTCGACTCGATGGTGGTCGGCGAGAGCCAGATCCTCGGCCAGCTCCGGCACGCGTTGCGGCTGGCCAGGGAGCGGGGCACACTCTGCCGGACGCTATCCGACCTTGGCTCGCTGGCGCTGCGGGCCGGCAAGCGCGCTCAGTCTGAGACGAGCGTGGGCGCGGCCGGCGCGAACTTGGTCAGCGTGGGCCTGCAGGTCGCCGCCAGGCACCTGGAGGGGAACGGGCTCGCCGGTGGCGACAGCCGCTCGCCCGCTGTACCGCCGCCGGTGCTAGCCGGGAAACGAGTCCTGGTCATCGGTGCCGGCGCCATGAGCGGCCTGGCGGTGGCGAGTCTGGCCAAGGCCGGCGCTGCCCGGCTTGTGGTCGCCAGCCGTACTAGGCAGCGCTCGCAACGGCTCGCCGCGTCAGTCAGCGGCCGGGCCGCCGACATGGCCGACCTGGTCACCGAGCTGGCCGCCGCCGACCTGGTCGTGACGTGCACGGGCGCATCGGGTCACGTCATCACCGCGGACATGGTCGGCCGGGCCCTGCACCAGCGCGTACCTGGTCCGTCCGGACGCGGGCTGGTGCTGCTTGACCTGGCGATGCCGCGGGACGTCGAGCCCGCCGTGGCGGCGCTGCCCGGCGTGGCGGTAACTGACCTGCAGACCCTGGCGGCCGACGGTCATGCGGCGTTCGAGCCGGGCGAGCGGGAGATCGGCGAGGTCCGCGCGATCATCGCCGAAGAGCTCGCCGCGCACATCTCGGCAACCCGCGCGGCGACCGTGACGCCGACCGTCGTCGCGCTGCGGGCCAAGGCGGCGCAGGTCGTCGACGCCGAGCTCGCCCGACTGGCGGGCCGCCTCGACCGGCTCGATGCCACGGCGCTGGACGAGGTGGCCAAGTCCATGCGGCGGGTCACCGACAAGCTGCTGCACGACCCGACTGTACGGGTGAAAGAACTGGCGGGCTCGCCGGGCGCGGCCAGTTACGACGACGCGCTGCGCGTCTTGTTCGACCTTGACCCGGCGGCGGTGCAGGCTGTTGCCCAAGCCGACGCCCAGCTGGCTGGCTGGCCGCAGCCGGCGAACGATCAGGGGGACCGGGAGGAACGATGAGCGGCGCCGGGTTGCGCCTGGGCTCCCGCCGAAGTCCGATGGCGATGGAGCAGTCCCACCTTGTCGGCCGCGCCATCACGGCGCAGACCGGGCGCGAGGTCTCGTACGTCGGCATCGAGTCCGCGGGCGACCGGAGCCGTGACCTGCTGACCCAGATCGGCGGCACCGGCGTGTTCGTCAGCTCGCTGCGGGCGAGCCTGCTCGCCGGTGAGATCGACCTCGCGGTGCACTCGCTCAAGGACCTGCCCACCGGCGCCGCGCCCGGTATCGCCCTCGCCGCGGTGCCGGCCCGGGATGACCCGCGGGACGCGCTGGTCACGCGCGACGGGGCGAAGCTCGCTGACCTGCCCGACCGGGCCACTATTGGTACCGGCTCGCCACGGCGGGCGGCGCAGCTACTGCTGCTGCGGCCCGATGTGCGTCCGGTGCCGGTCCGCGGCAACGCAGGCACCCGGCTCGCAAAGGTCGAGACCGGCGAGCTCGACGCCGTCGTGCTCGGCTATGCCGGCCTGGCGCGGATCGGGCGCCTGGACGCGGTGACCCAGGTTTTCGAGCCCGACGAGATGCTGCCCGCCGCCGGCCAGGGCGCGCTCGCGGTTGAGTGCAACCAGGCCAGGGAAGATCTCGTTGCGCTGCTCGGCTGCGTGGATGACCCGGTCAGCCGGGCGGCGACGACGGCAGAGCGCAGCCTGCTCGCCGGACTGCTGGCCGGCTGCGCGGCACCGGTCGGCGCTTATGCTGCCTGGACAGGAGAGCTTTCGCTGCACGGCGTCGTCGTGGCGGCGGACGGGGGAATGGCGCTTCGGGGCAGCGCAAGCGGCCCGCTGGCGGCGGCCGAGCTGATCGGTCGCCAGGTGGCCGCGGATCTGCTGAGCCGGGGCGCCGCAAGTGTTATGGCTGTGTCCGCCGGACACCTCAGTAGCGGGGACGATGAGAAGTGAACCCCACAACCACCACCAGGAAGCCTGCGAAGCAGACCAGGTCGGCGACCGATAAGGCCAGCGCGCGCAGCGCGGACGCGCGGGTAGCCGGCTGCGTTGCGTTCGTGGGCGCCGGCCTGGGTGAAGAGAGCCTGCTGACCGTTCGGGCCGCAGCGCTGATCGGGCGCGCGGACCTGGTGGTCGCGTCCCAGTGGCTTGGCGAGCGGCTCGGGCATCTGCTGAAGCCGGACGCTACGCTCGCGGACTCCGACGCTCAGCTGCAGGACCCAAAGCTGCTGATCAAGGCTGCCAGGGCCGGTCAGCTGGCGGTCCGGCTGCTGCCCGGTGACCCGTTCCTGTTCGGCAATGCGGCGGCCGAGGCGGCGGCGTGTGCCAAGGCCAGGGTGCCGTTCGAGGTCGTGCCCGGGGTACCGGCGGCAACGGCGGTCCCGACATACGCGGGTATCCCGCTGACGACCGACGCCAGCGGCGAGGTGCGCATCATCCACGCCAGCGAGGCGAGCCGGGTGCTGGCCACCGACGGCACCCTGGTTATCACCGGTGCCGAGAACGGCCCGGTCGATCTCGGCAAGATGCTGCTCGCTGCGGGCTGGGCGGAGGACACGCCGTTCGCCATTACCTGGAATGGCACCACGACCGAACAGCACACCGTGGTTGGCGCGCTGGGCTCGATGGCGGCTGACCTGAAGGCCGCAGGAGTGAGCCTGCTCACCGCGCACGGTCCGGCCGTTGCGGTGGTGGGTGAGAGCGTCGCCGCGCAGTCGGCGCTGTCCTGGTTCGAGACCAAGCCGTTGTTCGGCTGGCGGGTGCTGGTACCGCGCACCAAGGAGCAAGCAGACGAGGTGTGTGAACTGCTGCGGGCCCGCGGTGCCGTACCCGATCAGGTGCCCACGATCGCGGTCGAGCCGCCGCGGACGCCGCAGCAGATGGAACGCGCCGTCAAGGGCCTTGTCACCGGCCGGTATCAGTGGGTCGGGTTCACGTCGGTCAACGCGGTCCGCGCCATCAGGGAGAAGTTCGAGGAGTACGGGCTGGACGCCAGGGCCTTCGCCGGCGTGAAGGTAGCCGCCGTTGGCGAGCAGACCGCCAGGGCGCTACGCGCCTTCGGCATCATGCCGGATCTCGTGCCCGAGGGGGAGCAGTCCGCGGAGGCGCTGGCCGATGCCTGGCCGGCCTATGACGACGTGCTGGATCCGATCAACCGGGTGCTGCTGCCCAGGGCCGACATCGCGACCGAAGGTCTGCTGACCCGGCTGACCGAGCTGGGCTGGGAGGCCGAGGATGTGACCGCCTACCGGACAGTGCGCGCCGCGCCGCCGCCGGCGCCGGTCCGCGAGGCGATCAAGGGCGGCGGGTTCGACGCGGTGCTGTTTACCTCGTCGTCCACGGTACGCAACCTGATCGGCATTGCGGGCAAGCCGCACGCGGTGACGGTGATCGCGGTCATCGGCCCGCAGACGGCCAAGACGGCGGCCGAGTTCGGCCTGCGCGTGGATGTCGTGGCGGCAAAACCATCGGTGAGCGCGCTGGTCGAGGCGCTGGCCGCGCACGGCGCCGGGCTGCGTGACGCCGCGCTGGAGGCCGGCGAGCCAGTGCGCAAGCCCAGCGAGCGGCGACGGGGCGCGCGCCGCCGGATCCGGTGATTACCAGCGCGACCCGCTAGGAGCGACATTGACGGCTAGCTACCCCGTTACCCGACCGCGGCGGCTTCGCCGCACGCCCGCGCTGCGCAACCTCGTCGCGCAGGTAGCCATCCGTCCTTCGGGGCTGGTGCTGCCGTTGTTCGTAAAGGAAGGCATCGGCGAGCCGCAGCCGGTTTCCTCGATGCCCGGCGTGGTCCAGCACACCAGGGACAGCCTGCTCAAGGCCGCGCACGAGGCCGTGGAGGCGGGGGTCGGCGGGCTGATCCTGTTCGGCGTGCCGGCGGTCAAGGACGGGCGCGGGTCGGCGGCCGACGACCCCGGGGGTATCGTCCAGGTCGCCCTCGCCGACCTCGCGGCCGAGGTCGGCGACGCCACCGTGCTGATGGCCGATCTGTGCCTGGATGAGTACACCGACCATGGCCACTGCGGGCTGCTGACGGGCGCCGGCGAGGTGGACAATGACGCCACCCTCGAGCGGTACGCATCGATCGCGGTCGCCCAGGCCGAGGCGGGCGTGCACGTGGTGGCGCCGAGCGGAATGATGGACGGCCAGGTCGGGGCCATCCGCACAGCCCTCGACCGGACGGGTCACGGCGAGGTGGCGATCTGTGCCTACTCGGCGAAGTATGCGTCGGCGTTTTACGGCCCGTTCCGGGAGGCAGCAGAGTGCGCGCCGCAGTTCGGTGATCGCGCCTCGTACCAGCAGGACCCGGCGGCGGCCAGGGATGGCCTGCGCGAGGCGCTGCTGGACGTGGACGAGGGTGCTGACATCGTCATGGTCAAGCCGGCCCTGCCGTACCTGGACGTGATCGCTCAGGTGTCCGCGGCGGTGCCGGTGCCTGTGGCCGCCTACCAGGTCAGCGGCGAGTACTCGATGGTCGAGGCCGCTGCCGCTAACGGCTGGCTGGACCGCGAGCGGGTGATCATGGAGACTCTGACGGCGATCAGCCGGGCTGGTGCCGACATCATCCTGACCTACTGGGCAACCGAGGTAGCCCGCCGCGTGCGCTAGCCACGGATCCGCGGATGGCGGTCGCCAGCCCGCTCAGGTCGACCCCGCGAGCGTCGCGAAGCAGCTGGCGACCACTTGCGCAGCCGGGCGGCCAAGGAAGGTCAGGCGATCCGACTCGAACGGCGCGGGATTCGCAGGGTCGGCGTCGAAGCTGATCTCCCACCAGTAGATCCCGCCACCGACATTCTCGGCCGCCACCGCCTGGCACACCGCCTGGTACCAGTTGGACTGTACCTGCACGTCGATGGGCGAGTTCACGGTGCCGATCCAGGCTCCCGGGCTCTGGTAGGCGCCCGGTACCGCGACGATGCCGACTTCCGCGAGGACGAGTTGCTGAAGCACCGCAGGTGGCTGTGCACCAAGCCACTGCTCCCAGGCCTGCGCGAGCGTGCCCACCGATGCACTGTCCGGAAGGGTGAATGGCGGCCAGGCATCGACGTTGTGGCCGGGCAGTGGGAGGTTCTGGTCGCCGGCGGCAAACTCGTCATAGTTCTCGTCGTAGACGAGTTGCCCCTTGAATACCGACTGGAGCGCCGCGATCACGCCCGGCCACTCTGGCTCCTGCTCTAGTGACTCCAGCTCCGTGCCAATGACAAATGTCGCAGCGTGCCCTTCCTGTGCCGCCTCGGCGTAGGGCATCAGCATCTGCTGATAGCTCTGGAACCAGGCGCTGGTGCTTTGCGGTTCGATAGAACCGCGCCACGCGAGTGGGTTCTGGGCCACCAGGACGTCCTCGTTGAGGATGGGCCTGATGGTGACGCGGATGTCACTCTGGGCAGCGACCTTCAGAAAGTCCTCGATCTCTCGCGGGGTTGGCGTCGTCGCGGGATCGGCGTACACCTGGTCGGACGTAATTCCGTAGGTGTAGAAGGGGAACGTAATAGCGATGGAATTGGCGTTCAAGCTGATCGCATAGTTGATCAGCCGACGCGCCTTGGCCTCGACCACAGCGTCCGATGTGTCGTTGCTGTTTTCGACCCAGTACACCTGTATCCCAAGCTGCCGCATACCAGGCTGCCAGGGATCGGTCACGACTGGAAATGGCGAGGGCGTTGGCTTAGGAGATGCCCTCGGGTGCGCGGTTGCGGCCGCAGAATCCCTCGACTTGGGCCACCAGGCGGGCCGGTCCGACAGCTGGCAGGCAGAGATGCAGGTCAGGAGTGCGATGGCGAGACAAAGACTGAAAGCGATACGGCGACGTGTTTTCATGACGGTTTCGCGATTACGAAGAACTTGTTCTCTGCGCGCCGGACGAACTTCAGGAAGCCGCTTAGCCCGCCGAGGCCCTCCAGCATGCCGAACAACGGGATCAGCAGGATGGCGGCGAACGGCTCCCACAGTCTTCTGCGGCCGTGCGCAGAGACGCCGGCGTTGAGCCGCAGGCCTTCCCAATACATCCAGATGGTGTACGAGGTGTTCAGTACCCACAGCGGGACGATAAAGAGCGAGACCGGCGCGGTGTTAGGCGCCGCGATGAGGATGCCGATGAGCAGCACCACGGCGACGTTCTGGAGAGGTCCGGCGACCCAGGAAACCATCGAGTACCCCAGAAATGCGCGGTCCCTCAGCCGGATCGACCGGTTAAACACCAGGCCCGCCAGGCCCCAGCACCAGCGTTCCCGCTGCCGGATAAAGTCCCTGATGGTCGCCGGCGATGCGCCGTAGCAGCGGCCACCGAACCAGGCGCTCCGTCCCTTGTAACGCTCGCAGAAGATCAGCGCGAACTCGGCGTCCTCCACGATGCTGCGCGGGCCGAAGTCCCATCCGATCTCGGCCTCTATGGAGGCTCTGATGAGAAGAAGTTCCCCGTGCAGGCCGGCCCTTGGGGTGCCGCCTCCGGTCATCGCCGAGAACCGGGCCGCATCATCAGCGGGCCGGACGGAGTCGGCCAGCCATGTCAGCCTGTTCGCCGCGTATTCGCGCGGGTAAGTGAGGATGCCCTGGGCCATGTGCTTGGCGTTTGGCCCGGCCTCGAACTGTTCCTGGATGAAACGGGCCATGGCTACCGCTGTGTCCGGCCCAACGCCAGTGTCGTCGTCCATGTGGAGCACCCAGATGCCCTCGTGATCCTCGTGCTCGAATATCCGCAGCTCATGGGCGAAGTGGTTGGCGCGGGCCTTGAATCGGGTCCCGTTGCGGGTGCGGTAGAAGCTGGGCACCACGAGCAGCCGAATCAGCGGGCTTCTGTCGGCCAGACGACGGATCCGGCCCTCGGCCTCACATGCCTCGTCGATGACCAGGTCAATGCGCAACCTGGGGAAGCAAGCCGGCAGGTAAGCGATGAAGGAAAGGACCGATCGTTCGAGGGCGGGGTAGGTGTCGTGCCGGCCAATGCTCGGCACGACGACGATAAGGACGTCCTCGCACTTGACGGGGCGGGCATTCCGCCAGCGAGCGTTGGATCTCCGCAGCTCTTTCCTGGTGCGACGGATGCCACGGATGCCAACGATCGTGCTGATGATCGGCCACGTCCAGACGATCGTCAGCGCCAGGCCCAGCGGTCCGGCGTATGGCTCGGTAAACCATCCGACGATCACCAGGATCACCAGGAACGACAAAACCAGCGGCCAGTAGCGCGGCTTCCAGCGGGACAGTCGGTGGTGGAGCCGCTTGGCCTTCCGTGGACCGAGTTTGACCAGGGCGGCCTTGAACTGCGCCGTGTTGTCGAGGGCGTCGGGCGAGTCCGACAGCGACTCCCGCTGCGCTGGCGACCTTGGCGGTGCGGGCGGTGGCCACGACGGGTGGTCTTGTGGCGGGGGGGCCGCCGCGGGCCGCGCAAGGCTACGGGCAGGGGCGTCGGTCACCACGGGCCCGTAGCCATCTCGGTCGTCACGCTGGTCCGGTCTGGACAAGCCGATAAGACGCGCGAGCGGCGAGTCATCTTCCGCTTGCACAGTCCCCCTTTACCGGCGCCCAAGGATCAGGCCAATGCGCTCCCATACTCAACAACACTTACCGTGATCAGCATCACTGACCGTGATGCTGCCGCCAAAAACGGCATACCGATAGCGTCTGCGGCGCCCAGAACCCTGGTGGCAACTGTAGGTCAAGTCACGACGTTCCGAGCAAGCATTCGGGGTTCCCGCGCGGCCTCGCCTGGAAGGTCCCAGGGGGCCTTGGCGCGGCCCGCGCACGGGCCGTCACGGGCCGAGATCCGGGTATTAGCGCGGCGGCGATACAGTAGTTCGCGCTGGTCAGCCGACTGCGGCGAGGTCGGCTGCGACAACCTGCGCCGCCATGACGGCGTCCGGGACCGAGCTCGCGACCTCTACCCGCTGCCGAGTGCCGCAACTCGTCCGGGCGCAGGTCTGCACGCCCAAGAGCCGTAGCGGCCGCAGCATCAGGAGCGACGACCCGGCGGCACCGGCCGCGTTCCGGGTCCAGGGTGCACAGTGGCTGGTGAGGGGTGGCCTGGTCACTTCGCAGTCTCCGTCAGGTCTCGGCTTGGTTACGCCGGAGGGGCCAATGCCCGGCACACTCAGTAGCCAGGCAGGATCAATACGACAGCATGGCTCAGAGACTGACACGGCTGAGCGGGAGTAAGACACGTGGTCGAAGCAGTACTGCGACATCGGCGCCGCAGGGCGTCCGGCCGTGCCGCGGACGCTGCCGTGCGCTATGCCGCGCTGGGCTGGCCAGTGTGCGCGGGCGCCTATCCGCCGAGCCATGCCGACCCGACGACGGGCTTCTTGCGCTCCTGTTCGTGTGATCGGCTCGCCTGTCCCTTCCCCGGCTCCCATCCGGTCTCGCCGGCCTGGCAGCGGGTGGCGAGCGCCGATCCCGAATTGGTCGCCGGCTGGTGGGCGACGACTCCGGCGGCCAACGTCATCCTGCCGACAGGACGCGTGTTCGACGTTCTGGACGTACCGGCCAGCGTGGGAGTATCCGCGCTGAACACGATGGAGCGGACGGGAGTGCGGCCCGGCCCGGTAGCGATGAGCTCCGGCGGCCGGGCCCATTTTTTTGTCCGCTCTCGGGGGGCGCCAGCGGATGAGTACGAGTGGTGGTCGTGTCATCTGGACTGCGTGCCCGAGGAAGTCGCCGACGTGGCCGGGCTGCGCTGGCACTGCCGGGACAGTTACGTGCTCGCGCCGCCGTCGCGGACCGCGGCCGGACCGCCGGCCCGGTGGTTGCGCGATCCCGCGTCCTACGAACTGCCCGACGGGGTCCGGCTGCTTGAGGTGCTCGCGGACGCGTGCGAGCAGGCCGGGTGATGACGGAGAATCCGGCCAGGCCGCGGTCGGGCGAGCTGTTCGAGCGGGCCAGCGCGATCCTGCCGGGCGGTGTCAACTCGCCGGTCCGGGCGTTTGGCTCGGTCGGCGGCACGCCGGTGTTCATGGCCGCTGGCAGCGGCCCGTACCTGACCGATGTCGATGGCAACCGGTACGTCGACCTGGTGTGCTCGTGGGGCCCGATGATCCTCGGACACGCCCATCCGGCCGTGGTGTCCGCGGTGCAGACTGCCGCGAGCGCGGGCACGTCGTTCGGAACCGTGACTGCGGGCGAGGCCGAGCTCGCGAGCGAGATCGCTGCCCGAGCTCCGGTGGAACGCGTCCGGCTCGTCAATTCCGGGACCGAGTCGACGATGACCGCGCTGCGGCTGGCGAGGGGCTACACCGGCCGTCGGCTGGTGGTCAAGTTCGCCGGCTGCTACCACGGCCACGTCGACGCGCTGCTGGCGGCGGCTGGCTCGGGCGTCGCCACGTTCGGGCTGCCGGACTCACCCGGCGTCACCGGCGCCGTCGCCGCGGACACCATCGTCCTGCCGTACAACGACGCTGAGTCGGTGCGCCAGGCATTCGCCGCAAGTGGCGGCGAAATCGCCTGCGTGATCACCGAGGCGTGCCCCGCCAATATGGGCATCGTCCCGCCGGCCGCCGGCTTCAACGAGCTGCTCGCGGCGCTGTGCGGTGAGTACGGTGCGCTGCTGATCATGGACGAGGTGCTGACCGGCTTCCGGGTGACCCGGTCTGGCTGGTACGGCCGGGAGGGCATCGGCGGCGACCTGACCACGTTCGGCAAGGTGATGGGCGGCGGCCTTCCTGCCGCAGCGTTCGGCGGCCGCGCCGAGATCATGGAGCGCCTTGCGCCCGCGGGCCCGGTCTACCAGGCCGGCACCTTGTCCGGGAATCCAATCGCCACCGCGGCCGGGCTCGCAACCCTGCGCGAGTGCACATCGGACGTGTATGCGCGAGTAGACGAGGCCGCGGCAGCCGTGGCAAAGCTCACGGCGGGCGCCCTGGCGGCCGCGGGCGTGCCGTTCCGGTTGCAGGAGGCCGGCAAC
>Ga0187783_10002232_pt1 | contig 14417 bp, 12 predicted proteins | sample 1015_SJ02_MP02_2_FD_132471 | JGI IMG/M metagenome (GOLD analysis project Ga0187783, IMG submission 132471) | Tropical peat soil microbial communities from peatlands in Department of Meta, Colombia - 1015_SJ02_MP02_20_MG | ecosystem: Environmental > Terrestrial > Soil > Wetlands > Peat | place...
AGCAGATGATCGTCGCCGCCCCGAAACATTGACATCAGACGCGGCAAAAGACGCAGTGTGCCGAAATCCAGTCGTAGGGCACGAAGCGGGGGCCTCAGCACATAGCCGATCATCACGACGTCGCGGCAGTGGGATGACCGCAGCAGACGGAAAAATCGTCCGAGTTGCCCGAGTGCGATCCAGTGATGCGGATAACGGGCGACAGCCACCGCATCCGCGAAGCCCTTGATGGGGAACAACACCACCGGCCGACCGTCCCCGACGACCCGGTCGGCGATCACAAACGGCAGACTGCCACCGCCGCACACCAGTGCGAGCGGACCACGATCCGATTCCACGCAAGGCGTGTTCGCACGCGTCATCGGCCGCATGAGACTGACCCGATGTCTGGGCGTCGCTGCTGATGGTTATCAGTGGGGCTCGTGTGGAGGCGGTTCATGGTGGCGCAATGGAGGTCGGATCGTCGTGACGGCGGACCGCCATCGTCAAAGGCCGGGTGCCGCCCCGGATGAAGCCGATGACGCGCTCGACCAGGGCATCGCCATCGAAATCGCGCGCCACGAGATCGACGCGATCGCGGAACGCTCCTGGACCGAAGAACAGCGTCTTATAGGCGCGCCGCAGTGCATGTATGGCGGCCCGTGAGATGCCGCGGCGCTTCAAGCCAACGACATTGATGCCGACCAGGTCCGCCAGCTGCCCGACCGCGTAGCCGAACGGGATGACGTCGGCTCGCACGCCACTCAAACCGCCGATCATTGCCCCTTCCCCGATGCGCACGAATTGCCGAACCGCCGCTTGGCCGCCAAACACCACGCGATCACCAACGCTCACGTGTCCACCCAGCACGGCGTTATTGGCGAAGGTAACGTCGTCCCCCACGCGGCAGTCGTGGCCAACATGCGAACCCGCCATGAAAATGCAGCGGTCCCCGACCTGGGTCACTCCCCCGAAGTCCTCGGTTCCGGTATTCATCGTGACGCTCTCGCGAATGTCGCAGTCAGCGCCGATGATCAGTTGAGTGGGTCCGCCGCGGTACTTCACCGATTGGGGGGGCGAGCCCAGCGATGTAAAGGCGCGGATCATGGTGCGCGGCCCGATCGTGGTGTGACCGGCGAGGTGCACGTGGGAGATCAGACGACAACCCTCGCCAAGGACCACGTGCCGCTCGATAATGCAGTAAGGTCCGATCGCGACGTCAGGGCCGATGACCGCTCCCGGCGCGATCCGGGCGGTTTCGTCAATCCCTGAGCCTTCGATCCGCGGCTCTTCCATCCTCGACACTTGTGAGCTTTGCGACACGTCACAGGCTCGCGCGCCTTAGGCGTCCATCAACATGGCGCCGACTTCGGCCTCAGCAACAATCTGGCCAGCGACCTTTGCCTCACCGCGAAACCACCACATGTTGCGGCGGTGATTGATCTTCGTCATGTGGTACTCGATGGTGTCACCGGGCAGCACGGGTTTGCGAAACTTGGCCTTGTCGATAGTCATTAGGTAGACACCCTTGCCGGGGTCGGCGGCCGCGCGCGAGAGCACGCACAACACGCCGGCGGTCTGGGCCATGCCTTCAATCAGCAGGACTCCGGGGAAGACCGGCTGACCTGGAAAATGACCAAGGAATTGTGGTTCGTTGACGGTGACGTTCTTGATGCCGATGGCGGTCTCGTCGCCGCGCATGCCGATGATGCGGTCCACCATCAGGAACGGATAGCGGTGGGGGAGCGCCTTGAGAATGGTGGCGATGTCGGCTGACTCGAGCGCGGATGCCGCGCCAGTCATGTGCCGCTCTCCTGGCGATCCTGCTTTAAGGCGCCGGCCTCGCCGTGTGTTTCCTCGCGAGCCGCAAGCCGCTCGAGTATCAACATTTCACGAAACCATTTTTTGACAGGTTTTGCCGGAACACCGCCCCAACGGGCGCCGGCCGGAACATCGCCATGAACAATACTGGTGGCCGCGATTTGTGCCCCCTCGCCAATCGTCAGGTGGTTATTGACCCCCACCCGCGCGCCGAGGATGACGAAGTCCTCCAGAGTCACGCTGCCCGATATGCCGGTCTGGGCGACCAGAACGCAATGGCGGCCAATCACCACATTGTGGCCGACCTGCACGAGGTTGTCGATCTTCGTGCCCTCGCCGATCACTGTGTCGCGGTTGGCGCCGCGATCGATGGCCGTCCCTGCCCCGATCTCGACATCGTCCTGGATAATGACCCGGCCTACCTGCGGCACTTTGAGGTGACCAGCTTTGCCCATCACATAGCCAAAGCCGTCCTGGCCGATCCGGACCCCCGGATGGATGATGACTCGGTCACCAATCAGTGCGTGAATGACGGTCGTAGTGGCCCCGATGCTGCAATTGCGGCCAATCTGGACCGACGGCCCGATGACTGCGGTCGGACCGATCAGCGTACCGGCACCGATCGATGCCTCGGGCCCAATCACGACGCCGGGATCGATGGTCGCGCCGCGCTCGATACGGGCGGTTGGGTGGATATGGGCGCCCGGCGCCACACCAACAGCCCCGAACAGCGATGACGGCCGCAGCGCCTGCGGAAACAAGGCCGATACCGTTTTGACGAAAGCCCGGTAGGGCTCGCGGGCCGTAAGGACCACGACGTGCGCCGGGGCAAGGTGGGTAAATCGCTGCGACGTAATGCAGATCCCGGCCCGCGTAGAGGGCAGAAGATCGGCATATTTGGCGTTGTCGAGGAAGGTCAGGTCGGCCGGGCCCGCGCGATCGAGCGGCGCAACATCGTTCACACGCTGATCAAGGCGCGCGTGCACCGCTGCCTCGGCGCCTGTGAGGTCAGCAATCTCACGCGCCGATAGTCCGGTCGGGCAGGAAAAGAACCTTGGCTGTGTCATGCCGGCGCCACCGCGGGCCGGCCCGCGGGAGGAATTAGAATTTGGTTCCGCCACCGAAGCGGAAAGCCTGGAGGCGGTCAACATTCTGGCAGACACCAAGCTCGCAATACTGGGGCGCCTTGGTGAGTGCATACGCATAGTCAAACCGCAGCGGGCCGAACGGCGAATCCCAGATGATGCCGGCGCCCACCGACGAGCGGATCATACTGGCGCTGTCACCCGCAACCGTCACCGAGGTGCCGGTGGCTGGGAACTGCCTCTGGCCTATGTAGTCCCACACGTCGCCCGCGTCGGCAAACACGGCAGCCTTGAGGCCGAAGTCCTTCGGCACGCCGAAGATCGGCTGCTGGAACTCAAGCGTGGCACCCCAGTAGAGCGAACCGCCGAGAGCGTCCTGGCTTGGCGACTGCATGTCACGCGGACCAATGCCGGAAGGCGCGAAGCCACGAACCAGATTCGGCCCCATGAAGAAATGGTCGATCATGCGGAGATCCTCGCCGCCCCATCCCATGGCCTGACCGCCCTGGAGCCGCACCAGCCCGACGAGGTCTGACGTGAGTTCGTGGTAATAGTGGAAGTCCGCTGTGTTTTTGATGAAGTTCACATCGCCGCCGACGCCGGCGAAGTCCTGCCGCACCTCGATCATCACGCCGCTTGTGGGATTCTTATTGTTGTCGAGCGTGTTATAGGTGACCCCATAACCAACCAGCGAAACGAACGCCGGTCCGGCGTTTGCTAGCTGTTTGATCGCCGCGGAAGCTTGGCCGCCGGCATAGCAATTGACGGTGAATGGAAGCCCGGTCACGGGATCGATCAAATTGACGTGGCTTGGATCAGGGAAGGTGTTGACGCCGTTTGGATCGATATTGTTACAATCGTCCAGATTATTCGGCAGCGTGATAGTCTGCTCATAGGCCGAATAACGCAGCTGGATACCGATATCTTCCCGCAGCGGAATGCCTAACCGCACCCCGCCGCCGATGATCGTACTGTTATAAGATTGGAAGCTCGACGCCTCGGTCTCTTTGCCGAACACATCGAGGCCGAGCGAGAGCCGGTAGTCGAGGAAATAAGGCTCCGCAAAGGAGACGTCGAAACCACGGGCGTATTGGCCATACTGAATCGACGCCTTGGCGTACTGGCCACGGCCCAGCAAGTTGCGCTCGCCGACGCTGACCTCGGCCAGGAAGCCGTCGGAAGTCGAATAGCCGCCTGCCACCGAGAACTCGCCGGTCGGCTGCTCTTCGACATCCACGTTGAGGACGACGCGATCCGGGGCGGAGCCGGGCTCCTGGGTGATCTTCACCGATTTGAAGTAGTTCAGATTCTTGAGGCGCCGCTCCGCGCGATCGACCAGCACCTTGTTGTAGGCGTCGCCTTCGGCAATGTCGAACTCGCGGCGGATGACATAGTCGCGCGTGCGCGTATTGCCGCGGATATTGATGCGTTCGATATAGGCTCGCGGCCCTTCTTCGAGCACAAAGACTACGTTGATCGTGCGGTCCGCGATATTGCGGTCGCCGCGCGGGCGCACCTGGGCAAAGGCATAGCCGCGCTTGGAAACCTCAAGCGTCATGGCCTCTACGGACTTTTCGATCGCCTCGGCGTTGTACACGCCGCCGGCCTGAGCTTTGAGCTGGCCACGCAGTCCCCTTGGATCGACGTCGCGCACATTCGATTGAATGTCGACCGTCCCGAAATGGTAGAGATCGCCCTCGTCGATGGTGAAGGTGATCACGAAGCCGTTGCGGCTCTGATCAAACTCCGCGGTAGCGGAGGTGACGCGCACGTCCGCGTAGCCGTGGCTCAGATAGAAACGCCGCAGCAGATCACGGTCGGCCTCGATCCGATCCGGATCATAGATGTCGTTATTCTTGATGAAGCTCAGGATGTTCGTGGTCCCGGTCTTGACAACATCCTTAAGCCGGTAGGCCGAATAGGCCTTATTGCCGACGAAGTCGATCTCTCTGACGGTCGTCTTCTGACCCTCGGTGATTTCAAACACCAGATCGACACGGTTGTTGGGGAGCTCAATGATTTTCGGCTCGACACGGACGTCGTAGCGGCCGTTGCGGCGATAGACCTCCAGGATGCGTTGCACGTCGGCCTGGACCATCGCGCGCGAGAGCGTGCCACGCGGCTTGGATTGGACTTCCTGCGAGAGCTGCTCGTCCTTGGAGCGCTTGTTGCCTTCGAACTGCACGCGATTGATGACTTGCGCCTCGATCACGCTCACGATGATGCGGCCGCCGCTCGCCTGCGTGATGCGCACATCCTGAAAGAGACCGGTAGCATAGAGCGCCTTAAGGCCTTCATCGATCTTGGCGGCATCAAGGTGCTGATCCGGGCCAAGATGAAAATACGACCGAATGGTATCGGCCTCGACCCGGCGGTTGCCCTCCACCGCGATCAGCTGGCTCGCCTGTGCTACTGCCACGCTGGCTGTCGGAATACACACGGCAAGCGAAGCGACGAGTCCCCCACCGAGGATCCCGCTCGCCAAAGCCAGCCCTCGAAGCACCCGAACCGAAAATTTCATACGATACGCGCCCTGTTGCAGGTTATCGGGTCGTGTCGGTCGTAGTCGCGTCGGTCGAACGTTGTAACGGTCGCAATTTTGCTGATTCTACAAGCCTCTCAATCGGCCCCGCCCCCACCCGTTTGACGGAATCGATACTGCCGCTTGTACTAGGTTTTCCTCACCCTGGAAACCGCCAAGGTCCCGGCCGAACGACGGTTCTGGCGAAGGCGTTGCAGGCGGGCCACGGTATTACGACGCCACCAGGCGCAGGACATCGTTGTAGGTCGCAAATACCATCAGCATCAATACGATAGCCAAACCGATCCGAAACCCGATTTCCTGAGCGCGCTCGGACAGCGGGCGTCCGCGAATGGCTTCGATGGCGTAGAAAAGCAGGTGGCCGCCGTCGAGCAGCGGGATCGGAAAAAGATTCAAAAGCCCGATCGACACCGACAGTGTGGCCGCCAAATTCATGAGCGGAGCAAAACCTAAGGTTGCAACCTGGCCGGATACTTGCGCAATGCCCAGAACCCCGCGCAGTTGATCCGCCGGCTCACGTCCGGCAAACACCCCGCCGATGTAGGAAATCGTGCGTTTGACGATGAACCAGGTTTCGTCGAACCCCATCTCGAAGGCCGCCAGCGGACCAACCCGCTCGACCCTGATATCGCCGGCTGCGATCGAACGGCGGACGCCTAGGATGCCGATTCGATGGATATTCCCGAAGCTGTCCTTCTCTTCCTTGAGGACCGGAACAGCATGCAGGTGGATCTCGGCGTTGCCGCGCTCGACCAGGAAGTCGAGATCCTGACCGGCGGCGCCCGATACCACGCGTTGCATATCGGTGAAGCTCTCGATGGCCTGACCGTCGATCGACCGCACCAGATCGCCGGGCTTGAATCCGGCCGCCTCGGCGGCGCTCGCCGGCAGCACCTCGTCGACCCGCGGGGCGGTTTCCTGACGACCGAAGATCATGAAGACGCTGGCAAAAATCAAAATTGCCAGCACGAAATTAGAGAGCGGGCCGGCTGCCACCACGGCCGCCCGCCGGCCGACCGGTTTGTGAAAGAAGCTGCCACGCCGCTCTTCCTCGGTCATCGCGGCGAGCGCTTCGTGATCCGGCGCGCTGGCGGCATTCTCGTCACCAGCAAATTTGACGTAACCCCCGAGCGGAACAGCAGAAATACGCCAGCGCGTATTATGGCGGTCGGTAAACCCGATCAGTTCCGGTCCAAAGCCAATCGAGAAGGCCAGGACTCTCACCCCGCACCAACGCGCAACTAAAAAGTGTCCTAATTCGTGGAAAAACACGACGATGGTTAAAATAAAGAGGAACGGAACCACCATGTAATAGCCGTGGAGCAACCCATTCCAGGTCAGAATGCTCGCCAAATGTTCCATTTCGTCCCTCGAGGGCGGGTTGTTAGATTGCTCTATCGCGAAATCTGATCGTGCGATAGCCGGCTTTGACGTGAACTAACTGTGACGCCTTTAAGATGCCTTTGCGGCAATTTCAGGCAAGAGGCTACGAGCCAACGATCGCGCATTAAGGTCAATACCAAGAGCTGCCTCGACATTCGAGGGTTCCTGCAGAAGCCCCCGATCCGCCGCAGCCTCAAACGTGGCGGCGACCAGGGCCGGAATACCACCAAATCCGAGCCGATGGGCCAGAAACTCCGCCACGGCGACCTCATTGGCCGCATTCAACACCGTCGGCGCGCCGCCGCCTGTTTCCAGCGCCTTGCGGGCCAACGCCAGCGCCGGGAATTTCTCAAGATCCGGTAGCTCGAAGCTCAGGGTTCCGATTCGCGCGAGATCAAGCCGCGCAGCCGCACCGTCGATCCTCGTCGGCCAAGCCAGACAATGGGCGATCGGAACCCGCATGTCGGGCGGCCCGAGTTGGGCGATCACCGAGCCGTCGCGGAATTCGACCATCCCGTGAATTACCGACTGGGGATGCACGAGAACCGCGATCCGGTCAGATTCGATCGAGAACAAGTGATGCGCTTCGATAAGCTCAAGGCCCTTGTTCATCAAGGTCGCGGAGTCGACTGTGACTTTCGGCCCCATGGACCAGTTCGGGTGCTGCAACGCCTGCTCAGGGGTAGCCCGCTGGATTGCCTCGATCGGCCAGGAGCGGAACGGTCCCCCAGACGCGGTCAGCACAACACGATCCACGTCGTCGCGGCCGCCGGCCGCCAGAGCCTGGAAAATTGCGTTGTGCTCGGAATCCACAGGCAGAAGCGTGGTCCCGCGCTGCTTGGCACGGCGCATGAACAGCGCTCCGGCGCAAACCAGGCATTCTTTGTTGGCGAGGGCGACGGTCCGGCCGTGTTCGAGCGCTGCCAGGGTGGCCTCAAGTCCAGTCGATCCGGTGATTGCCGCCATGACCCAGTCGGCCGGACGCTGCGCGGCTTCGATCACCGCACCGGCACCGGCGCCGGCCTCGATTCCGGAGCCAGCCAACGCATCCTTGAGCTCCGCATAGCGAGACGAATCCGCAATGGCTGCAAAACGAGCCCCGAACTGTCGGGCCAGCTGAGCCAATGCGGCGGTGTTGCGGTAGGCCGTCAGCGCCTCGACCCGATAGCGTTCCCGCTGGCGGGTGAGCAGATCGACTGTACTGGTTCCGATCGAGCCCGTGGCTCCAAGGATGGTAACTGAGCGCGGCGGAGCCGCGACCGACGGGCTCACGGAGGGTATCGCTGAACTCATTCGCATCACCATAACAGCAAGCCCTGGGCCGGCGCGTGGAATCCGCCGCGCGCGAGGCCGACCAAGAGGGCGACCACCGCGGCGGCGACAAATCCATCAAGACGATCCATCAAACCGCCGTGACCCGGAATGAGATGACTGGTGTCCTTGGCGCCGAACCGGCGTTTGAAGGCCGATTCCATCAGATCGCCGACCTGTGATGCGGCCGAAAGCGTCACGATGATCAGCGCGAGTGCCGACCAACGCCCGAGGCCGGCAGCCGCCACCACGGAAAGTCCGACGGCGAGCGCCGCCAAGACACCACCGACCGCGCCTGACCAGGTCTTATGGGGGCTGACCGCCGGCCACAGCTTCGGGCCGCCCACGGCTCGCCCCACGAAATACGCCAGAATATCGGTTGCCCACACCACGGCGAACAGCAGAAGCAGCGCCACAAATCCCAGCTTGGCGTCCGAGCGCAGCACCACCGGGGCAAACAGCATGGCCCCTCCGTAGATGCCGCCCGCCGCGCTCCAGCGCCGCAAGCCAGCCGGTCCGAGCACAGCTGCGAGGGCGGCGGCACCGAGCACGAGGCCCGCCGCCGCGAGGGGGCGACCGACCCCCAAAAGCGCTGCTGCACCGATGAGCGCCACTGTCTGGATCACCAGGAGCGGGCCGCGGCTCCTGACCGCCACCAGGGACGTCCATTCGAATGCGACTCCGAGCGCCGCGAGCGTCCAGAACCCGACGAAGATCCAGCCGCCGAAATAGGTGGCTGCGAGCGCGAGCGGGGCGAGGACGAGGGCCGAGAGCACGCGCAGACGCAGTTCGGTGGGGCCGCAAGATGGGCCTCGACCGCGACCCGGCGCGGGGTCGCCCATCTCAGGATGCCGTCCGCGCCGCCAGACCGCCGAAGCGACGCTCGCGTCGGCGGTACTCTTCAAGCGCCTTCTCGAGCGCAGCGCGGTCGAAGTCCGGCCAGTAGGTCGGCAGAAAAACCAATTCGCTGTAGGCCGCCTGCCAGAGAAGGAAATTCGAGAGCCGCTGTTCACCGCTGGTGCGGATGATGAGATCAGGATCGGGAATATCTGGCGCGTCGAGATGGCGGCCAAGCAAGTCTGCATTGATGTCCTCGGTCCGGATCACGCCGCGCAGGAGAGCGTCGGCCATGCGCCGGGCCGCCCGCGCGACTTCCTGCCGGGCGCCGTAATTGAAGGCCACCACCAGCATCAAACCGTCATTGTCTTTGGTGAGTTCCTCGGCCTCCTCCAGAAGGCGGCGGATATCTGCAGCGAGGTCATCGCGCTCGCCGATGATGCGCACGCGCACATTGCTGCGGTGCAGATCGGCGAGATCGTGGCGGATAAAGCGACGCAACAAACCCATGAGGTCGCGCACTTCGGAGACCGGACGCACCCAGTTCTCCGAGCTGAACGAAAAAATGGTGAGAAATTCGACCCCGAGATCGCCGGCAGCACGCACCGTCTGGCGCAGCGCCTCGACGCCACGCCGGTGGCCCTCGCTGCGCGGAAGCCCACGCGCGGCCGCCCAACGACCGTTACCATCCATGATGATGGCGATGTGGCGCGGTCCGTAGGCGGCGCCCTGCGCCTCGGCTTCGGTCATGGAATTTCCCGGCTTCGCCCGCGGCTTCACACTGTCAAAATCTCTTTTTCTTTGGCCGCGAGCGCGTGATCGATTTCGTTGATGTGCTGATCGGTCGCCTTCTGAACCTGTTCGGCATCGCGATCGTGATCGTCTTTGCTGATCTTGTGATCCTTCTCAAGCTTCTTGAGAATGTCGAGGCCATCGCGGCGCACATGGCGAACCGCCACCCGTGCGGCTTCCGCATATCGGTGCGCAACCTTGACAAGCTCCTTGCGACGATCCTCGCTCAGTTCGGGGATGCGGATGCGCATCACCTGCCCTTCGGTCGCCGGATTGAGGCCCAGATTGGCATTGATGATGGCCTTCTCGACGGCATGAACAGTGGATTTGTCCCAAACCTGGACCGTGATCAGCCGCGGCTCAGGGACACTGACTGTTGCCAACTGATTGAGCGGCATGTGCGATCCATAGGCGTCGACCTGGACGTGGTCGAGCAGACCTGCAGAGGCGCGTCCGGTGCGCAGGCCACCGAGTTCCTGTTTGAAGGAATGAATGGCGCCTTGCATGCGCCGCTTCAACTCGGCGAGATCGAATGTGGGCGAGGCCATGGGATTTCCTGCGAGGTTTCTTGAGACGCGTTTGGCCGGGCAAGAAGCTTGGGTCAGCTGCGATGGCCCGTTTCACCCGACAATGGTTGCGTGCCCCCTTCCGCTGAGCACCGCCGTGATCGCGCCAGGCTCGCGGATGGAGAACACGATGATAGGCATACGAATTTCCCGGGCAAGCGCGAAGGCGGTGGCATCCATCACCTTGAGGTCGCGTTCAAGGGCCTGTTGGTGGGTCAACCGGGCAAACCGCCGGGCCTTGCTGTCCACCTTGGGATCGACGTCATAGATGCCATCGACATTGGTGGCCTTGAGCACCGCGTCGCAATCAAGTTCGCCGGCGCGCAGGACGGCGGCGGTATCGGTCGTGAAAAACGGATTGCCGGTTCCCGCCCCCAGGACGACAATCCGGCCACGCGCCAGGTGCTTGAGAGCCTGCTGGCGGGAAAAGTTTTCGCAGACCGCCGGCATGGCCAGTGCTGAGAGTGTGCGGCAGGGGCCGCCCGCCCGCTCAATCGCCGCGTGAAGCGCAAGCGCGTTCATGACGGTTGCCAGCATTCCCATCGCATCGCCGGTTGTGCGCGACACCCCCTGCTCGGAAACCTGAACGCCACGGCAGATATTGCCGCCGCCCACGACGACCCCGAGGCCGACACCGGCCGAATGAGCGCTGACGAGATCCGCGGCGATGCGATCAATCGTTGGCTGGTGAATGCCGAAGCCTTCGGGGCCCATTAGCGCCTCGCCGGACACCTTGACGATGACGCGTCGATAGGCGGGCTCATTCATGTCGCATCGCTCCGGCGCCACCGCTCGCGCCACGGCAAACCTTGCAATCACCGCCTTCGGTCGGAACAACGACCGCCCAGCGCGTGGCCGGGCCGCGACCTCAGGCAGCCTCTAGGCTGGACTTGTCTACGCCTTCACCGAGCACATACCGCACGTAACTCACGATTTTGATCGGCGTGCCGACCCGGTTCTCGGCGTCCTTAAGCGCCTGCCCGACGCTCTTATCCGGATCGTGAATATACGGCTGATCGATCAGACAGACCTCCTTGTAGAAGGTCTTGAGCCCCGATTCGACAATCTTATCGATCATATGCTCCGGCTTGCCCTGGGCCCGGAATTTTTCGGCCAGCACCTGCCTCTCGCGGGCCACAACCGCGGGATCGAGGCTCGCAGCGTCGAGCGCCTGCAGCGCAGGGGAGGCCGCGATATGCATTGCGATCTTGCGACCGAAGTCAGCAAGTTCATCACCAGGGCCGGTCGACTGTAGCGCGACCAGCACCCCGATCTTGCCGAGCCCCTCACTGACCTGATTGTGCACGTAGCTGGCAACCACGCCGGGCTCGACACTGAGCGAAGCGGCCCGCCGCAAGGTCATATTTTCGCCGACCCGCGCGATGGTGGTGGCAATCGCCTCGGCAACGGTCTGCGACCCCGCCGAGGCCGCCAGCACCGTTTCCACATCGCTCCCCACCCTGAGCGCCACCTGGGCGATCATCTTGACCAGACCCTGAAACAGATCGTTGCGGGCGACAAAGTCGGTCTCGGAATTGACCTCGACGACCACCCCTTTGTTCGGCGCAAGTGCAACCCCGATCAGACCTTCGGCGGCAACCCGGCCCGCCTTCTTGGCGGCCTTGGCGAGGCCCTTCTTGCGCAACCAGTCGATGGCCGCCTGAAGATCGCCGGCGGTCTCGTTGAGCGCCGCCTTACAATCCATCATACCGGCTCCGGTCTGATCGCGGAGTTCCTTCACCATCTGGGCGGTGACATTGGCCATGTTACAGATCCTGTGGGCCGACTGCGCCAGTCCGAGAGTTTTTGGTGGTCATCAAAGCTTGACGCTTACTCGGCCGTGAGTTCCTTGGCCTGCGCGATCCAACCCTCGACACGGCCCGGAAGACCAACCTCTTCGCCGATCTTGTGGGCATCGGTCGCACCAAGTTCGGCAATCTGCCAGTAGTGGAAGATGCCGAGGTCATTAAGCATCTTCTCGATCGCTCCCGACACGCCGGTCAGCTTCTTAAGATCATCGGCGGTGCCGCGCGGGCCCGACAACGGCTGGAATCCGCCGGTGGTCTCGGCCGGACCCTGATCGAGGATCGGCTTCTCGGCGGCCCCGATATCAATCCCGAGTTCGCCCTGTGCGCGCGAGATCCCGTCGATGGCGGCTCGCGCTATCAGATCGCAATAGAGCGTGATGGCGCGCGCTGCATCATCGTTGCCCGGGACCGGAAAGGTAATGCCGTCAGGATCGGAATTGGTATCGACAATCGCCGCAACCGGGATGTCGAGACGCTGTGCTTCCTTGATGGCGATATCTTCTTTGTTGGTATCTATAACGAACATCAGGTCAGGCAGCCCGCCCATGTCCTTGATGCCGCCGAGCGCGCGGTCGAGTTTGTCCCTCTCGCGGGTGAGGGTCAGACGCTCCTTTTTGGTGTAGGCCTGCGCCTCACCCGAGCCCAGCATCTCATCGAGCTTGCGCAGCCGTTGGATCGACTGGGAAATGGTCTTCCAATTGGTCAGGGTCCCGCCAAGCCAGCGTGAATTCACGTAATATTGAGCGGAACGCTTGGCCGCGTCGGAAACTGCGTCTTGAGCCTGCCGTTTGGTGCCAACGAACAGGATGCGTCCGCCGCGGGCCACCGCATCGCTGACCGCCTGCAATGCCCGATGGAGCATGGGCACGGTCTGGGCCAGGTCAAGAATGTGGATGTTGTTGCGTGTGCCGAAGATGAAGCTCGCCATCTTCGGATTCCAGCGGTGGGCCTGATGGCCGAAGTGGACGCCAGCCTCCAAGAGCTGGCGCATCGAATAATCGGGCAGCGACATTGACTTCTCCGGTTTGACCGCCGCGGACCTGTGAGTTCCTGGTTCGGCAGGGCCGGCCAGAAACCACCGGATGGCCGTAAGGCCGCGATCCGCGTGAGGAATGCCGCGCTTATAGCGGTGGGCGAGTGAGGGTGCAAGCAGAGGACGTAAGAAACCCGGGCTTGGCGCACACCGCTGGCGGGACCCACGCGCCATCCGGTCGCGCCCCCGACTGCGCCGCCCTGCACACCATCAGACGGACGCGACGGATGCGGCGGCAAGCCGCCGGGAAGGCGATGTCACACGCGGGCGATGACCGCCACCGGACCGCCGCCCGGCGGTCCCTGATGCTCGGCGCCGCCAGAAACATAGACGGCCCCGGTTCCCGACAGTCCGGCGACCATTCCGCCAACCGCGGCGCGGGCGTGGCGTGTCGACCCCACGTCTGAATCGTCGAGCATCGTGTGACGAAAACCGCGAACACAGCCGTCCGGGGAGGCCTCGGCCTTGGCGAAGATATTGACCAGCCGGCCGTTCTGCGCATCCGCGACGCTCAGGCCGGCGCTTTGGAGCGCATCCACAACAGCCGCAAGGTCGATCGCGTCGCGCATCACCGCATGACCGATGACGAAGGGGCTGCACGACGACGTCGAGTTTCCCATCACGATCACCACATTATGCATGATCTCGATGCCGGCGGAGGACGAGGCGACGGACGAATACAAATCCCAATCTTTCAACACCTGATGTTCGCGAACTTCGGCGTCGAGTTCACCGAGCGCCATGGCAACGCCAAGCGCCGACGCGCCGCGCGAATAGCCCATTGACGCATAGCCGCTCTTGGTGACGGTGGTGTGCCCGCGATGTTGCGCCGCCTCAACTCGCTCGCTGGTCAGCAACGGGCATTTGATCTGCACGAAATGCACGTCATCCGGATCATCGATGCGGGCATCGCTCATGGCCTGACGCACCGCTTCGACGGTCTCTTCGATCTGAGCGGCGCGGCCGATCTCTTCTGGGAGGAAATCGCGCGTGTGGGCGATGCCGATGCTCAGCCGCTTCTGGTTGGTAGTATGTTGCTTGCGATCGGCAACGACGCTGCGGGCAAATACGGTCAAATGCGGCGACAGCACACCTTCCGTGCCGCCGGACATCACAAAGGCAATTCTGTCTTCAACCGCGCGTGGCGTCAGGCGGAGATGCGGCGCCAGTGCTTCGCAGAGCGTGGCAAGGGCATATTCGCGGGTGAAATCGTTGACCCCGCCAATATGCCCTTGCCACGCTCTGCGAAGCACTGGCGCC
>Ga0187783_10002233_pt1 | contig 14400 bp, 11 predicted proteins | sample 1015_SJ02_MP02_2_FD_132471 | JGI IMG/M metagenome (GOLD analysis project Ga0187783, IMG submission 132471) | Tropical peat soil microbial communities from peatlands in Department of Meta, Colombia - 1015_SJ02_MP02_20_MG | ecosystem: Environmental > Terrestrial > Soil > Wetlands > Peat | place...
GAACAGCTCTTACTACGGCGGCGAGATCCGGGGCAATCCGACGCGGGCGCAAGGCCTCGCCATCTTCGGCGCGCCGCTGATCTTCGCGGCGCTGTTCGCCGGCCTCTACGCGGTGACCTACTACAGCCTCGGCCGTGGCTTTCTGATCGGGCTGAGCACCCAGTACTTCACGGTCGGTGGGACGGCGTGGCCGGGTCCGCTCTACCTCGCGGCCTACATCGTGCACAGCCCGTTGCTGGCGGCCTTCCTCTCGTTCGGGCTCGTGCTGACGTTCTTCGGCTTCTCGCTGATCTACTTCGTCCTGCCGACGCGGAACTTGTTCGCCTGGTCGTTCGACCGTGTGCTGCCGTCGTTCTTCACGAAGGTGACGCGGAACGGCGTCCCGTGGGTCGCCGTGCTGACGCTCGCGTTTGGCGCGTTCATCACGCTCGTGATCCAGACGTTCTATCCGACGTACCTGGACTACGCGACCCTGAGCTACTCGAACTTCGGATTCTGGTTCGCCATCGGCATCGTCTGCTTGGCCGGAGCCCTCTTCCCGTTCATTCGTAAGGGGATGTTCGCCCAAGCGCCCGCGATCGTTCGAGCTCGCCTGGGCCCGGTGCCGGTACTGACGATCGTAGGGTTTGCGGCGTTCGCGGCCGCGTGGTTCGTGAGCTACGCCTCGTCGACGGGGAACTACCTCGGCATCACGAGCGGCTACAGCGTCAACGACCTGCTGTTCCTGCCGATCGTCTTCGTGCTGGGGATCGTGATCTACTTCGTCTCCTACGCGATCCAGCGGGCGCGCGGGGTCCCGGTCGACCTGATCAGCAAGGAACTCCCGCCGGACTGAGCGAGCCGAGGGCGTTCGTTAAGCGGGCGCCCCGGCTCGGACCGGTTCGTGGGCGAGGTCGTCAGCCTGGTCGTGGACCCGCTCCGAGGGGAGCGCGTGTCGATCGAGCTCCCCCTCGCGACCCGCACGTCGCCGGAGACTGCGCGCGCCGACCTCGGACTCCCCGAGTGGGTCGACGTCTCGGACCCGATCGTCGCCCGGGGCGTCCTGCTGCTGCAGGTGGCGCGCCGGTCGGATCCACCGGTATCCCTCGCGCTGCTCGGGGGCGCCGCGCACCGGCTGCGCTGCGCGTCGAGCAACGGAACGGCGCTCGGTTTGCGACGGTCGCTCCACGACCTGGACATCGCCTGTCTGCACAAGGAGCTCCGGGCTGTACGGAGGCTGCTGGAAACCGCGCACGAACGGGAAGGAAGCGGGCTCCGGCTCTTCGAGACCTCCGGCGACCGGATCTTCAATTCCCTGAGCGAAGGCCGGCGACTCCGCTACCACATGGTGCTTGGCCAAGACGGCGGAGACGTCTCCCTCGGCAGCGTGGACCTGCTCGCCGACGAATTCCGTTTCTGCCACCGGTTCGACCTGCGGGACGACGTGCGAATGTCGGTCGCCCAACACGGTACGCTCACTCCCACACTCCTCCTCCTGGCGAAGATGCAGTACATCCAGCGCGTGCCGGACTCGGCCCGCGCTCAAGTCGCCGACCGCGTGCTCGAGCCGTTCGGCCGGCACGACCTCGTCATCGGCCCCGAGTCGAAGGACGTTCGGGACATCCTCGCCCTCCTGATCGACCACCCCCTCGACGGGTCCGCCGACGGGATCTCTCCCGAACGCTTGCGGTCGCTGCTCCAGAAGGACTGGGGCCTGTGGAAGACCGTCTCGCTCAATGCGGGGATGCTGCTCCGCTCTCCGATCCTCACGGCCCTCCCCGAACCGGAGGGCCCACGGGCGCGGCGTCAGCTGGAGTCGCTGGTGGCGCTGTTCGGCGGGATCGCTCCCAAGCGTCGGCTCGGTTTCCTGGGAGGGCCGTGGTGGGAGGAGGTCGACGCGCAGCCGTCGGTGGACGGTCGGGCCACGATCTCGAAGTGAATCCGAACTACCCGCTCGTCAGTACGGCCGAACGGACGTCGCGCGCGCCCAGGTCGACCACGGCACCGAGCAGCGCTCCTTCCGAGTACGCACTGCCGCAGTTGACCGACAACGTCCGCCCGAAGCGCGTCGTGCCCCGGGACTCGTGGATGTGCCCGTGCAGGCCCAGGAGAGGCTGGTGCCGTTCGAGCGCGGCGCGGACCGCCGTGCTGCCGACATGGACCAGCTCAGGGTCCCCGCCCGGAGTCATGACCTTGGTCAGCGCGGCGTCCAGACGGGGAGCGAGGTCCAGGGGCGCACCGAACGGCGGCACGTGGGCGTTGACGACCGCATTGGACGGGTCCTCCAGCTGGGCCATCCCCTCGTCGAGTCGGCGGGCGATCTCCGTCTCCGAGAGCTCCCGGTGCGTGGCCCAGGGGGTGGGATTGCTGTACGGAAGGGTCAGCAACTCGTGCCGCTCGTCCAACCGAAGGACCGCCAGGTCGGTCAACTCCGCTCGGGGGTCCGCTTCGATCACCTGCTCCATTGGGGTGAAATCGTCGTTGCCGAGCCCGAGCAGGAGCCGGGTCGGTCCGCCCTCGAGCCGAGGCCGCGCCCATTCGAGCCACCGCTGCGTCTCCTCGCACGCCCGCCGCTGGAACACCTCGTCGAGGGCTCCTCGCCGGGAGCGGAGTTCCTCCCATTCGGCGGACGTCGTGCGAAACGGCACGGTCGCCCCGTCGCGCAGCGACGACTCCAAGCGTTCGAGCTCGGAGTCGTTCGCCGCCGACCGTACCACCCCCTCGACACGAGTCGTCCAACCCGACGGGCTCGAGAAGATCGGGGTCAGCGTCTTCGCCGCGATATCTCCGCCGACGAGCAGGATGTCGGCTCGATAGACCTTCGCCGCGTTGATGAATTTCCGCCAGCAGATCGCCGAGCCGTGGAGGTCCGCGACGAAGAAGATTCGTGTGGGCTTCGCCACGGCTCGACTCCTGTGGCCGCCGCCAGCGACGGCCCGAGCAAAAGACTACCGAAAGACGTCGAAACACCGCCCCTGGGGGAGATCGCCCCCGGGGGGTGGGAAGGGGTTGCGCGAGCGAGAGCGCGACCGGTCTAGTCTTCGCCGAAGTCGCCGCCGCCCATTCCGCCCATGCCGCCCATTCCCCCGGGCCCACCGGGGCCGCCCGGGCCGCCGGCCGGGGGCGGGCTGGACTTGGACGCGATCACGTCGTCGATCCGGAGGATCATCACCGCGGCGTCCGTGGCACTCTCGATCGCCTGGCGACCGACCCGGATCGGCTCGATGACGTGCAGGTGGCTCATGTCGTCGACCTTGCCGGCCGTGACGTTGACCCCCGCGCTCTTCTGGCCGCCCTTGTGCGCCTTGCGCAGCTCGATGATGATGTCGATCGGGTCGAGCCCCGCGTTCTCGGCGAGCGTGCGGGGGATCGTCTCGAGGGCCTCCGCGAAGCTCTCGAACGCGATCTGCTCGCGTCCGCCGATCTTCGCGGCCTCGTCCCGCAGCTCGAGCGCGAGCTCGGCCGCCGTCGCTCCGCCGCCGATCACGAACTTGCCGTCCTCGACAGCGACCGCGACCACGTTGAGCGCGTCGTCCAGCGAGCGCTCGATCTCGTCGAGCACGTGCTCGGTCCCGCCGCGCATCAGGATCGACACCGCGCGCGCCTTCTTCGCGCCGGTGACGAAAGTGAGCGCGTCGTCCCCGATCTTCCGCTCCTCGACGAGCCCCGCGCTCCCGACGTCCTCGGGGGTGAGCTCGCTGACCTTCGAGACGATGTTCGCCCCGATCGCCTTCGCGAGCTTCTCCATGTCGGACTTCTTCACGCGGCGCACGGCGTAGATGTGTTCCTTGGCGAGGTAGTGCTGGGCGAGGTCGTCGATCCCCTTCTGGCAGAGGACGACGTTCGCACCGGACTTCTTCACCTGGTCGACCATCCGGCGCAGCATGTTCTCTTCCTCCTGGAGGAAGGCGTTCAGCTGCGTGGGGTCGTTGATCTCGATCTTCGCGTCGATCTCGGTCTTCTTGATCTCGAGCGCGGCATCGAGGAGCGCGATCTTCGGGTTCTCGACCCGCGTCGGCATTCCCGAGTGGACCTTCTCCTTGTCGACGATGACGCCCTCGATCAGCGAGGTGTCGGAGATCTGGCCGCCCTGCTTCTTGATCAGCTGGATGTTGTCGAGGTCGACGTAGTAGCCGTCGCCCTTCTTCTCCGCGACCGCGGTGACCGCCTTCACGGCGATGTCGCCGAGGAGGTCCCGGTTGAACGAGACCGACTTCGAAGCCATCGCGGTGTTCGCGATGCGCATCAGCGTCTCGTGGTCTGCGATCGCGACCGGGTGGCTCACGTGGTCCAGGATCCCGAGGGCCTTGGACGACGCCAGTCGGTAGCCCTGGGAGATGATCGTCGGATGGATGTTCTGCTCGATCAACGACTCGGCGCGCTTCAACAGTTCGCCCGCAAGCACGACCGCGGTGGTCGTCCCGTCGCCGGCTTCCTGGTCCTGGGTCTTCGCGACCTCGACCAGCATCTTGGCCGCCGGATGTTCGACGTCCATCTCCTTGAGGATCGTGACGCCGTCATTGGTGACGACCACGTCGCCCATCGAGTCGACGAGCATCTTGTCGAGCCCGCGCGGCCCGAGGGTAGAGCGCACCGCGTCGGCGATCGCCTTCGCAGCCTGGATGTTGTTGTTGAGCGCTCCGCGCCCCTTCTCTCGCTTCGTCCCTTCCCGCAGTACCAGAATCGGCGTGTTCCCAGCCATCATGTTCGTGCCACTCGAGATTACTCTCGACCGCTGAGTTCGGTGAGAAAGCCCTTCTATTTAAAACCAACCTGGTCGCATTCGAGGGAGGCAAGGTCGTCCCGAACGTCGCGGAACGGGCGCCGCCGATGCACGAGTCGGGCGCCCACCGTCGCGGCGCACGGGAGCGGTCGCGCGTTCGCGTCGTGAGTCCGGCTGATAAGGAGGGGACCGGCTCCGTGGCTCAGTGTCCGCCCGTTCGGTCGCTCCCTCGAGCTATCGGTCGTTGTTCCAGAACCGGAACTACGTCCGCGTCTTCTCCGCCGGCCTCGGCTCGGTCGCGGGGTCGGGGATCGCCGGCGTCTGCATCATCTGGATCGTCTACGCCAACACCGGCTCGGCCTGGGACGTAGCGTACCTCGTCATCGCCGAGCTGCTGGCCGCGATCGCGTTCAGCACTCTCGGCGGCACGCTGGTGGACCGTTACAATCGGCGCCGTCTCATGATCGTCTCGGACGGGGCCCGGGCGGGCGCCATGGCGACCGCGGTGGGGGTCCTCGCGGTGGGCGGGTTTGACCTCCCGATCCTGCTCGCCGCCGGGGCCGTGGTCGGAGCGTTCACCGTCGTCTTCAACCCCGCGGAGCAGGCACTCATCCCGGTCCTGGTCCCGACCGGACAAGTGGCGGATGCCAACGGGCTCGTCCGGTCGAGTCGCTCGACCCTGCAGTTCGTCGGGGTCTCCCTCGGCGGCGTTTTGATCGTGGCGGTCGGCCCGCTCTGGGGGTTGGTCGCGAACGCGGCCACATTCGCCGCGTCGGCCGCGATCCTTTCGGGGATGGCGGTCCCCGAGCTGTTGGCGGCTCCTGGTTCGGCCGCGGAAAAACCCGGGTACTTCGCCGAGATCGCCGAAGGCTTCCGATGGCTGTGGACCGCTCGTGCGTTTTTCCAGCTTACGCTCTCCGCCCTGGTGTTCAACTTCTGCTCGACGATCATCGCCACGTTCCTCGTGTTCTACTCGGGGCGGGTGCTCCTCGGGTCGGCCCTCGTCTACGCCGGTCTGCTCGCGGCGCTCGTGGCGGGCATCGGCGTCGGCTCGCTGCTGGTGGGACGGCTCGGAGCCGCCCGCTATGCCGGAAAAGCCTGGGTGGTTCCGTACGGTCTCGCGAGCGGGATCGTCGCGCTCCCGCTGGCGCTCTTTCCGAGCGTGCCGCTCGCCGTCACGGCCCTGTTCGTGATCGGGGTTTTCAGCGGGTTCGCCGGGACGGCGTGGCTGACCGCCGCGCAGATCCTCGTGCCCACCGGCATGCAGGGCCGCTACTTCGGCATCGACCAGCTCGGGAGCGTCGCGATCATTCCGCTCGGGGAACTGATGGGCGCGCTGTGGATCGGTCTCTACGACGTGCGGAACACGTACGCCATCGCCGCCGTGATCTGGATCGTGGCGGGGGCGATCTTCCTTGCGCCGCGGGCCTTGTGGAACCTCGGCGTCGGAACCTCAGACCCCGACGTCACGCCCCATACCGACGGCGCCGGAGCTGGTACGCCCGAATCGCCCGAAGGAAGTCGAGGCGCGTGAGGCCCGGCCACATCACGTCCGAAAAGTAGAGCTCCGCGTAGGCGGACTGCCAGAGAAGGAAATTCGAGATCCGTTCCTCCCCGCTCGTCCGGAAGATGAGGTCGGGGTCCGGCAGGTCCCGCGTGTAGAGGTGTCGGGAGACCGCATCCGAGTCGATCGCGTCCGGCTCGAGTCGCCCGTCGCGCACCTCCCGTGCCAGCGAGCGGATCGCCTGCACGATCTCGTCGCGACCCCCGTACGCCAGCGCGACGTTGTACTGGTAGGCCGCGTACCCCCGCGTCGCCGCCTCGGCGATATCGATCGCCTCTTGGACCCGAGCGGGGAGCGCCTTGCGGTTTCCGATCACCCGGACCCGGATCTGGTGCCGGTGGACCCGCTCGTCGGTCGCGATGTCGCGCAACGCCTTGTCGAACAGGTCCATCAGCCCCTCGAGCTCCTCGGGAGAGCGAGAGAAGTTCTCGGTCGAGAGAGCGTACACGGTGAGGATCTTGATCTGCAGGTCGAGGCACCAGTCGAGCAGCTCTTCGAGGGTGTCCCGGCCGGCCTGGTGGCCGTCCTTGATCCCGAGGCCGTGCTCGCCCGCGAACCGTCGGTTCCCGTCCATGATGATGGCGAGATGCGCCGGCACCGGCTCCGCGCGCACGAGCTCGGCGAGCCGCTTCTCCGTCAGGTCCCGGAGCGCGTCCCCGACGACATGCGATAGGTACGGCGAGGAGCTCTCCTTCGCTTCCTTCTTGCTCCCGGCCACGACCGTCAGAAGCGGCGCACGGCATAAGTAGTCCGGGCCGCCGCGGCGGGCGGCCCGCCCCCGAGGGGGAGGCGCCCTGGTCGGGAGTTCCGGCCGGAGGGGGCGGCCCTCCGTTCCTTCGAACCCGAGTCGCAGGCTCGACAGACCTACATCCTAGACCGCTAGACTACCAGGGCAACCCGCGCGAGCTAGCCGCCCCATGGTATGAAACTTGCCGACGGCCCCGCGCGCCGGCGCGCCCGCGCTCGCGCCCGGGCGCGCGCGCCGCGCGCGCGTTCGACCGGCGGGGCGAGACGGGGCTCGTGAACCGGCGCTTCGAGTCCAGCCCGCGATTTATGTAGCGGCGGCGCGAAACTTTCCCCTCGGGCCACGGAGCCGAAAATGACCGCGATGATGAGCTGGTTCCTCACCGTGCTCGCCGTGCTGATGCTCGTGCTGACCCTGAACCACCTGGGCGTCGACGTGATGGCGGAAGTCGGCTCGGCGCTCCACGGAACGCTTCACTTTCTGGGGCAGCCGCTCCTGACGCTCTAGTCCGGGCGGCGAGCGCGCCGCCGGATCGCGCGGCCCAGCTCGCGCGCCCGGAGCACGCCGTCGGGCGTCACGAACGCGGTCACGTACTTGGCGGGAGTCACGTCGAACGCCGGATTGCGGGCCCGCGATCGGTTCGGGGTCGTCCGACGCCCGCCGAACCCGAGAACCTCCGCCTCGTCGCGTTCTTCCACGGGGATTGACTTCCCGGTCGGTCGCGCGGCGTCGAAGGTGCTCCACGGCGCCGCGACGTAGAACGGTACCCCGTTCTCGCGCGCCACGACCGCTTTCTCGTACGTTCCGATCTTGTTGGCAAAATCCCCGTTCCGCGCGATGCGGTCCGCGCCGACGATCACGGCGTCGACCTGACCGGTCCGGAGAAAGTGCCCGGCGGCGTTGTCGGCGATGACGGCGTGCGGGATGCGTTCGCGGGCGAGCTCCCAGGCGGTCAAGCGCGCTCCCTGGAGCAACGGTCGGGTCTCGTCGACCCAAACGAACAGTCGCGCTCCCCGCGCGCGCGCGACCCGGATGGGCGCGAGCGCGGTGCCCCACTCGACCGTCGCGAGGGCGCCGGCATTGCAGTGCGTGAGGACGTGGCGCGCGTCGGCGAGCAGCGGCGCTCCCTCGAGGCCGATGCGATGACATTCCTCGACGATCCGATCGCGGTACCGGTCCGCGGCGGCGGCGGGATCCTCTCCGGCCACCCAGGCACGTCGCACGGTCTCAATCCCGACGAACAGGTCGACGGCGGTCGGGCGGGTCGCGCGCAGCTCGCGAGCGGCACGCTCCGGCGAGTACGTGCCCTGCCGGTAACCGAGGACCATCCCATAGGCGGCGGCGACCCCGATCGACGGGGCGCCACGGACCGCCATCTTCCGGATCGCCTCGGCGGTCGCCCGCAGCGTGCGAAGCCGCCGGATCACGGTTCTCCCGGGCAACTCCCGCTGGTCCAACAGGAACAGGGTGCCGTTGCGGTACCACAGCGCGCGTACCGGCACGGATCCTCCTACGCTTCGAACGTGTGAAGGAGGTCCCGCCAGTCGGCGGAGACGAGCTTCGGCGCGCGCACGGCCTCTTCGAGCGGAATGCCGACCACCACCTCGCCGTGGAGTACGGCGACCTCGCCGAACCGACCGGCCAGCGCGAGGTCCACGGCCATCGCACCCAGGCGCGTCGCCAGCACCCGGTCGAACAGCTCGGGGGCGCCGCCGCGCTGGATGTGCCCGATCTGCGCGCTCCGCGACTCGACACCGGTCTGTTCCTGGATCCGTCGGGCCAGCTCGACGCCGACCTCCCGCTCCCGCAGGAGCTCGTGGCCGAACTCGTCCGTGCCGCCGGTGCTGCCGCGTCGGGGTCCGAGGTCCATCCCCTCGCTGACGACGACCAGCGCGTACCCGCGCGACGCGACGGCGCGGCGGACCTTCGAAAGCAGCGTCTCCTCGTCGTACGGCTCTTCCGGCAGCAAGGTCGCGTCGGCCCCGCCGGCGAGACCGGTGAGCAGCGCGACCCAACCGGCGTGGCGCCCCATCACTTCGAGGACGACCGCGCGGTGGTGGCTGTCCGCGGTGTCGCGGAGCCGCTCGAGCGCGTCGACCGCGACCGCCACGGCGGAGTGGAACCCGAACGTCCAGTCCGTCCCATTGACGTCGTTGTCCATCGTTTTCGGGACGCCGACGACCTTCGCGCCGCGCCGATGGAGTTCCCGCGCGGCGCTCAGCGTATCGTCCCCGCCGATCGCGACCAGCGCGTCGATCCGCTGTCGTGCGAGCGTCGCCAGGACCTTCGCCGCATCCTCCTCCTTCGCGAACGGGTTCGTGCGGGAGCTGCCGAGGATCGTCCCCCCGCGCGAGAGCAGGCCCTGCACGGCCGCGGCGTCGAGCGGCCGGGATCGGTCGTCCCGCACCCCCTTCCAGCCGTCGAGGAAGCCGACCGTCTCGTGTCCAGAGCGAGCCGCCCGGAGGACGACCGCGCGGATCGCCGGATTGAGTCCGGGGCAGTCGCCTCCGCCCGTCAGGACGCCGAATCTCACGCGGCGACCTCGACGTACTCTCGCGGAGCCGTCGTGAGGAACTCGTAACCATTCTTCGTGACGACGATGTCGTCCTCGATGCGGACCCCGCCGTGGCCCGGGAGGTAGATGCCGGGCTCGACGGTGATCGCCATGCCGACCTCGAGCGGATCCTCGACGGTCGCACCGTACGCCCATCCGTCGTGCACGACGAGACCGATCGAGTGTCCGACCCCGTGCGTCAGCCGCCCTTTCCAGGGCGAATCGTCGATCACGCGCGCGGCCGCGAGGTGGACTTCCTTCGAAGGGACCCCAGGTCGGACCGCCGCCAACGCGGCTTCCTGCGCCCGCTGCACCGTCTCGTGGACCTTCTTCATCTCGTCGTCGCGGCGACCGAAGTGAAACGAGCGGGTGATGTCGCTGGCGTAGCGGTGGTAGTACGCTCCGAAGTCGCACACGATCGAGTCGCCGGCCTTCAACTTCGTGTCGGCCGGAGCGTAGTGCGGTTCGGCGCTGTGCGGGCCAAACGCGACGATCGTGGCGAACGATCGGCCGCTGGAGCCGTAGCGGCCCATCCGGTGCTCCATCTCCCCGGCGAGCTCGAGCTCCGACATGCCCGCTTTCAGGAGTCCCGGAATTTCCCGCCCGACCTTGGAGCCGATGTCGGCGGCCCGGCGGAGCAGCTCGATCTCGTTCGCGTCCTTGGTCACGCGGGCTCGACGGATCGCGTTGGAGCAGTCGGTCCAGCGAGCGTCCGGGAACTGGTCCTCGAGTCGACGGAACCACTCGTGCGTCAGCTCGCGATAGTTGAGCCCGATCGACGTCGCGGCGCCGAGGATCTTCCGCGCCGCGGGCGCCGTTTCGTCCCGGGGCACGACGTGCACCTTCACGTGCGGGTCCTTCTTGGCAGCGACCTGCGCGGTCTCGGCCTCGAGGGGGGACGAGAGGACGTCCAGCTCCCCGTCCGGATGTGCGATCGCGATCGAGCCTTCGAAGAGACCCGCCGGCACGTCGAAGACGTAGAAGAACGTCTGATCGAGATGCGGGTCGATGGCGTTCGCGAGGACGATCGCCTCGGGTTTCGGGTCGAGCTGCGCGAAGAGCTTCTGGACGCGGGGCTTCATCGGGCCGGACCCACCGACGCCGGAGCTTCAACCTTTGCGGCGGCCGCGCTCCGCAGGTCCTTCCACGACAGCCGGGGCTCCCGTGCCGCCCGCACCTCGTCGATGCGGCCGACCGCGAGCGATCGGGGCGCCGCGTGCAGGTTCTCGGCCGTGTCGGTGACGGCCCGCTCGAACGCGGCGATGTACTGGTCGAGCTCCCGCTTCGATTCGGTCTCCGGCAGCTCGATCATCAACGACTCCTCCACGAGCGACGGGAAGTAGATGGTCGGGGCGTGGACGCCCTCGTCGAGCAACCGTTTCGCGAGGTCGAGGGTCCGGACCCCCCGCGCTTTGAGCGGGGCGCCCGAGAGCAGGAACTCGTGCTTCACGAGGGAGCGGAACGGTCGGGGAAGGAACTGCCCCATCTTCGAGGCGAGGTAGTTCGAGTTCAGCACCGCCCTCCGGGCCACGTGGTTCAGCCCCTCCTCGCCGTGGGTGAGCGCGAACGCGAACGCGCGCAGGTCGAGTCCGAAGTTGCCGTAGGCGGTCTTGATCTTGCCGATCGATTTCGGTCGGTCGTAGTCGAACCGGAACTTCCGGCCGGATTTGACCACGCGCGGCACGGGCAGGTAGGGCGCCAGGCTCTCGCCGGCCGCGAGGACGCCGGCCCCGGGTCCCCCGCCACCGTGGGGCGTCGCGAACGTCTTGTGCAGATTGAGATGCGCGACGTCGAAGCCCATCCGACCCGGGTGGGTCACGCCGAGGATCGCGTTCAGGTTCGCTCCGTCGTAGTAGAGCATCCCGCCGGCCCCGTGAACGGTCTCGGCGATCTCGAGAATATCGCTCTCGAACAGTCCGGCCGTGTTCGGGTTCGTGAGCATGAAGCACGCGGTCCGGTCGCTGACCGCGGCCCGGAGCGCGTCGAGGTCGACGCAGCCGTCCTTCGACCGGATCTCGCGGGTGGAGAAGCCCGCCATCATCGCGGACGCCGGATTGGTCCCATGCGCGGTGTCGGGCAGGAGCACCTCGGTCCGGTGCTCGAGCTCGTTGCGGTCCCGGAAGTAGGCGCGGACCATCAGTAGGGCCGCCCACTCGCCGTGGGCGCCCGCCCCCGCCTGCAGCGACACCTCGGGGAGCCCCGTCACTTTCGCCAGGATCCGTTCGAGGCGCCAGAGGAGCTCTAGGGCGCCCTGCGCGGTGGCCTCGGGCTGATACGGATGCAGGCCGGCCGCGCCGGGACGACGCGCCAGCATCTCCGAGACCTTCGGGTTGTACTTCATCGTGCACGACCCGAGGGCGTACGGCGCCGTGTCGATGCCGAAATTCATCTGCGACAGTCGGGTGTAATGCCGGACCACCTCGAGTTCGGCCAGCTCGGGCCAGCGCACCAGCTCCTTTCGGCGGAGACGGTCGGGAACGCCGGGGATCTCGGGAGGAGCTTCTCGGACCGGGGAGGGCGCGAGGTCCCAAACGTCCGGCTCGTCCCATCGGGCTTGGCGGAACGTCATTCGCTCCTCCCCACGGCCGCGATCGCCGCGCGGGCCGCTCGCGCATACTTCTGGATCTCCCGGTCGGTCGTGGCATCGGTGGCGGCGACCAGGATCCGCTCGGCGCCTCGGGTTGCCCTCGAGCGCGGGTCTCCCAACGGGATTCCTCCGAGGATCTTCTTGCGTCGTAGTCGGTCGAGGAACTCCTCGCCCGTTCCGCGACCGACCTCGACGGTGAACTCCCCGAGATACGGAGCGTCGAACCGGGGCGCCTTCAGTCCCTCGATCCCGCCGAGAGCGCTCGCGAGGGTGCGTGCCTTCTCGGCGATCGACGCCTGCAGGGTGGCGAGTCCCCGCGGTCCCACCACGGTCGCGTAGACGGTGAAGGCGAGAGCCATCAAGGACTGATTCGTGCAGATGTTGGAGGTCGCTCGCGAGCGACGAATGTGTTGCTCCCGGGTCTGGAGCGTCAGCGCGAACGCCGGGCGCCCCTCGACGTCCTGCGTCGCCCCGACGATCCGGCCCGGGGCGGATCGAACGTGCTCGGCGCGGCAGGCGAACAGCCCGAGCAACGGACCTCCGAACGACGGGGCGATGCCGAATCCTTGCCCCTCGCCGACGACGACGTCCGCCCCGTACCGTCCGGGAGGTTCGAGGACCGACAACGACAGCGGGTCGGCGGCGACCACGAGCGGAACGTCGCCGAGGATCCCTTTCAGGTCCGCGACGCCCTCGTCGAGATGTCCGAAGCCGTTGGGGATGTCGGCCAGCAACCCGAACACGTCACCGGCGGACAGGGCGCGACGGACGAAGTCGAGGTCCAACCGGCCCGTGCGCTCGTCGAACGGAACCTCTTCGAGCCGCAGGCCGGGTCCGCTCGCGTAGTTCTCGAGAACGCTCTTCTCCTCCCACGGGAGGCTCGCCGGGACGAGAAACCGATGCCCCTCGTGGAGTCGACGACAGAATAGGAGGGCCTCGCCCGCGGCCGTCGCGCCGTCGTAGAGCGACGCGTTCGCGACATCCAGCCCGGTGAGCTCGACCCAGAGGCTCTGAAACTCGAACAGGACACGGAGCATGCCCTGGCTCGCTTCGGGCTGAAACGGCGTGTACGAGGTGTAGAACTCACTGCGGGAGACCATCGCGTCGACCGCGGCGGGGGAGTACCGGTTCGAGATACGGCCGCCGAGAAAGCTGGCGAACTTCGCGAGGGGCTTGTTGCGGTCGAGCAGGCGGTCGACCTCGCAGACCACGTCGGGTTCTTCTCGGCCGGGTCCCACGCCCAGCCGGCCGATCCGTGCCTTCTTGGGTACGTCGCGGAATAGTTGCTCGACCGAGGAGATCTGGAGCGCCTCGAGCAGCGCCTCCTCCTCACCGGGTTCGTTCGGAATCCAGCGAGGCACGACCGCTCCCCGGAGCGCGACGGAGCGGAGGAGGGGATTTATCGGTTCGGTCGTCGGCCCGAGCGCGCAGCAAACGTATTCGAGGGTGCCGTCTCCGGACGGGGGGGGCTTCTCGTGCCGCAAGAGCGCACTCCGCGCCGCCGTCGGGCGTCGACCCCCCGCCGGCCACCCCCCTCGGTCGCGATCCTCGACACGGCGTTCCGTCGCGCCTCCCTGGCGACCCCCCATGGGCAGACCAAGGCCGAACGGGATCGACTGCGGGCCAAACTGAAGGTCGTGCGGAGCTGCGCCACCGTGGTGCGGCACCTGCGGCTGGAGACCCGCCGCTTCGCGAAGCCCGGACTCACGGAGTTCGAGAAGGCGCTGGTCGCTGGCGCGTTCGGCGACGCGACCCTCGACCGCGCGCTGGTCCGCCTCCGCCGGGCGGAGGAACGGATCCGCGACCTCTCGAGGGACTCCGAACAGCGGGTCCGACGAGGGTCCAGCGCCGAGCAGTTCGGCGACGAGGTGCGAGCCTGCTACGGCCGCCTGTCGAGCTTCGTCCGGGAGGTCGACCGCGACATCGAGATCGCACGGGATGTGACCGAGTTCCTCCGACGCCGGCCGCATCTCGACCCCTCCGCCCCGACCCTCGTCGTCGCCGGCTTCCCGAACGTCGGAAAATCGTCGCTGGTCGAGCGTCTCTCGTCGGCCCACCCCCGGATCGCCGACTATCCGTTCACGACTCTCTCGATCGCGGTCGGCCACGCCGACCTCGGGTTCGACCGGCTCCAGGTCGTCGACACGCCGGGGGTCCTGGGTCGGTCCCACCGAGCGAATCTCGCGGAGGAGGAGGCGACGACGGCCGTCGGCAAGGCCGCGACCGTGGTCCTCTTCGTCATCGACCC